>ERZ724521.1514-NODE-1514-length-10290-cov-4.178994_pt1 | contig 10290 bp, 8 predicted proteins | sample MGYA00376054_ERZ724521 | MGnify/ENA primary metagenome ERZ724521 (study PRJEB28724, sample SAMN07190883) | activated sludge metagenome | isolation source: activated sludge of sewage treatment plant in Hong Hong | place: Hong Kong | collected 2016-03-17 ... | reverse complement strand
GCGGCGCGATGTCGTCATCGTCTTCCTGGTCGCTCTCGCGCGTGAAGGCCTTGCTCATGCGTCAAGCATAGCGGGCGTACCATGCGGCATGGCCGCTGCAAAACCGAAAACCCTGCTGGCAATCTACCTTGCCGTTTTTCTGACACTCCTGCTGCTGGACATGGTCTGGCTGTTGGGAATCGCACGCGACTGGTATCAGCAGGGCATGGGACACTTGATGGCGCCCCAGCCCCGGCTGGGGCCAGCGGCACTGTTTTACCTGGGCTATCCCGTGGGGGTGGTGCTGTTTGCCGTGGCGCCCGGGCCGGCACGCAAACCGGCGCGCGCCGCCATCTGGGGCGGGCTCTTCGGCCTGTTCTGCTACGGTACTTACGACCTGACCAACCTGGCGGTGCTGCAGGGCTGGCCCGCCGGCCTGGCCGCACTGGACATGGCTTGGGGCGGTGCAGTTACCGCATTCGCCGCCGCTGCAGGTGCGGTGGTGGCGCGCCGTCTGAACGGCTGAGCACCAAGAAAAACGCCGTCAGCGATGGCGCTGACGGCGTTGTCTGTATGGTGCGGCTGGCAGGATTCGAACCCACGACCCCTTGGTTCGTAGCCAAGTACTCTATCCAACTGAGCTACAGCCGCTGAGCCTTCAATTATAACAGCTTATTTGAATGTGACTTCCAGCCTCGACAGCGGCGTGCCGAACTCGGCTGACCAGGTCTGGCCGGCCGCCACTGGAAAGGCGTCGGTCCAGGTGCCCGTTGTGACCACATCGCCCGCGGCCAGATCCGGGCCGCCCGGGCACCGTCGCAGCTCCGTCAGAAAATGGGCCAGCGCCTGCAGCGGGCTGTCCAGCACTGCGCTGCCCTGCCCGTGGTCCATGGGTTGGTCGCCGCACAACAGGCGAACCCCGCAGGCCGCCAACTGCTGGTTGAAGGACACGGCATCACGCGCCACCGTCCGCACGGACACCTGTGGCCCGACCAGCAGACGAGCATGCAGGCCCGCGTCAGCCACCGTATCGGCAGCGGCGAACTTCCACCCCGCGCAATGCGACTGCACCACCTCGAAACCCGGCGCCACCCAGTCCAGGCAATCCCAGAGCTGCGCGAGCGTGGCTCCTGCCGGTGGCGTGCGCGCCATGCCAAAGACCGCCTCGGGTTCTATTCGGGGTTGGCAGCTCGCTCCGAGCGCCACCGTCGCTACACCATGGCAATGTGCCAGCGTGGTGTCCCACACGGTGCCCCAGATCGGGGCATACACGTTGTAGCGGGGCCAGATGCTGCGGTTGGTGAAGCCGATCTTGAAGCCGCGCGGCGATTCGCCGCGCGCGATCCGCAGGCGTCGCACGGCCAGCTGGCGCTGGTAGGCATCTTCCACGTCGGAAAAAACGACATTGCCAGGCCAGAGCTGGCCGCTGTCGTAATACGCAAGCAGGGTTTCAGGCGTCATGGTGGTAGGGCGTGTTGGACTTGAACCAACGACCAAAGGATTATGAGTCCTCTGCTCTGACCAACTGAGCTAACGCCCCCGACCGAGCGACGATTGTAGTGGGCCTACTTGTTGTGGCTCAGGGCGTTGCTGACCAGCTTGGACGTGATGTCCACGATCTGGATCATCCGGTCATAGGGCATTCGTGTGGGCCCGATCACACCCAGCGTGCCCACCACCTGACCGTCCACTTCGTACGGTGCGCTCACGATGGAAAGCTCCTCGAACGGCACGACCTGGCTCTCGCCGCCGATGTAGATGCGCACGCCTTCCGCGCGGCTGGAGACGTCCAGCAGGCGCATCAGCAGGGTTTTCTGCTCGAACAGCTCGAAGGCGCGCCGCAGGTGACCCAGATCGCCGGAAAAGTCGCTCACCGCCAACAGGTTGCGTTCACCGGAAATCACCACCTCGTCCTGCGCCTGCGTCAGTGCCTCTGAACTCGCCTGCACGGCCGCCTGCATCAGCGACGCAATCTCGCCGCGGAGGGTATCCACCTCGTTCCTGAGGCGTTCCCGAACCTGCTCAATTGCCAGACCCGCATAGTGGGCGTTGAGGAAGTTGGCCGCTTCCACCAGTTGCGTCTGGGTGTAGTCCGCCTCGGTAAAGATCACGCGGTTCTGCACGTCACCGTCGGGCGACACAATGATGACCAGCAGCCGCCGCTCGGACAGGCGAAGGAACTCGATATGCCGGAACACCGACGTGCGTCGCGGCGCCATGACCACGCCCACAAACTGCGACAGGTTGGACAGCAGCTGCGCGGCGTTGGTGATGACCTTCTGCGGCTGGTCCGCCACGAGGCGGGGCGCAGCCAGCTCTTCACGCTGCGCCGTCAACATGGTGTCCACGAACAGCCGGTAGCCGCGTGCCGTGGGAATCCGTCCGGCCGAGGTGTGCGGACTCGCGATCAGGCCCAGCTCTTCCAGGTCGGACATCACGTTGCGGATGGTCGCGGGTGACAGGTCGAGCCCCGAGGCGCGGGACAGCGTGCGCGAACCGACGGGCTGGCCGTCGGCGATGTAGCGCTCGACCAGCGCTTTGAGCAACAACTTGGCACGATCATCGAGCATCGCTTCATTTTAATGATGTAATTTGCGGATGACATCCCGTTTTCACCACGTTGCGCTCATTGGCAAGTACCACGGTGCCAACGCGATGTCGTCGCGGGCCGCACTGGAGGACATCGCCCATTTCCTGACCGCCCAGGGTTGCGAGGTGGCGCTGGAACAGGACACGGCACAGGCCAGCGGCATTGCCCATTACCCGGCCCTGAATGTGGATGCAATCGGTGCCCAGTGCGACCTCGGACTTGTGGTGGGTGGCGACGGCACCATGCTGGGCATCGGCCGGCAACTGGCCCGCTATGGTGTGCCGCTGATTGGCATCAACCAGGGGCGGCTGGGGTTCATCGCCGACATTTCGCTCGACCAGTACCGCAGCGTGTTGCTGCCCATGCTCCGCGGAGAGTACGAGGAAGACCACCGCAGCCTGATGCACGCCAAGGTCTGGCGCGACGGTCACTGCGTATTTGACGCGCTGGCCATGAACGACGTCGTGGTCAATCGGGGCGCCACTTCGGGCATGGTGGAGCTGCGGGTGGAGGTGGACGGCCACTTTGTGGCCAATCAGCGCGCCGACGGACTGATCATCGCTTCGCCCACCGGCTCCACCGCCTACGCCCTGTCAGCAGGCGGCCCGCTGCTGCATCCGTCCATTCCCGGCTGGGTGCTGGTGCCGATCGCACCGCACACCCTGTCCAACCGTCCGATCGTGCTGGCCGACCCGGCAGAGATTGCCATCGAACTGGTGTCGGGCCGCGATGCCAGCGCCAACTTTGACATGCAGTCGCTGGCCTCACTGCTGCACGGTGACCGCATCACCGTGCGCCGGTCCCAGCACCATGTCCGGTTCCTGCATCCCAAAGGATGGAGCTATTTCGACACGCTGCGGCGCAAGCTGCACTGGAACGAGGGCGTGGCCTGAACACTGCTTGAACCATGAGCCTGAAACGAATCACCCTGCGCGACTTTGTGATCGTGCGTGAACTTGAACTTGACCTGTCTGCCGGCTTCAGCGTGCTGACCGGCGAAACCGGGGCCGGCAAGTCCATCCTGATTGACGCGCTGCAGCTGGCGCTGGGCGCCCGCGCAGAGGCAGGGGCCGTGCGCGAAGGCGCAAGCCGCGCGGACATTGCAGCCGAGTTCGACGCGCCGCCCGCGCTGACCCGCTGGCTGGAAGATGCCGGCCTGGATGCCGGCGACTCCCTGCTGCTGCGCCGGACCGTGGACACCCAGGGCAAGAGCCGCGCCTGGATCAACGGCAGCCCGGCCACGGCCGCACAGTTGCGCGAAGTGGGCGAGCATCTGGTCGACATCCATGGCCAGCACGCCTGGCAAAGTTTGACCCGCCCTGACAGTGTCCGCGCCCTGCTGGACGGCTACGCTGGTGTCAGCACCCACGCGATCGGCCAGCATTGGCAGCACTGGCGACTGGCCCAGAAAACCCTGGCCGACGCCCGTGCAGCGCAGGACTCCCTGCAACGCGAACGCGAGCGTCTGGCGTGGCAAATAGGTGAAGTGGAAAAACTCGCCCCTGGCGCCGATGAATGGGATGAGCTGAACGCCAGCCATGCCCTGCTGGCCAACGCGCAGGACCTGCTGGACGCTGCGCAGGGCGCGCTGGATCTGCTCGAAGGCGAGGACGGAGGCGCCCTGGGAAAACTCTCCCAGGCCCTGCACTTGCTACAAAATCAGGAGCGCGTTGCGCCCGAATTTGGCGGCTTGGCGGAGGTTTTGGCCTCCAGCCTGGCGCAGGCGGAAGACGCGGCGCATTCATTGCATGCGTGGCAGCGCAGGACCGACCTGGACCCGCAGCGGCTGGCGGAGCTGGACGAGCGCCTGTCGCTTTGGGTATCGCTCGCCCGGCGGTACAAGCGCACGCCACCGGAACTCCCGGGGTTGCTCGCCGCCTGGAAGGACGAGCTGGCACGCCTGGACGCCGCTGCCGACCTGGCCGCGCTGGAGGCTGCCGAAAAGCAGGCTGCCGATGCCTACCTGGCCGAAGCCCGAAGCCTCTCCAAGGCCCGCCACCGTGCCGCGCCTCAGCTGGCTAAAGCCATCACCCAGGCCATGCAGGGCCTGGGCATGCAGGGTGGCCGCTTCGAAGTGGCCCTGGAAAAGGCAGCGCAGCCCACCGCCAGCGGTCTGGAAGACATCGGCTTTCTCGTCGCCGGCCATGCGGGCAGCACGCCGCGCCCCGTGGGCAAGGTGGCCTCCGGCGGGGAGCTGTCACGCATTGCGCTGGCGATTGCCGTGACCACCAGCCAGCTGGGCTCTGCCCAAACGCTGATCTTCGACGAGGTGGACTCTGGTGTGGGTGGCGCCGTGGCTGAAACGGTGGGTCGGCTCATGAAGCAGCTGGGCCGTGACCGGCAGGTACTGGCGGTCACGCACCTGCCGCAGGTGGCCGCCTGCGCGGACCACCATCTGGTGGTGGCCAAGCACAGCGATGCGGGCGGCACCGCCAGCAGCGTGGCACCCGTGCACGGCGAGCAGCGCGTGGCCGAAGTGGCGCGCATGCTCGGGGGCGAACGCCTGTCCGGCACCACGCTGGCCCATGCCAAGGAAATGCTGGGGTTGCCGTGACCATTGAAGTGGTGCTCATCACCGGCATGTCCGGTTCCGGCAAGTCGGTGGCGCTCAATGCGCTGGAAGACGCGGGCTACTACTGCGTGGACAACCTGCCGCCCGAACTGCTGCTGCCGTTCGTGGCGCTGGAGCAGCAGCACCGCGCCAGCCGTGTCGCCATTGCCATGGACGTACGCAGCGCATCGTCCCTGCCCCTGGTGCCGGACCAACTCGCCGAACTGCGCAAGCAGGGGGTGAACCTGCGCCCGCTGTTTCTGGACGCTGCCACCGCGACGCTGGTCCACCGGTTCTCGGAAACCCGGCGGCGCCACCCGTTGTCGCGCAAGGAACTGACGGGTGACGCAGCCCAGCACCAGCATGCGCTGATCGAGGCCATCGAGCTGGAGCGCGAACTGCTGGCCGACCTGCGTGAACAGGCGCATGTGATCGACACCAGCCTGATCCGGTCGTCGCAGTTGCAGGGCTATGTCAAGTCCCTGATCTCGGCGCCCGAGAGCCAGCTGACGCTGGTCTTCGAGTCGTTCGCGTTCAAGCGGGGCATCCCGGTCGATGCCGACTATGTGTTTGACGTCCGCATGCTGCCCAACCCGCACTACGAGCCCGAACTGCGCCAGCTGACCGGGCGCGATGCGCCCGTGGCGGGCTTTCTCGAGCAGAGCCCGCAGGTGCGGCAGATGTTCGACCATATCGAGATGTTCATGGCCCACTGGCTGGACCTGCTGGCGCGCGACCATCGCAGCTATGTCACCGTTGCCATTGGCTGCACAGGCGGCCAGCACCGGTCGGTGTATCTGGTGGAAAAGCTCGCTTCAGCATTCAGCCAGCGCTGGGTCACGCTGCGCCGGCACCGCGAGCTGGACGCGCGTCAGGGCGCCTAGCCGCCTTCCAGCAACCTGCGAACCGGTGCAGGAAGACCCAGCGCCGGCCACTGCGTCGCGCTGTACCAGCGGCCGCCTCCACCCGGCTCGACACCGGCGGGCAACTCCACGCGAACCGGGTGCAGGTGCAAGTCCTTGTGGGTCAGCACATGCACAAACACGGGCGCATCCTCCAGCTGTCCCCGACAGGCTGGCGGCACAGTGGCTTCCAGCGATTCGCGGTGTTCATGCGCGGGCAGGCTGTACAGGCCGGCCCAGACGCCGGATGCAGGGCGCTTTTGCAGCCAGACATGGCCTTGCGACGTACGGGCATGCAGCAGCCACAACGACTGTGCGCTGCGCTTGAGCTTGCGGGTCTTGACCGGGTAATCCTCTGGCACTCCCTCGCGCAGCGCCACGCAGTCCTGCTGGACCGGACACAGCATGCAATTTGGCCTGCGGGGCAGGCAGACCGTGGCACCCAGGTCCATCAGACCCTGGGTGTAACGCGGCATGGACTGGTTCAGACGTGTCGTGGGAAGGAGTTCGGTGGCCTGCGCCCACAGCGCCCGTTCGTTGGCAGGCAGCGCGAGGTCGCCGGCAAAGCCAAGCACACGCGTGAGCACACGCTTCACGTTGCCGTCCATGATGGCCACACGTTCGGCAAAGCACAGTGACGCAATGGCTGCGGCCGTTGACCGGCCGATGCCGGGCAGCGTCTGCAACAGTTCGGCGCGGCGCGGAAACTCGCCACCGTGCAGGCTCATCACCTGCTGCGCGCAGCGGTGCAGGTTGCGGGCGCGGCTGTAGTAGCCCAGCCCGCTCCAGAGCGCCAGCACTTCGTCCAGGTCTGCCGCCGCCAGCGCGCCCACGTCCGGAAACCGGGCCAGGAATCGCGCAAAGTAGTCGATCACGGTGGTCACCTGGGTCTGCTGGAGCATGATCTCCGACAGCCAGACGCGGTAAGGATCGCGGGTGTTTTGCCAGGGCAGGTTGTTGCGTCCGTGCGCGGCTTGCCAGCGCACCACCCGGCCCGCGAACGCTGTCATGCCGTCTGGCGTTGGGCGTCGTCGTTGGCGCTGCCACCCGCCGCCGGCGTATCGATCAGGTGGGCGGTCAGGTCGGTGAGCTTGGCATCCAGCTGGTTGAGGGTGGCTTCCTGCGACTCGATTTCCACGATGCGGTCGTCAAGACCGGTTGCGGCCTGCTGGATGCGCTCGATCGCCTCGATGCGACGGCCGAAGTTTCGGCGGCGCTCGCGCAGCTGGGCGTCCAGCTGGGCCGCGGCAGACTTGTTCCACAACTCCACTTCGCCCAGCGCTGATTCGTACACCACGCGAAGCCGCGTCGCGAGCGCACGCACGAGGCGGTCGGCAAACTCCGGCTGCGCCAGCCGCAAGGTATTGCCCACACTCAGGTACTGGGCATGGCTGCGCTCTACCAGGTCCAGGTCACGCTCGTAGCGCGCCAGGTCAGGCTCTTTGGGCGCCTGCAAGGAAAACCCGTACTCGGCATTGAGCTGGTTGAAGGTGCCGCCCAGCATGTTCTGGATTTCGATGCTCAGCGACTGTGCCTTGCGCAGGCTCTGGCGCAGTCGCTCAAACGTCTGCGCGTAGGCCTTCTTCACCCCCAGCTTGATGCCGGGCTGGCGCATCGCGGTGGTGAGTTGCTGCATTTCGGCCTTCAGGGCGCTGGTACCCAGGAGGGCAAACACTTCGCGCAGCAGCTTAAGGTGCACCGAGCGCACCGCATGGATCTTGGCGCCGCTCACGTCAAAGTCGACCTGTTCCTGCTCGATGCGCGAGCGCATGTGCTTGATCACCGACGTGTTCTTGCCGCGCAAGCCCTTGAGCTCCAGCATCTGCTCTGCCAGATCGCGGCGGCGGATGTTGAGGGCACGGCCCGCCTCCACACGCAGGTCGGCAATCCCGCCCGCCACGGCCGAGCGCAGAATTTTCTGGCGCTGCCCCATCACGCCCTGGCCGAGCGCGCGCTCCAGCACAGGCAACTGGCTGGCCTGCAACAGTGCTTCGTCGTCGTTGACCTTGGCGACCAGGCCCTTCTGCGCCGACACCGGAATCACCTGTTCCCTCGGCAGGCCCAGAATTTCTGCCGATGTGGCGCGCTGGCGGTCGATCTGCGCCTGCACCTGGGCCGGCGTGCTGAGCGCGTCCCACATGGTGTCGATCTTGTTCAGCACCACCAGCCGCGAGTCGGTGTTGGTGGACTCGGTGATCACGTGCTCGCGCCAGATGGCCAGGTCGGATTTGGTCACGCCCGTGTCAGCGGCAAGGATGAACACCACCGCGTGCGCCTGCGGAATCAGGTTCACGGTCAATTCCGGCTCGGCGCCGATCGCATTCAGGCCAGGCGTGTCCAGGATCACCAGGCCCTGTTTCAGCAGCGGGTGGGCAATGTTGATGAGCGCATGGCGCCATTTGGGCACTTCCACGAGCCCGTCGGCGTCCACCATCGGGTTGTCTTCAGGCACCTCGTCGTGCCAGAAACCCAACGCGCGCGCTTCGTCCTTGCTCACCCGGCGGATCTCGGCCACCATCTCCAGTGCTTTGGCCAGCTGGCCCGGGTCGTTGACGTCGAGGTCAACCCGGGTCCACTTTTCCGGCACCATGCGCCACTCCATGAGGGCCTGTGGCTGCAGGCGCGTCTCGATCGGCAGCAGACGCAGGCATGGTGGCACCTCGGCGTCATAGCCCAGCTCGGTCGGACACATGGTGGTGCGACCAGCACTCGCCGGCATGATGCGGCGCTTGTAGCCCGCAAAGAAAATCGCGTTGATCAGCTCGGACTTGCCGCGCGAGAACTCCGCAACAAAGGCGACCATGACCTTGTCGGAGCGCATCTGCTGTTCGAGGCGGCGCAGGCGCTCCTCCACCGCGGAATCCAGCAGCTCATGGTCTTTCATCCATTCGGAAAGCAGTTTCAGGCGCAGCGCGAATTCGCGACGCCATGCGCCATGCTGGTCAAACTGCTCGTTGAAGGAAGGGCCCACTTGGTCTCCGGGTAGCTCATAAATATACACTGCGGCCCCGATTCTCCCCTCACGCCTTCTGGCATTGCGTGCAGAAATAGGTGGCCCGCTGCCCCTGCCGGATCAGCTTGATGGGCGTGCCGCATTGCCGGCACGGCTGCCCAGCCCGGTCGTACACCATGGCTTCCAGCTGGAAGTAGCCGGACTCGCCCTGCGCGTTGGAGAAGTCACGCAGGGTACTGCCCCCCTTTTCAACGGCACGCGCCAGAACGTCGCGCACGGCGGCGTGCAGCCGCAAGGCACGGGGCCGGCTGATGCGCGAAGCGCGCAGCGTGGGCCGGATGCCGGCCAGGAACAGCGCCTCCGACGCATAGATGTTGCCCACACCCACCACCACGTCGCCCGCCAGCAGCACCTGCTTGATCGGGGCATGCCGGCGCCGCAGCGCGGCGTGGAAGGCGGATGCGTCGAACAGCGGTGTCAGCGGCTCCACCCCGAGCCGGCCCAGCAGCTTGACGGCCACCGGATCGGCTTCGTCTGCGGCGTACACCACGGCACCGAAGCGGCGCGGATCGTTGAGCCGAAGAACGCCCCGCGTCGTCACCAGATCAAAGTGATCGTGGGTGCCCGGCAATCCGGGCGGCTGTTCATGGAAATAAAGGCTGCCGGACATGCCCAGATGCAGCAGCACCAGGCCCTGGTCCAGATCCAGCAACAGGTACTTGCCGCGCCGGCGCACCTGCACGACAGTGCGTCCGGCGAGCCGGGCCGGGTCGATGCCCAGCGGCCAGCGCAGCGGCTTGCCCAGCCACGCCCCCGTGACACGCGCTCCCGCAATGCGCTGGGCAAAACTCAGGCGGGTGACCTCGACTTCGGGCAGTTCAGGCATGGGCGGCAGGGGTTAACAGGCTTGGATTATTATGGGTTGATGCTGCGCTTCACCCCCCTGACCCTGGCGCTTGTGGCGGCCCTGGGTTGCACGCCGGTCCTTGCACAAACCTCCGGCAACACACCGGATGCCCCACCCCCCGCCAACTCGGCCCTCGACGGTGAACTGTTCTACCAGCTGCTGCTCGGTGAGCTGAACGCCCGGGGCAATGAGCCCGGCGCAGGGTTCTCGCTGATCCTGGACGCGGCGCGCAAGACCAATGACGCCAAGCTCTACCAGCGGGCTGTGGAGATTGCGTTCCAGGCCCGTTCCGGTGACGCGGCGTTGCAGGCAGCGCGCGCATGGAAGCAGGCGCAGCCCGAGTCGCGCGAGGCCAACCGCTTCGTCATGCAGATCCTGATCGCGCTGAACCGGCTGGCCGACAGCGCC
>ERZ724521.1512-NODE-1512-length-10310-cov-4.675378_pt1 | contig 10310 bp, 9 predicted proteins | sample MGYA00376054_ERZ724521 | MGnify/ENA primary metagenome ERZ724521 (study PRJEB28724, sample SAMN07190883) | activated sludge metagenome | isolation source: activated sludge of sewage treatment plant in Hong Hong | place: Hong Kong | collected 2016-03-17 ... | reverse complement strand
ATGGGGTATTTCCCGTCGGTGGATGTAGCTGCTGTAGCAAAATCGCCGGTTTTTGCTTACCTGGGAACATACATGCGGATCGATTTGCGGGCGCTCCGTCGCTGCGGAATGCATGACACGCGGACAGGCAATGGGCGTGTCGCGTGTAGCCCCCGGAAGCTGGGCCCGATTCCCCGTATGGCCCAAATGAAAAAGCCCCCCATCCACGAGGGATGAGAGGCTTTGCTTTGTGCTCGGAGCCGGAATCGAACCAGCGACACGCGGATTTTCAGTCCGCTGCTCTACCTGCTGAGCTATCCGAGCGAAAAGCGAGAGGAACCCTATCGGGGTTCACCTACAGGGTCAAGCGCATTTTTTGAAAAATCTGCGGATGGATGGTTCAGCCGTAGAAACTGGGTTATCGCGGACAGCTCGCGCTCCAGTCCTTGGGCAAACGAGCGCTCGGTGGGTCGTTCGTGGATGATTCGCAGATCGCTGTGTAGCGAGCCCGCTGCAGTGGTCAGGTTGGCCGCGCCGATGACTTGGTCGCGATACAGCATCGGCAGCGCGTAGTAGCCGAGCTTGCGCTTCGCGGCGGGCGTGTAGGCTTCGAAGCGATACTCCCAGCTCCACAACAGTGAAAAGCGGCGGCGATCCCAGACCAGCGGATCGAAGGGCGCGAGCAGTCGGACCTGTGGCGGTGGCGCTTCGCTGTGCATCAGTGCTTCCGTCTCTTGTTCGGGCCAGACCCAGTCTTCGCCGTCGATGTGACCTACGCGCAGCTCGCCTCGCTTGAGCAGCGTCTGTAGGGCTGTATGCGGCGTGGGGCGAATCGGTCCGCGCACCGCCCGAAGGGTCTGCTGGAGGCTCCGCAGTGGCATCGGTGCATACAGCGACGTCAGCAGTCGACACAGACCCTCGGCTCGCGTCGCGGTCGGTAGGGCGCGCGTCTTTTCGTCGGGCTGCACCTTCGCATACAGTCTCAGCCCGGCCTCTCGACGGGCGACTCGCAGCCGTCCTTGCCTGTGCAGCGCTTCCAGCATCATCGTCGTTGTCGACGACTGTCCGCCCCAGCCGTTTTGGCTGCGCACTTTGCCGAGCGCTTTTTCTACGGCTTTCGGATGCGCCTCACCGAGCGACCCCACCAGCGCCAAGACATCTTTTTGCAGCGACGGATGTGCGTCGACAAAGCGCTGCCAGTGTTCGCTCAGCGGTCGAGGATGCAAAAACACGAGCTGCTGCTGCGGCAGAAATCCGTAGACGTGCAGGACATCTTCACAGAGCGGCAGCGTCGGATACTGCTGTTCCAAGTCGCCCACTTGGTAGTCGTCGACACGTAGCCGTAGGATCAGATCTTGGGCGCGAGCTGGTGCGCGAATCGGATCGGCCTGCACAAAGCCAAGGTGATTCACTGCGTCGCTGATGCTGGTGCTGCGCCTGAGCGTTCGTCGGATGGCATGGTTGCGCAGCCTGGCAAGCGAGACGGTCGACATGGTGGCCTGCGCCATAACACAAGGCACTGACAGCGTGCCGCAAAAGTCGCCTGTCAGCGTCGACAAACAGCGGTCCGATCAGCCTTTGACGCCGCCTTGGGTCAGCCCGCCGATCAGGTGCTGTTGCAGCGCGAAAAACAGCGCCATCACCGGCAGCGACACCAGCACTGCGCCCGCCGCAAAGTGTCCCCACTCCGTCGCGTAGTCGCCGACGTAGTGATTGAGCATCACCGGCAGCGTATAGCTCTGCGGACGGCTCATAAACGTCGCTGCGAGGATGAACTCGTTCCACGCTGTCAGAAAGCAGAACAGCGCCGTGACGGAAATCGCCGGACGGGCAAGCGGCAGCACCACCCGATAGAACGCATCAAAGCGACTGCCTCCGTCGAGCAAAACGGCTTCTTCTAGCTCTGTCGGCAGCCCGTCGAAATAGCCTTTGAGCATGAACACACAGAACGGAATCGCCGTCGTCGCGTAGCACAGCACCAGACCGCCCAGGTGGTTGAGCAGGTGCAGCTTTTCCAGCACGACGTAGAGCGGAATCGTCGTCACCACGCCGGGAAACATCTGCGCGAACAGAAATAGCCGCAGTGAGCTGTCTCGACCGGGGAAGCGAAACCGCGACAGCGCATATGCCGCCGAGCACGACAGCGCGACGCCCACCACCGTCACCGCCGCCGACACCACCAGCGAGTTGATGAGCTGCCGAATGAACAGATAGCGTCCGTCGGCGTCTTGTCGAAGCAGCACATCGGCGAAGTTCGCGAGGGAAACCTCCGTGGGCCATGGACTGACGGAAAGCGAAAAGCTCTGCGTCGGTGACAGCGCCATCTTTATCACCCACAGCACGGGATACAGCGTCGCTGCGGTGAGCAGGATGAGAACAACATGGACCAAAGCGGTTCGGAGCGTGCGCATCAGGGTCTTGTGCGGTCGGGGATGGGCCGATCGTTCGATGGTGAAAAGTCGTTACGTTCGCTCGGTCGGCTTCGGCTCGCTGGCCGCAGGATACGGCAGCAGACCTTCCTCGGGAAGCGTGGAAACGCGCTCGCATGTCCACGGAACATCGGGCATCACTGCGGGACTGGGCCAGCCCAGTCGAAGCGGCGAGGACGGCACTGCCGGAGCGGTCGAGGTTTGCAAGGTTGTCGACTCGGACGGCGCTGGCAGCGGAGGCAGCTTGTCGGGTCGCTGACCTGGCGGTGCGGCGCGATCGGTGATCTGCGGTGGATCGTCGCTGTACAGCGCGAGCAGCACGCGGACCACTTCGGTTTCACCACTGCTTTCGCGCAGCTTCGGCGACAGGGCTTCGCCGCTGTGACCTTGATAGATCAGCTTCAGGGCATCGACCACCGTCGAGATGATTCGGACGCCGAGTGGAGGATCGTCGTCCTGCGGCAGCCGTACAAAGTCGAGAAACTCTGCCTGAAGGCTGGCGAGCACACCGTCGAGCGGCGCATCGCAGACAAAGCCAAGTCGGTCCGTCCGTCGGGGTGGCTGCGGCGTCTGCTCGTACACCTGAATCTTGAGCAGTGCAAACAGCCGTGCGACGAGCATGAGCTCTCGCTGCGCGCGCGGCAGCAGTCCCAAGCGATCACACAGCCGACCACACTGCGTCGTCAGCAGCATCGGCCAGTCACTATCGAGCGCACGGCTTAGCTCATCAGCCAGCGTCGTCGCGCAGCGAAACAGCACATCCGTCACCGCCGAGCCTGAAAAGTCAGCGAGCGGCTCTGGCGACTGCTGGCGGGCCGGAAAGCGCAGGGCATCGCGGCTCAGGTTCAGGTTCGACGGACGCTCTTCGATGATGAGATCGGCGGAAGACAGCTTCGCACCGGGCTTGTCTCCGGGCGGACGACGACGAAGCGGACCACTGCGCGCGGCGCCCAAAAGCAGCGGCACGGCTTGCTTGGGAAGCGGTGGGGGCTCGATGCGAAGCGGCGTGCTGCGGGGCGGATTGCTCAGGTTGCTTGGCTTGATCCGTGGGCTCGGCGCTCGCTCCGTCGGCAGAGGTGGTGCCGTCTCGCTGCCTCGCGGCGGTTCCGTTCGCTGGCTGATGCTCGATGGCAGCGGTGGCAGCGGGGGTGGCAGCGGCGGCGGTGCTGCGGGCGGCAGCGGTGGTGGCAGCGGCGGCGGCATTCGAACCGGACCCGATACCATCGATGGCGCAGGCTTGGGCGGCTCTGGCTTGGACGGCGGAGCAGCTTCCGGCTTGGACGGCGGAGCAGCTTCCGGTTTGGACAGCGGAGCAGCTTCCGGTTTGGACAGCGGAGCGGCTTCCGGCTTGGACGGCGCGCTCGGCTCTGGCTTGGCGACCGGATCGACGAGTGGTGCGCTCTCGCCTGGCTCCCACGCCTGGTTGTAGAACATGTCCATGCCGAGGCGCAGCGTGCCAAAGCGAATCAAGAAGCGACGGACTTCGACGACGCCGTGCGATGCCAGCTTGGGCATCAGCGTCGATAGGTCTTGCGTCGGGTCCACCATCGCGAGCGCCGCCTTGCGTCCATCCGTCGAGCGCTCCAGTGGCAGGATGCCCAAGTGCGCGGCCAGTCCGGCGGTGATCGCTTGCTTTAGCTCTGGCGCGACCACCACACCGTCTAGCTGATCGTCGCTCAGATCCGGCAGCTTCAGCTGGGCTTCGAGCAGTCGAAACAGCTTGTCTTCGGAAAGTAAGCCCTCGCGGAGCAGCACCAGCCACAAAGGCCGACCGCTCGACTCGCTGTAGCGAACAGCACGGGCGAGCATGGCGGGCTGCACAAGCTCCGACTCCTTGAGGATCTCGGCAAGGGGCCGAGGGCGAGCCGTACTGCTCAAGCTGACAAACCTCCTCGTGCAGCGTAGACCGTTTTTCTCCTTTCGGGAATCCCTCCTCGCTATGGTAACGGGCATGGAGAAGCCCAACCTCGGTCCGTTTGTGTACGAAAGTCGCAGGGTTATCGTGATCGACAAGCCGTGTGGCTGGCTGTCGGTGCCGAGTCGTCAAGGCGAAGAGGATGCGCGGCTGTGTGTCGGTCGCGTGCTGGAGGCGCAGCTTGGGACGCGGCTGTGGCCGGTTCATCGTCTGGATGCCGAGGTGTCGGGGCTGCTGCTGTTTGCCAAGGATGCCGATGCGCACCGTCTGCTGTGCGCGGGCTTTGAACATCAGCAGGTGCGCAAGACCTACCTGGCGTGGAGCGCAGGTCCGCTGCCGGATCAGCATCGGGTTCGCGTCACCGAGCGCTGGCAGTCGCTGCTGCTGCGCGGGAAAAAGCGAGCCTACGTCCACCGAGCGGGAAAAGAAGCGGTGACGATGGCTACGCCGCTTGCGGTCGAAGGACATCGAATTCTGTGGCAGCTGTGTCCCAAGACCGGGCGACCGCATCAGCTGCGCGTCGAGCTGTTTTTGCATGGCTGTCCGATCCTCGGAGATTCGCTGTACGGATCGACGCTGCCGTGGCCGAGCGGCGTTGCGCTGCGCGCGTTCGAGCTGAACCTGACCGATCTCGAAGGGCGACAAGAGCTGAGCTTACCGCCGAAGATTTCGCTGCTATCCGACGGACAAGACTATCTATCGGGCGGCAGAGCCTGGAAGAGCGCACTCGCCAGCTCGTCGGGACGTTCGACCCACAGCGCGTGTCCTGCTCCTTGAATCAGCACCGGCGCGTCCAGCTTGCAGAGCGTCGCCAGTCGCTGCTGCGACTTCGGCGGCATCAGGAAGTCTTCACTGCCGGCAATCACCGTCGTCACGCAGCGCGACAGCGCCAGCTGATCTCTCCGATCGTGCGTAAGCAGCGCAGACAGCTGTCCCGTCGTGGCTGCCGGTGCGTGCTGCTGATCTCCCCACAGCGCTTCGAGCATCGGGATGATGCTCGGATGCTCCAAGAAATCGGCGGAAAAGAACATCACTTGTAAGGTGCGAAACAGATCGAGCCTGCTGACGCCCGCTTGGTGCTGCGCGCGAAGTCCCAGCACGATGCTGCGCAAGCGCGGATCGGTCGCTGCTGTGGTCGATACCAGGCCGACCCGACGAAACCGCTGCGGATGCTTCGTCAGCGCGTGCTGCGCCCACATTCCGCCCATTGAAAAGCCCGCGAGATCGACCGTCGGGAACCCGAGCGCCGACAGCAGTGTATCCAGTCGATCGCTCTGCGCATCGAGCTGATAGTCCGATTCCGACGTCGGGACTTCACTGTGACCGGAGCCGAGCGGATCGACGATGCACAGCCTGCGCGGATGCCGCTTCGCCAGTCGCAGCAGCTGCCTTCCGTCCGACAGCAGGCCAGGCAGCAGCACGAGCGGCGTTTGGTCCTCCGTCCGAAGACCTGTCGTGCTCTGCGGCTCGATCAGGCGGAAAAACAGACCGGCATGCTGGCCGGTGCGCGTGTTCACGGTCGTCACGGTGCTCTCTTTGGTTGAATCGGTATGTAGATGCCCGAAGCCGCGCGAGGACGACAAGCTAAACTCGGCGTCATGCAACGCTTTTGGTTCGCTTCGCTGCTGGGTCTGCTGGCGCTGTGCGCGGTGGGCTGCGGGCCTCGCTCGATTCGGGCGGACCTGGACCATCACAACCTGTCCGACGATGACTTGCTGGCGCTGCTGCCGCAGGGGCAGCAAGCGGTGATCGATGTCGATGTGGCAGCGCTGCGCGCGTGGCCGCCGATGCAGGCGCTGCTTTCGCTGATTCCGGCGCGGCTTCTGTCGTCGCTGTCTTCGCTGGCTGGCAACCCGCTTCAGGATGTCGATGCGCTGTGTGTCGGCGCGACAGGGCTGGGCTCTGGCGCGGTTGAGTCGACGCTGCTGGTGTCAGGACGGCTGCCCAAAGACAAGCTGTGGCAGGATCTGGCTCGTCGGGAAGGCAGTCGAGAAGTGACCTATCACGGCATGCCGCTCGTCGAAGCGGGTGATCGAGCGCTGGTGCAGCTGAGCGATCGAACCTGGGTGCTGGGCAGTCGACTGCAAGTGCGTCAGACGATCGACATCTTTCGGGGCGTCGATCCGGGCCTGCGCAAACAGAGCTCGCTGATGAACGCGCTGGCGATGGCTCCGACGGGAAAGCAAGGTCGTCCGCCGGTCCTTGCTGCGGTGTTGCTTGGCTCGGATTTGCGACGGCGGGCGCACGAAGCGGGCGTGCTGCGGGTCTTTGATGAAGCGCAGTCGATCGCGCTGGCTGTGGCGGTTGGGGACGGGATCGATGTGGGCGTGGTGGTGTCGTATCCGTTTGTGCAGATGGCTGCCGAGGCACTGTCGCAGGTTCGGGCGCACGCTGCGGAGCTGGGAAGTCGGTCCTTGGTGAAGCTGCTGCACTTGGATCGCTTTGTGTCGCCGCTTGTGTCGGTGGCGGTGCCTCAGTCGAAGAAGCGTCTGACGCCCGAGCTGCACCTGGCCTATCGACTGCCGGGCTACGAGCTGGACGATCTGCTGCGACGGGTGAGCCAGCTGATGTCGCTGCTCCAGGGTCGCGAATCCGGCAAAGAGGGTGAGCGAGCGAGCCCGCAGCCAGCCGAGCCGGTCCGCAAGTAACGACTACAGCGACAGCGAGCTGCCTTCGCGGGACGCAATCAGCTCGATGTGACGACCACCGAGCGAGTCGAGCAGCTCTCGACAGCGCGCGTAGATCTGATCGACGACATCGTCGCTGTAGTCCTGATCGAAGTGAAACAGCGCCAGGCGACGAACCTGCGCGCGCACCGCTGCATAGGCCGCATCCGCGAACGACGAATACCCGCGTGAGCGACGAACCGAGCGATCTTCGGGCGTATACGTCGCGTCGTGAATCAGCAGATCCGCGCCTTGGTACAGTCGCAGCACTTCTTCACTCGGGCCTGAGTCTGGATACCCAGCGTCGGGGGCATAGACCACCGAGCGACCCTGCTCTTCGATGCGGTACGCCATACACGTCGATGGACCGTGCGGATTGGGACGACCCGAGATCGCGATGCCTTCCCACAGAATCGGTGGCGGATCGTTGTCCGTCGGCACCGGCTGTAGCTCGAACATCGCGCCCAGGTTCTTCATCGTCTGAAGCGGCGAAAAGTGCGGGTTTACCTGACCTTCGAGGATTCCCTCGAGCATCGACGCGCTCTTGGCGGGACCAAAGACGGTGAAGCGATTGCCAGGAATGAACACCGGCGCGAAGAACGGGAAGCCTTGGATGTGATCCCAGTGTGCGTGCGAAAGCAGGATGCCGCCGTGGCCTTTGCCTTTGCCAAACTCGGTGCGCAGCAGCTGCTTGCCGAGCCCGATGATCCCCGTGCCCATGTCGAGGATCAGCAGCTTGCCCGACGCAGCTTTTACGCTGACACAGCAGGTGTTGCCGCCGTACCGGACCGTCTCAGGACCAGGGGCGGGGATCGACCCGCGTACTCCGTGAAAGGTTACTTCCACGACTCTCCCTCGCTGGTATCGGGGCTGCTGCGGTGTCCTTGACCCATCGAGCGACTGCTCGCGGAGCCCACCTGCATGCCATGGCGAGACAGGTCGACTTCCATGCCCTCGAAGGCGGCGTGAAGATCCAGGCGCGAGCCTTCTTGCTGCATCTGGCCTCTGTGATAAGCCAAAAGCTCGTCGATCTGCGCATCGGTCCGCTCGGGCGCGTGGTGATACAGCATCAGCGACTCAGCACCGGCTTCACGCGCGATCTCGATCGCATCTTCGGCGCAGCTATGTCCCCAGTGCGGTCGCTGCGCGTATTCGCTGGGCGTGAACTGGGTGTCGTAGATGACGAGCTGCGCGCCTTCGCACAGACGGACCACGCCTTCGCGCATCTTCGCGAGCTTGGCGGCGTCTTCGGGCGCGAGCGGCTCACCGGCCTTGGGCGGCTGCTTGATGAACTCGTGCTCGATGAGGATGTCGCGAAACGGTGCGGTGTCCGTCACATACGCGAGCGAAGCGCCCTCATAGTCGAGACGGAACGCGATCGCAATCCACGGGTGATTGAGCCGCGTGCAGCGCACCTTGACCGGCCCAATCTCGAAGCTGGCATCGTCGGTCAGCTCGTTAAACTGGACGTTGGCGGCGGCGGCATCAAACGGCACCGGGAAGTACGGATTGTCCGACTGAAGCGCGAACACCATCCGCAGGTGCATGTCGTCGCGCTGTCGCGCGTAGACGTGAAACTTGTTGCCGGGACGGTACAGCGGCGAAAAGAACGGCAGCCCTTGGATGTGATCCCAGTGCGTGTGGCTGACGAGCAAGTGCGCATCGCCTTTGCCTTCGCCAAACGGTCCCGTCATCAGCTCTTTGCCGAGTCGCCGAAGACCCGTGCCCGCATCCAAGATGATGCGTGGCGCGCTCGGGTCGGACGCAGACGCGCAGCGAACCTCGACACAGCTTGTGTTGCCACCGTAGCGCTGCGTTGTCGTCCCGGGCACAGGGAACGATCCTCGTACGCCCCAGAACCGAAGCTTCATCGGTGGCCCCCTTCCCATGCGTGCAAGCGACCTGGCTCCAAGCGTCGAACCGACGAATCGAGGAGGTAGTACGCCCTGCTCATCATGAGATGCTTTAGGGGTTTCATAGCTTGCTAAAAACAGCCTTCATCGTAACACGCCGCGTTTTTAGAAATCTACAGATTCTCCGCCGAGCACTCTGGCCTTCTGCGCGGCGGTGTGTGGGTCGTTTCACGCAGGTCACGGTACGGGGTGGTCGCTGTAGGGACTGGGCGCATGGGCTCTGTCGCGGCGGCCTGCGGGATGCGCTCGTGGGCTGTGGGGGCGGCTCGTACGTGCAGCGCTGCGGACCCTTGGGTCTGGGTGGGAAAGCGTGATACAACGCGCCCCGACATGGCCACATTCAGACCGAAGCTTCGACGCTTGGGAATCGCGGGGAGCCGGACGCTTTTCGTGTGGTGCGGACTGCTCATGATGGGCGCGCTTGGCGGCTGCGTTGTGGTTCGTCCCTATCAGCGCGAGCAGCTGGCTGAGCGCTGCATGGCTCCCGGCTTTGGCGACAAGTCAGAGGTCAAGTTCCGCGCCCACTGGGAATACGCGCGTCACGGTACCCAAGGTGGCTTTGGCGATGACGCAGGCGGTGGAGGATGCGGTTGCAACTGAGCCTCCTCCTTGCTCGTGCGGTTGCGCTGTGGGGCGTGCTGCTGTGTGCCGTGATCCCCGCGCGGGCTGAGCACTTGCCGCAGAACGTCAGCGGCGAAGCGGTCTTTCGTGGCAACTACTGGCGCGATCGCAACACGCGGGTGATAAATCCCACCGTAGACATCCGGCAGCAGACCGCGAGTGGCTTTGCGGTCACGGGCTCCTATGGACTCGATGCGATCACGTCGGCGTCGGTGGCTGCGGGTGCGACGTCGGACGAGCCCTTTACCGAGCTGCGTCACGAAGTCGGCTTCGGCACCGAGATTCCGCTCGTCGGCAAGTCCACCCTGTCTGCGGGCTACGGCTATTCCTCGGAAAGCGACTACTTTTCGCACACCGGTTCGCTGCGCACCAAGATCAGCCTGTTTCAGGAAAACACGATCCTGCGCTTCGGTGGTGACTACACGCACTCCTCGGTGGGCAAGCGGCTGGGACCGACCGGCTATCTCAACATGGGCATCTTGCACGAAGGCCACGCCATCGCGGGCTGGACGCAGGTGCTCAGTCGTTCGCTGGTGGCTGCGCTGACCTACGAGCTGTTTGTCCTGTCGGGCTACCAAAACAATCCGTATCGCCCGGTCTTTGTGTCCGGTGAGCGTCGCGAGTTTGAAAACCTGCCGTCTCTGCGCATTCGCAACGCGTTTTCGCTGTCGGCGCACAAGCTGTTTGGTCTGCCGGGCTCAGTGGTGCCGTTTGTGGTGCTGCGACCGGCGCTGCGCGTGTTTGCCGATTCCTGGGGCGTATCGAGCGTGAGTCCCGAAGTCGCGCT
>ERZ724521.1509-NODE-1509-length-10321-cov-4.332262_pt1 | contig 10321 bp, 6 predicted proteins | sample MGYA00376054_ERZ724521 | MGnify/ENA primary metagenome ERZ724521 (study PRJEB28724, sample SAMN07190883) | activated sludge metagenome | isolation source: activated sludge of sewage treatment plant in Hong Hong | place: Hong Kong | collected 2016-03-17 ... | reverse complement strand
CCTCGAGCTCGCGCACTGGCCAGATGCCGACGCGCACGTTGGTGAAGAAGATCTCGCTGGCGCGTCGCAGGTCCGGCGCCCGCAGCGCCTGCTCGCGGGCCTGCAGGCCGAGCTGTGCCGCCTCACGCAACACCACGGCGCGCATCACGCCGCGTACGCCCGCGACGTCGATCGGTGGCGTCAGCAGGCGGCCGTCGATGCAGGCGAAGTGGTCGCTCTGAGCCCGCTCGACACCACGGGCCCCGCGGCCGCACCGGCGCCGGGGCGCCGCACGCGCGTGCTGTCCGTCATCCCGCCGATGACGCAGCTGAACACGCCCTACCCGTCCACCGCCTACCTCACCGGCTTCCTGCGCTCGCGCGGCGTGGATGCGGTGCAGGAAGACCTGGCGCTGGCACTGGTGCTGCGGCTGCTGTCGCCCGACGGCCTGCGCGCCGTGGCCGCCTGCGTGGAGGCGCTGCCCCGCAAGAAGCACAGCCCGGCGGTGCAGGCCTTTGCCGCGCAACAGGCGCGTTACCTGGCCACCATCGGCCCCGTCATCGCTTTCCTGCAAGGGCGCGACGCGACGCTGGCGCACCGCATTGTGGGCCGCCACTACCTGCCCGAAGGCCCGCGCTTTGAATCGCTGGACGTGTATGTGGACGACGGCAGCGGCGACCCGCTGGGCTGGGCCTTCGGCTCGCTGGGCCTGCAGGACCGCGCGCGGCACCTGGCCACGCTGTACCTGAACGACCTGGCCGACGTGCTGCGCGACGCGGTGGACCCGCGCTTCGAGTTTGTGCGCTATGCCGAATCACTGGCCGGCAGCCAGCCCACGTTTGACCCGCTGGCCGATGCGCTGGCCGCACCCCCCAACCTGGTGGACGACACGCTGCAGGCGCTGACGCTGGAAGCCGTCGCGCACCATGCGCCCACGGTGGTGCTGCTTTCGGTGCCGTTCCCGGGCGCGGTGTATGCGGCGTTTCGCATCGCGCAGACCATCAAGACGCAGCACCCGCAGATCGTCACCGTGCTGGGCGGCGGCTTTGTCAACACCGAGCTGCGCGAGCTGGCCGAGCCGCGCGTGTTCGACCACGTTGACTACGTGACCCTGGACGCCGGCGAGCGCCCGCTGCTGGCGCTGCTGGAACACCTGCAGGGCCGGCGCGGGCGCCAGCGGCTGGTGCGCACCTTTGTGCGAGAAGAAGGCGCAGTACGCTACATCAATATGGCCGAGCCCGACGTGGCGTTTGCCGAAGTCGGCACACCCACCTGGGACGGCCTGCCGCTGGACAAGTACCTGTCGCTGTTGGACATGCTCAACCCCATGCACCGGCTGTGGAGCGACGGGCGCTGGAACAAGCTCACCGTGGCCCACGGCTGCTACTGGAAGAAATGCAGCTTCTGCGACGTGAGCCTGGACTACATCTCGCGCTACGAAGGTGCCAGTGCCACCGTGCTGGCCGACCGCATTGACGCGATCGTGCGCGAGACGGGGCAGACCGGCTTCCATTTTGTGGACGAGGCTGCGCCGCCCAAGGCCCTGAAGGCGCTGGCCACCGAGTTGGTCGCGCGCGGCACTGGCATCTCGTGGTGGGGCAACATCCGTTTTGAGAAGACCTTCAGCCCCGAGCTGTGCCAGCTGCTGGCCGACAGCGGCTGCATTGCCATCTCGGGCGGGCTGGAGGTGGCGTCCGACCGGCTGCTGACGCTGATGAAAAAAGGCGTGAGCGTGGACCAGGTGGCGCGCGTGACCCGCGCCTTCAGCGACGCGGGCATCCTGGTGCACGCCTACCTGATGTACGGCTTTCCCACCCAGACGGTGCACGACACGGTGGACGCGCTGGAATATGTGCGCCAGCTGTTTGAGAACGGCTGCATCCAGAGCGGCTTTTTCCACCGCTTCGCCTGCACCGTGCATTCACCCGTGGGCCTGAACCCACAAGACTACGGCGTGACGCTGCAGCCGCTGCCGCCGGGTGCGTTTGCCAAAAACGACATTGCGTTCCACGACCCCACCGGCGTGGACCACGACGCGCTGGGCGGCGCGCTCAAGAAAGCCATCTACAACTACATGCACGGCATCGGGCTGGAAGAAGACGTGCGCAGCTGGTTTCCGTTCAAGGTGCCCAAGACCACCGTGGCCCGCAACCGGATCGAGCGGGCGTTGCGCCAGTCGGCTTGAGTGACTGCCGCGCAAAGGCCTGGGTGGCCTAGGAACCCAGCAACTCCCACACCTTCACCGCCGTCAACGGCATCTGAATGGTCGGCGCCACAGCGGCCTTGCCAGCGCGCGCCAGCGCGTCGGCCACCGCGTTCACCACGCTCGGCGTGGCGCCGATGGTGCCGAGTTCGCCGACGCCTTTGACGCCCAGCGGGTTGTTCTTGCACGGCGTGGATTCGTCCATTTCGGTGACGAAGTCGCAGGCCATGTTGTCGGCGCGCGGGGCGGTGTAGTCCATCAGGCTGCCGGTCACGGGCTGGCCGGTGTCACGGTCATACACCATGTGCTCCTGCAGCGCCTGGCCGATGCCCTGCACCGCACCGCCGTCGAGCTGGCCGCGCACGATCATCGGGTTGACCACGCGACCCACATCGTTGACGCTGCTGTAGCGCACCACCTGCACCTCACCGGTGGCGGGGTCGATCTCCACCTCGCTCACATGGCAACCGTTGGGCCAGGTCGGCCCGCTGACGGCGCTGGTGCTGTCCATGTGGATCACGCCGCCCGCCTGTTTGGCGGCCAGCGCGAACAGGTCCACGCCCACATCCGTGCCCTTGACCGTGAAGCGGCCGGCCGCGTAGGCGATGTCTTCGGCCGCGGCCTCCAGCTCCTTGGCGGCGAGCTGCTTTGCATGGTCAATCGTGCGCTCAGAACCTACGCGCATGGCTGAACCGCCGGTGAAGAGGGAGCGCGAGCCCGCACTGCCAAAGCCGTCGCCACGGTCGGTGTCGCCCAGGATCACCTTCACGCGCTCGATCGGCACATCAAACACGTCCACCACCAGCTGCGCCAGCGTGGTGGCAATGCCCTGACCCATCTGATTGACGGCGGAAAACACCTCGATGGTGCCGTCGGCCTTCACGTCCACGGTGACGCGCTCCTCAAACACGTTGCCGCCGGTCCACTCCAGAAAAGTGGCGATGCCCAAGCCGCGCAGCAGGCCGCGCGCCTTGCTTTGCGCGGCCCGCGCCTCAAAGCCGGCCCAGTCGGCCAGGGCCAGGCCCTGGTCCATGACCTTCTCAAACTGGCCGGTGTCGTAGGTCTGACCCATGGCGTTCTTGTAGGGCATCTGCTCCGGGCGGATGAAGTTGCGGCGGCGCAGCGCGATGCGGTCGATGCCCGTTTGGCGCGCGGCCTCGTCCATCAGCCGCTCCATGATGAAGATCGCCTCGGGCCGGCCGGCGCCGCGGTAGGCGCTGGTGGGCGCGGTATTCGTCAGCACCGCCTTGAAATGGAAGTCGATGGTCTGGATGTCGTACACGCTGGTCTGCACCCACGGGCCAATCATCAGCGTGATGGCCACGCCGGTGGGGATGGCGTAGGCGCCGATGTTGCCAAGCGAGCGCAGGCGCAGGCCCAGGATCTTGCCGTCGGCCGCCAGCGCCAGCTCGGCCTGCGTCTGCAGGTCGCGGCCATGGGTGGAGGTGAGGAAGTCTTCGCTGCGGTCGGCGATCCACTTCACCGGGCGCTTCAGGTGGTGTGCAGCCCAGGCCACCGCGGCGTCTTCGGGGTAGATGCCGGTCTTCATGCCGAAGCCACCGCCCACGTCGCCCACCGTCACACGCACCTGGTCGCGCGGCAGGCCCAGGATGTCGTTGCACAGCGCGTTTTTCACGCCGCTGGGCATCTGGCTGCTCATGCGCAGTGTCAGGCGGCCGTCTTCGGCGATCCACGCCAGCACCGAACGCGGCTCGATGGTCAGCGCGGCCACGCGCTGGTTGTGAATGTTGAGCTTGACGATGTGCGCGGCCTTGGCGAACGCTTCGGCGGTGGCGGCCTCGTTGCCATGGCGCATTTCGGCGCTGACGTTGTCGGGCGCCTCGTCGCACAGCGCGGGCGCACCGGCGGCCGTGGCGTCGTCGGCCGTCACCACATGGGGCAGCTCTTCGTAGTCCAGCATCACCGCTTCGGCCGCGTCGCGTGCCTGCTGCACCGTTTCCGCCACCACCAGGGCCACAGCCTCGCCCACGTAGCGCACCCGCTCATGCGCCAGCACGCGGCGCGCGGGTGTGGCGCCCGGGGCACCGCCCGCACGCTTGAAGTTGGGGCTGTGGGGAATGGGCTTGACGCCGGCGGCCACCAGCTCGGCCCCGGTGACCACCGCCACCACGCCGGGCATGGCCTTCGCCGCGCTGGTGTCGATGCCCGTGATGCGCGCGTGCGGGTAGGGCGAGCGCACAAAGCACAGGCGCAGCTGGCCTGCGGGCGCGATGTCGTCGGTGTACTGGCCGGTGCCCTTGAGCAGGGCTTCGTCTTCCAGGCGCTTGACGGCCTGGCCGCTGCCAAAGCGGGCCGGGATGTCCAGGGTGTTGGTGGTCATATGCGTGTTCTCCAGAGACGGTGAGTCTCGCCGAATTCGCTAACGCGTGCCCGGCCCCAGCCGCTCGCTCATCCAGCGCAGCAGGTCAATCCACATCTGTCGCATCTCGGCGTCCAGCGGGGTGCGCATGGCGTTGGGCAGCTCCACCGTAACCACAGGCACGCCCTTGTGCACGCCGCCATAGTTGCCCAGCGAGCCGGGGAAGATCCCCACCTGGTCCAGGTACAGCCGGCCCAGCTTGCTGGGCGGCACCGAGGGGCCGTCAAAGTCGAGCACGCCGTAGGGGGCGTGGATGCTCACAATGAGGTGCGGCTTGAAGCTTTGCATCTGCTCGTGCACGAAGCGCGATTCGGGCTCGGACAGCGGCTTGTGGCCGGGCCAGCGCCGCGGGTCCTTGCGCACACGCTTTTCCCAGTAAATGGCGGCGTCGCGCTCCCAGTTGGGCGTGGGGAAGTTGCGGTTCAGGTCCACGCCATTGGCATTCACGCGGCGCGGCGGCCGGTTCAGCAGCCCGTCGGGGTTGAGCGCAGGAATGAAGCGCCAGTGCACCGGCTGCGGCATCTGGATCAGCGGGTCCTGCGCCAGGCGGATCCAGTGCAGCGCGACCGAGGCCGACGACAGCTCGTCGCCATGGATGGCGCCGATCACCAGCACCCGCAACCTGGCGTCGGCCGGGGCAATGTCGCGCGTGTACAGCGTCTGCCCGCGCACCGAGCGGGCGTCACTGGGCTGCAGGCCGGCGCCTTCACACAAGGCCGCCGTGACGTTCGGCAGCTTATTGACAAAATCGGTGCAAGCCCGCGTCGCCGCTGCGTGAGGCGCTATAAAAACAGTAGCAATCCCAGCCAGCACCGGGGCCAGCCAGACGCGCAGCGCGCGGCGCGGCGTCATGCCTCGACTGCAAATGTCAGGCCGGCGTTGGCACCCAGGCGCGCGATCAGCGCAGTGCCCATGGCCGAGGCGGGCGTCCAGATGCCGCCGGGTGTGGCGCTGGCGTCCTGCAGCAGGCAGACGGCGGACTCGGCGATCATTTTGGAAGTGGAGCCGTAGCCCGGGTCGCGGTCGCCCTTGACGCCCACGCGCAGGCTGCGGCCGTCGGCCGCCTCGCCCACAAACAGCACGTCGTAGAAGCCGGTTTCCCGCTCTTCTTTCGACGGGCCTTCGCCGGGCTTGGGCCCCTTGTCGGAGGCGAGCGATTTGTCGGCGGCGATGGCGTTGGCCATGGCCTCGCCTTTTTCGCCGGGGCCCGTGATCATCATCTCGTCGTAGACAAAGTCGGTGCCGTACGCGTGCTGGAGCAAAAAGTTGCTGCGGTGCACGTTGCGGGTGTTGATGGCGGCCATGACGAACGGCGCCACCCAGGCGCCCAGAGACTCCTCGTACAGGGGCTTGTGGCCGGGCGGCTGCTTCGGTCCTTCAAACCCCGGCGTCAACGAGAACGGGTTCTTCAGCAGATCCAGCACGCCGGGCTGGGTGGCGGCGGCAGCCATGGTCGCCTTGAGGCTGGCGGCGGTGCCACCCGAGAAGGTGCCTTTCATGCGGCGCACCCGGCCGCGTACGCGCGGCACCGGCGCGCCAAAGCGCTGGCGCGCCTCGTTCTGCAGCAGCAGCACGCCGAGGTCAAACGGGATCGAGTCGAACCCGCACGAGAACACGATGCGCGCACCACTGCTTCTGGCGGCGGCCTCGTGCGCGTCAATCATCTGGCGCATCCAGGCCGGCTCGCCGCAAAGGTCCACATAGTCGGTGCCGCTGGCAGCGCAGGCGGCCACCAGCTCGTTGCCGTACAGCTGGTACGGGCCCACGGTGGTCAGCACCAGGCGGGTGCTGTCGGTCAGGGCTTTCAGGCTGGCGGCGTCGCTGCTGTCGGTCACCACCAGCGGTGTGCTGGACGGGGCACCGAGCTCGTCGCGCACGGCGGCCAGCTTGTCGGCGCTGCGCCCGCCCATGGCCCAGCGCAAACCGCTGCCCTGGGGGTAGCGCTGCAACAAATATTCCACCACCAGCCGGCCGGTGAAGCCGGTGGCGCCGTGCACCACGATGTCAAAAGGTTTGTTCACAAGGGTCTCCTGGGGATGCTGCGCATGGTAGCGCCGGGCAGCGCCCGGGGGTGACGCCTGGGTGATTGAACTCAGTCCTTTTCGCCGGCCTCGTACAGTGTTTCGCGGCCCATGCGGTCGAGCACCAGCTCGGCCGTCCAGGGCAGCATGAGCGAGCCGCAGCGGCTGTCGCGGTACATGCGCTCCAGCGGCAGATGCTTCATCATGCTCTGGCCGCCGCAGGTGCGGATGGCCAGCCGCGCGATGTCGTTGGCACCTTCCATCACGCTGTAGTGGGCGGCGTAGAGGCGCAGCTTTTCGTCCTTGGTCGGGTTGGGCTTGGCTTCCAGGATGGCGCGTGTGAACAGGCTACGCATGCTCTCGAGCTGGATGCGCATCTGCGCCACGGCGATCTGCTTGGTCGGGTACATGCGGCGCTTGACCGGAGGCTCGCCCTCGACCTCACCGCGCAGGTATTTCACCGTGAAGTCATACGCCGCATTGGCCAGCCCCAGGTAGGTCGGTGCCAGCGTGAAGAACATGGCCGGCCAGGTTTGCGCGCCCTTGAAGTAGATGCCGCGCGGCATGAGCTGCTCGTCGTCGCTGACGAACACGTCCTTGAACTGCAGGTTGCGGCTGACGGTGCCGCGCATGCCCAGCGGGTTCCAGTCGCCGCTGATGGAAAAGCCCGCCGACGTGGCCGGCACGCTGATGTAGAGCGTGTCGCGCGCGTCGGGGTGTTCGTCGCCCTTGTCCTCCGTACACAGGATGCCGTAGTAGTGGGCCGCGCCCGACAGGCTGGCGAAGATCTTGCGGCCGTTGATGAGCCAACCTCCCTCGACCTTTTTGGCCGTGGTGCCAAAGGGCGCGCGGCCCGCTGCCGCCGCGCTGCCTTCGCTGAAAGGTTGTGCGTAGATCGCGCCGTCGTTCACGATGCGGGCAAAGTGCAGCTCGCGCCGCTTCACATGCTCGGCGCGCTGCACATCGCTCATGGCAATGCCGTCGGCCAGCACGCCGGTCCACATGGTGCTGCAGATGTGCATGTTCCAGGTCAGCGCCGTGGTGCCGCAGTGGCGGCCGATCTCGGCGGCCACCATCATGTAGGTGGCGTAGTCGGCGCCCAGGCCGCCGTGCGACTCGGGCACGCACATCTTCAGCAGGCCGGCGTCGCGCAGGTCGTCGTAGTTGGCAAGCGGGAAGCTGGCCGTTTCGTCCCACTGCGCGGCCCGCGGCGCAAACCGCGTGCGGCCCAGCTCGCTGGCCAGCGACAGCAGCGAGCGCTGCTTCGGCGTGAAGGGCATGTCGCCCACGGCGGGGGTGAAGCTCAGGGTGTCCGGCAAGGTGCGGGTATTCATGGGGACGTCTCCTTCAGTTGCGCTCGGTACGCCCACCGAGCGAGTCGAGCACGCCCAGCCAGAAGGCCGTGCGTTCGTTGTACGAGTCCGCCTCCTGGGCGCCCGCCGCGTTGGCATAGACGGCGGTCTGCACCATCACGATGCCGGTGCCCGGTTGCACAAACACCGACTGGCCGTGCACGCCCTGCATGGCAAAGCTGCGCTCCTTCAGCGGGAACAGCCAGAACTGGTAGCCGTAGCCAAAATAGGGCGTGGCCTTGCCCGGCACGAAAGCGCCTGGCTGGCGCGCCGGGTCGGTCGCGTCCAGCAGGTAGTCGCGCGGCACCAGCTGCTGGTCGCCCACCTTGCCGTCACGGGCCAGCAGCAGGCCCAGACGGGCCCAGTCACGCAGCGAGGCGTTGAAGCCGCCCAGGGCCTGCTCCTGCTGGTCTGCGCCCAGGCGCCAGAAGGCTTCATGCTCGGCGCCCATCGGCTGCCAGAGCCAGTCGGCGGTAAGCGCCGTCATGCTCCGGCCGGTGGCGCCGGCCAGCACACGGCCCAGAACCTCGGTTTCACCGCTGGCGTAGACGAACTTCTCACCTGCCGGGGCGTGGCGGTCGGTGATGCTGCGCAGCACGCTGGCGGGGCTGGGATTGCCTGTGGCCGACGCGCGCATGAAGCGGGCCACATCGTCCTGGCCGTCGTAGCGCTCGGTGAAGCGCAGGCCGGAGCTCATGCGCAGCAGATGGCGGATGGACGTGTCGCCATACGGACTGCCAGCCAGGTCTTTGGCGTACTTCCCGGCCGGATCGTCCAGCGAGGCGATGGCGCCACGCTGCAAGGCCATGCCCACCAGCAGCGACGTGACGCTTTTGGACATCGAAAAGCTCAGGAACCGTGCATCGTCCTTGCGCCCGTAGCGGTAGCGCTCGGCCACGATCTCGCCGTTCTTCAGGACCAGCAGGCCAGTGATGCGCCGGCGCTCCAGGTAGTCGTCCAGCGTGTAGCCGAGGTTGCGGTAGCGGTACTTGATGACCGGCGGCTGGCTGGCACGCGGCAGGGCTGCCGGCATGGCGGCACGCGGCACGGCGCCGGTGATGACGCCGGGCACCTTGTCGAGCGCCGACCAGGAGCCCACACGGTAAGGCATCTCGTACCAGTTGGCGAGGTTGGTGCCGACGGGGTAGCCCAGAGGCTTGCCCAGCGCGTCTTCGTCGGGCTCGGCCCACGCAGGCAGGGCCGCCAGCGCCAGCACACAGGCCAGCAGGCGGAGCAGGGGGGTGGAGACGGATGCCATCACGGGGCCTTTCAGTGCAGCACGCGCGGCAGCGCGAGGAAGTTGAGCAGCGCGCCGTCGAACTCATCGGGCGCTTCCAGGTTCTGGAGATGGCCAATGCCCTTCATTTCCAGGTAGGTGCTGCCGGCGATGGCAGCCGCCATTTTTTTCATGACGGCGGGTGGGGCGTTGCGGTCGTGCTCGCCGGCCAGCAGCAGGGTGGGCAAGTGGATCGCGGCCAGGCTGGCGCGGCGGTCAAAGGTGACGATGCATTCCAGCGCCCGCCGGTAGGTGGACGGGTTGACCTGGCCCATGCAGTGGGTGGCGAGCTTCACACCCTCGGGCAGCGAGCCGGGGCCGATCATCTGCGGCACCAGCACCTCGGCCAGCTGGGCCATGGTCTGGCCGGCGTCCAGCGGTGCGGTGCGCTGGTTGATGAATTCGCGTTGCCAGTCCCCATCCGGCTTGCCAAACGATGGCGAAGTCCCGCACAGCACCAGCTTGCCTACCAGCTCGGGCCGGCGCGCCACGACTTCCTGCGCCACCATGCCGCCCATGCTGTGGCCGACCAGGGTGACCTGCTGGTCCGGCTGCCCCTGCATCAGCGCCTCGATCAGCCGGATGCAGGCCTCGGCCAGGCCCTTGAAGGTGTAGGGCTCGATCGGTGCGCTGTGGCCGTAACCCGGCATGTCCCAGGCCACGGCGCGGTAGCCGCTGGAGGCCAGCGTCTCCACCTGCGGTGCAAACGCCAGATGGCCGCCGCCAATGCCGTGCAGCATCAGTACCGTGGGGCCACGGCCGAGGGTGGTGAAGGTGGGCAGGACGCTCATGGCAGCACGCGGCCCTGCTCCACCACCGGTGCGCCGTCCAGCGTGATGCTGCAATGACGCAGCGGCAGGTCGAAGTGGCCGGCGGTGTAGCGGCCGGCGGTTTCATTGGCCCCGGTGCTGTAGAGGAAGTTGCCGGCAAACGCGCGCAGCTCGGTGCCGTTGAAGTCGCGCTTGTCGTACAACGCCATGCTGTCCCAGCGCGCGCCGGCGTTCAGGCCATAGCCCACATGGCTCACGGCATAGGCGGCGCGGTCGCCTTCGTGCGTGGCCCAGGCGGCGATGTAGCTGCGCATCAGCTCGGCGTCCACGCCGCTGCCTT
>ERZ724521.1508-NODE-1508-length-10333-cov-4.412240_pt1 | contig 10333 bp, 4 predicted proteins | sample MGYA00376054_ERZ724521 | MGnify/ENA primary metagenome ERZ724521 (study PRJEB28724, sample SAMN07190883) | activated sludge metagenome | isolation source: activated sludge of sewage treatment plant in Hong Hong | place: Hong Kong | collected 2016-03-17 ... | reverse complement strand
TCGGACCAGACACTGCGAGCTTAAAGCCTCGCAGCGACGACAAGCGCTGCTTCAAGTACTCGCTCTTGGCCAGGTTGATTTCCGCCAGGCGACGGAAGCCGCTCTTGCCGAGCAGACAGACATGAATCGCGAACGCCAGCGCAATCAGCCCCTGATTGGTGCAGATGTTCGACGTCGCCTTCTCTCGACGGATGTGCTGTTCCCGCGTCGATAGCGTCAGCACGTAGCCACGACGACCGCTTTGGTCCACGGTCTCTCCGACCAGACGACCAGGCATCTGCCGAAGGTGCTCACTGCGCGCCGCAAAAAGGCCCACACCCGGTCCACCCAGCGACGGACCCGAAGCCAAGCCAATGCCCTCACCAGCGACAATGTCAGCCCCTTGACTGCCCGGCGACTTCACGAGTCCGAACGCAAGAGGCTCAGGACAGGCCACCACCGTCAGCGCACCAGCCTTGTGCGCCAGCGCTTGAATCGCAGCGACATCTTGCAGCACACCCAGGTAGTTTGGACTCTGTACAAGCACACAAGCGACTTGGTTGCCCAGCTCGGCCAGCAGCCCGCCGAGCGCTTGCAAGTCGACTCGACCGTCGGGACCAAAGCCTACCGTCTTGATCGAAGCCTGACCGACTGCATCGACGCCGTCCAGGTAACAGCGCAGCGTGCCCATGTACTGCGGATGAATGGCACCACAGCAAATGGCGACGCCACGACCCGTGATCCGTCGCGCCATCAGCACCGCTTCCGCCGTGGCGGATGCACCGTCGTACATCGAGGCATTGCTGACATACGGCGCAGGCTGACCTTTGATAGCCGGTGGACCAAACAGCTCAGCGACGAGCGTCTGATACTCAAACACCGCTTGCAGCGTGCCTTGCGCGACCTCGGGCTGATACGGAGTGTACGACGTGTACCACTCAGCCCGCTGAAGAAGCATGTCCACAGCGACGGGAACGTGATGCGGAATCAGGCCCGCGCCCAGAAACGACAGCGCGGCTCCCTCACGAACGGTTGCACCCGTCGATGGACTGCTCTTTGCGCCGAGCTGACCCAAGTGAGCCATCAGCGTCATTTCGTCGAGCGCTTCAATGTCAAGCGGTCGATCCAGTCGAAGCTGCGACGGGATATGGGCAAACAGCGACTCGACGGACGGCGCGCCAATCACACGCAGCATCTGCGCCACGTCAGCGTCAGTATGAGGAATGTATCGCATGGAAGTCCTTGCCAAAGAATGTCACCACGACGGCAAAGTGCGCATCGTGGCACCGGCACAGCGACGCGGAGTCAGAGACACCGCCAGCTCGCTGCTTAGCCCTGATCCTTGACGTACTGAGCGTATTCTTCCGACGTCATCAGCTCTTTGGCTTCGTCGAGGTTCGACAGCTCATACTCAGCGATCCAGCCCTCGTCGTAGCAGTCTTCGTTCAGAAGCTCCGGCTGATCACGCAGCGGATCGTTGGTCTTTACCACTCTGCCCGACAGCGGCGCGTAGATGTCAGACACGGCCTTCACCGATTCGACCGAGCCAATCGGCGTGCCTCGGTTGTGCGACTCACCCTCTTTGGGCGGTTCCACCATCGTGATGTCACCGAGCTGGTGCACCGCGAAGTCGGTGATGCCAATCACAGCGCGCTTGCCGTCGATGCGAGCCCACTCGTGGTCCTTGGAATAGCGAAGGTCAGCAGGGTATTTGCTCATCGTAAAGTGTCCCGTAGAGGTTTGTGTGTTTAGAGCGCTGGGCGACGGTAAAACGGCGACTTCACCACCTGAGCCGCGACGCGCTTGCCGCGACAGTCGATGAAGATGCGGCTGCCAACCTCAGCATTTCCGACGGGAACGTAGCCAAGACCGATGTTCTTTCCAACTGTCGGTCCAAGGCTTCCCGAAGTCACAACGCCGAGCGGATCTCCACCCGCTTCCGTCGCATAAATGTTGTATCCGTGACGAGCCGTGCCGCGTCCATCCATCACAAACGCGCACAGCTTGCGCGTCGGCGGCTTCGCCTTGATGGCCTCGAGCGCAGGACGACCGATGAAGTCATGATCGAGCTTTACGACCCAGCCCAGGTTGGCTTCAAACGGATTCGTCGTCGCGTCGATGTCGTTGCCGTACAGCGATAGACAGGCTTCGAGACGAAGCGTGTCGCGCGCACCGAGTCCAATCGGCTTGACGCCCAGATCTTTGCCCACTTCGAGCATCGCATTCCACAGACGAGCCGTCTCGCTTGCTGGAACGAAGATCTCGAAGCCATCTTCCCCGGTGTAGCCCGTTCGCGCAGCCCAGACGGAAATCCCCAGCATCTCAGCCTTGCGGAAGTGAAACGACTTCACTTGCGAAAGCTCAGCCTCGGGAGCCAGGCGCTGAAGCAGCGACACCGCGAGCGGACCTTGCACCGCAATCAGCCCGTAGTCATCCGACAAGTTGCGGAAGGTGACGTCGCTGCAGCCCTCGACGCTCTTTTCAAACCATGCCACATCTTTGTCGACGTTGGCGGCATTGATCACGATGACAAAGCGCTCGGAGTGCTCTCGATAGACAATGCAGTCATCGACGATGCCGCCGTCTTCGTAACAGACCACGGTGTAGCGAGCCTGTCCGTCGACCAGCTTGCGCACATCGTTCGATACGAGCCGCTCGACGGCAGACAGCGCACCGGGACCGACGAACTCGACCTCTCCCATGTGGCAGACATCGAACAGTCCGACGGCGGTCCGAACGGCCTTGTGCTCTTCCAAGATCGACTCGTACTGCACGGGCATGGCCCAGCCGCCGAAGTCGATGATGCGAGCGCCCAAAGCAACGTGACGCTCATAGAGTGGTGTGCGACGGGGCTGCGCGACGACAGAGGGATTGGCGGTGCTCATAGAGGGTTTGCATCATTACAGGGCCGCACGCAGGGATCAAGCGACTCCAGCGATTTCCGACGCAAGAGCCGTTGAGAACCAGACCGCCCGATGCCTGACTGAAGCGACACGCCGCCGCCCATGCGACGTCAAATCGGAACTGGCCGAGCGTGAATCCGTGGTCTTTCGAGGCAAAAGGGAAGAATCAGCGACGAGAGAAGGCCTGGCTAGAACTGTCCGCGCATCTTCGACTTTTCGAGCTGATCTTTCATGTACTTGACGACCTGCTCGGCGTGCTCTGACACGGTCTTGCGATACGAGTTCTTATCGTCCTCGACGTGCTTCGAGTGCTTCATGCGCAGCGCGTTGCCGACGTTCGGTTCCAGACGCTCTTTGGGATGATCCGGCGACGAGGCTGCAATCCGATTTTGTCCCATCGACAGCGCAATCATCGTCAGGTCACTCAGGTTCAGGCGATCGTCGCTGCGCGTTGACTGGCTGGTCGCCTGCGAGCGAATGGCATCGAGCAGTCGCGCCGACGCAGCCGCCTGACCTCCCGACTTGATGAGCGACGCAACGGCCTCGGACATGGCCCGCTCGACCGACTGCTGCTTGCTCGCTTCACTCTGCACGGGCGCCGGACGAGCGCTCGGCTCAGGCTGCGCCGGACGACTCACCATCGACAGCGACGGAGAGCGCAGCGCCGAAGCCGATACGGGCGCAAAGCTCGACGGAGAACTCTCGCCATCGTCGGCAGTCTCATACGGCTTGACGGTGCTGAGCGCCTTCGGAAGCTCTTGCCACAGCGGAGTCTGCGCGACGCCGCTCTGACGAAGCGCAGCCACAACCTTGAGCGAAGGCTGCCATTCCGACGGAAGCATCGACACAACTTTTTCCAAGCGCTGAACCTGCGAAAGCATCGCGCTGGGCCACAGCGACGTTGGCGTCGACTCCGCTCCGCTCGCCTGCGTCTGTCGAGGAAAGCTCGTCAGAACACGCTGCGAATAGGCATTTTCTACGTCGGAAACACCACGACGAGCATCAGCCCACTTTGACGGACCAGCGACGAGTGAGAGCAGCGGCGAAGCAATGTGCTGCGCTGACGGTGCCATCGATGCAGACCGCGCAGCCACCGACTCGGCCAAGCTCGCCAGCGAGCCCGGCAGCGACGAAGCAGCTGAATCCTTCTTGGCTGCCACATTCCGACGAGGTGCCGCCGCTTGCTCCGTCTGAAGCTGGGAGCCTGCGCGCGCTCTATTCAGGGACGGAGCCCCGACGAACATCAAGCCGCCCGTGCCACTCAATCCCCAGCGAGGAAGCACTGGCTCCGACGACTCATGCGCCTTCGGCAAACTAACCAGCAGCGACGACAAGTCATCCCAGCCGGAAAGCGCACTGAGCGACGAGCGACCGACGACATCGCCCAGCGTTCGCTGCGGTCCGAGGAGCGCCGAGAAGATCTCACTGCGCAGTGCCGTCGCACCAAGCTGTCCAGCCGGCAGCGAGGGAGTAGCTGGCTTTTTCGCGTGCGTTGGCTCTTGACGAGCATCAGACGAAGGCTGCGTAGCCTGATCCTTGGGAAGAAATACCATCCCGCCAGCGACGCTGAGCCAACGACCAGCCTCGTCAGAGACAGAATCCGTCGATGAGTTCGTCTCAGACGATCCAGCGATGCGCTCGATGCCGAAGTGACGAGCAAACGACTCCGCCGATGCAGCCAGCCCGCCCGTCAGAAGAGAACGAAGCGAAGGACGCGCCGTCGAGGATGCATCGCTGGCCACAGCCGGCAGACTGGCTGGCGCGACGGAACCCGTCTTCGCTGGGCGAGCCATCGCTTCAGGCTTGGCATCCGCAGGACGCGCAACCGATGGAAGAACCAGCGACGGCAACAGGGCACTGAATCGAGCAGCCAGCTCGGGACTCCCAGCGCGCTCAGCCAGGCTCAGCAGCCAATCGGGGGTTAGCGATCGGCCCGACGACACACCGAGAGACTGTGCCACGCTCTGTGCAGCGCCCGTTCCGACGCCAACGCCTGCGGCAAACAGCTCCGCCAGTGCGGCCATACCACCGACGCGCAGCCACGGAAGCTCCGGTGCTGACGAAGCGAAGATCGAGCGAAGCACACTGGGCGCAAGCGACGAACCAGCGACGGATTCCGACGGGCGCGGCAAAGCCACCGCCGAGCCAACGTGCGAAGGCTGAGACGGAACAGGCGAAGCCACTGACGAAGCGAGCGACGACGATCCCTCGAACAAGCGAGGCGCCAGCAACACGTCAGACGACGCGGAAACTCCCACCGAGGGACGCCGCGAGGTTGCGATATCCTGCGATGGAGCTGCGACGCGAGAAGGAGTGCCAGTCACACGCTCGACGGGAGCGCGACGTGCAGACGAAGCCTGCTCGGCCTGCGGTCCCGCGACGAACAGCAGCCCTTGCGGACCCATCGCCCAGCGAGGCAGCACATCCTGCGACTCGGTCGATGCCAGGATCTGCGCAAACCGCGACGGAACGCCCGGAGCATTGTGCCACTGCTTGGCCTCACTCGGCTGAATCCATGGCAGCGCGCCAGTCATCTGCGTCGCCAGTAGCTCACTTCGCAGCGCCATTCCACCGGGACGCTGCCAGGCAGGCTGAAGCAACCGCGACGGTGAATCTGCGGATGCGAGAGAGGAAAAAGACGAATCTACCGTCCCAGCCGCAGCTTGACGAGCACCACGGACCGCTCGGTCTTGTCGTCTGACATCCGACGAGACAAGGACTTGACCGCCCGACAGCGACACAAATCGAGACGGAGCAGTCGTCTCGGCGGCGCCAGGGCCGATCAGTTCTTCGATGCGAGCGATGCCGTGAGCGCGAGCAAACGACTCGGTGCTGGCAGCCAGTCCGCCAACTTGACCAAGCCAGCGAGCAGGTTCCGTCGACAGACGAGCAGCTGGGCGCTCCGAATTCTGCGATAGAACCTCTGCCGTCGACAGCGCCGGGACGAACGACGCTGGAACGACCAATTCCGATGCGGAACCGGATGCGTGCGACGGTAGCGCGCTCTGATTCGGACGAACCGGAGCAAGTTCTACCGAGGACTCTCGACGGGCATTGACAGCAGCAGGAAGTTCTTTCCGCAGCGACGCAGAATCAGTCCGCAGCTCGCGATTTGCGACGACAGGCGACGTAGCATCGGGAGCAAGGTACGACAGCGCTGGCGACGCCCACGAGGGAGCAGGCTCGGCAGAGGCTTGATGCAGTCGAGGAGGAAGCGCCAGCCAGGACGGCAACACGGACGGAGCCAGCGACAGGCCCGCAGAGTCCGCAGCACGCTGAGCAGTCCCCGACGACAACCCGACGCCAGCAGCAAACAGCTCAGCGAGGGTTGCGACGCCGCCAAGCTGCTGCCAGGGACGAGCCGACAATGCGGGGAAAGCCGATACCGACGGTGCTGCCGAAGAGTCAGCCGATACCGCACGAGCAACGTCCGACGCTGGCGCTTCGCGACGGTCGAGGGACGCTGGTGCGACTGCGCGTGGACGAGGAATCGCCGTCTCTCGATGATCTTCCGTCACAGAGCCAGCGGTGCCGCTTGCCCTGTCGGTAGATGCGATGACAGCCGTCGGCAGTCCGGTGGCTGCGATCGGACGTTCAAGCTTCGTCGCAGCCTTATCGGCCACAAGAGAAGCGGTGCGCGTTGCAGACGGAAGCTTGTCGCCAGCGCGCTCCACCGCCGGGGCGGCCAGCATCGGTAGCGGCGGCAGTGAACGAGTCTCGACAGCGCCCGCTGAGTCAGCCTGGGCCAACAGCAGTCGCTGTACCGACGAGGCAAGACCTGGAGCATGGCTCCACTGCGCCGCCGCCTGGGGACGATCGGGAGACGGAAGCGGAAGACCCGTCGCCAGTCCCAGCTGAGCGGCAAACTGCTCGATCTTCGAGCTGATCTGTCCAGGTGCCGTCAGAGGCTTCGTCTGAGCGCGAGGTGCCGCACGTCCGTCAGTTCGAGAGGCGGAAGCGGCTGCGCGTTCATTGCTCACCGTCTCGCCGAGCCACATGGAGGGCGAAAGTCCAGGCGTAAACGGCCCGAGCAAGTCGGCCATCTCAGCAACGACTGCGCGACGAGAAGAAGCCACCGTTCGCTCCGGGACGAGCGAAGCCATCGCACGCGACGAGGCAAAGGCGGAAGCTTGCGCGATCCCAGAAGGCGCGACAGCAGGATCTGCCAGCGTCGGACGGGTCGCAGTCTCACGCGAAACGGGCTCGATAGACGGAATCTGACTCGCGGAATGAGCAGCGGGCCCAGACGCATCCACCGAGCCAGCGGCGGCTACGCCCATGTCAGGCAAGCCAGCGTCAGGCAAGCCAGCGTCAGGCAAGCCAGCGTCAGGCAAGCCAGCATCGAAAGAAGGCAGTGCAGACGAAGCCGCAGGAAAGGTTACAGCCGGAGCCAAAGACCCAGCTGCGGACCCAGTCAGCGTCGGCGTAACCGGTGCATCCTGACGACGCGCAACGTCGGGGGTCGGAGCCGGTGCCACAGGCGGGCTTGCAGCCACACGACTGCTCGACGGGGAAGCTGGAGCCGTTCGCTTCCCAATCGCATCCGGCGCAACCATCGTCTGAGCCAGTGCAGCGCCCGACGCAATCCGTGCCGACGAAAGCAAGCTCGGCTCAGACGCGAGCGCGGCATAGGTCAGCGGCCCGGCGCCAGCGCTCGACGGAACAGCGGCGGCGGTGGCAGGAGCGCTCTGGCCAAGTCCCAGACGAGCATCCGACCAGCCCAAGTGCTGAAAGCTACGCGCCAGTGCCGACAAGCGCATCAGCTCCAGCGACGGAGGCCGCTGAGCAACTGGCACTGGAGCCGTGCGCAGGACCAAGTCCAGGCCACGCGGCTCGTCGCTGTCAGCCGCACGCTCTACAGGATCAGGCCGCGCAGGCTCGGACAGCTCTGGCAGGATGGTCCGTGCTCGCTCACTCGGCGCGATCCCGCGGGGGAGCGGAGCGACCACATCCGACGAAGCAGCAGAGACTGCCGGTGGATGCGTCGAGCTTGCCGTCGGAGCTGCCGTCGGAGTGACCGTTGGAGCTGCCATCGGAGTGACCGTCGGAGCTGCCGTCGGAGTGACCGTCGGAGCTGCCGTCGGAGTGACCGTCGGAGCCGAAGTCACAGACGGAGCGAGTGCCGGACTCGTCGTCGCTGGTGAAGACCCAGTGGCAGCCGGTGCAGGCGACACAGCCTGAGAAGCCGCTGGAACCATCGGCATTCCGACGGCAGACATCCGATTCGCTGCAGGCTTTGCAGCGGTCGTCGACACAGCTTGGGCTCTCGCGCTGCTTTTCGCCGTCGCAGCCGTCGGACCTGCAATCCACGACTCAGGCTGATCGAGCGTCGGAACCGGCGGCAGATCTCGTGGCGCAAAGCCACTCGACTGAATCGGCACCCCGAGCGAGCTGAGATGACGACCCAGCAAGCGATCGGAAAAGCGCTCAAAGCGGTTCAGCGTCGATAAAAAGCCGGCGGAGCCGAAGCGGCCATCAAAGCCACGCAGCAGCCGATCCACCGACGAAAGAAGTGGTGAAGAAAACGCCATCATGGGCTGGGCGCTCGAACTAGTGGGCATGGCAGCGACTGCCTCCACGCAGAGTGATCAAGGACGGACCTATTCACCCAAGTTATCGGCTGATGATAGCCTGGGTTTCGCCCCGTCGGCGACTCTCTGTCGTCGAGCGTGAAGAATTCTGACGTGGCGACAGCGTGGGGAAACGGCGTTAGCTGTCGGACGATGTCGGCGTCAGTGTGCGTGCTCGAGCGCGCTCGCCAGCGCCTCAGCAGGCCCAAGCCCTTTGCGAGCCAAGATCGCCTGCAAGACATAGCTTGCGACTTGGCTGGGCCGAGTGCCAGGACCAAAGCCAGCGTCGTAGCCAAGCTCACTTGCCAGCTTGTGATCAATGCGCGGACCGCCGAGGACCAGCAGCACGTCGCGCAGTCCAATCCGTCGAGCCAGCTCGATCATTCGCTTGGCATTTTCACGGTGAACATCGCGCTGCGTCACGATCTGCGACACCAAGATTGCATCGGCGGACAGCTCTTTGGCACGAGCGAGCAGCGCCGCGTTATCGACCTGAGCGCCGAGGTTGTGCGCATCGACCCACGGATACGCTTCGAGCCCTTTGTCGCCCGCGTATCCTTTCATGTTCATGATCGCATCGATTCCGACGGTGTGCGCATCGCTTCCGGTACAGGCTCCGACGATCACCAGCTTGCGCCCAATGTGGTGACGGATGATCGCGTTGACCTCTTTAAACGACCAGGAGGGAGCCGTGACCTCAGGAACGACAATCTCGGCAAAGTCTACGGTCTGCCCGGTGCTGGCATAGACGACAAAGAAGCTGAAGCCGTCGCCAGCTGGCTCCATCGTCGACACCGCGATGTTGCTAAGCCCCATCTGTTCACACAGACGACGCGCCGCTTCTTTGGCTCGTCCCGACGCAGACACTGGCAGGGTAAACGAAAGCTGAATGCGTCCGTCGTCTTTGCGGTCTCCGTACGGTCGAATCGGCTGCGTAACCTTGGTGCTCGCTGTCATGGCGCAGAGCCTATCAGAAGCGCGCGCGTTGAGCGTCAACCAGCATGCGATTCCCGGTCCAATCCCACGCGGTCAGAAGCCCTGTTCCCATCACGCATCCTGATGTCCGTTCGATGCGATTGCGATTCAATATTAGGCAGATGAAATGACTCTTATCTGAAGACAGCCAACAGCGACCGGAAGACCCGCTTGTCGCGCAGAAAAATCGACGAAGCCGCGCACTTTGAAATAATCACGAAGATGAACCAAGCTCCTACATCTTACCGTCGCTCTCTTGCTCATCACTGGCTCATTCGCAGCGGGCTTGCACTGTCTGTGCTGACACTTTCGCAGTGTGCGCAACCTACGCGAATGGCAGATCCTCCGATTCAGTGTGATGCGTGCGCAGAATGGAACAAGCCGCAGCCACCGTTCCGCATCTTTGGGAATACCTATTATGTCGGCGTAGAAGGACTAAGCGCGGTGCTGATCGACGGAGGCTCTGAGCTGATGCTTCTCGACGGAGGACTCAGTCAATCGGCTCCGCTTGTGGCCAAAAACATCGAAGCGCTTGGCTTTTCGCTGCGCAAGGTTCGCATCCTGGCTGGCTCGCACGCACATCACGATCATGCCGGAGGTCTGGCTGCACTCAAGCGATGGAGCGGAGCACAAGCTGTCGCAAGTCCGCGCGGAGCAGAAGCACTACGGACTGGAAATGTGACAAGCGATGATCCGCAAGCGGGATTTGGTCCCAAAGAGATGGCGTATCCAGCGCTCAGCGTCGATAAAACCATTCAAGACGGAGAGTCCCTTTCGGTTGGGAATGTCTCTGTAACGGGACACTACACACCGGGACATACGCCGGGCGGAATGTCATGGAGCTGGCAGAGCTGCGAAGGATCGCGCTGTCTGCACATGGTGTACGCCGATAGTCTCAATCCGATC
>ERZ724521.1506-NODE-1506-length-10337-cov-6.075472_pt1 | contig 10337 bp, 10 predicted proteins | sample MGYA00376054_ERZ724521 | MGnify/ENA primary metagenome ERZ724521 (study PRJEB28724, sample SAMN07190883) | activated sludge metagenome | isolation source: activated sludge of sewage treatment plant in Hong Hong | place: Hong Kong | collected 2016-03-17 ... | reverse complement strand
TTTTCTCGTCTGTGGCCTTGTCGGTAGACCCGTTTGAACGCCCTCAGGAATTTCAAGATCTGGGCTGAGTGAGACATTCTGGAAACCTCGGTATGAGCATCGTGGACACCTCATTGAAGTAAAGGTTGAGCTGTGAAGATTCTAGTTGTCGGCAGTGGTGGGCGGGAACATGCCATGGTGTGGAAGCTCGCCCAGAGTCCGAGAAAGCCGCAGATCTTTTGTGCGCCGGGCAATGCCGGGATCGAAGGACTGGCGACCTGTGTGCCGATCAAGGCGGATGACATCGCCGGACTCAAGGACTTTGCGTTACAGGAGCAGATCGATCTCACGGTAGTCGGTCCGGAAGCGCCGCTCGCGCTTGGGATTGCCGATGAGTTCCGGAAGGCGCGTTTGAAAATCTTCGGTCCGACCAAAGCTGCTGCGCGGCTGGAGTCGAGCAAAAGCTTTTCGAAAGAAATCATGGCGGCCAGCCGGATTCCCACGGCTGCGTCGAAAAGCTTCGAGCAGATGGATCAGGCGCTGGCCTACCTGGATGCGCAGCCTGTGCCGATCGTGGTGAAGGCCGACGGGCTGGCGCAGGGCAAGGGGGTGGTCGTGGCCACCACGCGCGAGGACGCCAAGCAGGCGGTGCGCGATGCGATGGAGAAGTCCGTCTTCGGCCAGGCAGGAGAGCGGGTGCTGATCGAGGAGTTTCTCGACGGGGAAGAACTGACCATCATGGCGTTTACCGACGGGAAGACCGTCGTGCCGATGATTCCGGCACAGGATCACAAGCGGGTGGGGGACGGGGATGCCGGTCCCAACACCGGCGGAATGGGTGCCTACGCTCCGGCTCCCATTGCCACGGCTGCGCTTCGTGAACAGGTCACACGGCAGGTCCTTCAGCCCACCGTCGATGCGCTGGCGCGCCTGGGCTGTCCGTTTCAAGGTGTGCTCTATGCGGGCCTCATGATCGTCAAGGGGACGCCGTATGTCTTGGAGTTCAACGCGCGAATGGGAGATCCCGAAACCGAAGTCGTGTTGCCGCTCTTGCAGACAGACCTGCTCGAAGTCATGGAGGCGGTGGTTGAGCATCGTCTCGATCAGCTCACCGTAGAATGGCGGCGGGAGACCGCGGTGTGCGTGGTCCTGACGTCTCCAGGGTATCCGGGCGCCTATCCGACTGGATTGCCGATTCAAGGATTGCCTGCTCCGTCGAATACGGCACCGATCGCCGTGTTTCACGCCGGCACCAAGCGAGATGCGGGGCAGGTGGTCACTGCCGGAGGGCGAGTGTTGGCCGTCACCGCCTGGGCGCCGTCGCTGCTCCAAGCGAGAACAGAAGTGTATCAGGCGGTGCCGGCGATTTCGTTCCAAGGTCGGCACTATCGGACCGATATCGCGCATCGAGCGCTGCCGCGCAATTCCTGATCCGTCATCGGATCGGGCCATCACATGGCACTGGTTCTCCCGTTTACCGATCCATCCTGTGACGCCGCATTGCCGGAGGTGCAGCGTGTGCTGGCTGCACATGGCGTCGTCGCACTTCCCACCGAGACATACTATGGTCTGGCCGTCCGTCCGACCGACGAAGCGGCCCTACGCCGCCTGGTCGCAGTGAAGGGGCGTCCGCCCGATAAACCCATTCTGGTGTTGATCGGATCTCGGGAGCAATTGGCTCCCCTGGTTGAGTCTGTCTCTCCAACCGCCTCCCTCTTGATGGAGTTGTTCTGGCCAGGCCCCTTGACCATCGTGTTTCCGGCCGCCCCTGGACTCTCGTCGTTGCTGACGGCCGGGAGCGGGACGATCGGGGTCCGCTGGTCTCCGTTGCCGACGCTGCAGCGACTGTTGGTCCACACCGGCCCGCTGACCGGAACGAGTGCGAATCGCTCATCCGAGCCACCCATCGATACTGCGGGCGCTGTGCAGGATGCGCTCGGAGCCAGTATTGATCTGATTCTCGACGGCGGCCGCACGCCCGGCGGCCAGGCGTCCACCGTCGTTGATGCCGGCGAACATCCTCAACTCCTTCGGGCCGGAGTGATTTCAGCGGACCGAATTCGAACGGCCCTGGAGCGAGCAGGGTACACACTTTCATCATGATTTGATGGTGCGTAGTCGCTATAATTCACCCACATGGGAGGATCATTTATGCTCATTCGTTCACGCCGCGCGGTGAGAGGATTGTTTGTGCTTGGGGTCAGCAGCATGCTGCTGACGGGATGTGACTTTTGGCCGCCGGCGCTTCAAGCTCAAATCGAACAGTTGCATGCAGAAGCCCAACAGGCTGCGGCGGACAAGGCCTTGCTGCAGAATCAGCTCAACGCGGCGAACAAAGCGAAGGAGGAGTTGCAGATTCGTGTGGAAGATCTGACGCGGGTGAATAAGGAAAAATCCGCAATGATCGCGAATCTTGAGCACACCATGGCGGCGGCCCGCGAGCGTGCGGCAAAAGCGGTGAAGACGACTCCCGCGAAACCTGCGACAAAACCAGCTGTCAAGAAATCGACCAAGCCTGCAGGCAAGAGCGGCGTGAAGTCCACGGGGAGGTCGGCCACCCAGAAGAAATCCAACGCGGCTCCTGCTAAACGTGTAAGCCCCTAGGGAAGCGCTGAGCCTGTCGCTCGCTCTGATACAAGAGCGGGCAGACGGTGGTCAGCGAACCTGAGTCGCGCTTGCTGCGGCAGCGAACGGTTTCTGCCCGCCGCTTCCCTTAGCTGCCGGACGACGAGGTGGAACTCGAGCTGGATGTCCCTGAGCTGGGTGTGCTTGTCGCGGGCGCGGCGCTGGTCGTGGAGGTCGTCGCTGGAGCGGCGGCCGGAGCGCTGGCCGTGCTCTCACTGGTCGTTGGTGTCGCGGGTTTCTCGGTCGTTGCTGCCGCTGGTTTTTCCGCCGTGTCGCTTCCTCCCGGTTTCATCTTGTCCGAGTAGTCGGTGATATACCAGCCGCTGCCTTTGAACATGATGGCCGGCGGCGAAATCAATTTCGTCACTTCCTTCCCGCACCGCACACATTCCTTGATCGGGTCGTCCTTAATGCTCTGCTTCACCTCGAACCGGTGGGCGCAACTCGTACACTGATACTCATAGATTGGCACGGGGTATTCCTCCTCTGCTCTCACAGCGCACAGTATGCGAATTGGTTTCCTTGCGATCCACGAGGACTCTCTCCTAGTAGCCTCGATTTCTGCAGAATCAAGGGGGAGCTGAGCCTCGGTGGCCTGCCTTACGTCAAGCGGCGGATGGCGGCCTCGATCCGGGCCAGTCCGCGTTCAATGGCCTCCATGGAGGTCGCATAGGACAACCGGATGTGGATGTCGCTGCCGAACGGTTCGCCGGGGACCAGGGCCACTTGTGCCTCGTTCAGCAAAAAGGTCGCCAGGTTGGCTGCGGAGCCAATGGGCTGATCCTTCCAGCGTTTTGTGAGGACGCCGCTCACATTCGGGAAGGCATAGAACGCACCGGTCGGCATCCGGCAGGTGACACCAGGCATGGTATTGAGCCGTTCGACCATGAGACGCCGCCGCCGGTCGAATTCCGCCACCATGACGGCGGTAAACGGATTGCCCAGACGCAATGCGGCCACTGCGGCCTTTTGCGAAATGGAGCAGGGATTCGACGTGCTCTGGCTTTGAATATTGCCCATGGCGGTCAGCAAGGCTTTCGGTCCGGCGGCATAGCCGATGCGCCAGCCGGTCATGGCGTACGCCTTGGAGACCCCGTTGATCACGACGGTTCTCGCGGCGACTTCAGGGCTCAGGCTGGCGATGCTGATGTGCTGCGCCCCGTCATACAGCACCTTCTCGTAAATCTCGTCTGAAATAATGACGAGATCGTGACGCAAGGCGGCGGCGGCGATCCCCTCGAGGGTTTTTCGATCATAGGTCGCCCCGGTTGGATTGCAGGGGCTATTGACGATGATGGCCTTGGTCCGTGGCGTGATGGCGGCCTCCAGCGCCTCCGGGCTGATCGTGTATCCGTCCTGTTCCTGCGTCCGCAGAAGAACCGGCGTGGCATCATTCAGCAGCGTCTGATCCTGGTAGGAGACCCAGAAGGGCACAGGGATAATGATTTCGTCGCCCGCTTCCAGCAGCGCCTCGGCCACATTGTACAACGAATGTTTTGCCCCGCATGACACGAGGATCTGGGACTTTTCATACTGGAGTCCCTGTTCCGCCTTGAGCTTGTCGGCAATGGCGCCGCGCAGTTCATCAATGCCTGATGAGGGCGTGTACTTCGTGAAGCCTGCGCGGATTGCGGCCTCTGCTGCGGCCTTGACCGGTTCAGGCGTGTCGAAATCCGGTTCTCCGGATGCAAAATCGATGACATCGATGCCTTGTGCCGCCATGGATTTTGCGGTTGCGGTAATGCTGAGTGTGGGGGAGGGGACAATGCGTCCGACACGGGCTGCCAGTTTCATCCTTTGAAACTCCGAATTCGTTCTTGGAGCCTCCGCGCCACTTCGGGGTGCACAAAATCCTTGAGCGATCCTCCGTGGCTGGCGACATCCTTAATGATGGTGGAAGAAAGATAGGAATATTCCTCACTGGGCATCAGAAAAACCGTTTCGACGGTCTCCGCCAGTTTACGATTGACGAGTGCCATTTGAAACTCGTGTTCGAAATCCGAGATCGCCCGCAGTCCTCGCAGAATAGCATGGGCGCCGCTGCTCCGTACAAAATCCACCAGAAGCCCTTCGAAGGTCGTGACCTCCAGGTTGGGCAAATCCTTCGTGACGAGGCGGACCATCTCCAGTCGCTCCTTCGCGCTGAACAGCGGATGTTTGGACGGGTTGGGGGCAATCGCCACGATCATCTTCTCGAACATGCGGAATCCACGCCGGATGATATCGGAGTGACCATGCGTGATCGGATCGAATGTGCCGGGATAGACGGCGATCTTCATGCGTGCGGGGCGTCCTTCGGTGTCAGATGGAAGCGTGTCAGCGCGGTGTCGCCATAGTCATAGCGTTTTACTTGGGCCAGCGGCCCCAGCGTCGCGGGAATGTCGGCCTTGTTACTATGTTCGATGATTACGATGGCATCGTCGGCCAACCATCCCGGTTGCCAGTTTCCCGCCAACGACAGAACTTCCGGTGTGAGTCGATAAGGCGGGTCGCAGAAGACAATGTCGTAGGGGCCGGCCCATTGGGTGCCGCGGCGAAAAAACTGAGCGACCTGACAGGCGCAAATATTGGCAACGGCTTCCATTCCGCATTGCTGGAGATTGGAACGGACGAGGCGCAACGCTTCCCGGTCGGTCTCGACGAATGTGACATGTGATGCCCCGCGGCTGAGGGCTTCAATGCCGATCGAGCCGGTCCCGGCGTAGAGGTCCAGCACACGGGCGCCTGTGGTGCGTTCGCCAAGAATGGAGAAGAGGGCTTCTTTCACTCGGTCGGATGTGGGGCGGATGGCCTGTCCTCTGGGACCCAGCAACCGTCGGCCTCGATGAAGCCCTGCGATGACGCGCATGATCGTATTCGGGAGAGAGCCACTCGTTGTTGGCTACGAAGTGAGAGACTCTAACACAGCGTTTTTGCAGGGGTCAAGGAGATGCGAGTGAGAGGAACTGGAAGAGAGAGGAGCGTCTTCTCCCCGCCGCGGGGCGGGGAGCGCTGCAGACGTCACCGAAGGAGGTCCGTGTTTTGACGCGTACGGGAAGGCTCGCTATAATCGGGCGACACTGGAACTCAGTTCACGCGGGCTGAGGAGGTGGCTACACTCGGGTCGTCACACCACCACATCTCACAGAGAACGGAGCGCTGCGTCAGCCGGATCAGCGGGTCGCAACCGGTTGAGCGTCGCGTGCGGCGAGGCTCTTCCGACGGTTCGCCGAAATGGTCCGATCGATGATGGCACCACAGTTGATGCATTTCCAGGCGTAGAAAATGAGAAAGAAATCAGAGAACCGTTCCAACATCATCATGCCTTTGCACTTCGGACATTCCATGTGTTCCTCCTGGGTGGTGACGTTCACAGCTGAACCTGCTCTCAAGCAAGAGCTGCACCAAAATGTCAAGTCTATATATTTCAATAGTTTATATGCTGGAAGCGTCATACATGAGATGAGTCAGGCGTCAAGTTGACGGCACAAAATGGTGCGGGCTGACATTTTTTTGTCGTAGAGAGCAGGCCGTGACACCAAAAAAGACAGGGCGTGGCATCGGAGAATGGCCGGAAACTGAACGTCCCCGTGAGCGATTGCTCAGCGAGGGGGCGGCCAGTCTCTCCGACGCACAATTATTGGCGATTCTGCTACGGGTGGGTCGGCAAGACGCCTCGGCCGTCAAGGTGGGAATGGAGGTTCTGGCCCGCGTGGGCGGTATCTATGGATTGCTCCATTGCAGTGTCGAAGAACTCTGCGCCATTCCCGGGGTCGGACCGGCCAAAGCGGCGCAATTGAAAGCGGCCGTGGAAGTCGGCAAGCGTGCGGTGTCGGCTCCGTTGACGACCGGAACCCGCATCAATTCCAGCGCGGATCTCTTTAAGCACTACCACGCACGCTTGCGTGATTTGCGTCACGAGATCTTTGCCGTCGTGCTGCTGGATGCTAAGAACCAGGTCATTCGCGATGTGACCATCTCCGAAGGCAGCCTCACCCTCAGCATCGTGCACCCGCGGGAAGTATTCATTCCAGCCATGCGGGCTTCGGCTGCCGGCGTGATCTTCCTCCATAACCATCCCAGCGGTGACCCGACGCCGAGTCAGGAAGACCGTATCTTGACGGCTCGACTGGTGTCTGCCGGCTCGCTCCTCGGCATTCAGGTGCTCGATCACGTCATTGTGGGTGACGGCCGCTACGTGAGTTTTGCCGACCAAGGATGGCTTTCGGGGGAGGCCACGCGGTCATGACTGGTTGTGGCACGGTACTGGTCTTATCAGCACACCAAAACTTGATCGTCCGCGATACGAAAGGAAGGTCTCACCCACACGTCTCCCTCTAACCAGGCCCATGGTGGCCGCCGACTTACCCGGAGGAGGTTATGATGAACGTTCCCCTCACCGAATCCATCAGGAATGTGGCTGTGGTGTCGAATGTGGGATCGGGAAAAACCTCGTTAGTCGAAGCCCTCGCCTACTGTAGCGGTCACCTCTCCTCTCCGGGCTCTGTGCTCGCAGGCAACACGGTATCTGATTTCGAGCCTGAAGAAATCCACCATCGCAGTTCGTTCAATACCACCGTCGTCCGTTGCTCCTACGACGGCACCGTACTCAATCTCCTGGATACTCCTGGTGCGCCGGCTTTTGTCGCCGACGTCCGCTCCGCCCTACGTGTGGCGGATTCGGTGGTGCTCGTGGTCAACGCGGCGACCGGCGTACGGAGCGATCTGCAACGGGTGTGGTCGTTGGTCGAGGCCGCCGAGCTTCCTTGCATGGTGTTTGTGAATGGGCTGGATAAAGAGGGAACGCAATGTGACAAAACCCTGGATGAATTGACCGGCGAGTTGGGAATTGTGGCGGTTCCGCTGACGGTCTCGATCGGCAGTGGTCCGCAGATGAGCACGGTGGCGGATCTGCTGCAGAATCGTGTGCTGACGGCCTGGTCGGATCGTCCACAGGCAGAGGAGGGGCCGGTGCCCCCTGAGTGGCTCGACCGGGTGGCGGAGGCCAGGCGGCGCGTGACTGAACTCGTGGCCGAACAGGACGAAGTGCTACTCGAGCACTATGTGAACAACGGGGGATTGACGGACGACATGTTGGTGCAAGGCTTGCGGATCGGGGTTTGCCGTCGGACGTTGGTTCCCGTGGTGGGAGGTTCGGCGCTGCATCATAGTGGGATTCATTCGCTCCTGCATGGTGTCGTCCGCCTGCTGCCGTCACCGATCGACCGCGCCCGGTCGGTGCCATTGCAGGGCGTCAGCCCGTCAGGAGACAGCGTTCCGGTCCAACGTGAACCGCGTGCGACGGCTCCGCTCTCGGCATTGGTATTCAAGACGCTCATCGATCCATTTGTCGGGCGATTGTCCTATGTGCGGGTATATTCGGGAACGTTGGAGGCAGACAGCACCGTGTACAACGCCACCAAGCAGGTGCGTGAGCGAGGGGGGCACCTGTTCGCCATGTTCGGGAAAAAATACACGTCGATCGCCCGTGCCGTGGCGGGAGATATCGTGGCGATTGGAAAGTTGAAGGACACTCTCACGGGCGATACGCTCTGCGATGAACAGGCGCCCATCCGGTACCCCGGTATTCCGGTCGTCAGGCCGGTGATGTCCTTTGCGATCGAGCCGAAATCAAAGGCGGATATTGAAAAAGTGAGTCTTGGGTTGCACAAGCTCATTGAGGAGGACCCGAGTCTTGAATTCGTCCGCCATCTGGAAACGAAGGAGATGGTGTTGAGTGGGATGGGGCAACGGCAGATCGACGTGGCGTTGGAAAAACTGCATCGCAAATATGGCGCCGATGTCACGCTGCATGCGCCCAAGATTCCGTATCGTGAAACGATCCGCAGCGTCGCGCAGGCGCAGGGGAAGTACAAGAAGCAGACCGGCGGGCATGGCCAGTATGGGGATTGCTGGTTGGAAGTCGGTCCGTTGCCGCGCGGGCAGGGATTCGAATTCGAAAACAACATCGTTGGTGGCGCCATCCCGCGTAACTTTGTGCCGGCGGTAGAGAAGGGTGTGGTCGAAGCGCTGCACGAGGGGCCCCTGGCTGGGTTTCCCACCGTCGATGTGCGGGTGAGCGTGTACGACGGCTCCTACCATGTGGTCGATTCGTCTGAGTTGGCATTCAAGATCGCGGGTTCGATGGGAGTGAAAAAGGCTCTGGAGGCGGCCCATCCAGTCCTGCTTGAACCGCTCATGACGCTGGAGGTGGAGGTTCCTGCAGACTGTGTCGGGGCGGTGCTTGGGGATCTCAATGCCCGTCGAGGACGGATCATCATGGTCGAGGCGAAGGGCCATCTGGAAATCGTGAAGGCCCTGGTTCCACAGGCGGAACTTCTAAATTACGCGCCGGCGCTGAACTCTCTGACCGGTGGGCAGGGGAGTTATGTGATGGAGTACGCCCAGTATGAGGAAGTGCCGAAGGAGTTGACCGGCCGAATCGTTGAGGAGCACCGAGCTGAACGCCACGGGGTCGCCACGCACTAGGCGGAGCCTATGGCGTGATCCGGCCTGTCGGTCGTGAGGCCGCTACCGATCAGCGGGTTTGAGGACGACGTAAAAGGCTCGCCCTTCGCGTAACACCCGCAAGAGGATTGTGTCGCCGCGTTTGACCTTGGTGACGGCGATGGTGAATTCTCCGACGGTGCCGGTGTCGACACGGTTCACTTCCTTGATCAGGTCGCCTTCCCGAAGGCCTTCGGCCTGGGCTAGGCTGCCGGATTCCACTTTGGAGATCAGGACGCCACGGCTTTCGTTAAGTCGAAACTTTTCCGCCAGGCCTGCCGTCAAATCCTGGACGTCGATTCCCAGTTTGAAGTCGCTTCGGCTTTGAGGCAGGGAGGCGATCACGGCGGCATCACGACGCTCACTCAACGCGACATTCAGGTTGATCCGCTTGCCGTCTCGCACCACTTCCACCAAGGCCAGGGATCCCGGATCGAGTGCCGCAACCAGACGTGAGAGTTTATTCGGGGTGTCGACGAGCGCGCCATCGACTTTGGTGATGACGTCTCCGGGCCTGATCCCGGCAAGCGCGGCCGGATCCCGCTCAAAGACTTCGTTGACCAGCACGCCTTCGTTTTCGTCGACGCCGAATTTGCTGGCCAGATCGAGCGTCAGCGGCTGCAGGCCGACTCCTAACCAGGCACGAACCACTTTGCCCTTGTTGATCAGCTGATGCATCACCTGCTTGGCCATGTTGGACGGGATGGCGAAGCCGATGCCTTGGGCGAAGTTGATGATGGCCGTATTGATGCCGATGATATCGCCGCGCAGATCGAACAACGGGCCGCCGGAGTTGCCGGGGTTGATGGAGGCGTCCGTCTGAATGAAATTTTCATAGCGAGACAGGTTGATGTTTTCCCGCCCGATGCCGCTGACGACTCCGAGTGTGACTGTTCGGTCCAGCCCGAAGGGATTGCCAACGGCCAGCACCCACTGTCCCACCTTTACTCCCGACGAATCCCCAAAGCGGGCGGCGGGGAGGGGGTGGTCGGTGGTCACTTTGAGGACCGCCAAATCGGTGTCCGGATCTTTCCCGATCACTTGCGCGAAGAGTTTGGTCTTATCGGAAAGGCGCACTTCGACTTCTGCGGCGTCGCCGACGACATGATTGTTGGTGATAATGTGGCCGTTGGCATCAACAATTACCCCAGAGCCGGAACCGGTGGCGTTGGGCGTGCGCTCTCCGGCATCCCGCAATCGCCCTGTGGCCTGGACGGGGAAGATACTGACGACGGAAGGCTTTGCTT
>ERZ724521.1502-NODE-1502-length-10352-cov-4.387492_pt1 | contig 10352 bp, 23 predicted proteins | sample MGYA00376054_ERZ724521 | MGnify/ENA primary metagenome ERZ724521 (study PRJEB28724, sample SAMN07190883) | activated sludge metagenome | isolation source: activated sludge of sewage treatment plant in Hong Hong | place: Hong Kong | collected 2016-03-17 ... | reverse complement strand
CCCAGAGGTAGCGCCAAAGCTCCATTTGGTAGGCGCGAGGATCCCAGTTATTTGGGATCGAGATTTCCGGCATACTGTTTCACCGCGATTGTGAGGGGGGAGTTCTGATCTCCGGCCAGTTCGAGTTTTTCGCCATACTTCCCATTCGCCATCTTCGCGGCGCGCCACTTGCGGGCGTCCACGCGAAGGCGGGAACGTTGGACATGCTCCCCGTTCAGCCGATAGCCTGGATTATCGGGGTCGTTATTCTCCATCCAATCATTCCGGCCATCGTCGGAAATCTCTTTGATTTCCTCGAATTCAATATCCGCCTGGAATTCACGCGCGCGAGCGTATCGTTTAGAGAAGCTTTCCGAGTCCCTCAAATGCTTAAAGAATGTCGGGATGCTTGGCAACCCTTCTTCCCGATTCGTCCCGAGGAAATCCCGGAATGACTTTCCTTCCATGAACCGATCGAGGATCTTGTCTTCGATTTCCTCAGTCCACTGGAATGCGGGTGCCCCTAGATTTCCCATGCGCGTTTGCCCTCCTGAAGGATCGCTCATGTTGAATGTACATCAAAATCACCCTCTGGTGAGCCTTGAGAGCATGGCTGCGCCCTCATGCGCTCGCCCTTCCGCAGGGACACGGTTTCCCGTCGCATGAGTTCGCAACGCTCTCGACTCGCCTTCGGATGCCTTTCGGCCTGGGTATCGCCCTCCGGAGCCGCCCGTCGATTACGCCCCGTGGTGCCCTCAGGTCCACGGAATCGGTCGCCCGATCTGCATCATCTAACGTACAGAAGCGACGTCCAGAACGGAATAGGCGCCCGAAACATGGCATTGCGCCTAGGTATGCGTTTTTTGCATACCCAAGAAAGAGCGCCGCCGAAAACCATCCTCCTGGGGTTTTGACAGCGAAGCGAATCAAAAGCCCTAAGGTTTTCGTAATCCGCTCCGTCTCTCACGTAGTTTCGTTTTCGCGTTTTGGCTAGGTAGGCACCGTTTGGTAAGTGGTTACCGTTTGGTGCCTATCCTGGGAATGGGTGGTCGTCTTGCCATCCTCTGATTTCCTCCCGAAGCCTCGCAATCTCCGCCATCTGCTCCTGCACGGCAGCGAGGAGGCGCGCGTTTTCTGTTTCCAGCGCCTTGATCTTGTCCGCGTCCTGCCATGACTTCCAGTACTCAGCATCCGCCCTATATCTCCAGTACATCGGCAAGAGCCTCCGAAACGACCCAAGCCAGTCAATGCGTGTCGCAACGCTTTTGTCTCCCGCCGAGTACTCCGCGATCTGATCTTGCATCTCCCTGATCTGTTCATCCGATGCGGGAGGATATCGGAAGTCGTCTGGAAGCGTCCGGGCGGTCATCGGGCGAGCCTCGCGTATTTCCATGGCAAAGTCTCGCCCTCTTTGGTGCGGTACCCCGTAGCCGGATCAAATGACGTTACCCGACGCATTATTCCGTCATCCGCCTTGTTGATGGGGTACAAGCTTACCTGGCACATCTTCCCCACCAGCTCTGCCCCGGTCGGCTCGTGCGCGTCCGTGCGGATCGTGAGGATGTCGCGAGCGCGGCCAGCGTGCGGGATGCTTTCGCGATTCAACCGCATCGTGCGCCCTGCAGCCTTGAATGAGTCGGTTTCTCCCTTGAGGCAAACGAACAGTCCATCGACATCGGTTGCCATCCATGTGGCAGTAGTGGCTGGCGACTGAAACACCATCCCCGGCTTGATCTTCTCCGGCCAGCTCCGCTTCTTCGCCGCGATCTCCGCTTCCGCCTCGGCGATCAGCTTCCGTCCCATCTCAAGCTTTTCTTCTGGACTCATCCCTCACCCCCTATGATTTGCTCCATGTGATCCGCCGCCTCCTGCGCCGTCGTGCCTGCCGCGAACAGCTTGCGCGCCCCGAACCGCCGCACCGTCAGGCCGTAGCCGCCCAGCTTGTCGCGGACCATGCGGGTCAGCGCCTTGTCGGCGTCCATCGCAGCCCGCAGTCGCGGCCCTGGCGTCCAGTCGATGGCGCTCATGGCCTCACCTCGATGATCCAGAGCAGGTCTTCGATCGTGCGGATCTCGCGCATCTCCTGCCCGGCCAACCCCGCTTCCATCGGTTGTCCAGAGTCGCGGTTCATCTGCCATTCGTCCATCCAGTGCGCCACGTCGGACGGTTTCGCGTCCGCTGGGCAGATCATCGCCGCGACCGCTTGCGTGTAGGCGTCCAGCAGCCCGTAAACCGCAGACCAGCGCGGCGAGTCGATCTCAGCCCCGCACGCGATCCGATCGGCCTCGTAGACGGCGGAAATCGCCTTGACGTGCGCTTCCCAGGCCTGGAGCGCCGCGAGTTTTTCGGCGGCGGTCATTTGTCTGCCCGCTTGACTTCGCTGTTGACCGCCAGCCGCACGAGCTGGGAAAACGTCATCCCGCGACGCGTAGCCTCCTTGGCCGCCGCCACGAACTCCGACGCGCTGCACCGGTACGACGGGCGCGCTTTCAGCGGTTCGGCGTCCTGCGGGACTGTTTGGCGCGGCCCGTGCTTTGGTTTTGGCTTGGCCGTCATACTCTCCACCATCCAGGTTCAGACGTTTTCGGGTTCATTCGATCCTCCGGGAAAAATGCAGGGCGGCGCGCCGAAACCACTCGCGCTACGCCGCCCCGTGCCGGTGACTCCGGCGATGTTGACCCCGCCCGACAGAGCGGTCACCCCCGCGACGAGCGAGGACGGCCCGGCGCGTTGCCGGGCGGGGATGCCTCGCGTCAAAATCCGAAGTAAATCACCTCTGGGTTGGTGAAATCGTCAAACGATTCCATTGCCCTGTAAACGCGATCTCTCCCAATCACAGATTCTTTGGCAATCCGAATTGTCAACATTTGCAGAAGCTCATACCCAGAGATGCAGATCAACATTTTGCCCTCGTTCGTTGTTGGTTTGCGCCGGGATGACCGTCCCGACTCCTATCAATATATGTCCGACATCGTCAGACGGCAACAACTATTTCGCATCCGTCGAAAAAAAAAGTCAGATCCCCTCCCGCCAGCACTGCCGCAGCCTGCGCCGTCCAGCAGCCACCAGGACCGCCACGGAGCCCACTCCGAACGCCAGCGCGACCCATCCAGCCGTCAGCGCGGCGCCCATGGCCAGGAAGGTCGCAACGGTCAGCGCGCCCATGTAGCGACGTTGGCGCGGGGTCATGGGGAGGCCTCCCCAATCTCGGATTTGCGCCTCGCTGCGAGAAATGTGCTAGCTCCGCGATCCCAGCGCGACTGAGAGACAGGGCCAACAAATTCGTATCCAGCCCTCGTCCATTGGGCTATAGTTTTTGCAAGGTCTTTCTCATCCCCTGGTTCAAAAAAGAAGCATGCTGCAAGGCCTGGCATTCCGGGTTTTTTGGCAGCGTAAATCCTTGATTTGCTCACCTCCCCACCTCCATCATGATCGCGATTTCCAGCGCGGCCAGTGCGAGCATGCACACGGCGGCGACGATTCCAGGCCAGCGGATCGAGTCGGGGCGGCTCATCGCATCCCCCGCAGCTCTCGGCCCGTGCGCATCTGCGCGGCGATCCGGTCGGCCTTGCGCTGGGCGCGATAGCGCAGCTCGGCGCGCCAGACGATCGCGGAGCCCCAGACGATGGCGACGAGCAAGGACACGGCGATGGCGCAGATGAGGAAGCGCAGGGCGGGATTGGTCAAGATTTGGTCGAGCATTGCATCCCCTTGAGTTCGGTGATTTTGGCGAGGCAGGCGGCACGAAAGCGGGCAACTTTCTCGATGATCCTCCAATATCTGTCGTCAGTCCACCCGACAGCGGGATCAGGAAATGCGAACGCCAGAGCGCGAGATTCGAGGCCTTCGCACGCATCCGCCATCCTCCGCAGGTGCGCGATCTTGAGGCGGACGATCTCGCGGAAAATCGTGTCGTCGTTTGGCTGGAATTCTTGGCAAGTGGCGAGGCGCATGTATCGCGCGCACCCGCGCTCCGGGTATCGGCAGTTTTTGCACGAATGGTCGGCGAACATTTCGCGCAATGGATGAGGCTGCATCACGGCTCCCCCTCCCTCTGGATTTCGAGCATGATGTATTTGGCGGGCGATGATCCATGCATTGGAGTGCCTTGCGACAATCGAGACATCTGGCGAGCGAATGATTCTGCCTCGAATTCCATTTGCTTGGTAGTGAGCCCGCTTGGGTTTGATACGGTCCGCGTGACGCGAATCCCATCTTCACATTCAGCAATGATCGTCGCCCGTGTCGCGATGGCTTTGGTGGATGATTCCTTGGTCCTTCTCCTGTACACCATTCCTTCGATCCCTTGACTCCCAGGATCCAATAGCGAAGGGAACCATCCATCATTGGAATGAAATTCGTCACCACGCATGATAATAGGGCACGAATCCAGCAGCCTCCATCCCGGCCCCGGGTCGATGCGGTCAGACATGGTCGGTCCCTCCATGGTTGGCGCGGAGGGCGCGAATCCGTTTTCCCGCCGGTGAATGCCGGTGAATGTCGCTGTTTTCGCACAAGTGCGGCCATTTTGAGCATTCATCAATCTCGCTGATCACAGAGTCAAGATCACGCGCATCCACCGCCACCATCCCCTCCCCCAGCACGCGGTCGGCGGGGATGGGTTGGAATGCTTTTTTGCAAGAGTTCCAGCCGTCACGAAAAGCGTTCCTGCGATTTGTGTATCCTATTTGCTCGACAGATGGATTGTGGTTAATCATCACCGGAGCGCCAAAAAGCTCAGATAAGCGATCCTCCGTCAGCTCCGGCACCACCACGGCGGGCGCTTCCCTCAGCCTCACCGCCTCCCGCGCGAGGATGGCGACATCAGTTTCCGGCAGCCCCGCGAGGGCGTCGGCGATGATCTGGTCGATTTGCGTCACTTCGCCACCCCCGCGAGCGAGATCAGCAGATTTCCGGCGCGTGCGCGGACCTCCTGCGATCCATTCGCACGAAGCCAATTTAGGCGAGCATGGCGCTCGTCGGTCAGTCCATGGAGGCAAATGAAATCAAGCTCCGCGAGATACGCTGAATCGTCGGACTCCCCGTCATGCGCCGCCACCTGATCCGGAAGCGGGTTCGCGAGGTCGTCCAGCGCGCCTTTTGCCTCGTTGCGGATCCACTCGCACGGGTCGGCGGTGAGGCGATCCAGCGTGTCGCGCTCAGTCGCGGTCAGGTCGTGGAATGCCAGCTTGCGCCGCAGTTGCTTGACGGCAGCGACGCGAGCGGCGAGGTCGGCGAAATCAAGGTGGTCGGCGAGCGCCTGGCACAGCACGGAACTGTCGGCCATAGCCCCAAGCGCCTCCAGGATCGCGCCCAGAGCCTCCGGGACGTGGCACGGCGCGACGTAGATGGTCCGCGAAAGCATGTTGACCTCGAAGGCGATGCCTCCGCACCTGATAGACAATTCCTGGTTCATGATCATTCTCCCCTGTGCTGCAAGGCGCGTTCGTGCGCCCGCTCTTCAATTTCATCCTGGACGGATTTCGGCAGCGACGCCAACACATCTTCCGCCCACTCCTCTACCGGAGCAAATCCCTCGAAGAATGCGGGCTCCTCTGGGTCGTCGCGAGTCCCTCGGATGCGCGGATGGTAGTCGCTATCGTCCCACTTGATGAGGGGTTCGAGGCGGCTAGCGACGATCTCAGAAAATGTGCGCACCTCGAACTCCGGCGACTTGAGCGCTTCGGCGAGGTCGTCGGCGAACTGGTGGAGGGCTGGCTTCGGCTGGTCTGGCATAGATCCCCTTTCGGTCTCCAAACGATACCGCAGGGCGCGGCGGAATGCAAGAGTTATTTTCCGTCGCGACGCCTTGCCATTTCCGTCGCCGCTCCGTACATTGATGGAAGGCAATCACGCCAAGGAGGAAGCATGAAGGCATGGACGAAGACGGCGCGACAGAAGTACGCCGCGCACAAGGATAAGGCGGGGCTCGCGAAGCTCTGCGGAGTATCGCGGCAGTCGCTGTCGGGGTACGCGCATTCGGAGCCGGGAGACAAGAAGGCGGTGCGGACGCCTGTTCGCGTCGCCGTGCTGCTCGCCGCGCATCTCGGCGTTCCGGCGCGTCAGTTCGGGCAGGAGGGGAGATGAGCAACGCGGTCACACTCTACAGCGTCAACGACATGCAGACCATGGCGAAGGTCATGGCGAGCACGGGGTTCTTCGGATTCAAGCGGCCCGAAGAAGCGCTCGCGCTCATGCTGATCGCACAGGCCGAAGGGCGTCACCCGGCGACGATCGCGCAGGACTACGACGTAATCCAGGGGCGTCCAGCGCTCAAGTCAATCGCTGCGCTCGCGCGCTTTCAGATTGCGGGCGGGTCGGTCCAGTGGATCGAGTCGAATGACCTGCGCGCCGTCGGCGAATTCTCGCACCCCGCAGGCGGAACCCTGCGCGTGACCTGGGACATGGAGCGCGCCAAGGTCGCCGGGCTCGCCGGAAAGGACAACTGGAAGAAATTCGGCGCCCAAATGCTTCGCGCCCGCTGCGCCGCCGAAGGAGTTCGCGCAGTGTTCCCGGCTTGCCTCAACGGCATGTATGTGTCGGAAGAGGTCCAGGATTTCGAGCCTCGCGGAGTCGCGAAGCCGTCCACGCAACCGATTGCGCCGATCCCGACGGAATCCGTCGAGCTTGCCGACCAGAAGCGCGTCGAAGCGCTCATGGCCCGCCTTGCTGAGTTGGATGCACCAGAAGAGGTGATCAGCGAGGTCATGGGCGCCACCCGATGCGACGAGATGACCGCCGACCAGTTCGGCAAGCTGGCCACGCTCTGGAAAGCTCTGGACGCGGAAGCGAAGGCAAAGGCAGCGGCCACCACAACCACCACAGAAGAAGAAGGAGTCCAAGAATGAAAATCGAAACCATCAGCATCAACGGCTTCAAGAAGCTCCAGCAATTCTCGCTTGATCCCGCCGGAAAGTCTGTCGAGATCAAAGGGCGCAACGGCCAAGGCAAGTCCAGCGTGATCGACGGCATCTGGTGCGCCCTCACCGGGAAGGACGTTCCAGGAGTCCCCATCAACCGCGATTCCGTCACCGCTAAGATCGTCGTCGGCCTTGACGACGGGCACACGGCGCGCCTTTCGTGGAGTGCCAAGGGCGGGAAGACGCTGGTTGTCGAAGGTCCGGACGGCGAGCCCGTGAAGGCTCCTACGGCGTTCCTGGAAAATCTGATCGGCAAGATCTCTTTCGACCCGTTCGAGTTCGTCAACCAGCAGCCCGCCAAGCAGAAAGCGTTCCTCCAGCAGCTCTTGCGCCTCGATTTCGCTGACATCGACGCCCGCAAGGCGGCAGCACTGGCCGAAAAGCGCGACATCGAGCGCGACGCCGTGCGGATCGAAGGCGAGGCCGATCTACTGGTCGACGCCAAGAATGTCGAGCGCGTGGACGTCGCCGACCTGCTCGCCAAGCAGCGCGAGCGCCTCGAAGTGATCGACGCCGGGAAGCAGGCCGCACACGCTCTGGAGATCGCCGAGAGCGAGTCCAGGCGCGCGGGCGAGTTGGTCGCCAGCATCGAAGCGCAGATCGCCGAATTGTCGCGCAAGCTCGAAGCCGCCAAGGTCGCGGCGGAAGTCGCGGAATCGGACATCAAGCCGCGCGCCCATGAGCTGCAGCGGTTGCGCGATCTCATCACCACGATGCCCGACAGCTCCGAAGCGATCCGCACCGCCGAAGAAACCAACAAGCAGGCCGACCGCTGGGCGAAGCGCCTTGAGCTGGTCGCGCAATCCAAGGGAATCAAGGACGAAATCGCCGCCGTCACCGCCAAGATCGAGAGCATCGAAAGCGAGCGCCGCGAACTGCTCATGAACGCGAAGTTCCCGGTTCCAGGCTTGTCATTTTCCGTCGATGGCGTTTTGTTCAACGGCCTTCCGTTCGACTCCGGAAACCAGTGCCAATCGGACATCCTTCGGGTCGGCGTCGCCATCGCTGTCGCGCAGAATCCGACGGCGCGGATCGTGCGGATCAAGGATGGATCGCTCCTCGACTCGAAGGCAAAAGCCGACCTTCTCGCGATGCTGGCTGAAAATGGGTTCCAAGCGTTCATCGAGACGGTCGCGGATTGCGATCTCACCACCCACATCATCGAAGAAACCGAGGTTGCGTAATGGCTGGCTCCCTCAACAAAGTTCAGCTCATCGGAAACCTGGGCGCCGATCCCGAGATCCGCGCAACGCCAGGCGGCGCGCAGGTCGCGAACTTCCGGGTCGCCGAGCCGATCGAACAACCGCGCCCCTCCGCACTGTCGCGGATCTGGGCGATTCTGAGGGGGAGAGGATGAGTACAAGTTCATCCCAGGATAGAAAGTTCATCAGCGATGTAATCGGAGATCAGATTCTAGAGAAGGCTGTTGATTGGGTAAGTTCAAATCTTGAACCAGAAGATGTATTCAGCGAAGAAAAGCTCACCCAGTGGGCAAAAGATTGGCTCCCAAAAAACGCTATCCTGACAGAAATTTTCCCAGATAAACTTTTAGAGGAGTGGGCAGAAGAAAACGGATGGGAAAAAATATGACCGCCGCCCACTGGTTCCGCCTCGTCGCCTCCCGCCCATTCGGCCGCCAGACCACGGCGGCGGATTTCGTCAGGGGGTGGCGATCGTGACGCGCCTTGGATGGTCCATCTATTACGGATCCCATCCTACGCGATGGGTTCAACTCCGCCGCAGATACATCAAGTGGAGAAAAAGATGATCCTCTCTCTCCCGTGGCCTCCGTCGGTCAACGTCTACTGGCGGCACGTCGGGTCAAAGGTGCTGATCTCCGCGGATGGGCGCGCCTATGCCCGCGATGTGTACCGGAAAGTTCTTGAGCATCGCGTTACAAGCTCTGGAACAATGCCGTACTTCATCGCGTTCCCCATCTCCGTCGACATCATCGCCCACCCGCCGAACCGTGCGCGCCGCGACTTGGACAACCTCCCCAAGGCCATCCTGGATGCTCTGACAAAGGCTCGCGTTTGGGAGGATGATTCGCTTGTCCACGATCTCCGCGCCCGCTGGGGCGAGGTGCGCAAGGGCGGCGAGATTGAGATTACCATCAAGCCAATGGAGGCGAAAGCATGACCGCAAAACTCGATCCAGACCACCAGGTCGCGGTATGGGCGGTCCGCTACTGCCTGGGCCGCATGACGAACGCTGCCTTGAGCTGCGTAGAGTGGCTAATCTGGGCTTGGCCGGACCTCAGCGAAGAGGTGCGCGGCATCATCAAGCGCGACATCGAAGAGGCGTTCGCCGAAGATGACCGCGACCGCGCGGGGCTCAATGGCGCCAGCGGATACAAGCGCCTCGGCATGGACATGGACCGCCGCGAGTGGGAGCGTGTCCGCAAGCTCTGGGGCGCGCCATGACTCTCCTCAACGACATCGCCCGGTGCAACGACGCCTCCTGCCACCTCCGCGAGACATGCGCCCGCTGGGTGGAGCGTCACGAGGGGCGCGTGCAGCAGGCGACGTTCCGGCGCGGCCTCCTGCCGTGCTGTTCGTTCGAGCCGATCCGCCAGGAAGAGCCGGACCCGGCGCAGGGCGACATGTTCGGGGGCGTCGAATGTTGAAAACCCCCTTTCCGTGGTTCGGAGGCAAGTCGAAAGCTGCCGATCTCATCTGGTCGCGGTTCGGGACCGGCCTGGGCGCGTATATCGAACCGTTTTTCGGATCCGGCGCCGTATGGCTCAACCGACCAGCGACGTTTTCAGGCTGGGTAACCGTCAACGACCTAGATGGGAATATCGCGAACCTATGGCGGTCGATGCAGCGCGACCCGGAGGGCGTTGCGGAGGCGGCTTGCTGGCCCGTCAATGAGTGCGATTTGCACGCCCGTCACCTCTGGCTGGTCAACAACGCCGCGAAGCTCTCAGGGCGGCTCATGGCCGATCCGGACTATTGCGAGCCTCGTACAGCGGGTTGGTGGGCGTGGGGTGCTTGTTTGTGGATTGGTAGTGGTTGGTGCGCGGGTGACGGTCCGTGGCGCGCAGAGCCGGACGTTGATGGAGTCCCTGCGCTGGCCCTCGGCGACGGCGGGAAGGGCGTCAACCGGCAGCTCCCGCACCTCGGCAACGGCGGGAAGGGCGTCAACCGGCAGCTCCCGCACCTCGGCGACGGCGGGAAGGGCGGCGGGCGCCTGGAATGGTTGCGCGAGTGGTTCGCCGAACTCCAGACAGCCATGGATGGAGCTCGCGTCTGTTGCGGGGACTGGTCGCGGATTTGCTCGCCGGGGACAATGACGCGCAACGGCCCCGCAGCCGTACTTCTGGACCCGCCGTACTCGTTGACCGACGCCGTGTACGCGCACGACTCCAGCACGGTATCCGGCGACGTTCGCGCGTGGTGCCTGCTCAACGGCGCCGATCCCCGCCTACGGATTGCGCTCTGCGGCCACGAC
>ERZ724521.1498-NODE-1498-length-10368-cov-4.290410_pt1 | contig 10368 bp, 14 predicted proteins | sample MGYA00376054_ERZ724521 | MGnify/ENA primary metagenome ERZ724521 (study PRJEB28724, sample SAMN07190883) | activated sludge metagenome | isolation source: activated sludge of sewage treatment plant in Hong Hong | place: Hong Kong | collected 2016-03-17 ... | reverse complement strand
CGAATGGCTGCTCACAGTGCCCGCAGTGGTGAGCCGCCTGGAGTCTCCCGATGGAAGCTTATTTGCTGGACTGGGCCAACCTGCTGCTCCGGTGGCTGCACGTGATCACCGCGATCGCCTGGATCGGTTCCTCGTTCTACTTCGTCTTTCTCGACAACAACCTGCTCAAGCCCAAGTCGCCCGACCTGCTCGAAAAAGGCGTGGACGGCGCGATGTGGGCGGTACACGGCGGCGGTTTCTACAACCCGCAGAAGTACATGGTTGCGCCGAAGAAGATCCACACCGAGCTGCACTGGTTCTACTGGGAGAGCTATTCCACCTGGCTGTCGGGGTTTGCGCTGTTCACGGTGCTCTACCTCTGGAACGCCGGAACCTTCCTGATCGACAAATCGCTGATGGACTGGTCGCCGGCGGCGGCCATTTCTGCGGCGCTGGGCTTTCTGGTGGCGTTCTGGCTGATCTACGACCGCATCTGCCAGTGGTTCGGTTTCCGCGAGAAGGGTGACGCAATCGTCGGGGCAATGGTGTTCATCGTCATCTGCGTGGCTTCCTGGGCGGCGTGCCAGTTGTTCGCGGGGCGCGCAGCCTTCCTGCTGGTGGGCGCGATGATCGCCACCGCCATGAGCGCCAATGTGTTCTTCTGGATCATTCCAGGCCAGCGCAAGGTGGTGGCCGCCATGACCTCCGGCGAGCCGGTGGACCCGAAAGCCCTGGCCATCCACGGCAAGCGTGGCAAGCAGCGCAGCGTGCACAACACCTACTTCACGCTGCCCGTCATTTTCGCGATGCTGAGCAATCACTACGGTTTCCTTTACACCCACAAGTACAACTGGGCCGTCCTGATCCTGATGATGCTGGCCGGCGCGCTGATCCGCCAGTTCTTCGTGCAGCGCCATGGCTGGCACCATGGCCGCGCGGCCAATCCGTGGCCCTATGCGGCGATCGGGGTGGCCATCATCGTGATCGTCATCGCCGGGCTGAAGGCGATGGAGCCCGCGCCGGCGCCGGTCGCCACGGCTTCAACTACCAATTCAGTAGCAGCCAGTGGCCAGCCGGCGCTGGAATCGGGCCCAAACAACTTCAAAACGGTGAACCAGGTGCTGGAGCAGCGCTGCCTGATGTGCCACGGCGCCCAGGTGCAGATGAAAAACGTGCGCCTGGACACCCCCGAGGCCGTCAAGACCAACGCCCAGATGCTCTACCAGCAGGTCGTGGTGCTGCGCCAGATGCCGATGAACAACGCCACCGGCATCACCGAGGCCGAGCGCGCGCTGATTGGCGAGTGGTTCAAGGCCGGCGCGAGGACGCAATAGCCCCGGTCACCCGCCCCAGTCCGGGGTGCATGTGGGCGCTCATTCGCCGGGGATGTGCGGCGAACGCAGCCGCACCGGTCGTGCCGAGCGCTTGCGCATCCGGATGTTGAGCATTTCCACGCACAACGAGAAGGCCATGGCGAAATAGACGTAGCCTTTGGGCACGTGGGTGCCGAAGCCTTCGGACACCAGCACCACGCCGACCACGACCAGGAACGACAGTGCCAGCATCTTGATGGTCGGGTGGGCCGAAACGAAGCGACCGATCGGCCCGGCGAACACCATCATCATGCCCACCGACGCGATCACCGCGGCGATCATCACCCGCACATCGTCCACCATGCCCACGGCGGTGATGATCGAATCGAGCGAGAACACCAGGTCGACCAGCATGATCTGCAGGATGACGGCCGAGAACGAGGCGCGGCTGGCAGATGCGTGTTGTTCCTCCACGCCTTCGATGGAGTGATGGATTTCAGTGGTGCTTTTCCAGACCAGGAACAGGCCGCCCAGGATCAGGATCAGGTCGCGCCCGGAAATGTCCTTGCCGAAGGCGCTGAACAGCGGCGTGACCAGCCCGATGATCCAGGCCAGCACCAGCAGCAGGCCGATGCGCATGAACATGGCCATGAACAGGCCCAGGCGGCGGGCCGTCTCGCGCCGGGCTTCGGGCAGCTTGTCGACCAGGATCGAGATGAAGATGATGTTGTCGATGCCCAGCACCAGCTCCAGAAGGGTGAGCGTGACGAAGGCGATCCAGGTCTGGGGGTTGCTCAGGAGTTCCATCATGGCGGGTCTTCCGGCTCGTCAGGTTGTGCGGTCGCAGCGGATTGCGTGGGTCCGGCACGTATCCTAACCGTGGCGCGCCCGTTGTCCGACCACCGTGCCCGCCAGCGGCCTGCCCCTAGAATGGTGGCGACCCCGGTCGGCCGATTCGGGCGATCCGCAGCCATCCACGCACCATGATCCGCCTCACCGATTACCCCTTGCTCGTATTTGCCATGGCGACGCTGCTGCTCGCACTGTCGGCCTGGTTCGGGGCCGGCCCCCTGCGGCGGTGGCGCCCGCTCGACAGCGACGTCGTCGATGATTTCCGGGTGGTGCAGGGCGCGATGTTGACGCTGCTCGGCCTGATCATCGGATTCACGTTCTCGATGGCCATCAGCCGTTTTGACCAGCGCAAGAACCTGGAGGAAGGCGAAGCCAATGCCATCGGCACCGAGTACGTCCGGACCGACCTGTTGCCTGCGGCCGAAGGCGCCAAGGTCCGCGCGCTCCTGAGGGCTTACACCGAGGAGCGCATCCGGTTCTACACCGTGCGGGGGCGGAACGAGGAGGCCGTCATCAATGCGCGCACCGCGCAGTTGCAGAACGAGTTGTGGGCTGCCATCGTGCCCGCCGCGACCGCTCAGCCGACCCCGTTGATGGCGCTGGTGCTGAACGGCATGAACGACGTGTTGAATTCTCAAGGCTACGCCCAGGCGGCGTGGTGGAACCGCATCCCGCCAGCGGCCTGGCTGTTGATGCTGGTGATCGCGATGGGGTGCTGTGTCTCGGTCGGTTACGGGTCGCGGGACGCCCGGCGCGAGCGATGGCTGATGCTGGCCGTGCCCTTCATCGTGGCGATCTCGTTTTTTTCGATTGCCGACATCGACAGTCCCCGCAGCGGGGTCATCCGCGTCGCGCCCCAAAACCTGCAGAGCCTGGCCGAATCGATGGCGCCGAAGAAATGAAAAAATGATAGCACGCTGTGGCCGACCGGCGCTGGACGTGGACGCTTTTTGCATGAAAAATCGCGACTTGAAGGCGCGCAAAGGCCCGGAAACGCCCCTGCCGGCGGCCCACAAATCCAGACGGCGGTTTGTGGCCGTCCTCGCAGGGATCGCGTCGGCGGGCGTGGGCGTTGCTGCGCGCGCTGCGACGCCCGGAGAGGTGCCCGTCGGGGCGCAGTTGCGCGACGTGACGATGACCGGCCTGACCGTGCCGTACCGCAGACTGTCCGACTTTCGTGGCAAGCCCCTGATCATCAACGTCTGGGCCAGCTGGTGCGGCCCCTGCCGGGCCGAAATGGGCTCGCTCGAGCGGTTATCAAGGCTCAAGGGCGGGCAGGCCTTTGCGGTGATCGGCATCTCGACCGATGACTACCCCGAAGCGGCCCTGGCCTTTGTGCAGAAGACCCGCACCAGCTTTGCGCATTTCATCGACCAGCGCCTCGTGCTGGAAAACATGCTCGGCGCCAACCGCCTGCCCCTGACGGTGCTGGTCGATGCCGAGGGGCGGGTGCTCGACAGAATATACGGCGCCCGCGAATGGGACAGCCCGGACGCGGTGCGCCTGGTCGGCAAGGCCTTTCGGCTGGCGTTGTGAGGGGGGAAGGAGCGCCGCTGCGGCGCGCGTCCCACAGCCCCCAATGATCACTTGCCCTTGATGCCCAGCAGCTCGACTTCGAAATGCAGCGTGGCGTTGGGTGGCACGGCCGTGCCGGCACCGCGCTCGCCGTAGGCAATCGATGGCGGGCAGGTCAGTTTGGCCTTGCCGCCGACCTTCATTTTCTGAACCCCCTCGGTCCAGCACTTGATCACGCCGCTGAGCGGAAACTCGATCGCTTCGTTGCGCTTGTACGAGCTGTCGAACTCGCGCCCGTCGGGAAAGGTGCCGCGGTAATGCACCTTGACCGTGTCTGTGGCGGTCGGGCTCGGGCCGGTGCCGTCTTTCAGCGATCGGAACACCAGCCCGCTGGGCGTGACGACGGCGCCGGGCTCCTTGGCAGCCTCGGCGGCCGCGTTGCTCTGGGCAGCGGCCAGCGTGGAAACGGTCAGGGCGGCCGCCAGTGCGGTGATGCGAAACAACGGGTTCATGTGTGACTCCTCGGTTTGGAAAAAAGGCAGGCTGGATTGTCGCAGCGCCGGGCAGGCCGCGCGGCGCCGCGACGATCGACCTCGCGTGCCCGTTGGTCACACGGGCCGTTCGCTGCTACCCTTGGCGTTTTGCGGTCCGCCCGTATCCGACGCTCGCGCACCATGAACCCTCCGATCGCCCTTCAGTGGGTTGGACTGATCGCCCTCCCGACCCTGTTTTCGGTCATGTTCGCCATCGGGCTGATGCTGGGGCCCGCACAGGTGGCCGCGGCCCTGACACGGCGGAATATCCTGCTGGCGGTGCTGTTTGCGGCCGTGGTGCCGCTGCCGGTGGTGACTGCGGTGGCGATCGAGCTGTTCAGCCTGCGCGGCCCGATCGGCATCGGGCTGATGCTGATGGCCATTTCGCCCGGCGCGCCGTTTGCATTGCGCAAGGCCATCGGCGCGGGTGCGAACCGCGCGTTCGCACCGGCCCTGCACATCGCGATCGTGGCCCTGGCGGTGGTGACGGTGCCGCTGTCCGTGGCCATACTCGATGTGGTCTTCGCCGCCAACTTCCAGGTGACCTACCGACAGATCGCGAGGCAGGTGTTCTTCGCGCAGCTGCTGCCGCTGCTGCTGGGCGCGCTGGTCCGGGCCGTGAAGCCGGCGCTGGCCACCTGGCTCGAACCGCGCGCGGCGCGCATCGGCAACGCCCTGCTGATTGTGTTCACCGTGGTGGTGCTGATCGACATCGTGCCCATCGTCGCCAGCATCGGATGGGTGCCCACCGTTGCGGGCGCCGCCATGGCGCTCCTGGCGCTGGGGACCGGCTCGCTGGTGGCGCTACGCGACCCAGAGGTCCGGCCCGCCGCCGCCATCGCCATCGCGATGCGCAATCCCGGCCTGGCGCTGACCATGGCCGAAGCCAACCGTGCCCCACCCGCGGTGAGCGCGGTGATTCTGGGCTACACGGTGGGTGTGGCCCTGGTGGTGTCGGCGTTTCTCTGGTACCGGCGGCGTCGGGGCGGCGACACTGGCGTGTGAGCGTGTCTGCAAAGCATCGGCAGGCCCGTGGCGCAAATCCTGATCTGGGACATCAGGCGAGCGTTTTTGCTTGCCGCCTTTCGGCAGGCCGCGTAGAGTGCAGAATTAGGGAAGCCCGAACAAGCACCGGTAGCGGCCAAGTTGCCGGAACTGTCGGTCACCGATTCAAATCCAATGGAGAACCGCCATGAGCGAAGACGACAGCTATCAGACCCGACGCTGGACCCAACATTTCGAAGAGATCGACCTGGAAATCGCGCGTCTGGCCGTGATGATGGACATTCCCATCCTCAATCCCGGCGTCATCGACCGCATCCTGGGCAACGATGCCAGCGTCTGCGGCAAGGAAAAGCCGAAAGCGTTCGCCGAGTTGCGCGCCATGCTGATGATGCACGCGGCGGACGAGGTCAAGGCCATCGGCGCCTTGGGCGCCCTGGAGGCCGACGAGCTGGTGCGCGGTGTCGTGGAGCGGCTGCGCGAGCGCATCGGATCGCGACTGGGCAATCGGCCGGCGGCTTGAGTGCCCTCGTGCCAACCCCCTGCAGACCCGTGCAATCCGCCTGACCGAGAAGGAGACACCCGATGAGCGACCGCAAACGCCACGCCAAGAAGCGGCACGAGCAGGCATCTGATTCGGGAACGGCCGCTTTGGCCGGCGACGGGGTGTCTGAAGCGGACGGAGTGCGTCCGCCGGTCCGCCTTTCGCGCAAGGCTTACGAGAAGGCGCTGAAGAACCTGCACGTTGAGCTGGTGCAGCTGCAGCAATGGGTGGTTCACAGCGGGCTGAAGGTCTGCATCGTGTTCGAGGGCCGCGACGGTGCCGGCAAGGGCGGCACCATCAAGGCGCTCACCGAGCGGGTCAGTCCGCGGGTCTTTCGCGTGGTGGCGCTGCCCGCGCCGACGGAACGCGAAAAAAGCCAGATGTACATCCAGCGCTACATCCCGCACCTGCCGGCCGCCGGCGAGGTGGTGATCTTCGACCGCAGCTGGTACAACCGCGCCGGCGTGGAGCGTGTGATGGGCTTTTGCACCGAGCAGCAGACCGAGGATTTCCTGAAGGCAGTGCCGATGGTCGAAAAGGCGCTGGTCAACTCCGGCATCATCCTGCTCAAGTACTGGCTCGAAGTCAGTCCCGAAGAACAGACGCGGCGCCTGCGCGACCGCTTCGAGGACGGTCGCAAGCTCTGGAAGCTCTCGCCCATGGATCTCAAATCCTACAGCCGCTGGTACGACTACTCCCGTGCCCGTGACGCGATGTTCGAGGCCACCGACACCGGCTGGTCGCCGTGGCATGCGGTGCATTCGAACGACAAGCGGAAGGCCCGTCTGGCGATCCTGCGGCACATCCTGGACAGCATTCCGTACCAGAAGCTGAAGACGGAAAAAATCGTGCTGCCGCAGCGGCAGAAACGCGGGGACTATGTTGAAAGCGCGTACAAGGTCAAGTTCATCAACGACGAGAACTGATCCCGACCAGCCGCCCGGTCGCGCGCCGGCCCGGCTGTTGTCCGCCCGGTTGCCGTTACCATTGCACCGATTCCCGCTCTGCTCTGTACTGCCATGAACAAACTGATCAACACTTTCAAATGTGTGCTGGCCTGTGTGATGGTCAGCCTGGCCGCCGGTTGCGCGTCCACCAACAACGGAACACACGACCTGGCCATTGCCGCCGGCTTCAGGATCATCAAGCCGGTGAATCCCGAGCAGATTGCGTTGCTGAAGACGCTGCCACCGCACCAGGTCTCGCAGATCACCCATGACGGCAAAATCTACTTCGTGCTGCCCGATGCCGACAACAACCAGGCCCTGGTCGGCGGCCCCAACGAATACCAGACCTACCAGCAGATGCGCCTGGCCAAGCAGATCAGCAACAACAACCTGGCCGCCGCCCAGATGAACCAGATGAGTTCGATGAACTGGGGCATGTGGGGCGGCTGGGGCGCCTGGGGGCCCGGTTGGGGCTGGTGATCGCGGCGAGCCCGATGCTCAAGGGGTGAAGACGCGCCCGCAGGCGAGGCGCGCGCCGCGCGGAAGCCGCGGCTACAACCAGACCCCACCCTTGGGCATCTGGATGGTCTGGGCGGGGTCGCCGCCGGTCACCAGCGAACCTATCACCAGGCTCAGCAGCCAGATGAACAGGCTGGCGAACATCGCGGTCCAGAAACCCGAGAGCCTGAAGCCTTTCACCAGCGCAGCCACCAGCATGATCATCAGTGCGTTGATCACCAGCAGGAAGCCGCCGAAGGTGATCAGCGTCAGCGGCAGGGTCAGCACGATCAGAAGCGGTTTGACCACCGCGTTGGCAAAGCCCAGCAAAAGCGCCGAGACGATCAGCGCAGAGGTGCTCTCGAAGCGTATGCCCTTGAAGATGTGACTGGCCACCCACAGTGACAGCGAGGTGATGGCCCAGTGCAGGAAGAAGGGGTGCAGGTTGTCCAGCATGGTGGCGGCTTGGGTCGGGTGCGCGCGAGCGCGGTCGGGCGATGGTACAGCCCCGATGGTTCGGGCGCTTCAGGCCCGATCGGGCGATGGGCTCAGCGGTGGTGCTCGCGCCGGCGCTGTTCGGAGACGAATTCTTCGAGTTCGGGGTCCATCGCATTGCGCGACGACACGATGCCCAGCAGCCGGCCCTCCTGCACCACCGGCACGCGGCGGAAGCCATTCTCCTGCATCAGGAGCAGCGCGTGGCCGTAGGTCCGGTTGGGCTCCAGGGTGCGCGGCGAGGGCGTCATCACCGCCTCCAGCGGCGTGGCGGCCGGATCCAGGTCCCTGGCGATCACACGAAACACCACGTCGCGCTCGGTGAAGATGCCGACCAGCCGCTCGTCCTGCACCACCAGCACGGCGCCGGCGTTGCGCGTGGCCATCAGGCGCGCCGCGTCGCTGACCGTGGTGTGGGGCGGCGCGGTGAGAAAGTGCTCCCGCTCCAACTCCATGATGCTCTTGATGGATCGATCGAACATAGGGACATCCTCCGTCGGGCGATCCTAGTCAGCTTGGCAGATGGTTTCTTGCGCTAGGTCAACCGCAGGGGTTGTCACGGGCCGGGCTTTCCCGATGTCCGGCTTTCCGGGGCCCGTTGCCGTTTACAGCGCTTTCTGCACTAGGGCGCCGGTGAACAGGTAGGGCAGCCTCGGCCCGCGGCTCTCGGGCACGCCGCCCTTGTCTTCCACGCTGATCGCCAACTGGCTGGCCTGGGCCAACATCGACTCCTCCACGGGCACCTGGTGGGTTTTTCCGGAAGCCGTGAGAACCCCCAGCGAACGGGCCGCCTGGCCCGGCGTGACGGCCCAGAGTTGCATCGTGTCCTCCCGGCCTTCCTTCACACTGTTCAGGCGCTGCAACTGCAGCTTGCCCTCGCCCGGATCGAAGGTGGCGAGCATCGCGGGCGCCTGCGCCGCGTCAAGCAGCACCGCGATGTACTTGATGCGCGCGGTCTGCTTGATCTGCCCTTGCAGGTGGGCCACCTGCGCCTTGAACTGCTCGTACATGCTGGTGCCGGCGGCCAGCCCCAGGCCGATGACCAGCAGGCAGGCGATGGTGGCGGCGCGCCAGCGGGCGGCGTGGCAGCGCGGGGCGGGCGTGGAGGGCGTGGTGGGCGGGTGTTGCATGGTCAGGTGGTCGGTCTGGATGATCCGGGAGCTTGGAAGGCGTGCGTGTCGGCCGGGGAGTCGACACGATGCAAGTTCTCCGAGTGTATGGCCGGCTGTGGCGCGGGGCGCAGCGGAGCAAGACCTGCAGGCGTATGCTTGCCTTCATGCTGCGCCTGACCCGAGCTCCCAACCTGGCCCTGGCCCACCTGTGGGCGCACGCGCTGTCGCAGGAGGGCATCGTCGCCAGCGTGCAGCGGGAGTTCCTGGCCGGCGTGGCCGGCCAGCTTCCGCCGCATGAGTGCCTGCCCGAAGTCTGGATCGACCACCCTGAACAGGAAGGACGTGCCCGCCAGGTGCTGCACGACCTCCAGCATGTGCCGCAGCAACGCTGGGTTTGCGAATGTGGAGAACGGGTGGAAGGCGGTTTCGAGCAATGCTGGCGGTGCGGGCGCTGGATGCCCCGGTGACCGGCGCTTCAGCCGCCTTGCGCAGGGTCGCCACGACGGCGGCCTGAAAGCTTGCGACAATTCAGTTTTCGATTGCCCCATTGCCGGGGCTGAAAGGTGTTGATGATGTTTCGAACCCTCCTCGCGTCTCTGCTGGTGATTGCCACGCTGTTGGTTTCCGCTTGCTCCCAGCAGGATTCGTCCAAGTCCGAGCCAGCGCCCGCCAAGGCCGCCAAACAGGCGATCTCTCTGGAGACGATCGCGGCCCAGGCCAAAGGCTTCACGGTCGGTTCGATGATGAGCGCCAACACGGTCTACGTCTTCTTCGACGCCCAGTGCCCGCACTGCGGCCACCTGTGGGAGGCGTCACTCCCCTTTCAAAAGAAAGTGAAATTCGTCTGGATTCCGGTGGGCTGGATCAACGCGAGCAGCGTCGCGCAGGGCGCCGCGCTGTTGACGGCCACCAACCCCGGGGCCTTGATGAGCGAGCACGAGGCCTCGCTGCTGGCCAAGAAGGGCGGCATCTCGGCGCCCAGCAGCATCCCGCCCGAGATCGAGCAGGCGATCAAGGCCAACACCCAGTTGCTGGGCAGCTTCGGCGCGGAGGCGGTGCCCTTCATCGTCGCGCGCGATCTCAAGTCGGGCCAGACGGTGAGCCGCGACGGCGCCATGTCCACGCAGGCGCTGGCCGGCTTCCTGGGCATCGAGGCGCCGTAAGGCGGCCCGCGGGGGCGTTGCATGCCAGCGCAGGCACACCCCGCAGAAGCCGCCGAGGCCCTGGCGCGGCACGAGCGCCTGGTGGCGGGCCTGGTCGGGCGGCTCGCGGCCGGCACGCCCGGGCAAGACCCGGTGGTGGTGCGCACCCACATCTCCACCGTGATCCTGGCCGGCGAGACGGCGTACAAGCTCAAGCGGCCCGTGCTGCTGCCGTTTCTGGACTTCTCCCTGCTCTCGCAGCGGCGCTTTTTTCTCGAAGAGGAACTGCGGATCAACCGGCGCACCGCGCCCGGTCTGTATCGCGACGTGCTGCCCCTGACCGGAACCGTGGACCGGCCGGCCATCGGTGGCACGGGCGAGCCCATCGAGTGGATGCTGCGCATGCGCCGCTTCGACGCCGATGGTGAATTCGCCG
>ERZ724521.1496-NODE-1496-length-10371-cov-4.736332_pt1 | contig 10371 bp, 10 predicted proteins | sample MGYA00376054_ERZ724521 | MGnify/ENA primary metagenome ERZ724521 (study PRJEB28724, sample SAMN07190883) | activated sludge metagenome | isolation source: activated sludge of sewage treatment plant in Hong Hong | place: Hong Kong | collected 2016-03-17 ... | reverse complement strand
CCCCAGGATCAGCCAGGCCAGCACTAGCGCGAACACCGGCTCCACATTCATGCTGGCCGAGTTGCCGACCACGCCGAGCTTGGGCAGCACGGTGAACATGATGGTGAACGCAGTGCCGTACAGGAAGGTCAGCGCCGCCAGCCCGCCCCAGCCGGCAGGCGCGGTGGGCAGGTGGAAGCCGCCCTGCAGCCCCACGGTGGCCAGTGCCACCAGGCCCGCCATGGCCATGGTGGTGGCGGTGCGCACGCGGCCGTCCAGGTCGCCTGCCTCGTGCTGCGTGAGCACCAGCGCCAGGCCGAAGGTGCCAGCCGCTGCCAGCGCAAAGGCCACGCCGGCGCCAATGCGGCCCCACTGCCCCGCCGCGCCCAGGCCCGAAGCGGCGCCCAGCACATCCAGCGCCAGCGCCAGCCCGGCCAGGATGACCGGCATGGCGATCACCATCGCACGCTCGGGCCGCTGGCGGTACACCACCCAGGCCCACAGCGCCGTCCACAGCGGGTAGGTGTTGAAGGCCAGCAGGGCAAGCGCCACCGGCAGCCGCGCCACGGCCGAGTACAGGCACAGGCTTTGCACGCCGATCAGCAGGCCGATGGCGGGCAGCATGCGCTTGTGCCGCGCGTTGAAGCTCACGCGCACCTTCTGTGCGGCCAGCAGCGCCACAATGACCAGCGCCGTCACGGTACTGCGAAAAACCACGGCGGTGGCCACGTCCACGCCGTTGTTGAAGGCGATGCGCGCTGCCACATGGTTGGCACCCATCATCAGGGCGATCAGCAGCAGGGTGGCAAAGGCGGTGGCGCTGAGTGCGCGGGCCGTGCTCATGGATGGGCCATCGCCGTCAATACAGCCCGCGCATGCGTGCATGCAGCCGGCTCAGGCCCAGCAGCGCGTCGGTGAAGGGCGTGGGCACCTGCGTCAACGCGCCCAGCTCCTTCACCACTGTCACCAGCGCATCCAGTTCTACCGGGCGGCCGGCCTCCACGTCCTGCAGCATCGACGTCTTGAACGCGCCGAGCTTGCGCGTGACCTGGTGCCGGTCTTCGGGTTGCTGGTCGATCGGGATGCCGATGCGCGCACCAATCTCTTTGGCTTCCAGCATCACGCTGGAGATGAAGCCGCGCACCAGGTCGTCGTTGAGGATCAGGTCGGTGGTGGCGCCGGTCATGGCGCTGACGGGGTTGACCGTCATGTTGCCCCAGAGCTTGTACCAGGCGTCTTTCTGGATCTGGTTGGACACCACGGCCTCGTGGCCGGCCCTGTCCAGCAGCGTGGCAAGCTGCTGCACCCGTGCGGTCTTCTGGCCCGAAGGCTCGCCGATGATGAGCTTGTTGCCAAAGTGGTGCCGCACGAAGCCGGGCCCATTGAGTGAACAGCTCGCATGCACCACGCAGCCCACGATCTGCCGCCCGGGGATGGCGCGTGCAATCGCGCCGTCCGGGTCCACCGCGCGCAGCCGGGTGCCAGCCAACGCGCCGCCAAAGCCTTCAAAAAACCACCAGGGCACGCCGTTCATGGCGGTCAGCACAACGGTGTCTGGCCCCAGCAACGGGCCAATGGCCTGCGCCACGCTGGCCATCGCGGGGGCCTTGACCGCGACCACCACCAGGTCCTGGATGCCCAGCGTGGCCGGGTCGGCGCTGGCGCGCACGGGTACGGCGACGGTGTGGTCACCCGTTTGCAGCCGCAGGCCCTGGGCCTGCACAGCCGCCAGCGTCTCGCCGCGGGCCACCACGCTCACCGCGCAGCCGGCCAGCGCGAGCTTCGCGCCGATCCAGCCGCCAATCGCGCCGGCCCCGTAAATTGTCACGTTGTTCATGGTCAAATCGGGCTGTAACCCGCATCAATACTGCGTAGCGCGCTCTAATTTTTATAGCTGGGATCGAGCCGTTCAACCTGCCGCACCAGCGCGCCGAACACGTCCTGGCCGGCGCCGAACTTCGCGTCGAACTGGAACGAGTCGTGCGTGGTCTTTTTCGCGACGGCTTCTGGCACGGGAATGGCCGGGCCCAGCGCGGCCTGGGCCAGCTGGATCTCGCAGGCGCGTTGCAGCGTCCACAGCCGCACAAAGGCCAGTGGCAGGGTCTCGCCGCAGGCCAGCAGGCCGTGGTTGCGCAGGATCAGCAGCGGCTTGTGGCCCATGCTGGCCAACAGGCGCGGCGCCTCGTCGGCATGCACCGTGATGCCTTCAAAGTCGTGGTAGGCCACCATGTCGTGCAGCTGGGCCGAGTAGAAGTTGTTCTGCGCCAGTCCGCCCTGGGTGCAGGCCACCGCAATTCCGGCCGTGGTGTGCGTGTGCATGACGCAGTGCGCGCCGTCCACATGCTCATGCACCGCGGCGTGGATGGTGAAGCCAGCGGGGTTGACGGGCCAGGGGTTGTCGTCGAGCTTCTTGCCCTGCACATCGATCTTCAGCAGGTTGCTGGCGGTCACCTCGCTGTAGTGCAGGCCGAACGGGTTGATCAGGAACTGCTTTTCGCTGCCCGCCACGCTGGCCGGTAGCCGCACCGTGATGTGGTTGTAGATCATCTCGGTCCAGCCGAGCATGGCAAACACGCGGTAGCAGGCGGCCAGCTCGACGCGCGCCGCCCATTCGTCGGGGTGCATGCTGGACGCAGGTTTCAGGATGGCGTTCATCGCAGTCTCCAGTCAGTAAGGGTTGCCCGTCTTGGCCGGTGCAGGCGCCGGTGCGGCAGGGCCCTTGAAGGCTGCCGCCAGTGCGCTGGTGGCCTTGACCAGGAGGTTGGTGTCCAGCCCCACGGCCACGAAGGTCGCGCCCAGCGCCAGGTACTTGCGGGCTGTGGCCTCGTCGGGCGAGAGGATGCCGGCGGCCTTGCCGGCGCGGGTGATGCGGGCGATGCCGTCGGCAATGGCGGCCTGCACGTCAGGGTGGGCGGCGTTGCCCACATGGCCCATGGAGGCCGACAGGTCCGCCGGGCCGATGAACACGCCGTCCACGCCTTCGGTGGCGGCAATTGCGTCCAAGTTGTCCAGCGCGGTTTGTGTCTCGGCCTGCACCAGCAGGCAGACCTGCGCGTTGGCTTCCTTCGCATAGTTGGGGTAACGGCCCCAGCGCGACGCCCGGGCGCCCGCCATGCCGCGGATACCGCCCTGGCCATCGGCCTGCGGGTAGCGCGCCGCGCGCACCACGGCCGCCGCCTGCTCGGGCGTGTCCACCATGGGCACCAGCAGGGTCTGCACGCCAATGTCCAGGTACTGCTTGATCAGCGCCTCGCCCACATGGCCGTGGCCCATGGGCACGCGCGCGATGGCGTGCGACGCCGGGTAGCCCGCAATCACCTGCAGCTGCGCCAGGATGGTCGGGATGTCGTTGGGCGCGTGCTCGCCGTCGATCAGCAGCCAGTCGAAGCCGGCTCCGGCGCAGATCTCGGTGCTGTAGGGGCTGGCCAGGCCGAGCCACAGGCCGATCTGCGCGCGCTTGTCGGCCAGGGCCTGCTTGAACGGGTTGATGGGGGTTTGCATGACAGTGCCTCAGACAAATTTGAACTCAAAGCGGCCCAGCGCGCCGTAGTCGGCGTCGAACACGTCGCCGGCGCGCGCGGCCACGGGCCGGGTGAACGAGCCGGCCAGCACCACCTCGCCGGCCTCCAGGCATTCGCCCCAGGGCGCGAGCTTCTGCGTGAGCCAGGCCACGCCCACAGCGGGGTGGCCCTGCACACCAGCGGCGAGGCCGGTCTCTTCCACCGCGCCGTTTTGCCGCAGGATGGCGCCGCACCAGGGCAGGTCCACCGCGCGGGGCAACACCTTGTGCCCGCCCAGCACGATGCCGGCATTGGCCGCGTTGTCGGAAATGGTGTCGAACACCTTGCGCATGACCTTGGTGTGGCGGTCGAACTGCTCAATGCGTGCGTCGATGATCTCGATCGCAGGCGTCACATGGTCCGTGGCGTCCAACACATCGTCGATGCTGATCCTGGTGCCTTCCAGCTTCTTCTTCAGCACAAAGGCCAGCTCCACCTCCACCCGCGGCGCGATGAAACGCGTGGTGGGGATGTCGCCCGGCGAAAAGAACATGTCGTCCAGCAGCGTGCCGTAGTCGGGCTCGTCAATCTGGCTGCTGAGCTGCATGGCGCGCGAGGTCAGGCCGATCTTGTGGCCGCGCACGGTCCTGCCAGCGGCGATCTTCATGGCCACCCAGGCGCGCGAGATGGCGTAGCCGTCCTCAATCGTCATGCCGGGGTGGCGTTTGGAGAAGTGCTCGACCTGGACGCGGCTGCGTTCGCTCTGGTCCAGCTCGGCGGCGAGCTGCTGGATGGTGGATGAATCAAGCATGGTCAAGTCTTCTGGAACAGTGGATGCAGATTGCTGTGCTTGCCGTCGTACACCTGGCCCGGGCTTTCGTCGACCTGCACCGTGATGCCGACCAGTCGCTCCTTCATGATCGAGTCAAAATGGGCTGTAGCCCGCGCCAGGATTGCGTCACCCGCTCTCTTTTTGGTAGCGTCCGTGCGGCCGGTGCCCATCCGCAGGTTCAGGTACACAAAGGCGTAGTCGCGCTGGCCGTCGGCCACCGCGTAGTGCGCGGCCGGGTAGGCCAGCACCCGCGTGCCGCCGGTCGGGAAGACCTGCTGGCCGCTTTCGTCCTGTACCGCGAGCATGGTGTCGGCCAGCGCCCGGCACAGCGCCGTCATGTCGGTGGCCGCGTCCAGGTTGGGGGTGTAAAGAATGACGAGGTGGGGCATGGCGCTAGGGCCTGTTAACGCTGCGTTTGCCAGTGCGAACGTAGCGGGAAAAGCGCCAATCTAGGCGCGCGACGACGCCCAGCCTGGGCGGCTGGGCTAGGAGTGCAACGACGAGTGGCGCTTTTCCCGCCACGTTCCCTTCGGGTTGCGGCCAAAAAGGCCATGCGCCGCGTTGCGAAGCCTTGCCGGACATCCAGTCCGGCTGCGTTTCGCGCCTTGCGCATGACCTTTTTGACTCGCAACGCATCTGGTAAACGCAGTGTTAACAGGCCCTAGAGCCGCTGGTTGATGTTGGTGTAGCCCTGCGCCGACGATGCCTGCGCCGCCGGAATGGCCGCCCCGGTCTGCGGCGTCACGGGAAAGATCGCGTTGATCTGCCCCGTGCCCGACGCGCCGAAGTACGGCGTGACCACCTCGGCTTTACCGTCGTAGTCCGTCCAGCCGAGGGCGCCCAGCAGCATGGCGGTGTCGTGCATGAAGCCTTCGCCATGGCCCTTGGCCGCGTATTCCGGCAGCATGGTGCAAAAGTCCTTCCACTCGGCCTGCTCCCACATGTGCACCACGTGCCGGTCGAGCTGCTCCAGGAAAGGGCTCCAGATCTTGAATGCGTATTCCGGCGCCAGCCCGTTCTGCGCGAAGCGGTGGCTCAGGGAGCCGCTGGCAAAGATGGCGACGGTGCCGTCGTACTCGTCCTCGATCGCGCGGCGGATGGCCCAGCCCAGGCGCGCGCTGTCGTTCAGGTAATGCGCCTGGCACAGCGCCGAGACCGACACGACCTTGTAGTGCTGGTCGGTGTTCATGTAGCGCATGGGCACCAGCGTGCCGTACTCGGGGTTGAGCGTGGTCGCGTCGTGCGCCAGCGTTTCCACGCCGTGGGCGTTGCAGACTTTTGCCAGCAGTTGGCCCAGCGCCGGGTTGCCCGGGAACTCGAACCCCATGTTGCTGATGAAGTGCGGCAGCTCGTTGCTGGTGTACAGGCCCTTGAAGTGCGGCGCGCAGTTGATGTGGTAATTGGCGTTGACGAGCCAGTGCGTGTCGAACACCACAATCGTGTCCACCCCGGCAGCGCGGCAGCGCCGGTCAATCTCCAGGTGGCCTTCAATCGCGTCCTGCCGGGTGCCCTTGCGCGGGCCGTCCAGCTCGCTCAGGTACATCGACGGGACATGGGTGATTTTGGCTGCGAGAGCTAGTTGGCCCATCTTTGACTCCTCGTGTCTTGCGCTTCGCGAGTTGTCGGCGACGGGCGCCCGCCTCCGCTCGTGTCCCCCGGCCCGGGCTGCGCCCGGACCTCCTCCTTTACCTCGCTGAGGCGGGCGCCCATCACCGCCAACCCGCTGCGGTTGACTTGCGAGCGGCTGTGGGCGAGCCAGCCCGGTTTCGGAACAGATGGGTGGGGTGCTCTGCGCAGCGAAGTAAAGGAGGAGGATGGGGCGCAGCCCCATCCGGGGGACATGAGCGGAGCAGAGTACCCCGCCCGTCTGTTCCCGAGACCATCCATGAACGAAACCGGAGCGAGCAAGCTATACCCCCCAGTGCGGAATATGGTGCGACCCCAGCGACACCGCCACGTTCTTGGGCTCGCAGAACACCTCGTAGCTCCAGGTGCCGCCCTCGCGCCCCGTGCCCGAGGCCTTGGTGCCGCCAAACGGCTGGCGCAGGTCGCGCACGTTTTGGCTGTTCACGAAGCACATGCCCGCTTCCACGGCCGCCGCCACGCGGTGGGCGCGGCCAATGTTCTCGGTCCAGACATAGCTGCTCAGGCCGTACTGGATGTCGTTGGCCTTGGCAATGGCGTCCGCCTCGTCCTTGAACGGGATCAGGCAGGCAACGGGGCCAAAAATTTCTTCTTGCGCGATGCGCATGCGGTTGTCCACATCGGCGAACACCGTGGGCAACACGTAGTTGCCTTTCTTTACGCGGTCGGGCAGGTCCGGCTGGCCCAGCCCGCCGCACAGCAGTGTGGCGCCCTCTTTGGGGCCGAGCTCGATGTAGCTGCGCACCTTGGCCAGGTGGCCCTGGCTGATCATGGGGCCGACGATGGTCTTGTCGTCCAGCGGGTCCCCGACGGTGATGCGCCGCGCGCGCTCGGCAAACTTCTGCGCGAAGTCGGCATAGATGCTTTGCTGCACGAGGATGCGGCTGCCCGCGGTGCAGCGCTCGCCGTTGTTGCTGAAGATCATGAACACGGCCGCGTCCAGCGCGCGCGGCAGGTCGGCGTCTTCAAAAATCACGAATGGGCTCTTGCCGCCCAGCTCCATGCTGAACTTCTTCAGGCCAGCCGTCTTTACGATGCGGTTGCCGGTGGCGGTGGAGCCGGTGAACGAGATGGCCCGCACGTCCGGGTGCGCCACCAGCGGCTCACCCGCGTCCTTGCCGTAGCCGTGCACGATGTTCAGCACGCCCGGCGGAATGCCGGCCTCCAGCGCCAGCTCGCCCAGGCGCGCAGCAGTCAGCGGGCTCAGCTCGCTCATCTTCAGCACGGCGGTGTTGCCAAAGGCCAGGCAGGGCGCAACCTTCCAGGTGGCCGTCATGAAGGGCACGTTCCACGGGCTGATCAGCGCGCACACGCCCACCGGGTGGAACAGCGTGTAGTTCAGGTGCGTCTCGGTCGGGTAGGTGTGGCCATCGACCCGGGTGCACATCTCGGCAAAGTAATAAAAGTTGTCGGCGGCTCGCGGGATGAGCTGCTTGCTCGTCTGCGCAATCACCTGGCCGCTGTCGTTGGTCTCGGTCTGTGCGATCTCGGGCACATGGGCGGCAATCAGGTCGCCCAGCTTGCGGATGAGTCTGGCGCGCTGCGGCGCCGGCAGGCCGGCCCATTTCGGGAATGCGGCCTTGGCAGCGGCTACGGCGGCATTCACTTCCGCTTCGCCGCCCGCGGCCACCTCGGCCAGCACGTCCTGCGTGGCCGGGTTGATGGTTTCGAAGTAGCGGGCGCTGGGCACAGCCTGGCCGTTGATGAGGTGCTGGACTTGTTGCATGGTCATTCAATCGTGTTGATGAGTTCGCCCACGCCCTCGATGGACGTGACGACGACGTCGCCCGGCTGGCAATCCACCACCCCGTCGGGCGTGCCGGTGAGGATCAGGTCGCCGGGCTGCAGCGTCATGAAGCTGCTGAAGTACTCGACGAGAAAGGGCACGTCAAAAATCATGTCCCGGGTGTTGCCGCTTTGTGTGACCTTGCCGTTCACCGTGGTCTGCAGCGCCAGCGCCTGCGGGTTGGCAATGTCCTGCGCGTCCACCAGCCAGGGGCCCAGCGGCGTGCAGGTGTCGCGGTTCTTCACACGCAGGTTGGGGCGGTACCAGTTTTCCAGGTAGTCGCGGATGGCGTAGTCGTTGGCCACGGTGTAGCCGGCAATGAAGTCGTGCGCGTCGTCGCGCTTCACGCGCCGCGCGGTCTTGCCGATCACCGCTGTCAGTTCGCACTCGTAATGCATGAACGTTACGCCTGGCGGCCGGCGCGTCTTCTGGCGGTGGCCGGTGAGCGTGCCTTCGCCCTTGATGAAGACCAGGGGCTCCTCGGGCGCCTTGAACTCGAGTTCTTTGGCGTGGTCGGCATAGTTCAGGCCCAGCGCGAGGATGGTGCGCGGGCGCGCTGTCGGTGGCAGCGGTGGCAGCCAGGTGACGCTGTCCTGCGGCACCAGTGCGCCGTTGTCCAGCAGCAGCTGGCCATCGCGCTCGGTGGCGTTGTGGGTGCGGCCCTGGTGCATGACGCGTGCGTGCTTCATGTGGCCTCCTCCACCAGCGTGTGGGTCAGCGTGCCCAATCCGGGCGCGCTGATGTCGATGCGGTCGCCCGCCCTCGCGAGCAGCCGGCCGTGATCGCAGCCGAGCATCAGCACGTCGCCTTCGTGCAGCGTCATGAACTCATTCACATCGGCCAGCAGCTGCGGTGCCGGCCGCACGAGCTGCGCGAAGTTGACGGTCTGCTTCAGTTCGCCGTTGATGCGCACCTCCAGCGTGAAGCCGGTCGCGTCGCCGCCCGGGATGACCTGCGCGCCAATGCCCAGAAAGCCGTCCAGGCATTTGAACTTGACCGGCGGGCGGAAAAAGCTCGCGTGCGGCAGGCTCAGGTCGTTCATCAGCACATGGCCCGCCACCTGGCCGGCAGCACCCATCACCACGGCGATGGTGGCGCCCACCTCCACCTGCGGCACATGGGCCGGCACCGCAATGCTGGCGCCATGCACGCTCCAGGTGTTGGCGGGCTTGACATAGAGGACCGGCGCGCGCGGCGGCGCCTTGTAGGGCGGCGCGTCCATCTGGGTGCGCAGGGCGTCCCATTCGGCGCGGAAGTTCAGCAAGGTGCCATAGACCGTGCCGCGGGGCAGGTAGCTCACTTCGGGTTCTCCAGTTCGATCAGCTCGTCCAGCAGCGCGTACAGCGCCGCCAGCTTCTGCTTGCCCATGGACTTTTCCATCCAGGCGTAGTGCGCCTCGATGGTGCGGGAGAGTTTTTCCACCAGCTTCAGGCCCTTGGCCGTGGCCTCCACCACCGTGCGGCGCTGGTCGGCCGGGTCCCGCTCGCGGCGAATCAGGCCGTCGCGCTCCATGCGTGTGAGCACGCCCGTCAGGCTGGGGCCGAGGATGTAGGCCTCGCGCGCCACGCGGCCGGTTTCCACCGTGCCATGCTCGCCCAGCACCCGCAGCACCCGCCACTGCTGGTCGCTCAGGCCATGGTCGCGCAGGCTGGGCCGCGTGTGCGCCATGACGGACTCGCGCGCCTGCAGCAGCAGGCGCGGAAGGTTGCGGTGGACGAAGGGCGTGCTCATGTTTCTGAATTAGTTAATATATTAAATGATTCGGAAAGCTTCGCCAAGTTGCTGACCCAGTGAAAACCCTTGGCCCGCTATAGTCGGCAACCTCATGGCCAAGGAAAAAACCAGCTTCACCTGCACCGAATGCGGCGGCACCAGCCCGCGCTGGATGGGCCAGTGCCCGCACTGCCAGGCCTGGAACACGCTGGTGGAAACCGTGGCCGAAAGCGCAGCACCCGCTAAAAACCGCTTCGCCTCGCTGGCGCCCGCGTCAGCCGTGGCGGCGCTGGCCGACATCGAGGCCAGCGAGGTGGACCGCACGCCCACCGGGCATGAGGAGCTGGACCGCGTGCTGGGCGGCGGCATGGTGGCCGGCGGCGTGGTGCTGATCGGCGGCGACCCTGGCATCGGCAAGTCCACCCTGCTGCTGCAGGCGCTGGATTCGCTGCAGCGGGCCGGCCAGTCCACCCTGTATGTGACCGGTGAAGAAAGCGGCGCGCAGGTCGCCTTGCGCTCACGCCGGCTCGGGTTGCATGGCTCCCAGGTCAAGGTGCTGGCCGAAATCCAGCTTGAAAAAATCCTGGCCACACTCACGGCTGCTCAGCCCGACGTGGCGGTGATCGACTCGATCCAGACGGTGTATTCCGAGCAGCTCACCAGTGCGCCAGGCTCGGTGGCGCAGGTGCGCGAATGCGCGGCCCACCTCACGCGCGCGGCCAAGGCCAGCGGCACCGCCATCGTGCTGGTCGGCCATGTGACCAAAGAGGGCGCGCTGGCCGGCCCGCGCGTGCTGGAGCACATGGTGGACACGGTGCTGTACTTCGAGGGCGACACGCACAGCAGCTTCCGGCTGGTGCGCGCCATCAAGAACCGCTTCGGCGCGGTCAACGAGATCGGCGTCTTCGCGATGACCG
>ERZ724521.1495-NODE-1495-length-10375-cov-5.114438_pt1 | contig 10375 bp, 4 predicted proteins | sample MGYA00376054_ERZ724521 | MGnify/ENA primary metagenome ERZ724521 (study PRJEB28724, sample SAMN07190883) | activated sludge metagenome | isolation source: activated sludge of sewage treatment plant in Hong Hong | place: Hong Kong | collected 2016-03-17 ... | reverse complement strand
TGGAGGCGCGTCTCCACGCGCCTCTAACTCATCGAGAGGACACGAAGAATTCCCGCTTCATGGGTTGTGTGGAGCAATGACCGGGCCGGGCACATCTCTCGTCATCCTGTCTGTCGCTGCGCGGCTGGTCGCGGAGCCGCCGCCGCCGCCACCACCGCCACCACCGCCGACTCCGGAAGCTGCGTTCGAGCGGGGCTTCAATGCCGGTCAGGCGCAGTACGAGGCCGGCGCGTACCTCCAGGCCGCGCGCACGTGGGCCGAAGCCGCCCATCGTCTTCCCGAGGACACCGCGCACCGCGACAATCGTACAGCCCTCTTCGAGTACATCGCGGACGCTTATCTTCGCGGACTCCCGGCAAAGGGTCGCGGCCCAGTGATGCGGGAGGCCGTAGCGGTGCTCGACGAATACTGCGACGGCTTCCTGCGCACCTACGGAGCGGAGACGCCCATCAGCCCGAAGGTGCTGCAGGTCCAAGCGGAACTGCGCCGGCAGTTGGGGGCGCAACCGACACCAGGCGACGCAGTCGAGCCGTCCTGGACGCCTGTGCCGACCATCCGACCCTGGAGAGGTTTGCTGGTGGGAGGTGGGGTGCTTGCTGGGGTCGGAGTCGGCGCTGCGATCCTCGCCGGCGTCATGGGGGCGAGGGGAAATCGCGCTGAGGTCGACTTCGAGACCGCCAGGTGCTCGCTGTACACGCCGACCGACTCATGCGCGGATCTGATCGCTCGTGGGCGCGGCGCGAACGCTGTGGCGATTACAGGAGCGGTCGTTGCCCCGCTGGCATTGGGGGGAGGCGTGGCGATGCTGATCGTCAGCGTGCGCCGGAAGAGGGCCGCTCGTCAGGCGCTCGTCCCGTTCTTTTCGCCCACATCCATAGGGCTGACTTTTCGGTGGGAAGGCTCGCTTTTCCGCCGCTCGCAGAACGTGACCGCGGGTGCCCGCCCGCCGACTCGGTGAACCGCGCCGACGGAGCCGGCCGTGGTCCTCGGTCAATTGATGGAGATGGTCGCCGCGCGCGAGATAGACCCGAGAATCACCGACCTGCCCGATGACCGCGAAGTTATCCTCGACGAGCACGACCGAGGCCGTCGTACGCATGCCCGAAAGGTCAGGATCCTCGCTGGCACGCCGATGCACGGTCCGCGACGCGTGCTGCAGCGCCTGGTACATCAGCCGGCTCGCGCTGGCGACCGCGTCTTCGCCCCACTTCGCACCGCTCGCAGGCCGCTTCTGCGCGACCCACTCCTCGATCGCCACGGCTGCCTCGTAGGCGGCCACGCCTCCATGCGATCGCTCCCCGACACCATCGCACACGATGTACAGCCCGCGATGGTGGTCCACGAACACGACGTCCTCGTTGCGTTTGCGACGGAGCCCGACATGCGTCGCTCCCGCATGCCGGGCGCACAGCCGCGTCTCCGGCAGCACAGCCTGCGGCCACCAACGCGGCTGACCCGCCGTACAGTCGAACGCAACGAGGGCGGGCAAGTCCAGGTCGTCAGGCGCTGGCAGCTCGCCGAACCCTCCCGGTCGGGCTCTCAGGGTCAGCCTTCGGCGGCGGTTGCTCATCCACGCGGACCCTTGCACGGCGCAGAATCGCGCGCAAGAAACCGGTCGACACGCCCGCGTGCAACGCGCAGTTTCTGCCCGGGCGCCCTTTTCTGTAGCCTCTTGCCCGCAACGGATGCCGACCAAGCGCGACCTCCTCGCCCAGCTCACCCGAGACGAACTGCTCGCCATTCTCGAGCACTTCGAGCTGGCCGCCGACCGGCGCAGCCCGGCGGCCATGCTCGAAGCCATCGCCTCCTCCAAGAAGGCCAAGCTCGGCCCGGTCCTCGAGGGCTACGCACGCGACCGCCTGAAGGAGCTCTGCACCGCCCTCGGCCTCGACAGTTCGGGCCGCGAGAAGGCCCCGCTCGTCGAGCGCCTCCTCGGCAAGGCGCCGTCCGACACCCCTAAGGCCGAGCGCATGGTGTTGCCGGGATTCGACGACATCCCGGCCAAGAAGCCGGCCAAGGCGAAGACCAAGGGCAAGGCAAAGGACGGCGACAAGGAGCGACGGCGCGGCGACCAGCCCGAGTCCGAGGCGGCGGTCGCGGGCACACTCAAGGCCGCGCTCCAGCAATTCGTGCTCGGGGCCGCCGGCGGCTTCACGGGGCGCGACGCTCACATCGCCTTCGCTACGCGTCTTCTCGAGTGCTTCGGCTGGAAGGACGGTCGACCCGCGGGCGCAGAGCTCCCGCGGTCGTTCACGATCGCGGACGCGGGTCAGCGCATCGAGCGCGAGGTCGCGCTGTGGTGGCTCGAGCGCCGCACGCTGATGGAGGTCGCCGCGCACGACGCCGTGCTGGACTTCGCGTGGAAGGAGCTGGTCCGCGTCTGTCTTCAGCTCGATCCGGTCCCGCAGTACGTCGTGCTGACCAATCAGCGCGACCTCCACCTCTACGATCTCGCGCGCGACCGCGAGGCGCCGCGCCTGGCGATCCGGATCGACGACCTGCCGAAGTACAGCGAGGCGTTCCCGTTCTTCACCGCGAAGTGGGTCCCGGGCGCGACCCCGAAGATCGTCAACGTCGAGAAGGTGTCCGAGGAGGTCGCCGACCTCGTCGCGCGGGTCTATCGCAGCGTGCGCGCGCAGCACCCGACCCGCGAGCGCGACGTCATCCGGTTCACGCTCCAGTGCATCACGGCGATGTTCGCGGAGGACATCGGCCTCCTCCCCAGGAACTACTTCACGCTGCTGCTCTACGAGGGCGCGAAGAACAACGACGTCGAGCAGCGGTTGCGCACGCTGTTCGAGCAGATGAACACGCCCGGCCTGCCTGTGCCGCGCACGGTGCCGTACTTCAACGGCGGCCTGTTCACCGACGTGGTGACGCTGCCCCTCGGTCCCGCGCAGCTGATGGCGCTGACCAAGGCGGCCGAGGCCAACTGGTCGTACGTCGACCCGCACATCTTCGGCAGCGTGTTCCAGGGCATCATGGACGACGCCGAGCGCCACGCGAGCGGCGCGCACTACACCGCGCACGACGACATCATGCGGGTGGTCGGCCCGACGATCGTCGAGCCGTGGCGCAAGCGGATCCAGGCCGCGACGACGCTCACGGAGCTGACCGAGCTGCGCAAGGAGCTGTTCGCGTTCCGCGTGCTCGACCCCGCGTGCGGCAGCGGCAACTTCCTGTACGTCGCGTTCCGCGAGCTCTACCGGCTCGACACCGAGCTGCTCGCGCGCACGCGCGAGTTCCCGTCGACGGCGAGCAAGCTGTCGTGGAACGCCGGCATCTCGGCGAGTAATTTTTTCGGTATCGACATCAACCCATTTGCCGTCGAGCTCGCCAAGGTCACGCTCAACATCGCCAAGAAGATCGCCTTCGAGGAGCGCAAGACGCAGGCTTTTGCCCTCGCCAGCCAGATCGAGATCGACATCGATCCCTCGCTGCCGCTCGACAACCTCGACGATAACATTGTCTGTAAAGACGCGTTGTTCATGGAATGGCCCAAAGCCCACGCAATCGTGGGCAACCCGCCATTCGTTGCCGGTACGAGCATTAAGGGAGAACTCGGATCTCCGTACGTCGAGCGCCTGCGAGCCGCCTTCCCGGATGTAAAAGGCCGAGCGGACTTCTGCTCTTACTGGTTTCGCCGCGCGCATGACCGATTACCGGAAGGTGGAAGGGCTGGGCTTGTGGGAACCAGCGGAATCCGTGTCGGCAACTCGCGTGAGGCATCGCTTGATTACATTGCCGGAAACCGGGGTACGATCGTCAACGCAGTGTCGTCCCGCGTCTGGCCAGGCGATGCAGCCGTGGACGTTGCCATGGTGAATTGGGTGCGGGGTGAGTGCGAAGGACCGTATCCGCTTGAAGTGGATGGCCAGATCCTTCTGGTAGCTCGCATCGAGACACATCTGCAACTTCACGCCGACGTGAGCACAGCCAAGGACCTTGCGGCAAATGTCCTTGCTCCTGCCGAGGGCGTGCAGTTCGGTCACGCCGCCTTTCGTGTTCGTCGATCGACATTCTCTCCTGAGTTGGTTCGCAAGGGACGGGTCGTTCGCCCGGTTGCTACGGGAGACGACCTTCTTCGTAGCCGATTGTCGAGTGAACCCGACTATTGCGTCGATCTGCGTGGCGCGAACACCGAAGCAAACGCGAAGGCTATCGGTGGCATCGCGTTCGACTATCTAAAACGCGAGCTATTCCCGGTGATCAAAGACCGAGCGGAGCGTGCAGATCGCGCCGGACAGCCAGATCACTACAGCGCTTGGCTCCACTATTGGTGGAAGCCGCGCCGGGGGCGCGAGGAGTTCTTCGTGATGGTCAAGGACCACGTGCGTATGTTGGTGTGCCCCAAGGTCTCTTCCCGGCCCGCGTTCGCCTTCATCTCGAATCATTTCGTACCCAATGACACGCTGAAGTTGTTCGCCTTCGACGACGACTACAGCTTCGGCATCATGCAGTCGCGACTTCATTGGGAGTGGACAAAGGCGCGAGGTAGTAGGGTCCGCTCGGACATTCAGTACACCGCCGCCGTCTGGCAGACATTCCCGTGGCCCCAAGATCCGACCGACGAGCAAGTTGCCGCGGTCGCCGAAGCCGGTCGTGCGCTTCGTCGGACGCGTGATACCTTGATGGCCGAAAACGGCTGGTCGCTGCGGCAACTGTATCAAGCTGCCGAGGTCGAGGGGTCGCACCCGCTCAAAGATGCGCAAATTGCGCTCGACTCGGCGGTCGCCGACGCCTACGGCATCCCGCCTGACCAGGCCCCAATTGCGTTCCTTCTCGAGCTGAATCAGCTCGTCGCGGAGGACGAAGAACAAGGCCGCAAGGTTCGTGGTCCGGGCTTGCCCGACCATCTCGATCCCAAAGATCCGCGCTGGATGAGTACCGACTGCATCGAACCACCGCCGATGGAAAACTAAGGAGGGGATATGGCCAATTCTGTCGCTGATGATCCGAGGCTCGCGCTGCTCTGGGACACACCGCAGAACCCGCTGCCGGCGGATAAGGTCGATATCCACAGTTACCGCCCTGCGGCGTGGCAATGCATCAACGGGCACAAGTATTCGCGGGCACCGCGGGCGATGCAGAAGGACACGAGTTGCCCGACGTGCAGCAAGGGCGCGAACACTCACACCAACCTCGCCAAGCTGCGTCCTGGCCTCGCGTCGCAATGGGACGCCGATAAGAACCAAGGCATCGCGTTCGCCACCCTCGACGCGACCTACGCCAACGCGGTGTGGTGGCGCTGCCCGAACGGCCACAGCTTCCAGCGCCCGCCGGTGCGCATGCTCGCCGACCACGCCTGCCCGACGTGCGCCCTCGAGAAGACCTCGCTCGCCGCGCTCGCGCCGAACGTCGCGGCCGAGTGGCACCCGACCAGGAACGCGATCCCGCCGAACGAGCTCCCCGCCGACCACGTGATGAACGCCTGGTGGGTGTGCCCGAACGGGCACGAGTACCAGGCCACCGTCCGCTCGCGCACGCAGGGCAACCGCGGGTGTCCGACCTGCTACGGCGGGTGGTCGCTGGAGAACATCCGCGCGTTCGTGAAGTCCCTCGTCGGCCACCTCGACAAGCTCAACCCGAGCGAGCTGTTCGCGCTCGCCATGCAGGCCGGCGTACTCAAGGACAAGGGCAAGCCGTTCGTGATGGCGCTGACCAACGGCAGGTTCCCGCTCGAGGAGTTGGAGAAGTTCGCCAACGGACAGCCGTCGATCGTCGACAAGGTCGCCAGCGGCGCCGTCGACCCGCTCACCCTGCAGCTGGTCGAGAACGTCGACGTCAGGCCGAAAGAGCCCGCCCCGATCGATCCGTACGCGCTTCCGGCCAAGCCCGACGGCGTCCACGACGACACCGGCGCCACGGTCGACGTCAGCCGGGCCGTCGACGCCAGCACGATCGAGGCCGAGGCCAAGAACGCCGACCCCGACGGCGACGACCTGCCGGTCATCGAGACGCGCGACGCGCTCGACGCGCTCGACAAGGTGCTGATCGCCAACGCCGACGCCGAGACCGTCGCGTTCCTGCTCGACAGCGCCAAGGCCAAGCTCTGGCGTCACGCGTACGTCGCGCCCGAGGTCGCCAAGCAGCAGGCCGAGGCGTTCCAGGGCGACACGTACTCCAGCATCGTGCGAGACCGGTTCCTCGCCGAGTTCAACGAGGCCGAAGCGCTGAAGCTCCCCGCCGGCTACGTGTTCCGTCCGGAAGGTCCGAACACGCCTGTCCAGCCGCCGAACCTCATGCAGCGCCGGGTGGCCGTGTGCGTGCGCGCGCAACGACGCTTCGGCAACTGGTCGGGCATGGGCGCCGGCAAGACCCTCTCGGCGATCCTCGCCACGCGCGTCGTCGACGCCGGCCTCACGGTCATCTGCTGCCCCAACGCCGTCGTCGACAACTGGTCCCGCGAGATCGCCGGCGCGTTCGAGGGCTGCGAGGTCCAGACCAAGACCTGGACGCCGACGTGGCGCGACCCCATGCGCAAGGCGCCGCGCTACCTGGTGATGAACTTCGAGCAGTTCCAGCTCCCGGACTCCGAGGCCAACCTCGTCGCGTTCGTCGACAAGAACGTCATCGACTTCATCGTCATCGACGAGATCCACTACGCCAAGCAGCGCGAGGCCGGCACCGTGATGAGCAAGCGCAAGCGGCTCGTGCAGGGCATGGTGCTCGAGGCCGGCAAGAAGAACGCCGACCTGTGCGTGCTCGGCATGTCGGGCACGCCGGTGATCAACACCCTTCAGGAGGGCAAGAGCCTGGTCGAGATGATCACCGGCCACCGGCACGACGACCTCGAGGTCGTGCCGACGGTGCAGAACTGCATGCGGCTCTACCAGCGCCTCGTGACGCTCGGCACCCGCTGGCGCCCCGAGTACAAGATCCAGCTCGACACGAAGCGGGTGGAGATCGACTGCGCGCCGGAGCTCGCACGGATCCGCGAGATCGGTCGCGGCACCGTGCTTCAGCTCGAACAGGTGCTCACCGAGCTGCGGCTGCCGGTCATCCTCGATCACATCGAGCCCGGCGAGAAGGTGCTCATCTACACACACTACGTCGACGGCATCGTCGCAACGTTGCGCGACGCGCTGGTCAAGGAGCGGCTGCGGGTCGGCATGCTCACCGGCGACACCGACGACACCGACCTCGAGCAGTTCCTCGACAAGAACGGCACCGTCGACGTGCTGATCGCCTCGAGCCGCATCGGCACCGGCGTCAACGGCCTCCAGTACGTGTGTCGGAAGCTCATCATCAACGCGCTGCCGTGGACCAACGCCGAGTACGAGCAGCTCGTCGGCCGGCTGTACCGTCAGGGCAGCAAGTTCGACAAGGTCGAGGTGATCATCCCGGTCACGTTCGCTACGGTGAACGGGCAGCGCTGGTCGTACTGCGAGAGCAAGCTCCACCGGCTCGAGTACAAGAAGTCGATCGCCGACGCCGCGGTCGACGGCGTCGTGCCCGAGGGCAACCTCCGCACGCCGGCGCAGGCCCAGCAGGACGTGATGGACTGGCTCGCGCGCCTCGAGACCGGCCAGATGAGCGAGGTCGCGCGCGCGGTGATCAAGATCCCGCTCGACGGCACGCCCGCGGACGTCGAGCGCCGCGTCCAGCGCTACGGCGACTTCGCGAAGATCAACAACCGCTGGTACGCGGCGCAGAGCGCGGCGACCCACGAGCGGCTCGCCAGCAACCCCGAGGAGTGGGCGCACTACCACACCCTCTACCGCCAGCTCCGCGACTCGTGGCCCGTCGTGCCGTTCAAGGAGGAGATTGGCTGGCTGCTCGAGCGCGATGGCCTCGTCGTCGGCGACTTCGGCTGCGGCGAGGCGTTCATCGCGGCCGAGGCCGGCAGCAAGCACACCATCCACAGCTTCGACCACGTGGCGATCGACAAGCGCGTCATCGCGTGCGACATCGCCCACGTCCCGCTCGAGGACCAGACGCTCGACCTGGCGATCTTCTGCCTGTCGCTGATGGGCGCCAACTTCACCGACTACATCCGCGAGGCCCACCGCTGCCTACGGCTCGACGGCCTCCTCCACATCTGGGAGGCCGCGAGCTACTTCGACGACCTCAAGGAGTTCGCCTCGGCGCTCAGCCGCCTGGGCTTCGACGTGACGACTCCGACGGTCGAGGGCGCGTTCGTCCGCATCTACGCGCTCAAGAACAACAAGAAACCGGACACGAAGCTGGTGCTGCCGTTCCGCGGGGCGGCGAAGGCGCAATGAGCAACCCGGCTCCTCAATGTCCGCGTAGGATGGCTGTATGACGACGCAGAAGGCGAAGACCGCGAACGAGACCTTGTGGGGCATCCACTGCTTCTATGAGATGGAGCCGCTCTTCCTCGAGAAGAACACCATCGCCGTCGGGTGGTCGGAGCTCGGCGACCTCTCGAAGACCGAGGCGACGAAGGCCGCGATCAAGGAGCTCGTCGCCGGCGCGTATCCGCAGAAGAAACCGGCCGGCATCGCCAACTGGGCCGGGCAAGTCTACCGGTTCGTGCACGAGATGAAGATCGGCGACCTGGTAGTCTTCTCGGCCAAGTCCGATCGACAGGTACACATCGGCCGGATCGAAGGGCCCTACACGTTCGCGCCGAGGCTCAGCGAGAACTCGCCTCACACACGCAAGGTCAAGTGGATCCGGGCAGTGCCGCGGACGAACTTCTCCCAGGGAGCGCTGTACGAGCTCGGCTCGGCGCTGACGCTGTTCCAGCTCAAGAACTACGCCGACGAGTTCCGCGCCGCGGCGGAGGGGAAGGTCCACGCCCCGCCGGTCGACGAAGATCCGACGGTGGTCGCGGTGCAGCACGACGTCGAGGAGACGACCCGCGACTTCATCCTCAAGACGCTCGCGCAGGAGACCAAGGGCCACCCCTTCGCGCACTTCGTGGCGCACCTTCTCAACGCGATGGGATACCGCACCAGGCTCGCAGCCGAGGGCCCGGACGGCGGCGTGGACATCATCGCGCACCGTGACGCGCTTGGCTTCGAGCCGCCCTTGATCAAGGTCCAGGTGAAGAGCTCCGACGGCGGCAACATCGGCGATCCCGTGGTGTCGTCGCTCTACGGCAAAATCAGCAACGACGAGTACGGCCTCTTCGTGACCCTCGGCGGATTCACACCGAAGGCGCGGACGTTCGCGCAGAGCAAGTCGAACCTGCGCCTCGTCAACGGCGAGGAACTCGTCAAGCTCATCCTCGAGCACTACGAGCGCTTCGACGCCAAGTACAAGAGCCTGCTTCCGCTTCGCCGCGTCTACATCCCCGTCCCAGTTGACGAGCCCGCATGACGCTCAGAAGCAGCAGAGACGCACTGCTCCCCCCGGCTGGTCGCGCGCGTAGCGACCGGGCCTCAATCCGAGCAACCTTCGACTTCTCGTTCGACGGTCCGATCTCGGCCGACGGCCGATGTGCCGACCTCCACGGCCTGCAAGATCATCGTGCCTCGCCTCAAGGTGCGGCGCATCGACGGCCTTCGCACCCGACTCGCCGCTGCTCGTCCCGTTCGCTGTCGCCCTCGCGCCGCTCCAAGCTCCCGCCGCACGCGCGCCCGGCGCCTCCCATGCTTCTCCTGGCCGCCGGGGCACTGCGGGGGAAATCCGGTCGCAGGCGGAGCACCAGGTGCGCGGACCCCGGTCGAGCAGAGCAGGCCGCCAGCCACGCGTTCGCGCAAGAAGCGGCTCAGTACGGTGTTCGGGTGTTGAAAGCGCAACAACGCACTCGCGCTTGCGCCTCAGACCGCCGTCGACCGTGACGCCGCGTCGGCACCACCGCGAGCGTCCCGCCGACGGGCCGCCCGTCCGACTGGCGGACCGGGGGCGGGCGCTGTCGGGCGCGGGTTCGGTAGCGATCACGGCGACTTGGTGAGCGGCCGCGGACGGCAGCGCGGGTGCAGGTGCGGTGGCCATGCCCGCCTGCGCGAGGCCGGGTGTATACGTCCCGCGGCAGACGCACGAGTGCGACGCCGCCGTACTCGTGCGGCGTTACCTGCCGGAGTTTCTCGCGCGTCTCGAGGAGGCCGGGCACGCGCTGCCGGAGTTCGTCAAGGAGGAGCTCTCGGAGTTCGCGGGCTGCGGAGATTTCGAGCGCGGCTTCGTGCAGACCATGTGCCGCAAGTGCGGCGACGAGCTACGGGTGCCGTTCTCGTGTAAAGGCCGAGGATTCTGCCCGTCGTGCATGGGCCGGCGAATGGCGGAAGGCGCGGCGCTGCTCGTCGACCACGTGCTGCCCGCGGTCGGGTATCGACAATGGGTGCTGTCGTTCGAGGGGCGGGTGGCGGTGCGCCTGGGCTACGACGAGGCGCTGCTGGCGAGGGTCGCCGAGGGCCTCGCGCGGGCGGCGATGCAGGACATGCGCTGGTCTGTGAAGGAGCGCCAC
>ERZ724521.1493-NODE-1493-length-10377-cov-4.325421_pt1 | contig 10377 bp, 5 predicted proteins | sample MGYA00376054_ERZ724521 | MGnify/ENA primary metagenome ERZ724521 (study PRJEB28724, sample SAMN07190883) | activated sludge metagenome | isolation source: activated sludge of sewage treatment plant in Hong Hong | place: Hong Kong | collected 2016-03-17 ... | reverse complement strand
GTCAATGGTGGCGATCCCTTCCACAATGTCACCATCCATCGGGATCACATCTCCGGATGTACATACAAAGGAATCGCCCAATCGCAGCGAAGAAGAAGAGACGATCTCTCCCGTCTCCTGAAATCCATCGTTTGATTTTTTAGCCTTCCGGGCAGGGGTTTCCTCCCGTGTTTTACGGAGACTTTCTGCCTGTGCTTTACCGCGGGCTTCGGCGAGGGCTTCTGCAAAATTGGCAAACAACACCGTGAGAAGCAGGATAAAAAAGATAGTGACATTATACCACAAAGCCCCTTGTGAGTCGTCACCGGTGGCCAGCTGAACCACGCATACAGCTAGCATAACAGCTGTACTCACTTCCACCGTAAACATAACGGGGTTTTTGATCATCAGGGCCGGATTGAGTTTCAACACCGATTGCCCCAGCGCAGTTCCGACGAGTTGGCGGTCAAACAGTTTAATCTGTCGATTACGTTTAGTCATGATATTGACGAATTAGTACAGTGAAAAATATTCAGCCAGCGGCCCCAGGGCAAGAGCAGGCAGATACGATAAAGCCGTGATGATCAGGATCACGACCAGAGTCATCACGCCAAACGTGTAGGAATCGGTGCGTAATGATCCCGGTGATTCAGGAATATATTTTTTGCCAGCCAGTATGCCGGCGATCGCTACAGGCCCGATGATGGGCAAAAACCTTCCGAGGATTAACACTAATCCGGTGGTAACGTTCCAGAAGATATTATTATCCCCAAGGCCTTCAAATCCACTCCCGTTATTGGCATTGGCAGAGGTGTATTCATACAGCATCTCGGAAAATCCATGAAAAGAGGGATTGTTGAGCCATGCCCCGGGAGCAACGGCCCAGGCCATATCCGGATGGTGCGCCAGGAGATAGGCTGCACATGCCGTAAATCCTTTGATCAAAAAGGCGGATAGCAAAGTGATCAGGGCTGCGATTTTGACCTCTCTGGCCTCGACTTTATGCCCCATAAATTCCGGCGTTCGGCCGACCATCAGGCCGGATATAAAGACAGCAATGATGATATAAATAAAGTAGTTGAGAATACCCACTCCAACTCCACCATACAAGGCATTGATCATCATGTCGAGAATCGCCACGCCACCCGATACCGGTGTCAGACTGTCATGCATGCCATTGACCGATCCATTGGAGGTCGAGGTGGTCGATACACTCCACATGGCAGTGGCTGCTGCACCGATCCGCGTTTCTTTTCCTTCCATGCTGCCCGTCTGCTGGGCAATACCCATGCGGTCTATAGCAGGATTCCCGGATAATTCAAAATACACGTTGATGCTGACGAAGATGACAAAGAGGAAGGTCATCACCCCGAAAATGACATATCCCAGTTTTTTGCGGTTGATATAAAACCCAAAGGCAAACACTAAAGCCATTGGGATCAACAGAATGGAAATATTCTGGAGGGCATTGGTGAAGTAGTCAGGATTTTCAAGCGGATGGGCCGAATTGACTCCAAACCATCCCCCACCATTGGTACCGAGTTGTTTGATCGCAATCATACCTGCAGCTGGGCCACGGGAAACCTGCATCGTGTCCCCTTCCAGGGTGACGATAGTGTCTTTTCCTTCATAACCGGAAGGTGTGCCGTGAAACACAAGCACGATGGCCAGTAGTACAGACAAGGGTAGAAGAACCCTCGTAATACTCAGGACAAAATAGTTCCAGAAGTTGCCAAGATCTGTAGTGGTCCGCGCTCTGAAGCTGTTAAACAAAGCCACGACTGCAGCCATGCCGGTTGCTGCGCTGACAAATTGCAGAAATGTGACTACAAACAACTGGGTGAAATAGGTGAGCCCCGATTCGCCTGAATAATGTTGAAGGTTACAGTTGACCACAAAACTGATGGCGGTATTAAAGGCCAGGTCAGGGGTTTGTCCTGGATTGCCATCCGGATTGAGCGGTAGGTAATTTTGATTGATGAGGACCAGGAACGCATAAACCAGCCAGAGCAAATTGATGGTCAACATGGCTTTCAAAAACTGTTTCCAGTCCATCCCTTCTTTCGGATCAATACCACTCCAGCGGTAGATCATCTGTTCGAAAGGATGCATAAAGGCCATAAAGGTTTTTTCTCCCAGGTAGGTCCGGGTGATATATTTTCCCAGCGGGATGGCCAGGAGCAAGGTCGCCAGGAAGATGACAACAATGCCTGTGATATCTCCACTCATGACATTAAAATTTTTCAGGTTTGATCAATACATACACGAGGTACAGGAACATGACCATGGACAGGATGAAGAGTATAGTCATCATAGCATCAGATTTTTTCGAACCAGTCAATGGCTTTGAAGAACAGGGCAAAACTTAATAGCGCACTGGCAAGCAGTATCAGAGTAAACATGGCGGATATAGATTAGAGGTGAACATGGATAAGCCGGATGATGAGGAGATAGACAAATGCGGCAATGAGCGCTAGTATCCATGCCAGTGCCACAGCCGTTTTGAGCATATCTCCTGTTGATTTCATCAAGAGATGTATGCCAAAAGTGGAGCCGGATTGTGGAGGAATCCGCAATCCCAACATTTTCAAACGATTGTTAAAAATGTGAAACGAAGTCTGCTGCTAAACCCTTCCAAAATGGAAAGGTTGTTTTTTCAAAATGGAAGGGTAGGACCGGTAGAGAAGTGGATATGGGCACTCAAACCTTAAGACTCGATACCATATTCATGGATTTTCCGGTAGAGGGTGGTAAGCCCGATATCCAGCAAACGGGCTGCCTCGGTTTTATTGCCTTGTGTATAGTTGAGGACTTTCTGGATATGCAGTTTTTCGGCAGCGGACAATGAAAAGCCGGATAATTGTTTGTGGGCCGGAGTGGCTTCAAAAATACTGGCTCGTTGCTGCATTTCGATAGGCAGGTCATCGATCCGCAGGGTGTTGTTTTCCATAAGGATCAACGCGCGTTCGATGACATTTTTTAGTTCGCGTATATTTCCTTTCCAATCATGGAGCTTGAGCAGATCCAAAAAATGGGGTTCAAACCGGATATCTGAAGGTTTGACTTTCGTGGCGAACATCTGGATAAAAAACCGGACCAGTGCCTCAATGTCTGCAATTCGATCACGTAGAGGAGGCAGTTGAATTCTGAACGCCGAGATTCGGTAAAATAAGTCATCCCGGAAATGACCCATTTCGATATCGTGTTCGAGGTTGCGATGTGTAGCGGCGATCACGCGAACGTTGACTTTAGTAGGTTGGGTTTCGCCGATTTTGTAGAACTCTCCGGTTTCAAGTACGCGAAGGAGTTTCGCCTGCAGGTCGGCACTCATCTCTCCGATTTCATCCAGGAAAATCGTTCCCTGGTGGGCTTCTTCAAACAGTCCTTTTTTATTGCGGACAGCTCCGGTAAAGGCTCCGGTTTTGTGACCGAACATTTCGCTTTCCAGCAGGTCTTTGCTGAAGGCGGCGCAATTGAGCGCTACGAAATTTTTATGATGCCGCAAGCTGGCCTGGTGGATGGCGCGGGCAAAGACCTCTTTCCCTGTGCCCGTTTCCCCGGTCAGTAAAATGGTGGTATCGGTTGGAGCGACCTTTTCGGCCAGAGCTATGGCATCACGGAGTGATTTGGATTGGCCAATAATTGCATCAAAGGAATACCGGGTTTCGAGTTGTTGCTCCAGTTTGGCTACGCGTCGTGCCAGTTCCGCTTTTTCGACAGCGCGATGCAGAAGTGGGATGATTTTATTGTTGTCATCCCCCTTGACGATATAATCAAAGGCTCCGTTTTTGATAGCCTGTACCCCATCGGGGATATTGCCAAAGGCCGTCAGCAGGATCACCTCTGCCTGTGGTTGTTTTTGTTTGATGACGCTGACCAACTCCACCCCATTTCCATCCGGTAATTTCACATCACAGAGCACCGCCTCAAATTCCTGTAGATCGAGTTTCCTCGTGGCGGTCTTACCATCTCCTGCCTGTACCACTTCAAAACCTTCGAGGCTGATCAGCCTGGCGAGCAGCGAGCGGAGTTTTTCTTCGTCGTCGATAAGGAGGATGGTGGGCAAGGCGTTTGACTTGATTTGATGGTAAAGGTAAGAGGATGGTCAGATATCCACTTTAGAAGGATATTTTCATTTTTAGAAATATTCTCTTACGGATAGTGTGCAATAGATAAGATTATGATCCTCCATGTAAAAGAAAAGGGACTGAAGCATGTGCTTCAATCCCTTTGCCAGGTCATCAGTGAGACAGCAATCCGCTATTCAGATTTTACCCAGGTTTTAGCATCCGAGGTTCTGTTGTTTTGAAGGACCACAAGGTATAGGCCTTCAGGCATGTTTGCAGAGTTGATCCTGAGGTTGTTTTGACCCTTCCGGGATTCTCCGGTATAAACGAACATTCGCTGTCCGGTGAAGTCAAGCACCTGGATATGTATCACTTCCGACCGGTCAGAAATCCACTCCAATTGAATTTCATCTTTTCCGGGATTTGGAAAAAGGGATTGGATCACGAGTTCCGGGTTAGCGTCTTCTGTTGCTGCCGGAACAAGTGGAGGTAACGGGGTTAATTTATAACCTGTGTCAGAAATTTCAGAAGCGTTCATGTAGTAAGGGTTTGATCCGGCATATATGCTCACGAGGGTTTCGTCCTGGCATCCATTGGCATCCTTGACTTTGACGAGGTGTGTTCCGGGATTGAGATTAGTCAATATCGGACTTATTTGCCAACTACTGCATCCTGAACCTGAGCTAGTGCACCGTCTGTATCGATACCCATTATTGTATGGATTGCCGCCATCAGCAGTTACCGTTATTCTGTATTTTCCGGGATGAGCCGGATCTGGACTGACAACAGTATTCAGTATTTCGACAGGTGTAGGTTCGTGGATAGTCGCTGAACCCGTCTTTTGACAATCATTTTCATCCGTGATCGTCACTGTATAAACCCCTTGTTCGAGATCATATATTTTTTTGGTGGTTGCTCCATTGTTCCAGAGATATGTGTAGGGCGAATTTCCACCGTGAGCATTGGCCCTGGCTTCTCCATCATTTCCACCATTGCAACTGACATCTCGTGTGGATACGGATACCAGGATGGGTGAGGGTTGTTGGATTTGAAAGGATTTTTTACGGATCAGCCCCTGGGCGTCTGTGACGGTGACTCTATATGGGCCAGCAGGTAAATTGTAGATACCTTCCGTCGTGCTTCCATTGCTCCAGAGATAGGAATATGGAGGCAGCCCGCATTCTCCGCTGACCAAGAGAGCACCAGAGGCATCTCCATGGCATAAAACATCCTGTTCGATCAATACTTCAATCATCAAAGGCTCGTCGATTTTTCCATCACAATCATTATCCACCAGATCTCCGCATATTTCGGGAGCTCCGGGATAAATGAAGGGATCAAAGGGTTCGCAATCATTCAAGTCTGGCTTGGGATCGTTGTCATCATTAGGATCACAGACATCCCCAATTCCATCGTTTTCATGGTCCTCCTGGTCTGGGTTATATGTGAAAGGACAATTATCATTTGTATCACATATGCCGTCTCCGTCTGAGTCAGGAGCTCCCTCGTCAATGAGACCATTGCAATTGTCATCCACGTTGTTACATATTTCTAAAGCACCCGGATAGATGGATGGATTCAGGTCATTGCAATCGCCATCGCAAAGGCTAAATCCATCGCCATCCTGATCAAATGATTCATCTGTCTGACCATTACAATTGTCATCTGTACCATTGCACACCTCTGGTGCTCCAGGGTAAATAGTAGCATCACTATCATTACAATCATCCGCGTTTGAAGCGAAACCAACCGGGACCGTGCATGCATAGACTAACAACAAAGGATCTCCAAACCCATCACCATCTGTATCTGCATAAAAGGGCAATTGGACGCCTTCATCCACCAGGCCATTGCAATTATCATCCAGTTCGTTGCAGACTTCACTAGCCCCGGGATGGATCTGGTTGTTCTGGTCATCACAGTCAAGAGCATTTTCTACATAGCCTTCTACCCTGCCACAATCCTGGATCACATGGGCAGGATTGCCATATCCATCGCCATCCGCATCTTCATATAAGGTGTTCATGACCTCTTCATCTATTAAGCCGTCACAGTCATCATCAGACTCATTACAGACCTCGGCAGCACCCGGATGAACAGTGGGATCATCATCGTCGCAATCTTCTGCATTGGAGACATATCCTCCGGGAGCAACACATGCATAGATGGAGTTTTCGATAGCGCCATAGCCATCTTGATCCAGGTCAGCATAGAACTGGCTCATCACCTCTTCATCAATAGCCCCATCACAGTCATCATCCATCCCGTTGCATGACTCTGTACCTCCTGGGTGGATCATAGCATTGGTATCATCACAATCATCAGGATTGGAGACGTATCCTTCGGGTGGTGAACAAGCCATAATCTGGTCATTGGGGTCACCGTATCCGTCGTTGTCATTATCTCTATAAAATGGAAGTGTGACATTTTCATCCACCATTCCATTGCAGTTGTCATCCAGGAGATTGCAGATCTCAGAGGCTCCGGGATAGATCTCAGGATTTTGATCATTGCAATCCTGATCATTACCTACAAAACCTGGAGGTGGAGCACACGCGAATATGATTGTTCCTGCATCTCCAAATCCATCTGCATCGAGGTCGGCATAGAATGGGCTTTGTACTCCATCGTCCACGACTCCATCACAATCGTCATCCATCAGATTGCATATTTCTGTTGCACCCGGATGAATAGCTGGATCTGTATCATCACAGTCCAGTGCATTGGATACATAGCCTGGAGGCGAGGTGCATGCTATGGTCGTGCTGGCAAAGTCTCCATATCCATCAGTATCGGCATCTGCATAAAAGGTCAGCATCACATCTTCATCAATGTAGCCATTACAATCATCATCGATTTGATTGCAAATCTCAACTGCTCCGGGGTGAACATACGAATCCGTATCATCGCAATCCTCAGCGTTGGAGACAAAGCCATTCGGAGGCGAACAAGCCATAATCGTGGAAATCGGATTACCATAGCCATCTGTGTCAGCGTCCTGGTAGTACGTAGTTTGTACTCCTTCATCTATGCTGCCATTGCAATCATCATCCAACCCATTGCAGATTTCATTGGCACCTGGAAATATCCCCGGATTTTGATCATTACAATCGTCCCCATTGCTGACATAGCCGGGCGGGTTGATACATGAAAATATCACAGACGATGGGTCGCCATATGTATCTCCATCAGTATCGGCATACCAGGTCAGCTGGCCCGTTACTGATGGATCCGCATCGTCGGTGAGTCCATCGCAATTATCATCAAGACTATTGCAGATTTCAGGAGCTCCAGGGTGGATATTCGGATCGCTGTCATTACAATCTACACTGGCGTTGTAACCGTCACCATCATTGTCAGGTGGAGTTGATTTGTTGAGGATGACTAGTTTTAAAGCGTCATCATAGATGAGACTGCACCCGGCCGGGGCATTAAGGATGCTAAAGGTTCCGATCCGGTTTTCGGTATAACTCAATATGGTATAATTACCGTCAGGTGCACCTCCATCGGTTATATTCACTGTTCCCCCATTCAGATTTGCGCTCCCGATGATTTCCAGTTTATCATTACCTGCTCCGGGACCCGTGTTGTTATTGATATCGGCATTGAGGATAGTAACAGGGAATGCATATGCTGCTTTTTCAAGTTTTAGAATTCCGGTACCGGTAATACCCGGACTATAAGTTATTGCGGACATATTGAGTATGGTGGAAGGGGCGGCATAGTAGGGACCGCTACCCTTGAAATGGCAATTGCTATAGGTCTGAGTGCCATTAAGGGCTGTGGTGTAAGCTCCTGAATAAATCGACATCACCATACCAGTATGGGTGGATGTATTGTTCAGATCGATAGAACCCTGGTTGATTTGTATCGTTCCGTTTAATTGCACCGCAGGCGATACAAAATGGGCCTGGCCTGAACCATTTTTAATTAAGGTGCCATCGACGTAAAATGTACCCCCATTGGTCCAGCCATGCCAGGGTGCATATCCGGAGGCGAGGATCGTAAAGGTTTGACCGATGGGAAGGTGGATCTGGCACCCGCCGTGGGTATAAAACCGACCATTATCCGCAGTATATCCGCCACCGTTGAGTACAAGATTTCTGTAAAAGAGGTAGGTGTAGTTTTTTAAAATCAGTTGACCTTCAATCGTTACTGTTCCGGTCCCTGATAAATTGCCACCAGAGCAAGTCAACATACTACCGATAGTCCAATTGCCATTATTCTCTATAGTCCCTCCTGAAATCGACATTGAGTCAAGAACGGTAATATTGCATGTCCCATTGAGTGTGCCGCCCAGGTGTCTGTATGTGGGCAAGGTCAAATCCTGACCAAGGGTCATCGTTCCAGCATGCATACGCAGATGAAGTGTGTTGCTCCAGGTATTTCCGGTAAAGGAAGTCACATTGACATTTCCATATAGGGGTACAGATCCTGTGCCGGAGAAATGGCAATTATTAAAGGTGTGTGTTCCACCCCCCAAACCCAGGTATGAACCAGTACCGTTGATCGTGATATTTGTTCCGTTGTGCGTTCCACCATTTGCCCAGTCTATCGATCCCTGGTTAATGATGATTTCTCCTGTTGTGACAAATGTCTGGTACAAGAAATGTGCAGGCTCTGGACCGTTCTTGATGAGTGTGCCATCAAGGTAGAAGGTACAGTTATTAGGCCAGCCGTTCCATTGTGTATATCCGGTGGTATTCATGGTGAAGGTCTGGCCGGCAGGAAGATACAGTTGGCAATTGGCATGTGTATAAAATCGTCCATTGGATGATGAGCTACCACCGCCATTCATATGTACTATTCGCGAAAAAAGCCGGGTATAGGTGTTGATAAGATTGGTAGGGCCAGATACGATGAGCTGTCCGGTACCTTCAATAGTACCGCCACTGCAGGTCATTGATCCTGTGACAGAGAGATCAAAATTCCCGCTGAGTGTACCGTCTGCAATGGAAAAGTTGGTTACAGTAAAATTTCCATCAAGTGTGCAGGTACCACCTGGTATATGAACATTGTCCATAGGCCCGGGGATGCCATTAGGGCTCCAGAGCGATGCGTTGCTCCAGGTGCCGACGCCATAGGCCCAGGTGTAGGAGGTGGAGTAGGCATTGACATGTAAGAGTACTAGTGCACTGCATACAAAGTATCGTAACAGTGTCTTGAGATTTGGTTTCATGGTCAGGTGGATTGGTTGTGTTAGAAAATTTAATTGTGGGGTTGTTGGAGTGAAGCATTTTGGTTTATTTGCGGCTTGGGTGATAAATAAACGGGCGGTACTTGCGATGCTGGTATCACCCGTTTATCTGTGACACATCTCAGTGATTGAGTTTTACTCTACTGTGATATTATAGGTTACATCACTGTTGAGCGTAAAGGGAATGTGTTTCCACTTGATATTAAGCGTATGCTTGCCTTTGGACAAAGGTTTAAGAACCACCCAATATCCATCGGAGACAGCAGCCTGTGAGGTCCCGGTGACACAAGGGTCAAAACATAAGGGTAAGCTGGGGTCACCGGTAAAGTAGAAGAGCGGGGTCACAAATCTGTAGCATTTGTCAATAGGATAGACAACACCATCAAGGGTAATAGAGCGGTCCGTGACATCATCAATAAAGCCTTCCGCACCTTCTTGTAAGAAATCTTCCAGTGATTGCCCAGGCGCCGGATGAAAAGAAGTGTCCGGGCATGGAAAGTCATTGATATAATTGACCAGGGGACAAAGGATCATTTTGTCCTTTGGTATGGTGACGTCATAGGTAAAGTTGCCTGCCGGACTGGACAGGAAATAGAGATCAAAGGCTTGAGGCAACGAGGAGGCAAGGCCCAGGTGGTCGCAATCCAAACTCATCAAATATTGCCACCATTGTATCTGCCACTCTTCCAGGGAAAGACCCATTACATTTTCAGTTGGGTCACAAAGAGGATTGGCGGAAACCGGGTCATCATCTTTGCATGAAATGAAAAGAGTGCTGATCGCCAGCCAAACGAGACAGGTTGCTTTGAGTAAAACAGTTGATTTCATGATATAAATAAGTTTGAGTACAGGCCTACTCTGGGAAAGGATTTTCGGCATCCTCCTGACTACGTATCTATCGCAATCAGGGATTAATACAAGGAGGTCCTGCATCTTAGCAATATGAATGATATGGAGAGGTATAAAATGCAAAACGGGTGCTGTCACATAACCTGACAACACCCGTTTGGATATTTGAGGTCTGAAAATATGAATAAACTTTAAGAGAAGGTCATTCAACCGTGATATTGAAAGTCCCATCGAGTACCATTCCGAAAGCGGGAATCTCAGCGTAAAGATGTAAGGTGTGCTGGC
>ERZ724521.1490-NODE-1490-length-10393-cov-4.668795_pt1 | contig 10393 bp, 5 predicted proteins | sample MGYA00376054_ERZ724521 | MGnify/ENA primary metagenome ERZ724521 (study PRJEB28724, sample SAMN07190883) | activated sludge metagenome | isolation source: activated sludge of sewage treatment plant in Hong Hong | place: Hong Kong | collected 2016-03-17 ... | reverse complement strand
TGATTCGCCAGCCAGAAATCGTGGTGTTTTTGGTCCCCGTACTCGCAGTCGGGCCTGCCTTCCAATTGATGGTCTGCGCGGAAGATGCCCGTGAGGTTTCTATTCTTCCGGTCATGGATTTGGGCAAAGCAACATTCCGATCGCTGCGGGCACGAAATGGCGCCGAGCAGGAACAGATCGGCCACGCGTGTGTTGCAGTCCGGCTCGGGCAATCCCGCGGCTTGGTTCTCCGGCGCACTCGAAGCAGAGGCGGACGGAGCCTGGACGATCGGCTCATCGAGACCGGCACGTTGCAAGACACCGACGGAATGCGAAGTACCCGCGGCCCGGTCCTGTTGCACGACATGCGCCAATTCGTGGTCCAGCAGCGGCATGGTATCGCTGCCCGTCATTCCGGCCGCGGCTGATCCCAGCACAATCTGGTGCCCGACCGTGTAGGCCCTCGCCTGAACTGCCGCGGCTGAGGCTGCAGCCCGTCCATCCTGGTGCACACGCACCTTTCCGAAATCATGGCCGAACCGTGACTCCATCTGCCCGCGGAGTCGGGACTCCAGCGGCGCTCCGGGCGACGCGAGCACTTCTGGCACCAGCGACGGTACCGGACCCGTCCAGGCATGCGGCAGCAATGTACTGTTCTGTCTGACGCGACAATCCTGACAGGTATTGCCGCAGGAGCAGGATTGTGTGTTACGCCCCGCAGAAGGACGTGATTGGGTCTGCAACCTTCGTGTCATCACACACCTCCGAAGTCACCATCCACGGCCTGTCCAGCCACTCTGCCCTACTGCTCAAATCGGAATTGCCGCGCATACCAGCCGAGATAATACTCGATGCCGTTCTGTTCGATCATCAAATCGATCCGCGCGCGTTCCATCCCGCTCTTCTCCAGCTCCCAATACCTGAGAGCGGCATCTCGCGGCAGGTTTTCAGGAGTGAGCTCATCGAAGAAGATCGGCGTTCCGCCGGTGGGTTGCACGTAGTATTGTTCACGATTCAGATCTAATCCATATTCCACCTCGCGCCACGTGCCGTCCGGCGCCTGGGAATGAATCCATTTTCGGATACGCCCCTGCGTCTGGCCTGATGTTCCGCGCAAGCTCAACTGCATGTCGACGCCTGAGGGATTCGCATAGCCGGGCTGTACCGATGTGCCTGGATGGCTGTGGGCGATCATGATCCATTGCTCGCTCTTGTCCCCCGGATAGACGAACTGATCTGCGCCGCCGACGACCACCACATAGGTCCCTTCCGGATAGTCCGGTGTTCCTCTGCTCCGGAGCAAGGCCACCTCAACCTTGGCGCCTGCCCTGTTTTCCGCCCAGCTGAAATACAAGTCTCGCAGGCTGCTCTTCCTGCCCGCAAACGCCACCACGGTCCCCGGCGCCTGGTGGCCGAGCTCTTGGATCAGCACGGTGCAATTGGTGGGGCGATTTGAGAACCGGCACCAGGTTCCATTGGGCTGCTCTCTCCACCGGTGTCCGTTCCCGAGATCCACCTCGTTGACATAGGTTCCATCGCCCCCGCTGATGGCCTCCTTCCGGGAACGTTTTACGATTGCCAGTTCCTGATCGGCCAGCTCCTTCGGTAAGCCTGAGGGAAACTCCGTCGGATTGCCGGTCTTGGCCAAAAACGCCAGTTCTTCCGATGACAGATCGGGAAGCCCGCGCGGGACCGGCCTTGGCACCGGCAGGCCCTCCGGGGAAAGCGCCTCAGTGAGAGCCCGGCCGACCGGTGCCTCATCTGGAATGAGTTTCGACGACATCGAGGGACCAATGGGAAGATCAGGCAGGACCAGGGCCACGTCGCGGACAAGACCTGCGACTCGAGGCACCTGTTTCATGGCGGCCAGTGATTTTTGGAGCATGGCCACCGGGCCGATTTCAATGCCGACCAGCGCGAGCAGGAGTTCGATGATCGTCGGGCCAATCAATTTCCCGACCTCATAGGCGAAAATCGGCAGGCTCTGCTGGACTAAGGTGTTCACCGTGGCCGCCTGGGTTCGTCCGAACTCTTTCCCCAGTGTAGTAGCCAGGTCCTCCCCGTCCGGATCGTTCAGCATCAAGATTGTTTCACGCGCGGCCGCTTCGAGAGCTGCCCACTGTCGGGGATTCAACAACTGCACATAGCCGAGCATTTGGTCGGCCAGGCCGCGAACAGCGCCGATCGCAAACGGGGTCGGAAAGATCGTATTGAGCGCCGCCATGCGACGCAGTTTTGCCGACAAGGCCTCGAAATCGGCGGCCTCCAACCCCTTGTACATTCCGCCGAGGAAGGCCGACGCATTTTGAAACGTCGACACCAGCGGATCTTCGAACTCTCCGCCGGTGTGGGCAAACAACTTGCCGGCGCCCGGTGGTGACAGGACACCGCCATCCTCCGTCACGAAGGCCTCGACTTCCGGTCGCCCCTGAACATTGGACACCGAGTAATCTCCCCGTTCCGCAGTCCCTTCGTGGAAGATCGTTTCCGCGTTGGTGAAGCGAGAATAGCGGCTGGAAAGCCCTTCCCATTCCAGCCGATAGAGCCAGAGTCGATCGTATTCATGCAGAATCACGATCGGCTCCTTCCGGGCAATGGCTTCCACTATGGCATGCCTGCGCTGGGTGGCGGGCACGCTCACAGGCAATCGTTCGCGCGCGACTAAACTGGCCGGCCACGTATTGCCCCAGGTTCCCACCTCCTGGTCCACAAACTGTGGCGGGCGTTCCGCAAGAAATTCCTCTGAATCGAGGTCTTCCTCATCGGTGTAGAACATCGGCGCCACGACCGGACTGGCGAATAGGCGAATGGGCGCACCGGCCTTAAAGTTTGCCGCAGCGCGACCGGCCTCTTGCTCCGCCGCATCGCGGTGGGTCGTCTCTCGACTACGACCGAGCGACGGAGACGCGGTCCGGCGATACTGCAGGATGTGCGCGACTTCATGTGCCACCACAGGTGGAGCGGGGTTGGCAGACGCGAAGGCGATCGTTTCCGGCCAAGCGGCGGCGCGGACACCGCTGTCTGCCAGGAGAGCGGAGGCGCCACAATAGGCCCGTACACCGGACAAATCAGCCGCAAACGCCCGCTCCATGCCGGCCCGGTATGGAATCGGGCCTGGCGCACTCACCGCGGCTTCGGTCGAAGCCGGTCCTTGCGGATAGATCGTGAACCGGTTCGGGTGGTGGAAGAATTGAGGGGAAATGGAAAGCGATTCTATCGAGTCTACCGACTCGCCTGATGAAGATTTGTCGGCGGCAGGCCCGGACAGCGATACACTCTGACGCAGTGTCGACGCACCTGGCTCCTGCGCGGACGTTGTTCTCGCCTGTTCGACCCGCTCCATCGACGTCTCATACCAAGGCAGCCGCAGCCGTTATTTCCCCCGCCCCTTTCCCCTGATCGGGCGAGGAGGCGTCGGTGTCGGTTGATCGCCGAACCGTTTCTTGTCTTCTTCAATCGCTTTTTCCAACGCCGCGATCTCTGCCTGATATCCCGTCGACTGTTGATCGATCTGCCGGGTGAAGGTGGCTTTGGCCTCAGCGAGATTGGCGACCCGCGTCTTTAACTCGGCCACCGTCGCCTCCCTTGCCGCGATCGTGGCGGCCTGGGTCGGTGGTTTCTTGAATGCCGCCTCCAGGGACGCCCTGGCCTCGCCGATCACCTTCGCCTGATCTGCTACCATCTGATTCAAGGTTGCCATCTCTCTTCTCCTTTAGCCGCGTAGTTGCTGATCCTCACGAGATACGCTTCACGAATGTTGCGAACGCCGCCGGCGGGCATGTTCCGCATCCTGCTGCCTCTAAGGTCGATTGAACCCAGAGATCGGCGACGGAAGGCCGCCGAAATTCACCGGATTGGCCTGCGCCAGATTGCCCATGTAGACTGCCTCCTTCATGCCATGGAAATCCACGGACGGGATCGGCACATTCGTCTTGATGTGGTTGCCCATCACAATCGCGCTCCTGGCCGAGAGCGACACCGTAGCGGTCCCCTGGGCGGCCACGCTCGCATGCCAACAGAAATTGTTGCTGAAGAAAAGCCGTTCGAAACGGCGAAACAGATTGTCGCTCACATTCTGCTGGGCGACCTCGACTAAGGCCGTCCGGCCTGGCCCCAGGAATTTGTTGTCGAGAATCTGCGCGCTGAATCCAAAGACGAGCTGGCCCGAGCCCAACGTAATCGCCTGCTCCAACCAGCCGCGCATCCACAGCGCGCGGTGCTCCTGATTGGCATCCAACAAGGCGGCGTTGGCATAGGTAATCAAATTGCTCTGCACGCGCGCCTCCAAAATCAAATCCGCGATGACACCCCACGAGAGCGCGCTGATCGTCGTATTGTCCGGCGACACGCCCGTATTCATCACCTCACAGGATTCCACGCACAATTCCCCAAGCTGCTGAGACGCGCCGATGCCGATCGACGGCGCCTGTTGGTAACCGCAGTTCAACACCCGGTTCTCGGTCATGGCACACTTGGCAAACCCAACCAGACTCAGAATGCCCCAATGCCGCATGTCCTCCACGCGATTCTGGCTGCAGGTAAGCGAGGTATGAAAGACGGCCGTGATGCCTCCGCCTCCCCGGACCAAGCTGTTGTCGACCAGCACGTTGGCCGTGCCACCACTGGTCGCGATGGACCAGGTCGTATTGGTGAGACGATTCCCCTGCAGACGCGCGCGACTGGACGCGACCAACAGAATCCCGAATCCCACTTCCTGCGTTTCACTCTCCACTCGATTATCGAGCAGCTCGGCCCCTTCATTGCCGATCACCACAATCCCATCCTGGACCCCGAGGAGAAGATTGCCCGACAGCCTCCCCCCGACTGAGCCGAGACTGCCATTCGCGCCGAGTTTGGCCAATAGCAGCGCGATGGGGCGGACCGTTCCGGCTTCTTTCAGCATCGAGCGGAGTTGATTGCGTTCGACAACAGCGTTCCGGCCGCTCACCGAGATGCCACCGTACTCGGGAGAATTGTAGAGGAGGATGTTATCGCTGATGACACAGCCATCGGCGGCCACATTTATCCCGAAGGCCTTGATGGTGGCATTCTCCAATGCAACACCCAATCGCACGATGTAATTCCCGGCAATGGTTGATCCTGCGGCCAGTGAAAAAGGCGCGCCGGTCAAAAGACCGTTGTTCAACACAATACCGAACACGAAACCCAGGATACGATTGTCTTCAATGCGCGCCGGGAACGACAGGTCCTGTAACAACAGCGCCACCAGCCCCCCGTCGCTCTGGCGCTTGTTCGCGGCATCGAAACTGTTGCCGACCACGACGAGGCCGGTCGTGTCGGCGAGTGTCCAGATTCCGTACTGCACGTTGTCGATCACGCAGTTCATAACCTGCACATCGGTGCTGCGGCTGATGACGAGACCGGCCACCTGGTTCAATGTCTGCGCGTGCAGGAGGCACCGCTCGATTGTGGTCTCGCGGCAACGGTCCACCATGACCATCCCTTGCAGCCCTTGTCCTTGCTGGGGTTTGGTCGCCAATTGGAAGGACACCCCCGACACGGTGACATGCTCCAACAGCAACCCGTCGGGATGCCCGATGTGCAGAAGCTCCGTGCCGTTCTTGCGCACGACTCGCGCCCCCACGGTTTCCCCGTGCAAGGACACGTTGGATTGTTCGATCCGGATCGGCGCCTCAATTTCGTGCTCGCCGACTTTGAGACAGACGCATCCGCCCGCTTCCGGAAGGGAATCGAGGGCGGCCTGAATATCCTCACCGGGCCGCACCACCACCGTGCAACAGCCGGGTGTGAGCTCCGTGAGCGGAGGGAACACGGTCCGGCAATCGTGAATGTCTCCGTCGGCTTCGATGATCGCGAGATGACAATAATGGTGATACAGCCCGAACGGAGGCGCCAGATCGAGACGTTCGATATCGGCATCCGCGGTCCTGGCCGCGAAACACCAGTAATCGCCGCTCTGCGCTGTCCCCCCTGCCTGGACCGTCAGGGTCGCTTGCACCCCATGCTCCAATAGGAAACCGGGATTGGCTGCAGACAATTCGATCAACCCGTCGGTGGTGAGGTCCAGGTTGACCAATTGCGATCCGTCGGGTTTGCGCACTATCCCGGTTTGATCCCACCGGATCACCCGCAGATGTTTCGTCGCATCGGCCACCCCCTGAGGGAAATCGGCAATCGGCAAGGCCGGGGTGAAGGTCAATGTCTTGTTGGTGTCATCCACCGTCACCTTGCGCATCTCACCAGGCAGGCCGGCGAACTCGCGAGCATCACTGGTCAATTCCACCCAGTCGCCGGTCTTGAACCGCAGCACATTGTCGCGCCCCAGGCTTTCCACGCGCACGGTTGTCCGGCCGGCCATGATTTCGACCAGGGCGGTCGCCACATGCGCATTCTCACGCGACCATTTCACCTTGGCCGTCGTGTTCGTCGCACTGTGCACTTCGACGCGATACAGGTGGTTCTCCAGGCCACGGTACCCGCCCGTCGGCGGCACGAGACAAGGGTCTGGCTCCGTGGTGACGGCAACCGTGGTGGTCGTCAGCCGCGCGGACGAGGGGCGATTTCTCGCCGGCCAACCGGGAACATCCTCCAAGGGCGTCTCACAATTGACCTCCGCCGGAATGCCGCTCAGTATCCTGACCTGCCAGGCGGTCTGGTTCCTGGTGGTCGTATCCACGTTCACTGCCGGCTCGATAAGGTCCGGCGCCTGCAGATAGGTGACTTCCCGGCGCCACACGTCTAAGTAGACCAGCGACCGCACCTGAGACGGAATCGTCACCGGCCCTCCAAAGGGCTGATCCTTCACCGGCAGCGCCGCGGTGCCGTACTGTTCTTCGATCGTCGCATCGAGTACCGGCGCAGTCCCATGGTTCTCGGCCAGGTATCCGTCGACGTACATCCGCCCCAGTCCGACGGTCAATTCTCCGCCGTTGACTTCGATCTTGAATCCCTCCGGCGTCTCAGCCGGCACGCCGCAGCGTCCCACCACATCGATCGTCTCCGCGCGCCAGCGACGATCCTGCAGATCCACATACTCATTCCAGTCGGCATCGAGGTCCACGCGCCCCTGCTGCCGAAGCACTCCCTGGTACAGCTTTTCGGGGTTGAATCGTTTACGGCTGTAATCGCCACTCATGTGCGCTCTCCTGCTAGATCGTTCGTTTCACTTCCATAGTCATGACCGGAGGTTACGTCGAATAGAAGATGCCTGCCTCCAGCCCGAACCTCAGATACTCCTGCAATCGAATGTGCAGATTGTCTGCCCGCTGCGGAGCGAACACATCGTGGAACACTCCCATTTCAGATTCATCGTCCGCCCCACGAAGGATTTCCTCCGGACAATGTCCTGCCAATTGCCCATAAACGGCCTGCCCATAGCGGCGAGCGGTGAAGGCCGGCCGGACACGCGCCTGCGTCGCCAGCGTGATAGCCTCTGTTTGCGGAGCGGTGAGGCTGCCCTTCGGCTGGTCGGCTTCCAACAGGGCCGCCTCCACGGCCAAATCCGGTTGGCAGCGGTACCGGCGGGGGACAATCGAATTGAGCGGCACGAAAGAAAACCGGCAACAGCCTTGCTGATTTTGCTCCGACCAGACGGGATGACTCCAGCTGTCACCAGGGCCGAGGGCGGCCGCGAAGATGGTATTCGACGCGAGATCCAATCGTTTCGTATGCGCCTTGCCTATCACCGTGCAATTCACGATGCTCAGCACCCCGCCGGGGCCCTGGCCGTCGAGAGCTGCATAGGCCACGCCGGTCGGCGAGGCCGCATCAACGAGTGTATTGGTCATTGAGACTTCGGTATTATCCACCGCGCGGATGCCGCCCAGCAGACAGTGATCGATCTCGATGGTGGCCCCCTCCCGTTCGATCACCAACGACGGCACGGACGGCGACACCGGCTCGCCCTCTCTGGTTAGGCTCAGCCCCGGCACCAGCGTGCAGTGGCGCAGTCGCAGGATACGAGTGCCGACGGCACCCGCCGCAACGACGCGCAGCCGCCCGCCGGTGATGAGCAGGCCGTTCAAGGTCAGTTCCGTCTCCGGCGCCAAGGTGATCGTCCAGTCGCCGTTGAGTTCCAGCGTCGGGCGATGTTCGTTGGCGGCGCGCACTTCTACCTTCGCGGCTGCAGGAAGGTTCACGCTCAACGTTTCTGCATAACGCCCGCTGTCGGCAATCTGCACAATGCCGCCGGCCTGGGCTGCCGTCAGTGCGGCTTGCAGGCTCTGGCCCTGGGTCACCGTCGCAAAGCCGCCGCCAAGCGCAAAGGTTTTCCCTCGCTCGTACGATCCCCCGCCGGTCGGCATGCTGAACCCATAGTGATACGTCACGCGCAGATTGACCGGCGGAGTACCAGGCGGAACGGCGATTCTCCCCAGTACCGGATCGATCGAGACCTTGCTCACCGGAAGATGCGCCCAGGTGGCACCGTTATCCGCCAGATTGCAGACCTGCACCTTCTCGAGGCTCGTATCCAGATTGTCCGCCTCGAGGAAAAGGCTGAGCTGCGGGCCGTAGTATTGAGCAAGATACGTGTCCAACACCCTGCGGCTGATCGGCTCCGGCACGTTCAACGGTTCGGCCAGGTGCGTGATGTCCGTCTCCGACTGTGGTCGGGTAAAGAGCGGCTGGTTGTTCCCCAAGGGACTGAACAGAAACCGTTCGTCGTCGACGCGGAAGGCGGGCGAGCGGCGCACCGCAAACGCATCCAAGCGCCAGAGGAACAGGCCGACGTTGGGAATATTGTAGCGTCCCTGCTGTGTCTCAATACGCCGCATGTCGACGGAATGTGCGATCGCATTGAACGCCGTATCCCGCCGCTCCAAGGCCTCCCAATTCCGCAGGTCGACGGTCGAGAGATTGGTCGGGCGCAGGTGGTTCATATATTGACTGGTTTCGAGCCACTGAAAAAATTCCACCGCCCGCGCATTCCAGCCGGTGACATCCCTGGCCAGTTGTTCCAGGACGGTCGCGGTTCCTTTCCGGCGACGGTAGGCAATGGTATTGGCCACCTCCGCCCTGGCACTGCGGGTGCGATCGGTAACGGCGTATAAGGTTCGATAGCCGATCAAGTCTCCGATGTATGGCGCCACCCAGTCGGCGCAGGTCTCGATGAACTGATCGTCGTAGAGCTGATCGAGATTCTCCCGAAGCGCGGCGATATCTTCGGCCAACACCTCGCACAAGGCACGCAGCGCGCCGTTCTGCTCCGCATCACGAATGCGGTAGATCGCGGGAAGAAGCTGATACAGTTTGTCTGCTTCTGGATTCATTGGATCGCCTTCAGTTGAGTCAATGATTCGGGGTCGAGCAACAACAGTTCCGCCGCCGGCACCACCCCGTCCGCACCCATCGCCGGACGATCGGCAATCAAGCGCGGCTGAATCGACGGCAGCGACTGGTCTGTGCGCGCGAACCGGTCCAGATCCACCGCCACGACACCGGGAACCGCCTGAATTGCGGCGATCACTTCACTCAGCGCAACCGGCTGCCCAAAGGCCCTGGCCTCCAACGCATACCGCTGCTGAAGGTCGGCGGATATCGCATCCATCACCACCTCGATCACATGGTCCGGATCGATCGTGACCGTGCCTTCGACTTCGAACCAGGCCTGCCGGTACGGCTTCACCGTGAACACCACAAAGGGATCTCCATACGTGCGCAATGACGCTTTCAATTTCGTGATAACGGAGCCGCCTTCCTCCAACAGTTCTCCAGCCGGTCCGGCGACCGTCAGGAAAATGCTTCGCTTGCGGCCATCCCAGACCCAGACGGCCTGGGCCTTGGCGACGCCGGAGAACGTCCTCGCGAAATCTTCGTAATCCTGCAACGACACCGCGCGATCGAGCGTGAGCACCGTAAGCGGCGCGTTCGTACGCGCGTCGTCTCTCGACTCCGGATCTTCGGCTCCCTGCGCAGCCTCCGGATTCAGGACCCCTTTTAATCCGAGTGGTCGACTCATCAGGAGGCTCAATTGCCCGGTCCGGGCGAGTCCGCCCAGACCGATGCCCTTGCGGTACTCGGCCCGTACGTTGTTCTGGCCGGTCGGCAACCGCGCTCCCGAAATCCCGTCGCCAAAGCGGATTGTGGTGCGGCCTTCGTCATCTCGCCTCGTGATGTAAATACGCTCGGTGGGGCCGTGTCCGTAGAAAAACGGGACCTCTTCCCACAGAACCTCATTGACATACACCTTCAACGTCGAGGCTGAACCGGTCGGCGTATCGGCGCTCACATAGGTCAGAGGCGGTTGGCGCAAGATGAACTGCTGATACGGCGTGGACGCGTCGCCGCTGCCCAAGGGTTCCTTCACGCTTTCTCCGTGGGTCGCTGCGGCAACGTTGGCGTTGATGCGGACCGTCGCCCGCTCGTATACATTGACCAACGCCGTTGCGAGTTGCACGGTCGTGCGATCGCGATCCTGGGTGATGCTGGTCCC
>ERZ724521.1488-NODE-1488-length-10395-cov-3.793327_pt1 | contig 10395 bp, 8 predicted proteins | sample MGYA00376054_ERZ724521 | MGnify/ENA primary metagenome ERZ724521 (study PRJEB28724, sample SAMN07190883) | activated sludge metagenome | isolation source: activated sludge of sewage treatment plant in Hong Hong | place: Hong Kong | collected 2016-03-17 ... | reverse complement strand
ACTTTGATAAACCAGCTATCCATCGGATAGTAAAGTATTGGTTTATCTGTCCTCCAGCAATGTGGATAATTATGTTGATATTTTTGTGCGTTAAATAGTTTTCCTTCCGCTTTTAGTTTAATTACAATTCTTTCATCAACAGATAAATACCTTGATAGGCCGAGTCTTCGTGTTTCTGATTCTTTTTCTTCTGTTGTCAAATATGCTTCTTTTACGAATTCGTGCGCGAAGTCCGTTACACGATCATCAAATTTGCCACTTCGATCTACAAGGGTTAGAGATCCTATTCCATTCTTCTTGGCTACCCTCATATCATCCGCCCCAAAGGATGGAGCTGTATGTACTATGCCTGTTCCGTCCTCTGTGCTCACAAAATCACCGATAATAACCCTGAAAGCATCTCCATCATCCGGTCTTGCATAATTAAATAATGGGAAGTATCTAAGGCCTTCCAATTGCTTTCCTGTAAATTCTACCGACAGAATTTTATATGGAATTTGCTTCTCGTCTGTCAGATAAATATTTTCATTAGAAGAGACAATATTTTCTGGTTTAAACCAGCGGCCTATAAGATCTTTCGCTAGAATTATATGTGTTCTTTCATGGGTGTATGGATTAAATGTTTCTATTACCGAATATACAATCTTTTCACCTAAGCTTAATGCAGTATTGCTTGGCAAAGTCCATGGTGTTGTAGTCCACGCTGATATTCTGAGGTTTTCCAGATTTTTAAGCGAATTAATATTGCTTGTAATTGATGCCTTATCTACTTCAAAAAGAGCAACTGCTGAAATGTCTTTGACCTCTCTGTACGCACCTGGCATGTTCAATTCATGTGTACTTAGACCAGTTCCAGCAGCAGGTGAGTACGGCTGTATTGTGTAACCTTTATACAAATAACCTTTTTGGTATATTTCTTTTAACAAATACCAAACTGATTCAATATAGCTATTTTCAAATGTAATATACGGATGTTCCAAATCTACCCAGTACCCCATCATTTGTGTCATTTGATCCCATTCGTGCTTGAACCTCATGACAGTTTCCTTGCATTTGGCGTTGTATTCCTCTACCGTAATTTTGACGCCAATATCCTCCTTGGTGATGCCAAGTTCTTTCTCAACACTTAGTTCTATTGGCAGACCGTGGGTATCCCATCCGCCTTTTCTACTGACCTGTTTGCCCAGCAAAGTATGATACCTGCAAAAGATATCTTTAACTGTCCGACTCATCACATGATGTATTCCCGGTTTGCCGTTGGCCGACGGGGGGCCTTCATAAAATACAAAATGCCCGCCCTGAGAACGCGATGTAATACTTTTTTCAAAAATCTTATTTTGCTGCCAGAAATCAAGAATTTCCCGGTCTATTTCAGGCAATTGAAGTGATTTTATTTCTTTAAACATATAATAACTATCTAAATTCTAAGGGTGTGCAAAGATAAGAAACACTTGCGTTGTCAAATCCTAATTTCCTGCCTACAGCAATTCATGATTTTGATTTTATATGATGCCTTATAGGTGATTACATCAACTATTCTATACATTTGTACTGTTTCTCTTCATATTCAATGCCCGGACTAATTTATAGCGAACTTTCAGAGCACATTCATCATTATGTTTTTATCGTTAACCCAGTGTCTGGAACGAGGGGCAAAAGACAGGTTGAACAACTTATTCGCAATCAATTTAAAGATCGCTCCTATCAGTTGTTATTTACGCAGTCTCCGGGACATGCAATGGTGCTCGCTTCTCAATTCAAAAGCGATAAAAACACTTGTATCATTGCAGTTGGAGGGGATGGAACAATCAATGAAATTGCGCAAAGTATAGTTAGTCAACCGGTAAAGCTTGGTATAATACCCAGAGGGTCTGGAAATGGCTTCGCTGGCCACGCACTGGGTAATAAAAGTATAAAGGATTATCTTCAAACTATTAAAAACCCCAAAATTGCTTCATGCGATGTAATACTTATCAACGGACAGATCTGTTGCAATACCGCCGGCTTTGGATTAAGCGGGTATGTAGCAAAACTATTTAATGAAAAAGGAGAAAGGGGGTTATTTAATTATGTGCGGCTTGGGTTAAGGGAATTCAAGAATATCACCAAATTTAATGTCTTGGTTGATGAATTGGTGCTAACCGATCTGATCAATATTGAAATTGCAAACTCCTCTCAACTTGGGAACAAGGCCTTTGTGTCTCCAAATTCTTCTATACAAGATGGTCTGGCGGAATTGGTCATGCTTAAGAAGCCACAATTTTCAAAAGTGCCGGGGATTATACTTGATCTATTTACTAAAAATTTACAACATCATTCCGCTGTGCAAATCATCAGCAGGTCAAGCGCAAGAATTGTTTGCAAGGAGCCCTATCACTATCATATTGACGGCGAATATCGAGGTACAACTGATCATATCGATTTTAAAGTCATAAATAATGCTCTTAATTTGATAATATAGCTGATATTTTTACCTTGGTTTTTCTTAATACAAATACATTTCTCCTTTTACATAGGTATAATTGCCATTAATCATTAATAAATTTAAATATACTCAGTTTTGGAAAAAATTAATTTAGGGATAATTTTTGGTGGACGATCTACGGAACATGAAATATCCGTGCGCTCAGCAAGAAGTCTAATAAAAGCTATTAATCCATCAAAATATAATGTATCGCTTATTGGTATTGACAAAAATGGCCAATGGTTTCTTCACGATACTTCGAAATTCATCGCTGCTGAAAATCAACAATCAGCGGCCGCAGATAATATTCATTCTTTGGAAATATCCATGGTCAAAAGGGATGAGTTCACTGGTGCCGTAAGTGCCAAGACAAATTTACCTCTCCAATCACTTGATGTTGTGTTTCCCGTATTACACGGCGCATTTGGAGAAGACGGTACCATACAAGGCTTGTTTCGTATGATTGATATCCCTTTTGTGGGTGTTGATCTTTTAGCTTCTGCAGTTGGAATGGACAAAGATGTTACGAAGCGCCTTTTGCGCGACGCTGGCATCTCCGTAGCTGATTTTGTGTGTATAAGAAAATCCTCTCTTTCCAACGAACTGTTCGGTCAGGTCACTGAAAAACTTGGACTGCCATTATTTATCAAGCCAGCCAATGCCGGTTCTAGCGTTGGTGTATCTAAAGTAACTGACCCTAAGGGCTTTGAAGAAGCATTAAAGCTTGCCTTTGAATTTGATAACAAGGTACTTATTGAAGAGGCGATTATTGGAAAAGAAGTTGAGTGTGCTATTCTTGGCAATGAAAATCCAAAAGCATCTGTCGTAGGTGAAATTGTTCCCCGTACTTCATTTTATTCTTATGAATCCAAATATATTAATGATCGTGGTGCTGATTTAAAAATTCCTGCTGAAATCAATCCGGAAGTCGCTGATAAAATCAGGTCTACGGCCATTAGAGCATTTCAATTAATTGAGGGTGAAGGGTTATCTCGGGTAGACTTCTTCCTAAAAAAGGACAATACTTTTGTATTGAATGAAATTAACACGATGCCTGGATTTACCAGTATCAGCATGTATCCCAAATTGTGGGAAGCGAGTGGTCTTTCTTATTCTGATTTAATTGATGAGCTAATTACTCTTGCTATTGCTCGACATCATAGAAACCGAAAATTAAAAACATCAATTTGAACCATAGTTAAATTTGAGGCGATCAACATTAATAATCCTTTTTCCGTTCCCAATAATTATGCGCTTTGATTTCTTCAAGAATTGACAAATAATTACGATACCGAAAAAAGTATAGTTGTCCGTTTTCAATGCGCTCTCTGACACAGCAGCCTGGCTCATCCTGATGCGTACATCTTCTTCCAAACTTACAATTTTCAGAAACTTCAAAAAATTCTCTGAAATTATGGGCAACATCCAGAATTTCTAGATTATTGAACGTCAGTGTTTTTAACCCCGGTGTATCAATAATAAAAGTGTCTCTTTCTCCTCTTAACATTTCTGCAAAAGTTGTGGTGTGTGTCCCTTTTCCGGTATAGCCCGAAACAAGTCCAGTCTTCTGATTTAATCCAGGGATCAGTTCATTGATAATACTACTTTTTCCTACACCTGATTGCCCTGAAAACAAACTTATTTTTGATACTAATCTTTCTTTAAGCGCTTCTATGCCAAGTTTGGACTTACATGAGATGCTCAATGTGCTATACCCAATTGACTCGTATATTCTTTGAAGTTCTTTATATTCTTCCACATCTTCATCATTGTAAAGATCTGCCTTATTAAAAATAATGAGCACTGGAATATCCTGCGGTTCTGTTGTCATTATAAAACGATCTATAAAACCTTGTTTAAAATGTGGCTCGCGTAAAGTTGTAATCAGTACTGCCTGATCAATATTGGATGCGATGATATGAACCTGATGCTTGTTTTTGGGGCTCTGTCTGGCGATATAATTTTTTCTGGGTTGAATATTCTGAATAATTGCGTCGGAATTCTCAGAAACTTGGATGTCGACTTTGTCGCCGACCGCAACTGGGTTCGTTAATGTTGATTTGTTTAACTTCATTTTGCCCGCCAGGCGACAGGCCAGTACTTGATTGGTTTGTTCTACATAAATATCATACCAGCTTCCTGTAGATTTTAGAACCAGACCTTCAATATTATGCATCTCTTTGATTCGCGAAATTATATTCCCTTGCTACTCCTGCTATTTCGACAATAAGGGATGGGTCCTTCTCAATTGCATTACCAATTACCAGCACATCTGCACCCGCTTTAAATAAAGATATTGCCTGGCTTCCGCTTTTAATTCCTCCACCTGTAATGATAGGAATTTTGATTAACGCTGACACGCTTCCGATCATTTCAGGATTTACGGCTTTTTGAGCCCCGCTTCCTGCATCCAGATACAAGAGTTTAAATCCTAGTAACTCTGCAGCAAGACTGGTGGCCACTGCAATTTCTACTTTATCCGATGGAATTGGCAATGTCTGACTGATATATGCAGCAGTATTGCTGTTTTGTCCGTCAATGATCATATAGCCGGTTGGAATTATTTCCAAACTTGTCATGTGTAATTTTGGAGCAGCTTCAACGTGTTTGCCTATAAGATATTCAGGATTGCGTCCAGAAATAAGACTTAAAAATAGTAACGCATCTGCATATTCGCTAATCTGGAAACAATTACCTGGAAAAAGGACAGCAGGAATTGATGACCGCTCCCGTATCAGACGAAGGCACTCATCCATTCTGTCCTGGATGATTAGGCTACCTCCTACAAAAAAATAATCAACATGCTGCCTGTTGGCAATTGTAAGCGTTGCTTCGAGATTGGCAAGTTTATGATGATCTGGGTCGATCAATATTGCTACTGACTTTTTGCCTTGATTCTTATTATTAATAATCTGCTCGTAAACTGACTTTCGCATCTTCAACAAAGATACTGGTCATTTTAAAATTAATGCATTTGCTAACATATTGAATTTGTATAATTTCAAAAGAATTTCCTAAGGCTGGATTCCAGTAGTATCGACGACTACTTCTATTGCTTTTAACACACTGATGTACTCTGAAGTATCGATAATAGTTTGATCAACAATGATTTCATTGATTGAAATTACTTTTTCTTCCGGATTTGTTTTTGCAACATCTATTGAATAGTTATTTTCAGCCGAAACCTCGGTTTCCAATCTTTTTTGAATTTTATTTTGGCTGGCAACAGTTTTTTTCTGTGTTTTAGTATAGTGTTTTGACGGTGACAATGTTACAGCGTTTTCCTTCTTCATTGTGCCAGTTTTTTGAAAGTATCCGGTAAGTCCAATTAGGGCGGAAAACACTAAAATTATGGGTGTAACTTCTAATCTGACTTTTTTATCACCTGTAAACATATCTAACCTTTGCCTATTGGACACCGTCCTTTTACAATTGTAAAAATAGATCGGTCAAAAATTATGTTAATGGTGGAATAAAAATAGTAGCGTGGGGGAGGCTTGAACTCCCGACCTTGCGATTATGAATCGCACGCTCTGACCAGCTGAGCTACCACGCCTAAGAATTCAGGCTAAGGGCCTTAGAGGACCGCAAAAATATATCTTTTTAGGATTTTTTACTGTCTTTATTCTATTTTGTACATCCAAGGCGATCTAAACCAGACATGGCTTTGTGGTGCAAACTCCGACCATATTGTGGTGGATCCATGCGCAAGACTTTTTTATAATACATGCACGCTTCAATTTGTTTACCTTCTTTTTCCAATATGTTGCCGGTAAAGAGGATTGCCTGACATTGAAAATCCTTATTTTCTTGATACGCTCCATCTATAATATCCCTGTAATAGCTAATTGCTTCATTATTTTGCTCTAATAATTGACAAATTCGTCCCATCCTGTACCTATATTCTGGGAGGTCTTCAGGGTGGAAACTATCGAGGGGCCTTGTTGAAAGGAGATGATAACCTCGAGTGTAATGTCCGCCGTCAAAAAGTAGCCTTGCTTTGAGAAGATATATATCCGGTTCCACATGTTTACTTGCATCCAAATAGGCAGCTTTGTCTTCATCTGTAATTAAGTATCCTTGATCTAAGCACCGATCCATACATTTTTTATATCCCTCCCGATCCCCGCTTAGCAGTTTTGACCAGGCAACTTTCTGCCAAGCCTCTTTAATATAATTTATACCCTGGTGTTTTGAAAGGAAAATTATCAGTTCATTACTGCCTGCAATATCCAGGTTTTGCAATTTTTGAAGACCACTTAAATAATATAATAAAGGAAACTGAATTTTTTCCTTGTTTGTTAGATTATCTGTGATAATTCTGACACTTTCCGCATCTGCTCCTCTTTGCAATATTCTAATTGAAAGCATTTTTAATAGCGGGCCTTCCTGGGTATTTAGTTTTTTGTTTTTCCAAAACGCTGCTGCCTCTTGTGTCTTGTTTTCTAGATAGGAATTTATAAAAGCCAGTGATGCCAATGCTTCAGTTAAAAAAATATCATTACCTGGTTCCGCATAGTCAATAAATTTTCTGATTTCATTTTTGCCTAGGTTTATGGACCCTTCATAACCGGCAAGCCTAGAGATCCAGCCAAATTCACCTGGAATGGTGCCAAGGAGTGCATGAACGATTCCTATTGACTTATAAGTATAAATAAAATTCCCATATTTTTTTTTATTATACTCAAGCAGGTCTATGGCTTCTTTTACATCGGAAAAAGCCTGAAAATTGTCGTTATTTTTTAATTGAATAAGAGCCCAATGAAGTAGTATTTCCGCCTGAATAAAGTTTCGCCATTGTTCTTCAAGCCCGGATTTCCGAATTGTTTCAAGGCGCAATTTTTTTTGCACTTTTAACTTATCGTAATCTTCTTTTTTTTCATAAACAAACAACATCACGAAATTACAAAAATCATGAATTAATATTCTTGCATAGTTGTTTGGATTTTTATATTCTTTTATAATATTATAAGCTTCCGCAAGGTCAAGCATTAATGCCTTTTGATAGGCGTTTCGCATTTCAGCATCGATATAGAAGCTGGGTTGTGCTAAAGACTTTTCAGCAATAAAAATATTGCAGATCAGGCTGAATAATGTCAATCTGATCAAAGGTCGTAATACCCTAATAATGGACAATGATCGGACATTCTTACTTCTCTTTGATGCTCAAAATTCTTAACTAGTTTTGAATTGGGCTTTGAAATGGCCTGGTAGTCTATTCTCCACCCTTTATCCTTGCCAAAAGATCCTGCTCGATAACTCCACCAACTAAATTCTTTTGATTCAGGTTTAATTATTCTAAATGCATCGTCGAATAATTCTGTAAACCACGCATCCAGCCACGCTCTTTCTTCGGGTCTGTAACCACTGGGGTTATCCTTTCTTTCGGGATTATGAATATCTAGTTCCTTATGTACTATGTTATAATCTCCAACAACGATAAGTTTTTTGTGTGCATAAATCAATTCTTTAATCCAGGGGTAGATATCTTGCAAAAATTGCATTTTAAATTGATGCCTTTCCTCACCGGTAGTTCCGGATGGTATGTAAATATTGAGAAGACTCCAGTCTTTATAATCTGCGCGTATTACTCTGCCTTCACAATCGTATATAGGAATTCCACATCCAACGGTAACTTCATTTGGTTCCTGCCTTGTTAGGATTGCTACACCACTATAACCTTTTTTATCCGCACAATGCCAATATGTCTTGTAGCCCTGGGCATAAAACATATCCGGATCAGCCAGGGATTGATCGACTTTGGTTTCCTGAAGGCAAATTAAATCGTAATTACCCTTTTTAATCCAATCAACAAATCCTTTCTGAAGGGCTGATCGAAGACCGTTAACGTTATATGAGACGATTTGAATCATTTACATGCTTATTGATTTGGATTATTAATTTTGAATTGGCGGTAATTCCCGGGTTTCAAAACTGCTTAAATCTCTAAATTGGTTAAGTCTCGTCTGAATTTCTTCATGCTTAAGCGTTTTTAACCGGTTTAGACTAAAATTTTCTACACAGAAAGATGCCATGGTTGAACCGTAGATGATTGCTGTCTTCATATTATTAAAGCTAATGTCTCCGGTTCTGGCCAAATAACCGATCAGACCTCCGGCAAAACTATCTCCGGCCCCGGTAGGGTCGATAACCTCGGGAACTGGCAGACCAGGTGCAAAAAAGATCTGGCCGTCATGAAAAAGCAAAGCACCATGCTCCCCTTTTTTGATAATTAAGAACTTCGGGCCGAAACTGTGAATCTTATTAGCTGCTTTAACCAATGACCTTTCTCCGGATAATTGTCTGGCTTCTTCATCATTAATTGTCAACACATCTACTTTCCTCAACACCTCATAAAGCTCATCCAGTGCTACGTCCATCCAGTAATTCATTGTATCAAGCACTACAACCTTCGGTTTTCCAACCAACTGATTGAGTACCGACTGCTGCACTGACGGTGTAAGATTCCCGAGCATAATATATTGGCTGGTTTTATACGATTCTGGTAAAACTGGGTCAAATTCTGCCAAAACATTAAGGTCTGTAACGAGCGTATCCCGGTTATTCATATCATTATGATATTTGCCCGACCAATAAAATGACTTTTTATCTTTTACCCTAACAAGCCCTTCAACGGAAACGCCTCTTTTTTGAAGAATTCTAACCTCTTCTTCGGGAAAGTCATCTCCGATAATTGAAACCAGATTTATTTCATTGCACCAATAGGATGCCGCCCAACTGATATATGTGCAAGCTCCTCCAATTACTTTTTCTACACTGCCATATGGTGTTTCGATGGAGTCAAATGCCATCGTACCAACAGTTAGAATACTCATGATTTTATTGTTTATTGTACAAAATTAAAAAAGCCCTGCAATGCAAGGCTTTTCTATTATGCGCCCCTTCTTGGGCTCGAACCAAGGACCTGCGGATTAACAGTCCGACGCTCTAACCAACTGAGCTAAAGAGGCGTTTTACTTAAATTGGAGCGCAAATATACAAAGCGCTGCTTTTTATCCGGGTTTAATTGTACATTTCTTATTGCAGAATAAGCTTCTGGAGAGCCCATTGATTGGTCTCTACACTGGCTTTTAACATATATGTGCCTCTTTCCCAGTGTTTTACATTTATTTCTTGGGTTTTGCCTTGTATTACTTGTTCAAAAACCTTATTTGCTGAGATATCAAAAATTTCGATCAATATTTTCTTATTCTCAAGATCATCCGGAATAGTTATCCATATGCTTTCAGATGCGGGGTTTGGCCCAATTGATACACTAAGTGGCTTGCCTGGATTCTTCGTCTTGGAAATAATCTGATCAACCAGATATATTGAGAAAGTATCATTCGAAATTTCATTGTTAAATTCCGTCTCTGCCACAGAGTAACGCAATAGTTCATAATCGAAGCCTGGGCTTATCCATTTATATTCATTGATGGTTGCGTTAAAGAAAGGTATGCCAAATAAGCTACCCTGCAAAGTAGTCACTGTTTTGACACGCAAGCTTGCATAGGTACCCGTCGGCGTTTTAATTTCACCCCAGCTGTCAACTTTTGAAAAGTTCTCTATCTCGGTTTTTATATCCCCCAATTGGGTTGGGATATTAAATTTTGACATATCACCTAATTCGTCTAGGTAATTGAGTGGGAATTTATTTACCAAATATGGTGTCTCCATTTTCACCAGGGTGGTATCGTCATCCGTGTAGGCAATTATCCTCTGTTCTGTTGGTGTTACGGTGTGATATGTTAATGCGGCCAGAAGAGATGTATTGTCAAAAACAGCAAGGTTTGCACCCGTTGCCTGGGCGCCAGTGTTAAATATGCCCGGTGGTAAATAATATGCGGTATCTGGAAATCCCAGCGATGTAACATTTGAAAAGTCCCAACTTTGGTTACCGCCGGTTGGCTTTACTTGGGTATTAAAATCTA
>ERZ724521.1486-NODE-1486-length-10400-cov-3.894925_pt1 | contig 10400 bp, 10 predicted proteins | sample MGYA00376054_ERZ724521 | MGnify/ENA primary metagenome ERZ724521 (study PRJEB28724, sample SAMN07190883) | activated sludge metagenome | isolation source: activated sludge of sewage treatment plant in Hong Hong | place: Hong Kong | collected 2016-03-17 ... | reverse complement strand
AGTAATGGCGATACCCCGGCAGATAAGAAGAAACGCCCTTTCGGTTCCGAAAGGGCGTTTCTTCTTTTACATCATACGATTTGTATCTCCTGTCGATCAAAGGGGCTCAATGCTGTTCCTTTAACCTCTGCATTGGCCTCAATGAAATATTCAGACTGAACGTTTTTCAGTGCTTTGGCAGCACCCACTACTTTTTTAAAGATGATGTTTTTATCGGCCAGTTCATCCATCTCTGATTTGACGATGATAAATGGAAGTTCGAAGTCCAGGTAGACCGGATCATTGGCAGGCACTTCTATCTCTTCATCCAGTTCGATCTCTCCTATTTTGTATTGATCGGTGAGCTTGTTTTTCCATCGCCCGCGGGTATACTTTTCAGTCAGAGATATCCGGACCATGGTCACTGTCTGCGTATGCATGGACTCAAATTTGAGTCTTCCTTCCACAACACCTGCATCAGCATCTACTGCTGCAGGAATGAGCATGGAGATCTTCACGCCTTCAATACTCAACCAACGTTTTACTTTTCCAAACATGATGTAGTTCGTTTTCGCTACTTAACCATTAGCCCATACATAAACATCTCAACGGAGAAATCTGCAATCCTTTTCAATGATTTTCCGAATTACACAAATCGCTTCATCCATGAGGCCCCAAGAGGTACTGTCCATCGCTCAAGATAATCCTTCCGGTTAGCCACCAGATTATCAAAAACCCGGGTACACTCATTCAGGATTCCCTTTGCCAAAGCCTCCTTCAACTCATGCAGTGGCGTCAGATGTATTTGTTCATCATCATCCAACCAGGCTACCGTTTGTCTTTCTAACAGTTTTCGACCGTACTTCTGTTCCAGGCTTTTGACGAAAGCCACAGATTTGTCGATAGAACACCCGCTGGCTGATGATTGTGTCTCATCTACTACGAGAACCACGAAAAGGTCATGCATGACGCCTCCAAGGGCTCTAAGCGCGTGGTTATGGCTGGTCCATTGCTCACAAAAAAACTCAATATCATGGTTGGTGGACTGGATATCCTCATCCCGGAAAGGTTTGTCGGCCTGGTAAATCCAAACTCTGGAAGCATCCGGATAAGCTAATAAATTTCGCATGATTTCGTATAGTTATGTAGGGGCCTGCAGCAGTTGAAACCTGAGCACTCCTTACTATTAAGCAAACAACGGTTCAACTCCCTGAATGTACCTCCACGGGTAAAAATACTCAACTTAAAACAACCGAAATCATCACCGGGTTGTGATTACTCCTCCATTTCGGCGATCAGACCGGAAACCATCTTCAGATCCTCTTCCGTGTCAATGCCACGGGTTTCGGATTCGGTCTCATAGCACTGGATGGACAAGCCACTAGCCAGCCAGGTCAACTGCTCGAGTCTTTCCAACTCTTCGTAGGGATGAAGCGTGAGTTTTTCAATAGCCAGTAAGGCCTGGCTCGTATAGGCATACATACCGATATGTTTATAGAAAAGACCATGATCCAACCATTGCCCGACAGGAATATCCCTTACATAGGGAATAGGTTGCCGGCTGAAATACATGGCCTCCCCTGCCCTGTTGACCACCACCTTGACGACATTGGGATTGCCAAGATCTGCCGGATCTTCAATACGGTGAATCAAGGTGGCAATCCTTAGGCCGGATTGCTCGATGATGCGGGAAGCCATGAAATCAATCATTCCTGGATCGATCAGAGGCTCATCGCCCTGCACATTGATGACGTGTGTGACCATAGGAAACTGGCTGAGCACTTCGGCGCATCTGAACGTGCCGGAGGGCTGCTCATAGCGGGTCATGACCACATCGTAACCCAACTTCTTGACATGGTTATAGATGAGGATATCATCTGTGGCCACGCAAAAGTGATCGATGACCTTTGCCTGGGCTACACGTTCGCAAACCCGCTGAATCAGGCTTTTTCCTTTGATCATGATCAGGGGTTTTCCGGGGAGGCGCTGCGAACCATACCGGGCAGGTATGATGGCCATGGTACAATATCCACTCATAAACGACGTCTTGATGTCAGGCAAAAGTCTGAAATTTTAATTAAATATTACAAATTTATTTAATATGTAATTACATTTGTACGGAAATCCTTAGCGCCATGCGGAGTTTTGTAACCCTTTTATTGATCCTGAATACGCTCGCCACAGGCAAAGCACAGGCTCCTGCCTCCAACGAGGCGGATCAGAAATTTGTCCATTATATCGAGCCCTATGGGTTGGTCATTATAGAAAAGATAGAACCTGGTAATACCCTGTACAGTTTGTCCCGGAAATACAACCTTTGCTTGGATTCCATTCTAGCCGCCAATCCAGATCTCAACCCCGGCTCTATTCCAAAAGGATATCCGGTCAATATTCCAATCGATGCTTCCTCGATCTCTTTTACGCCTCCTGAAGAAGGGCATGACAGCCTACCGCTGTTTTACAGGGTACAACCTAAAGAAACCTTATACCGCATTTCCAAAGTATATCTGGGCACCTCTCCGGAATCCCTAGTGGCACTCAATCCAAGAATCAATCAAAGCCTTTCCATTGGACAGGTGATTCATATGGGCTGGTATTTGCCACAGGCGGAATCCTCATTGCAGACCGGTGGATCATCGAACATCAAAGCAGAAGCCGGGCTTTACGAGGTAAAAGACTTTACCCATCAATATGAAGATGAGGGACAGGTCCTCAAGGAGCAAAAAGGATTGGCGTTTTGGAAACCAGGCAATATGCAATCCCACTATTATGTCCTTCACCCCACAGCCCGCGTCGGATCTTACATGGAAGTCACTAATCCGATGTTACACCGCACACTAACCGCCAAGGTCGCCGGCAATATTCCACCGGGCCTCTATCCCAGCCAGGTTGGACTGGTGGTGTCCCCTTCAGTTGCGAAAGCCCTTGGGGTCCTGGATCAGCAATTCTTCGCGAAGTGGCGCTTCGTGGAGTAGGCCTAATTTTCGCATCTTTGCAGGCAATGAAAGTCTGTGATAACGTACTGGAAACCATCGGCAAAACCCCGATGGTCCGTTTGCACAAAGTAGTGCAGAGCGTCAAAGCCGAAGTCCTGGCCAAAGTCGAAACCTTCAATCCGGGTCACTCCATCAAGGATCGCATGGCTTTGCAAATGATCAATGATGCTGAAGCCAATGGCCTGCTCAAACCCGGGGGCACGATCATCGAATGCACCTCCGGAAACACCGGTATGGGTATTGCCCTTGTGGCCACCATCCGGGGGTACAAATGCATCTTTACCACGAGCGATAAGCAGAGTAAGGAAAAAATGGACATGCTGAAAGCCCTCGGTGCTGAAGTCATTGTATGTCCGACCAATGTCGAACCTAAAGACCCACGTTCTTACTACTCTGTAGCAGAACGATTGAGCAAACAAATACCCAACTCCTATTGGGCCAACCAATACGACAATCTTTCCAATTCCAAAGCGCATTACCTCACTACAGGTCCAGAGATCTGGGAACAAACCGAAGGACGTATCACGCACCTGGTGGTGGGTGTAGGGACCGGTGGAACTGTCTCAGGAACTGCACGTTACCTGAAAGAGAAAAATCCCAACATTAAGGTCTGGGGTATCGACACATATGGCAGTGTTTTCAAAAAATACCATGAAACCGGGGTGTTTGACGAGAAAGAGATCTATCCCTATATCACGGAAGGCATCGGTGAAGATATCCTGCCAGCCAATGTGGACTTCTCCCTGATCGATCACTTTGAAAAAGTATCAGATGCCGATGGCGCCCTTGCAGCCCGCAGGCTTGCCCGTGAGGAAGGATTGTTGCTCGGCTACTCGGCAGGAAGTGCACTGGCCGGGCTTTTGCAATTGAAAGACCAGCTCACCGAAAAAGATGTCGTGGTCATCATCTTCCATGATCATGGAAGCCGCTATGTCGGAAAAATATACAATGATGATTGGATGAGGGAACGCGGATTTCTTGATAAAGAACTGATGGTCAGGGATCTGCTGCGTACCCAGGGCAACAAGCCCCTGATCACTGTCGATTCCGGTGATAAGGTGCGGAAAGCCCTTCAACTCATGAAGGAATACGATATTTCCCAAATGCCCGTTATGAATGGGGACGACATCGTCGGTTCACTTTCTGAAAACGCCGTGCTGACCTATGTACTCGAAAATCCCCTGAGCCATTCCGAAAAACCAGTAGGGGAGATTATGGATGAACCGTTCCCACTTGTGGAAGAAGAACTTCCGGTGAAACAACTGAATAAATACATATCGAAAAAAATCCCTGCCGTCATGGCGAAAGATAAAGCAGGACATATCCATATACTGACCAAGTATGACATCCTGCAAATGATCTGATCTATGAAACTACGTGTCCGTTTTTATTTCATCACATTCTTCATTACAGCCTTCATTTCCGTTGAGGCACAGGACAAAATGTTTACACAGTCCTTTGCGCATCCAACGGATCTGAACCCCTCCCTAGCCGGGTCGATCGATGGACGTTACCGGGTGTCGATAGCCTACAGGGATCAATGGCAGAGTTTTATCCAGAGCCCCTACTCTACGTTTGGCGTGTATGGGGACATCAAAATCCCATTTGGTGACAGTGATGACTTCTTTGGCGGTGGTTTTTCTTTTGTCGGAGACCGGACTGCAGTGTTCAATGTCAATCAAAACCTCATCGCTTTATTCGGCAGTTTTCACAAAGCACTCAATGCCGACCAAAAACAATATCTCTCAGCAGGTTTTAGTTTTGGTATCGCCCAGCGCAGCCTCAACTACCAGAGTGTTTTTTTCAACGATCAGTTTAACGGGCTGGACAATTATTCGCTGCCTACCTCGGAAAATCTGCCGTTTAACAATTTTGGATATGCAGATCTCGGGCTTGGTGTAAGTTTCGTCACCGGTATTTCCGAATACAGCAGCCTTGCTTTCGGCCTTGCCGCAGATCATATCCCTGGCAGTTCGATCTCTTTTTACAAGCATTCCTTCAACCAGGATGTTGAATATCCCGATGCTACCCTGGATCGCAAACTCACGGCATTCCTTTCTATGGAACTTGCTTCAACCGAATACTTTTCGGTGCTACCGAGGTTTCTCTGGCAGGTGCAGGGCAAACATCAGATGTTGTCCGCAGGGGCAGTCGTCAAGTTTGATATCACCAATTATGACACACAGGCCCTTCATTTCGGCGGCGGAGTACGGCTCAACCAGACCTCTACCACGAGCCTGAAGCCTTCAGCATTGTATGTGATGACCGCCTATGAAGTTAATGGGCTTCAGATCGGTCTCAGTCATGATATCACTACAAGCAATCTGAGTTCACTGGCACCTGGTCGCGGAGCATTTGAACTCTCCATCAGCTTTACAGGGCTATATGAAAATGAAGAATCACTCTGCCCGACTTTCTGATGAGTCTGAGACAGGGCTTGTGATTGGTTTTCTGGAAAGTTGAACTATTCCATCAGAATATTTGAGGGACTATAATGTGATCTACATCCCGACATTTTCAACGATTTCGAGACCGAAACCAATCAGTCCGACGCGCTGTGTGGCGGAGTTGGTCATCAACTTCATACGACTGATACCCAATTCGCGGAGGATCTGAGCGCCTACCCCAATATCGCGATGTCCTGAATTGGAAATTTTTCCGGTGGTGGATAATGACTTGAGCACTTCAATGACATTGTCTGATAATTCGTTGTGCCGCATGAGCAGAAAAACACCATTTCCGTCTTCGGCGATCATGGACAAGGCACGTTCAATTTCTGATCCGGTATGGCCAAAAATCAGACCTAACATATCCCCTGTGCGGGACATGCTGTGCACCCGGACTAAAGATGAATATTGCTTTCCGGGCTCTCCCTTGACCAATGCAAGATGAATATCATCGGTGATCATCTGCCTGAATGGAACCACTTCCCAGTCTCCAAATCTTGAGGAAATTCTATAAGAAGGCATCCGCTCGACCAACCGTTCTCTGTCCATTCGGTAGGCAATCAGGTCCTGGATCGAAATAATTCTCAGGTGATGAAGCCGCGCGATCTCGATCAACTGAGGTAAACGGGCCATGGAGCCATCCTGATTGAGGATTTCTACAAGCACACCGGCAGGATAGTATCCTGCAAGGCGGGCGAGATCAATGGCGGCTTCGGTGTGTCCACTTCTCCGAAGTACACCACCTGTCTTGGCCCGAAGCGGAAAAATATGTCCGGGCCTGGCATAATCCCCAGCACGGATCGCAGGATCCGTCAGCGCGCGTATGCCTGTGGCCCTGTCGTGCGCAGAAATACCTGTGGTACAACCATGGCCGATGAGATCAATGGATACCGTAAAGGCGGTTTCATGCAAAGCCGTATTGTCCCTGACCATCATCTGGAGTTTCAGTTCATCTGCCCGTTTTTCATTCAGCGGGGCACAGATCAGGCCCCGTCCGTGGGTGGCCATAAAATTGATGATTTCGGGGGTCACGCGCTCGGCAGCGCAGATGAAGTCGCCTTCATTTTCGCGGTCTTCGTCATCCACTACAATCACCACCTTTCCCTGACGAATGTCTTCAATGGCGGAATGGATGGAATCCAACTGTATGTTGCTGTCGATGACTTTTACTTCTGATGATATCATATGGTTGCGTATGCATTTTTGGAGGCGATAAACACCTCAAGTTTTTCTACCTGATCTTCCCACTGGTAACCGGTTTCGACAAACTGTTTTGCCTTTACGGATACTGCATTCAACAATTTCGGATCCTTCATCAGTCGTTCGATGTGATCCGCAAGTCCCTGAGTGGAGTCACTGACCAATACCTCCGTTCCTTCTCGGGCTCCGATTGCATTATTCACCATTGAGGTCGTCACACAAGGGAGTCCGGTGGCCATGGCCTCAAGTATTTTATTCTGCAAACCCAGGCCGGAAAACATTGGCGCCACAAAGATACGACCATCTGCATAGGCATCCCTGATGTCTTCCATCCATCCGGAGACTTTAACACCGGGCACTTGGCCAAGCTTTTTAACCCCTTTCCCCGGCCTGGCGCCAGCCAGCAACACTTTTGGCTGTAGTCCACGTCGACGCAATTCAGGAAGTAATGTCCGTACAAGAAATGTAGCTGCCGCCTTGTTTGGCCCATAGCCAAGATTCCCAACAAATACGAGGTCAAACTCAGGTTGAGCTTTTCTTTCAGTCTCGAGAAACCTATGGTCGACACCATTGGGTACAACCAGTATCTGATCATGCCCGGCCAGGTTCAGTCGGTTTCGGTCCTGACTCGAAATGATGGTGTGTTTGTCAAAATCCTTATAGATCGTTCGTTCAAAAGCAGCCAGGCGCCTGGCTTCCCACCGAAACATAAATCCAAACGGACGATACTTGTGTGCCCATTGCCGCATGCCTTCAGAGAATACATCCATGTAATCCAGTGTTTTGGGAAATGGCAGAGCACGCACATACGTTGAAGCACGGATCAACTGGCAAATCACATGATCGGGTTCAAGATGGATAATGTGATACTGAACTTTTCGTTTGATGGTCCGGTCGAGAAAATAGCTGACCTGCAATGGAAGTCCTTCCATCCATCCTAAGAGCAATTGAACAGGTAATAACCAGTTGCGAATCATAAAAACGCGAATAGAGGCACAGAATGGCTCTAAAGCCTTTATCGATTCAGGCGAAATGGCTTTATGTGAGATGGCAACCAAATGAACCTCATGATGCCGGCTGAGCACGCGAATCTGATGAAAAGCCCTGAGCTTGTCACCCTTTTCTATAGGGTATGGAAAACGAGATGTCACAAATACAATCCGCACGCTGCAGTGTTCAGTTTAGGAGATCAGGGTAGACCTGGAAGGCCTGCCGGTTGGAGTAACATCCCGTCCCAGGAGCCGGTGATAGATATCGAGAACCTTACGGGCTGCGAGACTACTGTCAAACTGATGTCCTGCATGTTCCCTTGCTTGCCTGCAGATCTCCAATGCTGCTTCCGGGTGATCCACACAATATGCTATAGATTTTATAAAGGTGGGTGCATCATCCGCTACCAGGAAGTGAACGCGATCCTTGCCTTCGATCCCCTCCTTTCCCAATGTTGTGGTCAGGATCACCTTGCCCATCATCATGCCCTCTACAATTTTGACGCGCATGCCGCTGCCTGAAAACAAGGGCACGACCATGACTGAGTGACGACGTATAAAGGCTGCGGCATCCGGAACCTCCCCGTGCACGACCACATTGGGCCATTTCTTGGACTGTAATTCTCCAGGTGTATTACGGCCGGCAATATGAAACGTCATGGCAGGCCAACGTTTGTGTATGTCTGACCAACAGTGGTCCAAAAACCATTGCAATCCCTCAAGATTAGGCATCCAATCCAGAGATCCAATAAATCCAATAGACATGGAGGCACTGAACACTGGAAAATCGGAGGCATAGGATTCCGGATCAAAACCTATTGGAGCCGCTGACGCACCATTGGTGTACCCTTTCTCGCGAAACAATTGAAGATCACGGTCTGTCAGGGTCACGAGATAATCATATGCCGGAAACTGACCAATCTCATATTCCTTCAGTTTTCTCGTGAGGTAGGACAGATACAGTTTTCGCACTTTAGAAGCTGTATTCTGGGTGATACGCTCCCAGATTTCATGCTCCACATTATGCGCCCGCATCACAATTTTAGCTTTGGAAAATGCACGGATCGTATCTATGTATGGAGCCAAATACAGGGTTTCAAGCTGAATAATATCAAATTTTTCATGCTGAAGAATTTCTGCCAGTTTGGCTCTGAAGGCCTTTGAATTAAAGCGGCTGATATGGTACGATTCCCCATTGACTATACTGGCGAGTGCCTGCATGGGTTTGATGGAGTTGTCCAGATCAATCGTATGGATCTGTGTGAAATAATTGTACTCAGCGGGCAGGGCGGATAGATCACTGTAATGCTTGCTGGTATTCATGCACAACAAAGAAAGGTCACAACCCAGCGCCTTTAATTCCCTGCACAGATTGCTGACTGCGATGGATTCCCCGTCTTTCATCGGGTAAGGAAACTTCTTGCAGAGAAATAAAACTTTCATGGCTTGCGCTCAGGAGGGAGGGTAAAGTTAGTGTTTTTTACCCGGTGATCAGAAGACACTCATAACCCCTGGGGGAACCAGTACTTGCCCGGAGTGAAACATATTTTGCAAATTTGAGCCTGAATGACCGGACAGGAGACATATACTTGGGCAATTGACGCCAAGGGGATTGAACGTCGTTATGGAACCCTCCAGGTCCTAAAAGGCGTTAGTCTTAAAGTCGAAAAGGGAAAAATGGTCTCCATCGTCGGAAAATCCGGTTCCGGCAAGAGTACGCTGCTTCATATTCTTGGAACTCTGGATGCACCGGATGAGGGAGACGTAACCATCTGTGGGATCAGGATCCAGGACTTAAAAAGTAAGGCCCTTGCCTCCCTTCGCAGCAAACATCTGGGCTTTGTCTTCCAGTTTCACCATCTTCTACCTGAGTTCACTGCTGTTGAAAACATCGCCTTACCGGCCCTCATCACCGGGATGCGCAAGAAAGACGCCATGCGCAGAGCGTCAGATTTGCTACGCTATCTGCAATTAGCTGAACGAGCAGACCACAAGCCCAACCAATTGTCCGGGGGTGAGCAACAGCGGGTCGCCATCGGGCGCGCCCTGATGAATGAACCGGACATCCTTTTGGCTGATGAACCATCCGGAAACCTTGATACGGAGACTTCCATCCAGGTTCATCAGTTGCTCCGGAGCATCACCACCGAAATGGGTAAAAGCCTGGTCATCGTCACCCACAATGCAGAGCTTGCAGCACTCAGCGATCAGATTTATGAAATGAAAGATGGGCTGTTGACCCAAATGTAATCTAGCTGCATGCTGCCCTATGGGCTTTCAATTAGTAGATCATTGACAACAGCAAAAGGCAGACGTCCTTGCCTGCTCCTAAGTTCGGACTATCTTTGTGCCTCACGAAACTCAAAATGTTCGGTGCGTATGAAATTACTAGCATTCCCTTTACTGCTTTGCCTTCTGTTTGTTGCCTGCAAGCCCGGCGCCACTGCTGATACCAATGCTGCAGCTCCTGTCTCTGACGATCCAGCCGCCCTGGAAGCACAGGTACTGGCCATACATGATGAGATCATGCCCAAGATGTCCGATATCACTGACCTCAATGGAAAATTAAGAGATTACAAAAAGAACATTCCTGAAGATGCTTCAGGCAAAATCGTATCTCCGTCAGGCCTTGAAGAGGCTATCGGTTCACTTAAACTTGCAGAGCAGGGCATGTGGGACTGGATGAAGCAATACAATGATGCTAAGGCGACCGTGCAACCAGATCAGCTCAAATCCTTTTATGGACACCAACTGGAACTGGTCAACAAGGTGAAGACGGATATGCTTGC
>ERZ724521.1485-NODE-1485-length-10403-cov-2.923560_pt1 | contig 10403 bp, 12 predicted proteins | sample MGYA00376054_ERZ724521 | MGnify/ENA primary metagenome ERZ724521 (study PRJEB28724, sample SAMN07190883) | activated sludge metagenome | isolation source: activated sludge of sewage treatment plant in Hong Hong | place: Hong Kong | collected 2016-03-17 ... | reverse complement strand
CGGACGGCCCGATGGGCTGATCAAGACGCGGTCGCCCACGCCGACCGCGCCCGATGCTTCGCGTCCCGCGATATACGCATTGGGGTGGCCCTGATCCTTCAGGATTTTCTCGATCATCGCCGCAAGACCCTCGGCACCCTTGCCGAAAACACCTTCCGCAGCGCCGACGAGATCGTCCTTCTGATAGGCGGTCTTGGGATCGGGCGAGGCGGGAACCGTGGTCGCGCCCGATGCCGGGGCAGCAGTCGCCGCCGCTGGCTCGGTTGCAGGCGGTGATGGCGGGGCAGGGTTCGTCGAACCGCCGGGAGGAGCAAGGTCGGCGTCAATCGCTGTATTGGGATCGACCGACTGCACCTGCGCCTGAGCCATGACTGGCGCGAATGCAAGACCAAGGCCCGCGATCATCGCCAGCGCTGCGTTCCGCGCCTTTCCCATCAATCCTGTCATAATCATGTCCTCACCCGCGGAAATCCGCAATCTCACCCTATCCGGCGGACAAGATGAAACGGCAATGAACGAACGGCGACCTGAGTCGATTCTGCGCCGAACCGAATCGGAATGAACCCTATGCGTGGCTATTTCTGTAGCCAGCGCGTTGCGATAAACCATATGCCCATCGCGCCACCTGTCACTGCGCAGAATGCGACCACACCCCAGAATGCCCAAGGCTCCTTGGCGAAGGGTATCCCCTCGACATTCATACCGAGCAGGCCGGTGATGAAAGTCAGCGGCAGGAACACCAAAGCAACGATCGCCAAGATAAGCGCCTGCTTGTTCATATGCTCGGCGCGCAGATCGGTCAGCGCCTCGTGGGTCAGCGCCGCGCGTTCACGCACCGATTCCAGCTCCTCGACCATGCGCGCATAGCGATCTGCCGCTTCCTGGAAATGCAGGCGGTCGTCCGGCTCGATCCAGTCGGCATTCAATGCCATGAGCCGCTCGGTGGCCTGCCTTTGTGGTGAGAGGAAGCGCCGATAGGAGATGGCCTCAGCGCGGAGTTGCGCGACCTTGCGCCGCTCGCCGGTCTGTTCTTCCTCCAGCACCTCACTCTCGATGCTGTCCATCGCATCGCCCAGATCGGCGATTACAGGGTCCAGCTCCTCGGCAATTTCCATCGCGGTGGTGGAGATGAGATCGCCCGGATCCTTGACCTCTCCTGCCAGCATGTGCGTGACGACACGCTCCAATGCGCCCAGCTCCCGGAACGACAGCGTTATCGTCAACCCACGCTCTGCCCAGAACCGAATCGAGACCAGCGGATCGCCGTCAATCGCGGAGGGCGCGCCAAGTCCACGCATGTTGATGAGGGCGCCCTCACCGAATTCGGTGCAACGCGGGCGGGTTTCATGCGCCTTCAGGGCGGCGATGGCCTGATGCGGGATATGGGTGAACTCGTCGAGGATGCTATCGACATCGTCCTTCACTCCATCGATATGGATCCAGAGGAACTCGCGCGCTGAGTCATGCGCGGTGCAACCATTACGCTCCGCCTCCCACGCCTTGCCGCCAGCATAACGGAAATAACGGCTCATTTGTCATCCTCCCGATGCAGCCAGAGCGCAAGGCCCGGCCCGGCCCAATCCGGTCTGTGCGTTGCGGAGACGCGCGTGGCATCGGCACGGGCGCGGTCGAGGATCGCGGGCGCAACACCCGGTGCATGGAAAACGACATCCGCCTGCCCGAGATGACGAGCAGCACGCAATGTAAGCTCATCGGGGTCGTCGGAGGTGATTACGATCTTGTGCAGCCGGGGCGCAGCTCTTTCCTTGCTATCCGCCGTGCCGAGCCAACGCTCGACCATCGCCGCATCGGCTCCAGTCAGGGGATCGAGCGGCCCGCCTTCAGCCAGCCCCGCATCGATTGCCCTGCGGCGCGACGAAGCCTCGGGCCAACGCGTGCGCATTGCCGTCCGAGCTTTTCCAAGCGCCTCTGCCAGCGCGCCTAACGATGCTGGGAGCAATGCCTCCAACCGCTGCCGTAACGCCTTTGCCAGCCCAGCCGACGCCCCGCCGGTTCCAATAGCGATCAGCACCGGATCGCGGTCGACAATCGCGGGCAGCGTGAAGTCGCAATGCGTCGGGCGGTCTACCGCGTTCACCAACACGCCCCGCGCCTTGAGGCTGGCGATGACGGCAAGCGCTTGCCTCTCATCCTCGATAGCAACGACGGCAAGCGCGGCCTGCGCGTCCTCGTTGGTCTGGATGTCCGCCCCGGCGCGCTCCAGTAGACGGCGTTTCGCCGCCGCAGCATCGCCTTTGCCCAGCAAGATAACCGGCCTGCCCTCAAGCTTCATGAAAAGGGGCAGGCTGTGCATGATCCGCTCAGTCCTTCAGCCAGTCCGGCACATGCTCGGCGGCGATCAGCGTTTCCGGCAACACTCGCTCCGCCACGATAGCGAATTTATCGCCATCAACCATCACCTCCGGCACCAGCGCGCGGCTGTTATAGGTGCTCGCCATCGTCGCACCATATGCGCCTGCGGTGCGGAAGATCGCAAGATCACCGGACTGTACCGCATCGATTTCCCGCGCCATCGCGAAAGTGTCGCCGCTCTCACACACCGGCCCCGCAATATTGGCGACCAGTTTTTCGCCAGATGGCTTCACAGCCTCGAAATCATGATAGGCATCATACATCGCGGGCCGCGCAAGGTCGTTCATCGCCGCATCGACAATGATATAAGGCCGCGCAACGCTTGGCTTCACCCATATTACACGGGTCAGCAATACGCCTGCATTGCCGACGATCACACGCCCCGGCTCGAACATCAGGGTAACGTCCCATCCCTTGGTGACGCGTTCGACCATCCGGCCATAATCTGCGGGAGACGGTGGCACTTTATCGCGCTCATAGGGTACGCCAAGACCGCCACCGAGATCTACACGATCTATAGCGTGGCCTGCCGCGCGCAGATCGGTAACCAGTTCGCCGATGCGTCCATAGGCGGCCTCAAGCGGCCCCAAATCGAACAACTGGCTGCCGATATGGCAAGCGACGCCGCGTAGATTGAGACCAGGCAAGCCAGAAAGGCGTGAGAATATGCCCATCGCGTCGCTGATCGGTACGCCGAACTTGTTCTCGGACTTGCCGGTGGAAATCTTCGCATGCGTGCCCGCGTCGACATCCGGATTGACGCGCAACACAGCGGAAGCGGTCTTTCCACACGCCGCCGCCATCTCGGCGAGAACCGCACCCTCTTCCTCCAGCTCCAGATTGAACTGGCCGATCCCTGCATCCAGCGCATATTGCAACTCGGCCCGCGTTTTGCCGACGCCAGAGAAAACGATGTCCTCTGCGCGCATCCCCGCAGCCAGCGCGCGGGCAATCTCGCCCCCAGACACAACATCCGCGCCAAAGCCCTGCCGCGCCAGCACCTTCAGCACCGCAAGATTAGGGTTGGCCTTGATCGCGAAGGCGATATGCGTGCGAGGCAGGTTTGCTAGCGCCGCTTTGAACACCTGTGCGTGCCGCTCGAGCGTGGCGCGGGAATAGATATAGACCGGCGTGCCGACCGCTTCGGCAATGACGCGCATCGGCACGCCCTCGGCATGAAGCTCGCCATCGCGGTAGTTAAAATGATCCATGAATAAAGTCTTCTGAAAGATTGAGGTCAGGATGGCGGCAGATCGAACGTATCATCGCGACGTTCCTGCGATTTCAATATAGGCTCGCCACTGCGATCTGGCCGGGCCTGCGTCTCGAAGCGGGTCATCTCGTCAGGCGTTTGGGAGCGCTCCGCGCCACGCGCAACCGGTGCCGGGGTCTGACCCGGTTTCAGAGCCAGATCCTTGCGCGAGCCGCAACCGGCAAGCGCGAGCAGGGTGAGCGCCGCAATGAGAACCCGCTTCATAGCTTTTTCTCCATCAGTGCCGCCTTCGCTTGTGCGGTCCGCTGCCGCACTTGCACGGGCGCGGTGCCGCCATGGCTCATGCGGCTCGCTACCGAGGCATCGACCGTCAGCACCGAATAGACGCCCTCATTGATCCGCGCGTCGATTGCCTTGAGATCGGCAAGCGGCAGCAGGGCGAGCGCGCAGCCTTTATCCTCTGCAAGCTTCACCGCACGCCCAGTAATATGATGCGCCTCGCGGAACGGCACATCCGCCTCGCGCACCAGCCAGTCGGCAAGGTCTGTCGCGGTGGCGAAGCCGCTCTCCGCCAGCGCGCGCATCCGGTCTGTACGGAAAGTGACGGTCTCGACCATTCCCGCCATCGCCGCGAGGCAAAGGCCCAACAGATCATGTGCCTCAAACACCGGCGGCTTGTCGTCCTGCATATCCTTGGAATAGGCAAGCGGCAGTCCCTTCATCGTCACGGCAAGGCTGGTCATGCAGCCCATGATCCGCCCGGCATGACCACGCACCAGCTCCGCCGCGTCGGGGTTGCGCTTTTGCGGCATGATCGAACTGCCGGTCGAATAGGCGTCGGGCAGCGAAACGAAGCCGAAGGGCTGACTCGCCCAGATGATGAACTCCTCGGCGAGACGCGACAGGTGAAGCGAGCACTGCGTCGCTGCCATCAGATAATCCAGCGCGAAGTCCCGGTCAGACACGCTATCGAGGCTGTTGTCGGTCGGCGCATCGAAACCCAATGCAGTCGCCGTCATGTGCCGGTCGAGCGGGAAGCCGGTTCCGGCAAGCGCTGCTGCGCCTAGCGGGCATTGATTGAGCCGCGCCCGTGCATCGGCAAAGCGGCTGCGATCCCGCTTCAGCATCTCGTAATAGGCCATCAGATGATGCCCCAAAGTCACCGGCTGCGCGCTCTGCAAATGGGTGAAGCCCGGCATCACGCTATCGGCATGTTCCTCCGCCCGCGCGACCAGAGCTCGCTGCAGCGCCGCCAGCCCCCCGTCCACCTCATCCATCGCGTCCCGCACCCAAAGCTTGAAGTCGGTCGCGACCTGATCGTTGCGGCTGCGCGCGGTATGGAGCCTGCCTGCCGCTGGACCGATCAGTTCGGCCAGCCGCGACTCGGTCACCATATGGATGTCTTCCAGCGCCATATCGACCGGCACGCCGTTCGCCGCATATTCCTCCGCAACGCGGCTCAGCCCCTCAGTGATCGCCTGCGCATCCTCGCCGGAAACGATGCCACGCGCGGCCAACATCGCCACATGCGCCTTCGATCCCGCGATGTCCTGCTTCCACAGGCGCTTGTCGAACGGGATCGAGGCGTTTATCTCGCGCATGACCGATGCTGGCCCTTCGGCGAAGCGCCCGCCCCACATGCTGTTGGAGCCTGCCGTCATGTTTTTCTCGTCCCGCCCAGTCATTGCCCTGCTTCTCATTGGGATGTCGCTCGGCGGATGCGATAGGCAATCCGCGTCCAAGGAGCAAGCCAATGCGGTGACTTCGGGCGAAGTTAGCGGCGCGACTAAGGCGGAAAAAGCCGCACCTTATACGATAGACCGCGGCATGGCGGGCAGCGACATGCCCGATTACGCCTTTAAGGACGCGAGCGGCAAGGTACTGACGCTAGACCATTTCAGGGGCAAGCCAGTCCTCGTCAACCTGTGGGCAACATGGTGCGCGCCGTGCATCAAGGAGTTGCCTCAGCTCGACCGGATCGCGGGCGCTTATGCCAAAAGCGGGTTGCAGGTAATGCCGATCTCTCAGGATACGATGGAGGCCGATAAGGTAAGCGCCTTCTTCTCGGGCAAAGGCTTGCACAACCTCCAGACATGGTTCGACCCGGACAACAATTTCGGCTTCGGCTTCGGCGGCGCAGCGCTACCGACCAGCGTGCTCTATTCGTCGGACGGCAAGGAGATCGCCCGCATTATCGGCGCGCCGGATTGGGAGGGTGATGAGATGCGCGCACTGCTGGAGGAAACGGTCAATGAATAAGGCTGGCTGGATAGCTCTCTCCGCACTGTTTCTCGCAAGCTGCGGCAAGAAGGATGAAGCGCCCGATCTCGCCAAGCTGGAAGCCAAGGTCGCGACCAACTCCAGCGACCCGGCGCTACGCGAGGCAATCGAGGCGCCGATAGCGACCGACCCGGACCTAACCCGCGAAGCCAATCGCGACGCACTGAAGCCCGCCGACAAGCCGCTTGATGGGGAGCTGCCTGCCCGTCTGCCTGTGCGAGATGTTAAGGCGCAGGTGTTGAAGCTCACCGGCGGCAAGCTGCTCTCTACTCCTGCAGCGACGCGGACGATCACTTCCACAGGCGATGCGATCACGCTTTCCGGTATCGCCGCGCAACAGGGCCTAACCCAGACCTGTTCAGACCCGCGCCTCGATTATGACTTTGGCTGGGCGCAGCGCCTGCCCGCTGCCCTGCCGCTCTACCCCGGCGCGGCATTGAAGGAAGCGGCGGGCGCTGATGACCCGCACTGCACCGTCCGCGCAGCGACATTCGCCACAAGCGGATCGGCCAAGGACGTGCTCGATTTCTACTATACGATGGCGCGACGCGCCGGTTTCTCCGCCGAGCATATCGAGCTGAACGGCGGCGATGCAATCGGCGGCAAGGGCAAGGACGGTACGGGCTTCTACATTGCGCTGCGCCCCTCAACCGAAGGCGGCACAGAAGTGGATATGATTGTAAGCCAGCGCCGTTAGCGCCGAATCCTCGCCCGTCCCTTGCTCTTCCGCCCATTGCCGCATAGGGGGAAAGCCATGAACAGCCTTCTCGTTATGATCGGCGGCGCCCTGGGCGCGCTTGGCCGCTATCAGTTCGGCCGCATGACGGGGCAGATGCTGGGTACTGCGTGGCCGTGGGGCACGCTCGGCGTCAATATAGTGGGCGGCCTTGTCATGGGTCTTCTCGCAGGCTGGCTCGCGCGGCATGGAACGCCCAGCGGCGAGCAAGTGCGGCTGCTGATCGGCGTCGGCATATTAGGCGGCTTCACCACTTTCTCCGCGTTCAGCCTTGAGACAGCGCTGATGATCGAACGCGGGCAGCTTGGCAGCGCGGCGCTCTATGCACTGTTCTCTGTCGTCCTTTCGGTCCTCGCGCTGTTCGGCGGCCTCTTTACGATGAGGATTGCTACATGAGCGATCAGAACGCCCGCACCGCTATTGTCTCCGCTGAGGATGACGGCATCAGGCTCGATCGCTGGTTCAAGCGGCACATGGCCGATGTGCCGTTCGCTACCGTTTCGCGCTGGGCGCGCACCGGGCAGCTGCGCGTTGATGGCGCACGCGCCACGCCGGGAGACAGGATCGCAGAAGGCCAGTCGATCCGCATCCCACCGCTCCCTGCGCCGGACAAGGCCAAGCCCGCGCGCCCGGCCCGGCCAGCGCGCCCTAAACTGAGCACAGAGCAGCAGGAATTCGCGCAGAGCCTCGTCATCTATCGTGACGATCAGACCATCGTCATCAACAAGCCCCCCGGCCTCGCGACGCAGGGCGGAACGAAAACTCAGGACCATGTTGACGGGCTGCTCGACGCGTTATGCTATGAGCGGGAGGACCGCCCAAAGCTCGTCCACCGGCTCGACAAGGACACCTCCGGCGCGCTGCTGCTCGCCCGTACGCCGCGCTCCGCCGCATACTTCGCCAAGGCCTTCTCCAGCCGCACTGCGAGAAAAGTCTATTGGGCGCTGGTCGTCGGCGTGCCGAGCATCGAGGAGGGCATGATCGATTTACCTCTCGCCAAGCAGCCGGGGACCGGCGGCGAGAAGATGCATGTCGATGAGGAGGAGGGCCTGCCTTCGCGCACGCGCTACCGCGTAATCGAGCGTGCGGGAAATCGCGCCTGCTGGCTGGAGCTGCAACCTTATACCGGACGCACCCATCAGATCCGCGTGCACCTCGCCGCCATCGGTTTTCCGATTGTAGGCGACGGCAAATATGGCGGCAAGGACGCCTTCCTCTCAGGCACGATCAGCCGCAAGATGCACCTCCACGCGCGCCGCATCCGCGTCGATCACCCGGACGGTGGGCGGGTCGATGTGAAGGCCGAGCTGCCGCGCCACTTCTCGGAAAGCCTCGCGGACCTTGGCTTCACGGAGAGCGTGGGCGATCTCCCGCTTGACGAGGAGCTGGACACCGGCCCGACCCGCGAGGATCAGAAACGGATCGCGAAGCAGCACGCCAAGCAGGTGCGCAAGGAAAAGCGCGGTGAGCGGCGCAGCCGGGGGCAATCGGCCACGCCTAAGCGCCCCGCGCCAAAGCCACGCGCCAAGGGTCCGCCCAAGAAGAAATGAGCGCGCCCAACCGCCCCAACCGTCTCGCCCTGTTCGATTGCGACGGCACACTCGTTGATAGCCAGCACGACATCGTCGAGGCGATGAACCGCTGCTTCCACGCAGTGAAGCTCGTGCCGCCAACCCGTCTGGAAACGCTCGCCGTCATCGGCCTCTCCCTCCCGCAGGCGATGGCGCGGCTGCTGCCCGATGCGGAGGGTCATTTCCACGAGCATCTTGCCGAGCAATACAAGCTCGCCTTCCAGCATATGCGCCGCACCAATGGCGTGTCCGAACCGCTTTATCCGGGCATGTCTGAGCTGATCGTCCGGCTGGCGGATGACGGCTGGATGCTCGGCGTCGCTACTGGAAAATCGGACCGCGGGCTCAATCTCTGCCTCACCGGGCATGGCATTATCGAGCATTTCGTGACGCTGCAGACGGCGGACCGGCATCCTTCCAAGCCGCACCCTTCGATGGCATTGCAGGCGATGGCGGATGCGGGCGCAGCGCCTGAAACCACCCTCATGATCGGCGACACCAGCTATGACATGGAGATGGCGCAGAACGCCGGGATGCGCGGGCTCGGCGTCAACTGGGGCTATCATAGCGTGGACGAGCTGATCGAGGCTGGCGCGCATGCGGTCGCGGTAGACATCGACGACCTCGCGCGCCATATCGCTGCCCTATGACCGAAAGTGACGAACAGAAGGCCGCGCGGGAAGCGGCGGCCAAGCAACGCTTCGTGATCCTCAACCTTTTCCGCCTCTCCGGCATCGCGATCCTCACCTTCGGCTTCCTCATCATGATGCAGCGCTTCGGCTTTGTGCAGGGCCAGAAGGCGAAGATCATGGGCGCGATCATCGCGACAGTCGGCCTGTTTCAGGCGATGTTCGTGCCGCGCTATCTGGGCCGTGCGTGGCGGACGCCGCCAGAATGAAGCGCTTCTATAAAGAGGCTACGGCAACAGAGGCGGATGGCGGCTGGCAAATCCTGCTGGACGGACGCCCGGTGCGCACCCCCGCCCGCGCGCTGCTCATACTCCCCAATGCGGCGCTGGGGGAAGCCGTGGCGCAGGAATGGGCGGCGCAGGGCGAGGAGATCGACCCCGCATCGATGCCGATGACCGGCATAGCCAACGCTGCGCTCGACCATGTGACGCCGGACCCCGCCGCCTTCGCCGCGCCGATCATTGCTTATGGGGAGAGCGATCTGCTCTGCTATCGCGCCGAGGGGCCGGAGGTGCTTGTCCAGCGGCAGGAGGCGGCGTGGAGTCCGCTGCTCGGCTGGGCCGAGGCGCATTATGGCGCGCACTTTGCTGTTACCAGCGGCATCCTCCATGTCGCGCAGCCGCAGGAGACGCTGAAGCGGATGGCCGAGGCCGTGCTGGCGCTGCCGCCCTTCCTGCTCGCACCCCTCTCGACCCTCGTCACGATGAGCGGCTCGCTCATCATCGGCCTCGCGGCGGTGGAGCGCGCCTTCCCGTTGCAGGAGCTGTGGCAGGCGGCGGAGTTGGACGAGCTGTGGCAGGCCGAGCAATGGGGCGACGACGATCAGGCGCTGAAGCGGCGGGCGCAGCGGCATGAGGAGTTCATGACCGTGGCGCGCTTCGCGGATCTGGCGGCGGACTGATCTGGCCCCGAAACTTCGCTCGAAAGTCACGAAAGTCACGCCCTGTAAGGGGGCATCGCAGCCTTACTTATGGTTATGCGGACGCGCGCACTCCTCGCACTTCAACACTGTGAAAGAGCCAACACCATTTGTTTTCCGCGATTTCCGAGTCGTGAAACGTTCCATTTCACTCGAAATCGCTTCAGGTCCAGGCCAGCCATTCCCGCCGCCCGAAGGGTATTCAGCGCGAGGCACAGTGCTCGCGGGCAGTAATGAAAGCCATATCCCATTCGCCCGGCGCGCTTGGCTCTCTTGCGAGAGGGGAGCGTGCTGGCCGCTGGCGGACCTGCACCGCGAGGCGCAGCGCAGACGGCGGGAAACGGCAAGGGGCTCACCACGCGGAGGCGGAGATTTGGGCCTTCCGCAACGGCGTATCAGAAAGGCCGGGCTGTAGGACAGGGGAATTTGCGGTGTTGTGTTCTGCGTGGGTTAGTTTCCATCGGAAGAAGTGACAGCTTCCGCTAGAAGGTTTGTAATGCTAGCTTGGTATATCGCCGATTTAAGTGTGAGTGGTAGTGATATGCGTCCAAGAAATTTTAAATACTTCATAATCTTGGTCACATTGATAGCTTCCAACTTTTTCAAGTCTGACCTTCATGCA
>ERZ724521.1473-NODE-1473-length-10439-cov-3.134727_pt1 | contig 10439 bp, 9 predicted proteins | sample MGYA00376054_ERZ724521 | MGnify/ENA primary metagenome ERZ724521 (study PRJEB28724, sample SAMN07190883) | activated sludge metagenome | isolation source: activated sludge of sewage treatment plant in Hong Hong | place: Hong Kong | collected 2016-03-17 ... | reverse complement strand
GAGCATTTGGTCTCCATTCGTCAGGTGCAATCTGAAAAACCGGAAGGGGCGGTTGGGTTTCTGGCTTTTATTCCCTGGCCTTTCCAGGATGAGAACACCATGCTCCGCAGACTCAAAAGAGCGTACAATTCATGTACGGGAGATGAGTATATCCGAATGATCGCCTTGAGCCGGCTCATGCTGCCGAACATTGTGCACATACAGGCTTCTTGGCTAACTGTTGGCAAAACCACCGCACAAATCTGTCTTCATGCAGGCGCAGATGACTTTGGCAGCATTATGATTGAAGAAAACGTTGTCTCCGCCGCGGGTGCTCAGCAGCGGTTTACGGTCAGAGGTATCCAGCAGGCTATTCGGGAAGCGGGCTTCAGACCACAGTTAAGAAATCAGCAATATCAGTATATTGAGCTGCCCCCTTCGATTCGTCAGCAGACCCTGGACGAAAGCATGATGATTGTGGATTGAACCATGCTGAATCCACTACTTCTCCAGACCATTCATCCATTATGTTTGTCAAGCTCATAAAGTAAAATACACCTTCACATCATTCCATGTATCATCACGAATAAACCATCACAGATTGTCGTTGTTAAGAGTTGAACTTTATGCAGGCTAAGGATTTTTACGAAGAAATACAGGAAAGCGCAGATTTCATCAAAGAACGATTTGAAATCATTCCGGATATTGCGATTGTACTTGGTACCGGTCTCAACAAGCTCGTAAGCCGTATTGAGATCATCAAGGAATTGAGTTATAAGTTGATCCCATATTTTGTCCCTACAACGGTAGAATCGCATCCCGGCAAACTCATTCTGGCCCGGTGGCAATCGCGTTATGTGATACTACTTTCCGGCCGTCTGCACTATTATGAAGGATATTCAATTCAGGAGGTTAGTTATCCAATACGCGTACTGAAAATGCTCGGCATTCATCAACTTTGGATGACCAATGCGAGTGGCACCGTCAATCCGGAATATCAGGCTGGAGATCTTGTATTCATCAGCGACCATATCAACTTTCACCCTGAAAATCCATTGCGCGGAATCAATGATCACAGGCTTGGACTACGATTCCCGGATATGTCTGAAGTCTATAGCAAAGAGTTATTGAAGAAAGCCGAGCGCGCTTGTCAGCAACTTGGCCTTCCCTTTCGACAGGTCGTGTACTTCGGATTACAGGGTCCAAGTCTGGAGACACCGGCAGAATATCGAATGATTCGGTTGCTGGGTGCAGATATTGTCGGAATGTCCACGGTACCCGAAGCGATTGTGGCCCATCAATCCGGGCTGAAGACACTCGCGGCTTCCATCGTATCGAATTCAACACCCGACAATGGCCAGATGCATCAGACGACGATCGAGGATGTCATCGCGACGATCGAGAAGTCTTCTGAAAAACTATTTAAGGTTTTCGAAAGTCTTCTGAAGGAAGTTTGAACTTACGCATTGCACTTAAAAGCAACATGACAGATTAAAGAACTTTTATTTTGACTGTCGTGCATCTGGTGTCAACAGCGCTGAATTCTGAATTTAGCCACCCCGTTGAGCATTATTTTGCATCGTATGAGGTATCTCAAAGAAACCGAGTGCGGATCATCAGAAATGTTAACTGCAATAAAAATGTCGCAGTTAATTGAGAAAAGTGAAGTTATTTTTCTTTCGAATGTAAAGGGTGCCTACTGCTCTTCCTAATTTAAGGCCTTCTTCACACTCAGATCTGGTGTGCACGCCAATGTAGATTCTGGACAGCGCATTTTCTGTTGCCATTTCCCTGAAAGAATTGTAAGTCCTGGGATTGCCAAGAAATTCAGATCGGTTGATATGCGTCTTGTCGGTCATCTGAAATGTTGGGCCGAAATAGTTTTCAAGTATGACAGAAGCGGCCCCTCCGAATACGGAATGTCCGGAAGGATAAGCAGGAAACGAGGGAGCGGGTATCATGGAGACCCAATCCGGATCAATATACTTCATGATAAAACTTTCTGGCCTCTGTACATTGTATTTATACTTTGCATTCCACGTGATGACCGCAGCATCATTAAGGGCAAGCCCTAACAACAGATCTAATTCCAATACCTTTTTAAAACTCAATGTTGAATTTTCTACGGCCTGAATAGCAATTGAAATCCAACGCGCAGAGGGGCTAATTGTAAATCCAGGAAAATCATCACTCCAGAATTCGCTGATCCACTTTTTTTCATGATCCAGGTTATTGCCAAGAAAGACTACCTCTTGTGCTTGTTTGTAATACTCCGATGTCCGATTGGTGTCATAAGGTATAGGAGGTAAAATATCAACATCATGGGCTCCTACCAGAAAAGTCCTTGCCTCTCCCCAATGTGGAAGTAGCGCCGGCATTGCGCGGGTACCGGTCTCCTGCCAACATCCAATACATTCTATGGGCTTAAAGGAATGATCATAATTAAAAAGGAAGCCATCATGAGCGATTGAATCAGATTTAGAATATTTCCAAATGATATTGGCTATCTCGGTTCCATGCAAAAGTGATCTTGAATAAGAATCTTCTGTGACGTTGCGCTCAAATCGTTTGTTGCATCGAATGTAAAGTTCGTCAATTCGGGTGCGATAATTTTCCGGAGCGGTTGCAAAAAATAATTTTAAAAGAACGTTCATACACTTACTGACCGCAATGCCTGGTTCGATATCGATCAGCGTTTCAGATTGACTATTGTTGAGATCTGAAATCAGATTATCAATTTTAACAGGCGGACAAATTTCTTTGGCGGCCAGGTACTTTCCAAGCCCAACGTACGCCAACATTCTGGCCGTCACAGGAGCCCTGTATCCTGGCGTATTCTGCTCAAGTTCAAGAATAAGTTTGTTCCAGTCAAGTATGGTCTGCACCCTCCTCCTATCGAGACTTTCTTCTTTACACCGTAAATTCAGAAAAGAGATAAACAAACAGAATGTTAAACTGAGGAAGACAAGAAGTAAATGATTCTTTTTCAACATTAATCAACCTTATTAACTATTGGGGATATATATTTTAAAAACAGAGCCCTTATCCTCTTTGGAAGCCACTTCGAGCTTGAACTGGTGTATTTTCATAACGGTATTGACCAGGGACAGGCCAATTCCAAATCCTTTTTTATGATAATTTCTGGGATCTCTGTAGAACGGTTTAAAAATTAGTTGTACATCTTCAGGACTTATTCCTGGCCCATCATCTGACATTTCGAGTAAAATCATTTTATTCTTGAGGATCATTTTAACATCAACATACTTATTGCTTGAATACTTGCAGCAATTATCCATAATATTCATCATGGCTGAGGTTAAAAGGGACTTGTTACCCCGGACATAAAAATCTTTTTCGGATTCCGGATCCCCGATAATCTCAATATCAATTGCATAATCTGAATTTGATCGCTTCAACAGGTTTCGGGATTCAATGAGAATTTCATCTAATCGAACAACATCGAATTGAATACCGCCGTCTTCCGATTGTATTCTTGCCAATTGTAGCAGGTTCTCGATGGTATCGTTGATTCTGAAGGTATCTTCCAAAATGGATTTGATATAAGCGTTATCTTCAGGGCTTATTTTGTTTTCCGAGCTAAGCAACAACTCCAATTGAGAGGTAATGGAAGATATTGGATTCTTCAGCTCATGCGATACATTTGAAATGAAGTTTTTCTGCATTTTAAATGCTTCCTCAATGCGGTCAAGCAGTTTGTTAAAAGTATGAATCAGATGGTCTATTTCATCTTTGGTATCGATACCCAGTATCCTGGCACCCAAATTACTGGGAAGCATTGATTCAACCTGTGTTACAACATTTTTAACCGGTTGAAGTGCCTGTTTCGTATACCACCAGCCACCAATTGATGCGATCATCATGCCAATCAGTATGGTTAAGAATAACAGGGACTTAATTCTGTTCAGTGCATCTTTATTGACTCCGTTGAATGCCAATACGATGAACTTATCCGTATTGTTGTGATTTAATGTATACGCAAGTTTGATTAATCCATCCGGGGATGATGAACAAACTTCAGATCCTTGCAAAAGTGAATTAATATCCTGGGGAGATAATTGCCAGTCGTTTGAATTAAGCGAAAAAATCTTGGTAAAATTTACATCGTATATAATGATATTTGATTTGACATTAAATTCATCATGGCCAGGTTTGATGGTGTCTCGTTGGAAGGTGCCGGCGTTGGATAGTACTCTTGATGCTATATTGGTTGATTGGGATCGCAGTGTTCCTACCTGCTCCTTGATCACCTGTTCATAGAATTTGGAATAAAAAAAATAGAGTGAACAAAGGAGTAATATAAATACCAACAGGAGGAATTGAAGTGTCAGTTTAGTATGAATCTGCATGGGCGTTGTATCTTAAGATGTAACCTGTTTTGAAGACCGTATGTATTAATTTGGGATGGTTCGGCAGGTCAATTTTTTTGCGTAAGAAATTGACATATACTTCCACTATATTGGTCCGTGTGTCAAAATGTATATTCCAGACTTTCTCCGCCAACTCAGTTCTGGAAATAACCCTTTCGGGGTTTTTAAGAAAGTACTCGAGTAACGTAAATTCTTTTGGTGTCAACTGTATTTTGGTTTGAGATGATATTCTGATGGCCTCTCTGGTATTGTAGTTGAGGCCCAAGTCAGCAAATTCAATTTTCTCATCTTCAACAATTTTTTTTCTTTCAAATCGCCTCGACAATGACCTGACGCGAAGCAATAATTCTTTAAACTCAAATGGTTTGGTCTAATAATCATCAGCGCCTGCTTCCAGTCCCTCGATTTTATCTTTGGTGTGATTCAGTGCAGAAAGAAAAAGTACAGGTGTGTAAATGCGTTTATTTCTAATTATTTTTAAAAGATCAATCCCGGACAGTCGAGGCATTAGAATGTCTGAAATAATAACATGGTAGTCATTGTTCTCAATGAGCTCAAGGCCCTTTTCACCATTGCTTGCAGTTTCGACAATGATGGAATTTGCATCTAAGTAGGATTTGATAGCGCTGAGTAATTTTGCTTCATCTTCGATGACCAGTACTTTCAGCATAAGGTTATTTGCATATGACGTTTCAAAAATACGTCAGTTGGGAATACAATTCAATCTGTTTTTAAGATACAAGATAAATGCCTCTTTAAAACCCTTATTTTATAGGAATTTTGGCGCGATCGAAAACTTACTTTTAATGACTTTTTAATTACAGGTTTCTCCTTGATGCTTTAGGCAGGTGTAATTTTGAGCGGTTTTTTTTAATATTCAAAATAAACGTCTATGGTAAATTTTAAAATTTTTACGTGTTTTTTATTCGTTGGATGTGTATTGTTTCTTTTTAATCGATGCAACAAAGATGGAGATTCTAATTCCGGATCCGATTCCAATAAAGTACAAAATTATTCATACAGCACAGTATGGGAATGGAATGAATTATTTCTGAGAATTGAACGTTATGCAGCCGGTTACAGACCTGGTCCTGCACCCACTTCGCTGGCCTATATGGGTTTGGCGGCTTACGAGGCCTGTGCGCCCGGATTCACAGAATATCAGTCTGTTATTAGCTATTTTCCGGATGTCAAAATGCCCGTTTTTGACGAAAAACTAAAGTATCACTGGCCTACTGTTGCAAGCTCCGTATTCGCCTACATGATGCCAAGGTATTTCGTGGATCAACCCGCCGAACATCAGAACTGGATGAATCAGTTAAAAGCCAAACTTGAAAATGAAGCCAAAGCCAATATCTCCAGTGAAGAATTGCAACGATCAATTGACAGGGGAACCAAAGTTGCAGAAGCTTTTTGGAATTGGTTTACATCAGACAAAGTAGCATACAACCATTATAAAGATCCGTTTCAAGGTTATGTCTGGCAGGACCATTTTAAAAAAGAAGGTGACTGGAAGCCAACTCCTCCGGGACCTGATAAGCCGATGGGTGGGGTATATGGAGGATGCCGGACATTTGTCCTACAGGGAGATGCAGAAAAGACTGCTAGAAAACCACTTCCATACAGTACCGAAAAAAATTCTCCGTATTACGGACAGGCTTACGAAGTGTGGACAAGAAATGGCAGTCAGGAAGCTGCTGAAGACCAATGGGTTGCAGAGTTTTGGAGCGACGATTTGCTGAATCAGACCTTTAGCCCTGGTCCAAGATGGATTGCCATCGGTGATCAGGTTCTCAAAAGAGAAAACAGTAATTTGGAAACTGCGCTCGCTATGGAAGCTAAAGTCGGTATCTCTCTCAATGAGGCAGCAGTAGATTGCTGGTATTCAAAATATAAATTTAATGTCGAGCGACCAGTAACATATATTAAAAAGTATCTTGATCCTAACTGGGATTCAGGGCTCATGTATATTGAAAAAAACTGGGTAAGTTTTACACCACCTTTCCCAGCTTATCCTTCCGGACACTCTACGATGGGAGCCGCTGGAGCAGAAGCATTGGGCAGCATTTTCGGTTACTCCTATGCCATGACGGACAATTGTCATCTGGGAAGAACTGAATTCAATGGCACACCAAGATCTTTTGGAAGCTTCTTTGAAATGGCTCAGGAGAATGCCTGGTCCAGAGTACCGCTAGGCGTTCACTGGAGAATGGATTGTGAAGAAGGCGTGCGTTTCGGAACTGAAATTGCAAGAAAGGTAAATTCGAGAATTGCCTGGAAGAAATAAAATTGTGAACACATTTTTAAAAGACCATCTGCTTGTCGGATGGTCTTTTTTAATTTAATCTAATCAGGGATATAATGAACACTCAAGTTAATTCAGATGCCCTTTCTGTTTTTCAAATGCTGGCAATGGTGGCCTTTCTTTTCTTGGTTTTTGCCTGCAAGGATCCAAAAGGCGTGTCCATGGAAAACGGCTTGCATAAAACGTATTTTAATACGGGAGCAGTTGAAAAGGAATTCTACCTTCGAGACGGTAAAATAGAGGGATGGTGCAAATTGTATTATCTTGACGGTAGACTGAAAGGCGAACAATTTTTTCAAAACGGGTTACAGCAAAATAAAACAACCTTTTACTTTCCATCTGGCTCTATCAGAGAAGTTCAGTACTATCAAATGGGTAACAAGACAGGTTCGGATACAAGTTGGAATCAAAATGGCACCTTGGCTTTGGTCAGTACTTATGAAAGTGGCAGTCTGAATGGTCCGCAATGGAAATATGATGAAAATGGAATCTTAACCCACAAGGCCCTGTTTCATGCAGATACGATTGTTTCAATTAATACATTTTGAAATGCAAAAGCAAGCGAATTTGTGATTGATTTTTGATGTTTAAAATTTACATCATTCTTCTACAAGATCCAAGTCAGATGCTCATTCGATTTTTCAGTCAATAATGTCAGTAATTTTTGCTTAATGATAAGTTGTTAAAAACGATCAGGCACGATTAAAATTATAATTCGACTGCAAGTCTTTTCTTACGTATTCCTCTGTAAATAATTTTGAAGCCCTCTTTTTTCAGTAATTCAGACTGATGTAATTCAGCACCCGGAAATTTGTCAATCAGGCTTCCGTCATCGCGAACTACCCTCCAGTAGGGTGGTATTTTTTTTGCACCTTCTGCGCGAAGTTCTTCTGCATACTCCGAACAGATCCTCAGGAATATTCCTGTAGTCAGCGGGCAGGCATAATCTGCTTCACAGGCTTCGGCTACATTCCGGCGAAATTCACTTAAAATCATAATGCTTCCCTTTGGAATTGTCAGGAGAATTTTTTCGATAATACGCGGTGTGGGTATGACCATGCGATGACCAGCATAAGTTGTATTCCATTTTTCAGGTCCTTCTTCGATAACAGGATTTGCTGGCTTATCCATTTTGATTTTCCAGGGCACTTTAGATTTCATGACAGGCTATTTCGTGTCAAGATAAAGTTGATGGTACTCATGGATCAGTGTAGAGTTATCAAATTTTTTTAGTTCTTCTTTCGCCTGAATCTGAAATCCCGATCTCCATTGCGGATTATTTTGAATATTCACAATAGCTCCGGCTAGTTCTTCCGGTTGCAGGCAGTCTGCGTAAATGCCCGCTGCACCGGCAATCTCCTGTAATACTGAACCGCGATGGGCGATGACAGGAACACCGGATGCCATCGCTTCTACAGCTGGAATACCAAAACCTTCCATCAGACTGGGATAAATCAGACCCAGGCTGTGGCGATAAAGCCAGGCCAGCGTCGGTGTATCTATATTGCGTAGAAAAGTAAACCATTGATTAAGCCCATAACGGTTCACGTCGTCACTGAATGCTTGCAAAAGTCTGCCACTTCCCACCATCACGACAGGCAGCCGATCTTCCCTGGACATCGTGCGATAAGCTTCAATGATACTGCCCAGATTTTTTCTTGGTCCGAAGGAAGACACACACAACCAGTACGACTTGGGAAGGCTTGAAGGGAGTGTCTCATCGGTGCACTGCACCTGATCCTGATAAAAGACGGGATCGCAGTTCTGATAGATCACGCGGATCTTCTTGTCCTCTACGCGCAAGTATTTTTTGAGTTCATCGGCAGTATATTGGCTTACACATACGATCCGATCGGCCGTATGTACCGCATGTCTGAGTTTGGCAGTATAAATCATCCGGTCGGCCAAAGCATAGTCGCTTTTTCGGGACATAAAAATGACATCGTGCACCGTGACGATTTGACGATAATGTGGCTTGACGTAATGAAAGGGTAGTTCTGCGCTCAGTCCATGGAGAATGTCACCATGTTTGAGTTGTCTGCCCAAGGCGAATACGCGTGTAAGACCCAGAGGATTGGCATATTGATGTATCCGGTAGGATGGATCTGAAAACTCTTCGAAGTATGGCGAATTTCCTTGTTCCGGGCTGAGCAAATGCCACTTTTCTCCAGGGTATTCCTGCTTCAGACCACGTAAGAGCCACCGGCAATAATTACCCAAGCCCGTTTGATTATAAAATAATCGCTTGGCTTCAAAATATACGCTCATTCTACGGTTAAAGGTAGCAATAGTTGTTTATTGAAATTACCTTTGGCCCATGTCACAAACTACAACAGGAACCGAACTCAAATCGCTTTTTCTCCTTGATCCCTCGATCACTTATTTGAATTATGGATCATTTGGTGCCTGCCCGCGCGAAATATTTGAAGCGTATCAACGATATCAGCTGGAACTTGAGCGTGAGCCAGTTCATTTTATTACACGCGCTGGTATGGAATATGCCGCCCGTTCAAGAAAGGAACTCGCGGATTATCTTCATTGCGATACGGATGATATCGTGTGGACGATGAATCCATCCTTTGCGGTCAATATCATTGCCAAGAGCTTCGCGCTGTCGCCTGGAGATGAGATCCTTGCCACCGATCTGGAGTATGGGGCTTGTGACAAGACCTGGGATTATTATTGTGAGAAAGCAGGGGCAAAATATCGGCGTCAAAAAATTAATCTGCCGGTGCTTGATGCGCAACAGATTGTTGAAGATCTTTTTAAAGGATTCGGACCCAGGACCAGGCTGGTCTTTGTGAGTCACCTGACATCTTCGACGGGCATGATACTTCCCGTCCACGATATTGTGCGCGAGGCACACCGCCGCGGCGTCCCATGCTTTGTTGATGGTGCGCATGCGCCGGGGCAAATAGGCCTTGATCTGACCGCACTTGATGCGGACATGTATGTTGGTGCCTGCCACAAATGGATGCTTAGCCCCAAGGGTTGCTCTTTTCTGTATGTGCGTCACAGTCTTCAGGACGTCATAGATCCGCTGATCATTTCCTGGGGTTACAAGGCAATGTTTCCGGGACCTTCCCGCTTTCAGGATTATCATATGGTGCAGGGTACCCGCGATTACTCGGCATTCCTGACCATTCCACACTGTCTTGAATTTATGCGCAAGTTTCAATGGGATAAAGTGAGAAGCCAGTGCCGTGCCATGGTGCGCTCGAATGCCACACGATTTTACCAATTATTGGAATCAGATCCTATTTGCCCGATTGATGAGGAATTCATCGCGCAGATGCTGAGTATTCCCATACGATGCGCAGAACCTGAATTGCTCTACAAGACGCTGTTTGAAAAATATAATATTGAAATACCCGTTATGCGCCAGGATGACCGTGTCTACCTTCGATATTCCATTAATGCATTTAATCAGCAGGAAGATCTCGACAGACTTTACGACGCGCTATTGGAAATTAAGGGGGAGGGACAATTATTGGGATTATGAATTGTGAGTCGCGTGTCTTGAGTCGCGTGTCATATTAGAATATTCTGAAAATTTAATAGATGACTATTGACAATTAACTACTGACCATTGTAGTAAGTCGCGAGTCGCGGGTCGCGAGTCAATTTTGGAATATTCAGAGAATTAAGTGAATGACTATTGACCATTGACTACTGACCATTGTAGTAAGTCTTGAGTCGCGTGTCATATTAAAATATTCTGAAAATTTAATAGATGACTATTGACCAGTGACTACTGACCATTGTAG
>ERZ724521.1470-NODE-1470-length-10441-cov-3.599365_pt1 | contig 10441 bp, 8 predicted proteins | sample MGYA00376054_ERZ724521 | MGnify/ENA primary metagenome ERZ724521 (study PRJEB28724, sample SAMN07190883) | activated sludge metagenome | isolation source: activated sludge of sewage treatment plant in Hong Hong | place: Hong Kong | collected 2016-03-17 ... | reverse complement strand
TTGGGCAATAAATTCAATACTTATCCTGTTTTTCAAAGCATACAACCCCCAATCTCTTACATCACCCACATGAAACGAAACCGACTTATTCTTTTCCTCAGTATTCCAATCCTGGCCGCCGGAGCTTACTTTTTTCTACGGAACCCTGAGGCCGGCTCTACAGTAGAAAACCTGCTCGCTGAAGCCAGAGAAGCTCCATTGCCCGTAACCATACATGCCCCTGGTGAATTGCTCGCCAGGAGATCTGAAAAGATCAAAGGCCCTGATGGATTGCGTAATGTGGGGATCTATCAGGTCACCATCGCCAATCTCGTCCCGGAGGGCACCGTGGTTCAGCAAGGACAGTTTATTGCTTCCCTCGACCGCACCGAACTCGATGGCAAGATCAAAGAATCCCAGACAGAAATCGATAAGATCCAGACCCAATTGGATCAGGCCAAAATCGATACCGCCATCGAAATGCGCGGCCTTAGGGACCAGATTATCAACCTCCGTTTTTCGATGAAGGAAAAGGAACTCACCCTGGAACTCAGTAAATACGAGCCTGAAGCCATCAAACAACAAGCCCGCCTGGATCTGGAGCGCAGCCAGCGTGAATTGGATCAGCTTGAAAATAAACTCACCCTCAGTAAGGAAAAATCCATTGCCGTCATTGAAGAAATCAATGCTTCTTACCGCCAGCAGGAGTTTCGTCTAAGCCGGTTACAGGAGTTGCAGACCGGCATGACCGTCATGGCACCCAAATCAGGTATGGTCATTTACGCCCGGGATTGGGATGGTAAAAAAGGCCCTGGTTCACAGGTCTCGGCCTGGGATCCCACGATTGCCGAACTTCCTGACCTGAGTGAGATGATCACCAAAGTATATATTAATGAGGTGGACATTACTAAGGTATTGCCCGGCCAAAAGGCAAAAGTCACGGTAGATGCCTTTCCGGGAAAAGAGTTTTCCGGTACGGTCCTTTCCAAAGCGAATATTGGAGAGCAGGTGCGCAATTTTGATACGAAAGTGTTTGAAGTCATTGTGTTGCTCAATTCCATTGATTCGCTCCTTCGCCCTGCGATGACCACTGGCATTAGCGTGATGGTGGATTCTATTCCGAGTTGTTTGCAGGTGCCATTGGAAGCCATACAGGTAGACAGTGTGAGCTTTGTCTACAAAAAAACCAAAACAGGTTTTGAACGGCAGGAAGTTGTCACCGGGCCTTCCAATGATGTATCCATATGCATTGCGGCCGGTCTTTCCGGCGGTGAGCAGGTTAGTCTCAATGCACCGCCGGAAGCGGATAAACTTCCTTTTACTTATCTCGATCCCGGAGTCAAACAAGCCGCACAGTCCAAAATGGAATCTGAGCTGGCCGCACGCCTGAAGGTGCAAAATGAAGTGGCCAAGACGATTAAGAATGAAGATGCTCCGCAGCAACAGGAAGGCGGGGCTTCAATAATTATTTTCTGATCCTTCATCCACACGACTGATATGAAGGAAAGACTGGTATTCCTATTTAAAATGGCTGTCCAAAGTGTGATGGTCAATAAACTCCGTGGTATCCTGACAGCGCTGGGGGTGGTATTCGGTGTAGCTGCGGTTATTGCCATGTTAGCTATTGGTTCAGGCGCCAAAAAATTTATCCTGGATCAGATGCGGCTGATTGGGACCAACAACATCGTTTTTACGCACAAACCCCTCGACAGTAAAGAAGGTGACGACACCCAGGAATCTACTGAAACTAAAAAAGCCGCCAACCAATCTGATTTAAAACCTTGGGCACCGGGTATGTCCAAAAGTGATTTGGCAGTTATAAGGTCGCTGCCTTCTGTAGAACTCATCAGCCCGGAAATCATCCGACAAACCAAAGTCATTTTTGATGGCAAAATCTCAGACATCCGTTGCGTAGGGGTCAATAATAGTTTTTTTGAACTCAACCACCTGGCACCATATAAGGGCACCTTGTTTACGGAAGAGCATCTCAACCAGGCCTTGCCCGTATGTGTCATAGGCCGCAATGTGGAAACCAAGTTATTCAGTGGCAAAGACCCTATCGGTCAATCCATAAAATGCGGGAATAGTTACTTCACGATCATTGGTGTACTGGACAAACGAATTGCTACACGCGAAACACTCGTTTCCCTTGGCCTTCGGGATCTCAATTCTGACATCTTCATACCGCTCGATGTTTCGCTAATTCGATTTGGTGACCGGTCGCAGATCCGGGCCGAACATATTGGACAAAGAGGACTAAACCAGGGTGAAAAGGAACCGGAAATTCAGCAGATCGACAGGCTGGTGATCAGCGTTACGGATTCAAAATTCCTTCAGCCTACCGCTGATGTGATCGCCCGCATGTTGAAACGCAGACATGGCGGACAAGTGGACTTCAATATGGAGATCCCGGAGTTATTACTGCAGCAGGAACAGAAGACGCAGGATATGTTCAATCTCGTGCTCGCGGTGATTGCCGGTATTTCCTTGCTGGTCGGTGGGATCGGTATTATGAATATCATGCTGGCATCAGTGTACGAACGGATCAAGGAGATTGGTGTCAGAAGAGCACTGGGGGCGACCTACATGGACATCACCATCCAGTTTTTGATAGAGGCCGTTCTCGTCAGTACGATCGGAGGGCTTCTCGGCGTTATTCTTGGCATCGGTGCGGCCAGTATGATTTCATCTGCTGCCGAAATTCCTACCGTCATCTCCTGGTGGTCTATTGTTTTGTCCTTTGGCGTGGCGGCTTCCATCGGTCTGATATTTGGAATCTTTCCTGCACGAAAGGCGGCTAGGTTGGATCCTATCGAGGCTTTGCGCACAGATTAGGATTAATAGTTCTGATATGATTTGCCAGCTGAGATATTCCTTTTGAAAATTAATAGTACTTAAAGACACGTGCTCCTTGATGGTTCAGTGGCCCTTTAATCATAAAACCCATTCAATTCCTGACGTTATGAAAAAGACTAGCCTGCCTAAAATCCTTGTCGCCTGCGCTCTTATGATGGCATGGCATATGCCATCACTCACTGCGCAAAGCACGTACCGCCTCACATTGGATGAGGTAGTGGAGTTGGCACAAAGTGATGCGCCTGATGCCTTGCTGGCCTCCACGCGTTGGAAGAGGGATTATTGGACCTTTAGATCATTCCAGGCAGATTTCAGGCCCAACATCCTGCTCAATGCCAGCACCCTGCCGCTCTTTAATCGCTCTATTGAGCCCATTACACTTTCGACAGGGGAGGAAGCCTACGTGGCCAGGGCGTATATGGACAATCAGGTCAACTTATCCTTGCAGCAAGACGTGGCATTGACGGGAGGTACCGTATACTTTGGCAGTGGGCTTGGCCGTCTGGATGTGTTTGAGACTAAGGATGTGCAGGCATCCCGGTCCTACCTTTCCAATCCGATCAATCTTGGATTTGTCCAGCCTTTGTTTCAATTCAATGCCATGAAATGGCGAAAGAAAATTGAACCGGTCGCCTACAGAGAAAGTGAGAAAATGTATTCAGAACAAATGGAGGCTGTGGCCAGCCGTGCAGCTACCTTGTTTTTTAATCTGATGACCAGTCAGTTGGATGCCGTAGCGGCTCAGCAAGACAAGGATAATGCGGATACATTGCTCGTCTTATCCCGTGGCCGGTTTGAAGTAGGCAAGATCGCGGAGACAGATTTACTTCAGGTGGAACTCAATGCTATGGATGCAGAAACCCGTTTGGCCGAGGCTCAGCTCAATATGCAGACACAAACGGAGCAGTTGAGAGATTTTCTCGATCTGCAAGGGGATATTCAATTTGAGCTCATCCCACCTTATGATTTGCCATCGGTGTTGATTGATCCGGATCAGGCCCTGGCGTATGCACAACAAAACCGGAGTGCCATGGTGGCGTATGATCGTCGCTTGTTGGAAGCCAACCGAGAAGTGGAACGTGCCAAAGGGGATGCAGGTATTACCGCTCAGCTTGAAGGGCGATTTGGTTTGACTCAGACTGGCTCACAAATTGACCAGGTATATTCAGATCTGATTGATCAGGAGGTAGTAAGTTTTGGTATTTCCGTTCCAATTGCGGATTGGGGCAAATCCAGAGCCCGTCGTGAAGTAGCACTCTCCAACCTTGAGTTAGAGCAGCGGCAGATCGAACAAGAGCGCGAAAATTTCAAGCGAACCGTTGTCCTCAAAGCGCAGCAATTTGACCTCGTGCGCCGCAATGCGGAGATCGCCAGTCGCTACCTTGAGTCCGCGCGTAAGCGTTATGAAATCACCTATCAGCGATACCTGATCGGAAAAATTTCTGTTACCGATCTCAACCTGGCCCTGGCGGATCAGGAAAATGCCCGCAGAGGTTATTTGCAGGCGGTACGTGATTTCTGGATGGCACTCTATGAGATTCGAGGACTCACTTTGTATGATTTCACAAAAGATCAATCCCTGATGCTGATTCCACCAGTGGGAGAATAGGGAAACTCACCCCCGCCCCTTGTCTTGCTTTACGTGTGACTCACCCCCGCCCCCTCTCTTATTTCAGGAAATACAAATAGAAATAGTTTGGTGCGTGTGACTCACCCCCGCCCCCTCTCTTATTTCAGGAAGTACAAATAGAAAGAGTTTGGACATTAGAGAGGGGAGGTATGAAGGGTCTGGGTCGACAGATGAAGCTGTGGAAAATGACTTTTGCGAGTATGCAGAGCCGGAAGGTATCCTGCTGCGCAGGGACCCTTCCGGCCCCGTCTCCCCTGTGAAAGATCACACCTCCCCTCTCTTTTTACTAAATCACTTTCGGAAAAGTAACCACTATATAAGAGAGGGGGCGGGGGTGAGTTCTGCCGGATCACTTTCGGAAGTAAAGTCACTTTATAAGACAGGGGGCGGGGGTGAGTCCTGCGGGAACACAGAGGGGTCGGGGGTGAATCCTGCCGGAACACTAATCCAGGTGCATTTTTGTTTTGCGTAAGGACCAACGAAATGGTAGAATCCCTCAAAAAATCATATACTTCAAAGATTTATATGTTAAAATCAGAAAATAATTAGGAAATATGGGAATTATGTTTTTTTTTTTCGTGCCATTAATCAAAAGACCCGACCCTGAAAACCATTCCTTCCTGTGTCGGACCTGGTTGATGGCGGAGTCCGATGCCGCCTGACAAGAAGTAGGTGTTTTTTAATTCTATTTGTTATGAAAAATTTATTTAGAAGCTTTGGAATGCTTCTCTTTTTGGCTTGTATTGGATGCAATTCTGATGAGCTTTGTGACAGTAAACCTAATGATGTTGTCCCCATTACTAGTCGAACTTATCCTGGAGACTGGACAATTGTTCTTTTAGAAAAGGGTAAATGCAAAAATGATTGCACGAGAGGGATGTCTTTGAGATGTGGTGGCACTATTACTTGGAATAGATGTGGAAAACTTACACTACGACTTTATTATTGTGGTGGAGGTTATATTGAAACTGGAACATTTGAGATTGTACCTGGTATTGCGGCTGCGGATACAGCAGATGCTGTTAGAGCAAGAATTGAGTATCCTGATCGGTATCATGCCAGGTTTGTTTTTCTGGAGGATATATCTGATGAACTTGTTCTTGATTCTGATTTTACCGTAACAAATAATATGCGATGGGAGGATGATTTAGGATATACTTTTGGAGGAAATACATTCCATTATTTTCAATTTATTGGAGGTGACTATTCAATAGTAGTTAACACAAGTTATCCCTACGGATCTGCATTGGTGGATGTTTCATCTTACTAAGATTATTCTTTGTTCCCCTTCCCAAGCCATTTTTGGGAAGGGGACCATTTGTCCAAACATTTCTCAGTATGAAATTTAAATATTTGCCTTGGTTTTATATCGTGCTACTTGCTCCTTCTCTTAGTTGTAAGCAGATAAAAGTCTTAACTGCTAAAGATTATGCTCCAAAAATGGAAACAGCTAAGTCTGTTGAAGCTTTTATGAAATCAAAGAATATTGATGGTTTCCCCGTATTCAGATACGATACAACATTTCCTGATTCTTTGCCTCCATTTCTTTTTGATTTTGGCTTATTTAATTGGCATGGGGATTATATTTCTTTAAATGATGCCAGTATATCTTGCCGGGTTGATGATTATAACTATTTGGTACTTAGGGAAATTTTGCAGAATGGAGATTCGCTTTTGAGAAAGGAATATGTCAAAACAAGTTACTTGTCATATCCTCTTGATTCCATTCAATTAATCGAATATATTAATAATCATAAAGTTTCCAAATCTGAATGGGACAGTTTATTTGTGTTGTATGGGGAATCCCAAATCATTAAAATGAATTTAAAACAATATGCTGATCACTTCATTACATTAGAGGGAGGAAGGGTAGATACTGATTCATTGTTTACGCATTATATTCTCTTGCAGGAGTTTTCAATTGCTGGTGAATCCAGTTTATGGGCTATGCGAATAAAGTACCTCATCCGTGATATTCAAAAATTGAACAAGGAATTTAATAACCAAATTCAATTGGTTCTAATAAATACTGACCTGCAATATTCCTTTGCCTCTGACCCCTAAATCAATATGGAATTTCTTGACTATTCGGTTTGCTAAATATTGTCAGGTTCCGTCTTTGTAAATTTCAAAGTGAATTACTTTGTTTTATGCCTCACCAATATCCTCAGATTCTGGTCCATCGTGAGGTAGGACCACACCCAGTTAAAGAAGACCACGATTTTATTCCGGACACCCAATAGGGATTTTAAGTGCACAAACAGCCAAAGGAGCCAGGCTATAAATCCCTGCGTTTTCAAGTAGGGTAAATCCGCAACGGCTTTGTTTCGACCGATCGTAGCCATGCTGCCCAGGTCTTTGTAATGAAAAGGTTGCATAGACTTGCCTTTAGCCAGCCGATTGAGGTTTAGAGCCAGTGCACGGGATTGCTGGATAGCAGGTTGCGCCACCTGAGGATGTCCTTTGTATTTTCCTTCCTCCATATAAGCCGCATCACCGAGCGCATAGATATTAGAGAATCCCTCAACCCTGCTGCATCCATCCGTCTTGATCCTGTTGTCATTCGTGTAGATACTCTCGGGCATACCTGCCAGTCGTTTCCCGGTAATACCTGCAGACCAGATGACTTTACGGGTTGCCAGTTTTTCTCCGTTATTCAGCGAGATTTCTTTTCCGTCATAGTCCATGACCCGAACACCAGTCCTGACATGAACACCCAGGCGCTCCAAATATTGCCGGGCTTTAGCAGATGCTTCATTGGACATGCTGTTGAGCAATTCGGGATTGCCATGGATGAGATGTATGTCCATTTCGCCGGCATTTAACTCCGGATATTCTTTGGTGAGGATATACTTTTTAAATTCTGCCAGAGATCCGGCCAATTCAACGCCGGTTGGTCCTCCTCCTACAATCACCAGATCAAGGTATTGCTGTCGCACATCATCCTCTCGTATGGTGAGCGCTTTCTCCAGATCAGCCAATAAAGCATTGCGGAGGTACAGGGCATCTGACACGGACTTGAGGGAGTAGGTGTTTTTTTCAATCTGCACATTGCCATAATAATTGGTCGTCACACCTGTTGCCAATACGAGGATTTCATAATTGACACGCCCCTCAGAGGTCATGAGATAATCTTCATGCGGATGTACAGATTCGAGTTCGGCTACGCGGATGTGCACATTCTTTTTCTCTCTGAAAAGATAGCGGAGAGGGAATGCAATCGAACTGGGCTCAATACCTGACATCGCGACCTGGTAGAGCAAAGGCTGGAACTGGTGAAAATTATTTCGGTCAATCAGGACCACCTGGTAAGCTTTTTTTGACAGTCTGCGGGCCAGGTTGAGGCCTGCAAATCCAGCGCCTACGATGACGATGCGGGGGTGAGTGGTTTCGGGCAGATTGATGGGCATGGCGATCAATGTTGACAATCAAAAATAAAGCCCTTTGGCAACATCCGCCACGGATGAAGGAAAACACTCCTCCATAAGGGGCTTAGTTCCTAACGGTTGAAATAATGTTTTCCATGGCTTCCCTTGTTGAAACCAGAGCATCTATTTTGCCATAATTACTATTGACAGCATACACAATCGTCGTGGAGTCATCAGGAAAATACAGTATATTGGCATAGTACCCTATGGCATCTCCACTATGCATGTAGGCTATCCCATAGGGCGTTTCAATCCTGAAAATACCCAGACCATACGCAATGGGAAAGAAGGTTTCATCGGGCTCATCAGGCACTTGCCAGGTTAGCATTTGTTCGAGGGAGTGGGCATTGATAAGCTGTCCGTTGATCAACGCTCTGAAAAACACACTTAAATCATAAGGATTTGAGATGAGTCCTCCATCCGCGGTATAATAATCCCAGCCACTGAAATAGGTGCTCTCAATGACCTGCAGATTACTGTACAGGTCGATATATCCCCGGACAATGCCGTCCGGAACTGGATCTGTGGCGGCAAATTGTGTCATGGACATCCCCAGTGGTTGAAAAATCTTTTTGTTAAATACTTCGTAAAACGGTTTGCCTTCAATTTTTTCAATCAGCATGCCCAACATCACATAACCTGTATTGGAGTATCGTACATCTTCCCCGGGCTGGAAGTATGCATTTTGGCCAAAGGCATAAGCGAGGAGATCATAAGGCTGCCATTCCCGGATGAGATCATTGAGCGAAGCCGTTTGAAATTTCAGATTTTGAATATAATTGTACACCCCACCTGAATGTTGCAGCAATTGCCGGATAGTCACGCGATTTGCATTTTCAATCCGGGAGATTACATCGCCATCAAGATAGGAGGATATCGGATCGTCGAGATGAAGCTTGCCTTCTTCGGCCAGTTGTAAAACTGCGGTAGCTGTAATCATTTTAACCGTAGACCCTACTCTGGAAATATTGCACGGAGAGAGCGGTATCTGATTAAAAAGGTCAGCTGATCCACTGGCACCAACCCACATACCATCCGCCGGATTATATATGGATAGCGCCATCCCTACAACTCCCTCGTCAACCAGGCTGTCCAGGAGATGCTGGTATTTTTCATTTTTTGGACGGGTCGAACTGCTATCTGGAAATGTAAATTGACATTGATAAAAATCAGGCTCGATCATTTCTCCGGATTGACAGGCAACCAGAATTTGAATGAGAACGATAGCTAAAACAATATTCCGCATGGGTCAGGATTTGCTCTGGAGATAGGTTTTGAACCCAACGTGAAAATTGATATGCGTCATGACGGGTATAAAATCCGGAGAGTATGGATACTCTATCCAGGCCTGGTACTTGAAAAATATCTCGGGACTGGTGGTGATTTCCGGATTCAGATAATACCCGATGCCCAGGGTTAATGAAGGGTAAATTCTCGCATTACCCTTATCGCCTCTGATTTCATAGTGTCCTTGGGTCCAGGTGTATTCTGTCGCGGTCGCAAACGTGTGCATATATCCTATCCCAAATAGGGCTTCTGAGGCAAAACCGCTGCGTGTGCGATATTCAAATCCCAATTCCGAATTTAGTCCAATACCCTGTGTAAGATATTGGTGATAGAAGTAAGAGATATTGGCCGTTTGAAACAAGCGGGTATGTTCTGAAGCTGACCACGGAAATTCCGTGCCGACCTGCAAGCCCGGGTGAACTGGAAAGGTTAAAAACCGTGTAAAGGGAATAGCAGTGGACTCATTAAATATGGAAACTGAAATTGGAAGCCCCGTACTTTGTCCCGACAAAATCTCAGTGCTTAAAAACAACAGATGAAGAGACAGTATTTTTAAAGTATGTCGTATGAAACCGGATGGCAAGCTTTTGGGCATAGGTTGTTCGAATTAGAAAGACAGATGATCACCATTTCTGTCAAAGGTGCAACTCTGCATGGAAATCAGAGTCCTTAAAATATGTGTTCAATCCCCCACCAGTATCCGATGCCCGTCACAATCTTCAAAAACAAATTCCCGACTACCGTAGACGCGTTGAACAATCGTCTGAAGGATCGTAACCCCTCTTGACGTTAATTCGGTATAAAAGACATCGATTTCCGGAACCCATAGAATGAAATCGTGAGCGATTGACCGAAGGTGATGATTGGCATGGATTGTCGCATGGTCTGATTTGGCAAAATGAATCTGAAAACCGTCACGTTCCACCATTCCATAAACGGGTGGATCCTGCACGAGGGCTATGATGTTGAATCCCAGGATGTCATGGTAATACATAACTGTCCGATTTACATCCGGGACAATTAACTGAGGGGCGATCCCAATAACTCTTGCCTGTTTCATGGATAATTTTTAAGTGTAGACCCATTAAAATTTTAGTTATTTGTTTTATTGCCTTGTATTGGTTTGACCGGGATCCAGATATCTTCTTCTGATGCAGGATCGTTGTTTCGATACGATGGTCCAAGAATCTCAAAATGGAGTCGTTGATACAGCTGATATCCGGCGGTGGGCAGACATGTGCCAGAGATATATCGGAATATA
>ERZ724521.1469-NODE-1469-length-10455-cov-4.236635_pt1 | contig 10455 bp, 6 predicted proteins | sample MGYA00376054_ERZ724521 | MGnify/ENA primary metagenome ERZ724521 (study PRJEB28724, sample SAMN07190883) | activated sludge metagenome | isolation source: activated sludge of sewage treatment plant in Hong Hong | place: Hong Kong | collected 2016-03-17 ... | reverse complement strand
GGTGGCGAACACCTCGAAGAAGCCTTCCACCCAGAGGTGCACCACCCACCAGCGCCAGTATTCCATCACCGAGAGGTGGGTGCGCTCCCCGTAGAAGAGGCCCGCGCCATAGAACAGGCCGATGGCACCCACCGAGGCCGTGAGCAACGCCAGCAGGTTCTTGTCGCCCCCGGGCTTCAGGAGCGCCGGCACCACGCCGCGCAGCATCAGCACCAGCCACAGCAGGATGCCCACGTACTTGCCGATCTGCCACAGGCGCCCCAGGTCGACGTACTCATAGCCCTGATGGCCGAGCCAGAAGTTCCACTCGGGCGGCATCACCTGCGCGATCGCCAGGTAGTTGCCGGTGAAGGAGCCCACGACCACGGCGACCAGCGCCCAGAACAGCACATCCACGCCGAGCTTCTGGAACTTCGGATCCTTGCCGCCGTTGATCAGCGGTGCCAGGAACAGGCCCGCGGCCAGGAAGCCGGTGGCGATCCAGAACAGCGCGGCCTGGATGTGCCAGGTGCGGGTCAGCGAATAAGGGAACCACCGCGAGACGTCGATGCCATAGAACTGCTGTCCCTCGACCGTGTAGTGCGCGGTGAAACCGCCGATGAAGACCTGGAAGACGAAGAGCGCCACCACCAGGAAGAGGTATTTGCCCAAGCCTCGTTGCGATGGCGTGAGCGCAAAGGTGGTCAAAGGGTCGCGCGCAGCGGGTGCCGGCAGTGGTTCTTCGTGGTTACGCAGGAACGCCCACGCCCAGACGAGAAAGCCCACGCCGGCCAGCAGCACCACGATGCTGGCGATGGACCAGACGATGTTCTCGCTGCTCGGCTGGTTGCCGATCAGGGGCTCGTGCGGCCAGTTGTTGGTGTAGGTGACCTTTTGCCCCGGTCGCTCGGTGGCTGCAGCCCAGGCGGTCCAGAAGAAGAACTGCGTCATCTGCTGGCGCCGCTCGGCACTGGGCAGCGTGTTCTCCTTCATGGCGAAGTGCTCCCGGCTTTTCTGAAGCGCGGGCGCGTCGGAGAACAACTGGTCGTAATAGGCAGCGGTTTGTGCGATGGCCTGGACACGGTGCGCCGAGAGTTTCAGCACCTGCGCGTCATCGACGCGGTTGGAGCGGTATTCAGCCTTGAGCTGCTCGCGCAATGCGGCCTGCGCGGGGCCATCGAGCGCCGCATAGGCCTTGCCGTGTACCTGCTGCGCGGCCAGGTCGAGCCAGGCGGTCAGCTCGCGATGCAGCCAGTCGGCCGTCCAGTCGGGCGCCTGGTAGGCGCCGTGGCCCCAGATCGAACCGAGCTGCATGCCGCCCACCGACTGCCAGGCCGTCTGGCCGTCGAGGATGCCCTCGCGGTCGAACAGCACCTTGCCATCCGGGGTGGTGACCTGCGCCGGGATCGGTGGCGCCTGCCGATAGACCTCGCTGCCGTAGTAGCCCAGCAGCGAGAAGGTGACGATCAGCACGCCGATCAGCGTGAACCAGAGTTTCTTGTACGAGCCCATGGGTTTCTCCTTGGTCAATGCACGGCTGCCGGCGCGAAGCGCTCGAACAGGATGTTGTTTTCGGTGTGGATGTGCGCCATCAGGTCCTGGCGGAAGGTCCGCAGGCCGGCGTAGAGCGCACGCCAGGTGGTGCAGGCCGCGCGCGGCGCGGTGATGCCATCGGTCAGTTCTTCCATCCTGCGCAGCGCGACGCCGTGGTCGTCGTGTTCCATGCGCATGACGGTGATCGGGGCGCCGGCCATCGCGCCATGGCCGCGCGCGATCATGGGGAACAGCACGTCTTCCTCCTTGCGCATGTGGCTCTCCAGCTCCTGCGCCATGGCCGAGAGATGTTCGGCCAGACCAGCCGGACAATCAGTGCGCTCGCCATGCACCTGCTCGACCTTGCGCGCCAGGCGGATGAGTTCGGGCAACTGCTCGCGGTGTACCGCGTGGAAGCGGGTCAGGATGTGGTCCACCAACTCGGTGGGCGTCGCCTGGTCCCAGTCGCGCTCGCCATCCTGCGCGCTGCGGCATTGCAGGGACTGCAACTCCAGCACGATCGGAGCGGGATCCACTCCAGCCGCCGCCGCGGCCGAGCGCAGCGACTGGTTGCCGCCGCAGCAGAAGTCGAAGTGATGGGCGTCGAACACGCGCGTGGCACCGGAGATGCGTCGCGCGAGCTGCCCCAGGGATTGGTCAATGAGTTCCATCGTGGGCTCCTTTTCGTCGGGGGGTTAAAGGGGGCCGGCCTTGTAGACGCCGGGTACCGGCACGCCGGTGACTTCGAGCACACCGACCGCACCTTTGCCGGCGCGCGACAGCGCGTGGTCCACCAGCAGATAGCTGCCCGGGTGCTGGACCTTGATTTCGACGATGGTCGCGCCGCCCGGGGCGACGAGCGTGGTCTGCACGTCGTGCTTGATGCCGCTGAACGAGCCTTCGCTGTACACGGTGTCGAAGATTTCGCCGATGACGTGGAACGACGAGATCTTGTTGGGGCCTCCGACGCCGAAGTAGATGCGCACCGTCTCGCCCACCTTCGCCTGCAGCTTGTGGGTCTTGCTCAAGGCGCCGACCTCGCCATTGAACACGTAGTAGTCGGGGAGTTCGTTGGCCATCTTCTCGAGATCGGCCTCCTGGTGCACCTTGGCGCCGTGCGGCCGGCCCGTGTACATCTCGCCCTGCATCACGTAGTACTCGCGGTCTACCTTGGCCAGGCCCCCTTCGGGCTCCACCAGGATCATTCCGTACATGCCCGCCGCGATGTGCTGCGGGACCAGCGGCGTCGCGCAGTGGTACACGTACAGACCCGGGTTGAGCGCCTTGAACGTGATGGCCTTCTCCTGGCCGGGGGCGACCTGGGTGTGCTCGCCGCCGCCGTGGCCGCCGGTCACGGCATGCAGGTCGATCGAGTGGATCATCTTGCTGTCGCGGGCGTTGGCCAGGGTCAACTCCACCGTGTCGCCCACGCGGGCGCGCAGCATCGGGCCTGGCACCTGGCGGTCGAAGGTCCAGTAGGTGAAGCTGGTGCCGTCATCGAGCTTGCCGGGCAACTCGACCGTCTCCATGCGGTACTTCAGCGTCTTCGGTGCCCGCGTACCGATGGCCGCCGGCACCCCGGCTGGGTTGGCCGCCACGCTGACGGCAGACGGGTCCGCCGCGCGCTGCGGCATAGGGGCGGGGGTGTAGAGCGCGAGTGCCGCCTGGCTCGAATCGGTGTTCGCGGCGGGCACGGTCCCCGCGTCGGCAACCGCAGTCCCGCTCACCTGGAGTTTTCCCTCCATGCCGATCTGCCGGTGGCCGGGAATCGAGCAGTAGTAGGTGAAGGCGCCCGAGCGCGGCACCTTGAAGCGCAATGTGGTCTTGCCGGTGCCGGCGCTGAACTTGGCCGAGGCGACGTTCAGTTCGGGAATCACCAGGTCGTGCTCGGCGCCTTCGCCGCTTTCCAGCACGATCTCGATCGTGTCGCCCGCGTTGGCCGAGAGCGTGGGGTTCACTTGACCCTTGTCGTCGACAAAGACCATCTTGCCGTCGACGATGTTGGTGTGCAGGTCGTAGCGCTTGGTCGCTGCAGGCTGGGCTGCCGCGGTCGCGGTTCCGGAGGATGCCGCTGCGTTGTGCATCGAGTGACCTGCAGGCTGTGCCTGCACGGACAGGGTAACGCCCAGGAGGCAGATGGCAGTGGCAATGGCGCTAGAGCTGAGGGTGCGTTTCATGTTGCTTTCCTTGGTCGGATGCCGGTTCGGCGCTATCACCAATGCGAGTCGCATGCCACAGGAAATCCCATAAAAATCAATAGGTTGAAAACACAATGGTGCTATAAACCATGCTTTATCAGGGTTTCATTTACCATCCAGGGTGTCCATGACCATTTCCGCCATCCAACTCCTTCTCGTGGCCGACCTCGTGGCTGACCTGCCGGTGGCGGTACGTCTGCAGCGGCTGGTGGGCAGCCTGCGCGTGCATTTCGGATGCGGAGCTGTCGCCTTGCTCAAGCTGGAGCAGGAGCACCTACGGCCGGTGGCGGTGGACGGGCTTTCCAGTGACGCACTGGGACGGCGCTTCGCGGTCAAGGACCATCCGCGCCTGGCGGCCATCCTGCAACGGCGCGGCGTCACCTGTTTCCACCACGATAGCGTGCTGCCCGATCCCTACGATGGTCTGATCGCCGAACGTGCGGGAGAGCCGATGGCGGTGCACGACTGCATGGGCATGGCGCTGGACGTGGAGGGCGAGCGCTGGGGAGTGATCACGCTGGATGCGCTGGAGGTCGGGGCCTTCGGCGCGCAGGCCCAGAGTGACATGGCCGAGCTTGCCTGCGCGGTCGAGGCTGCGGTGCGGGTGACCCGTCTTGAATCGGAGATTCGCGGCCTGCGATTGTCCGCCGGCGCCTTGCCTGCGGGTGCGCCGGAGCAACGCGAAGACAGCGAGATACTGGGCCAGAGTGAAGCCATCACGCACCTGCTGCACGAGTTGCAGGTGGTGGCCGATTCCGAGCTGCCGGTGCTGTTGCTGGGGGAGACGGGTGTGGGCAAGGAACTGTTCGCGCACCGGCTGCACCGGCTGTCGCGGCGTGCGTCCAAGCCGCTGGTGCACGTGAACTGCGCTGCCTTGCCGGAATCATTGGCGGAGAGCGAACTGTTCGGCCATGCGCGCGGAGCATTTTCCGGCGCGGTGAACGACCGGCCCGGTCGTTTCGAGGCGGCAGAGGGCGGCACGCTGTTCCTGGACGAAGTGGGTGAGCTGCCACTGTCCATCCAGGCCAAGCTGCTGCGCACGCTGCAGAACGGCGAGATCCAGCGCCTTGGGGCCGACCGGCCGCGGCGGGTGAACGTGCGCGTGATCGCGGCCACCAACCGAAGTCTGCGCGAGCATGTGCGCGACGGATCGTTTCGTGCGGACCTGTACCACCGGCTGTCGGTGTATCCGATTCCGATCCCGCCGCTGCGCGAGCGGGGCAACGACGTGCTGCTGTTGGCCGGGCGCTTTCTGGAACTCAACCGGGCACGGCTGGGTCTGCGCAGCCTGCGGCTTTCGGCTGCGGCCGAAGAGGCCTTGCGCCGCTACCGCTGGCCGGGCAATGTGCGCGAGTTGGAGCATGTGATCAGTCGCGCGGCGCTGAAGGCGGTGAGCCGGGGCGCCAACCGCAAGGATATCGTGACGCTGGAGGCGGACATGCTGGATCTCGATGCACTGGAGATGGCCGAAGGCGCAGTAGCGGCCGGTGTCGACCAAGCTGTCGGTGCACCCGGTGTGTCGCGATCCGTAGCCCCCCTGCACGAAGTCGTGGAAGCCAGCCAGCGTAAGGCGATCCGGGAGGCACTGGCATTGCATCAGGACAACTGGGCTGCGGCAGCGCGCACATTGGGATTGGATGCCAGCAACCTGCACAAGCTGGCGCGACGGCTCGGACTCAAGAAGTAGCCGGCGGCACGGCGGGCCTGCGGCTCTCCAGACCCATCACAGTGTGTACTTCCTGTTCTGCAATGGCACGGTTGCATCCCAACCCAGTTCGCGCTGGATGCGTTCTCGCAAGGCCTCCGAGGCCTCAGGCTCACCGTGGACGATGAACACCCGCTTGGGAGCACGCTGGAAACCGGATAGCCAGCGCAGCAACTCGCCAGCATCGGCATGTGCGGACAGCATGGGCAGTTCCGCCACATCGGCGCGCACGTTGATCCATTCGCCGTGAATCTTTACCTCCCGCGCGCCTTCCAATAGCTTGCGCCCGCGCGTGCCGGCGGCCTGGAAGCCTGAAAACAGCAGCGTGTTGCGGTGGTCGCCCGCGAAGGCGGCGATGTGGTGCAACACACGCCCCCCCGGTGGCCATGCCGCTGGCCGAGATGATGACCTTGGGGAAGCGATTGGCGGACAAGGCCTTGGATTCCTCCACCTCCTTGACGTAGGTGACCGCAGCGCAGGCAGCTTCGTAGTCGCGCGCGGTGAGCTTGTGCTCGCCCGCGTGCTCATGCAGGAGCTGCGTGGCGCTGCCCGCCATCGGACTGTCGAGGTACAACGGCACGTTGGCCAGCCTGCCGGCCTGGCGCAGCAGCCACAGGTGGTGGATCAGGGACTGCGCCCGGCCGACCGCGAAGGCCGGAATCACCACAGTGCCACCGCGCTGCACGGTGCATTCGATCACGCGTCCGAGTGCCTTTGCGGCAAACACACGGGGCAACACGATCTCCTCGCTCGCACCTTCGCCGAGGATCACCAGACGTGAGAAATAGAGCTCCGGATAGGCCTGCACCGCCTCTCGCACATACTTGTGCGCCTCGACGGTGTCTGGGGGCAGGGTGATGATGGCCACTGCGGTTTGCCGCTTCTCGTTCAAGCGCAGGTAGCGCACGGATTCCGGCGGCACCCGTTTGAGCATCGAGGGCGAGTGCGTGGCGACCACAGCCTGCCCGTCTTCATTGCTGACGAACGCCTTCAGGGCTGCCACGACTCGTCCTAGATAGTGCGGCGAGAGACTGTTCTCCGGCTCCTCCATTGCAATGAGCGTGAAGACCGCAGGGCGTAGTTTCTCCAGATCGAACGCGCTAGTCTTGCCGGCGGCCATCGCATCCCGCGCCACCGTGTGGATGCCGAGAACCAGCGACAGATAGAGCAGCGACTGCTGGCCATCCGACAGTCGCTTAAAGTCCACGAGCGTCTCACCGGGGGCAGGGCCGAAGCCCACGCTCAGTTGCTTGAGCAGCGCCTCGATGTCGCTGCCGGTGAACGAGACTTGGGGAGCACTGTAGTAACCGCCGGTGTGAAGTCCACCCCACTGGGTGGCGATTGCGCCGCTGAGCGCCGCAATTGCAGCGTTGGCTCCCAGCTCATCGCTCATGTTCTTGGCCAAGTCCGCGACCGCTTCACGCTGCTTTGTCCAATCCGCGGCGCGCAGGGCGCGGCCCAGCAGCGAACTCGCGGTGAAGGCGATATGGTCGGCTGAATCGCGGCGCGCCGGCAGATAGTGAACCTGGATCAGGCTGCGTTGTGCCTTATGCAGGGATGCTGCGCGTGTCGGCTGTCCATCCGGATCCGCTTGCAGTACGTACTCCAGCGTCTCCTCGATCTCGCCGTCCGCGTCGAGTGTGGCGGTCAAGCGCACGCGAATGCGTGGCACGCCGTCGGCGGCCTCCAACTGCATGTGGGCGAAGTGACCGGGAACAGTGGCGTGCAGCCCGCTGTCGTCCAGAAGCTCTGGAAACTCGAACTGCGCTTCGACCCACAAGGTCCGCGCCTTGTTGGGTTCACCGGCCTCCCCAATGGGCACGTGGAAATCGGCACGCCGCACCCGTCGCAGGGTCGGATCGGCGCCGAACATCCGCGACAGTGCCTGCAGCACCGCTGTCTTGCCTGCGCCGTTAGGCCCCAGCAAGAACGTCATGTCGTTGAAGCCGATGCGCAGAGGCGCCGGTCCGCAAGATTGGAAGTTGCAAAGGCGCACCCAGGTCAGTTTCATCGCTTGTTTCCTCCTTGTTGTTTTTCTGTCGCGCCGAGAACGGCACCTCGCCATTAAATGGGGCAAAGCGATTTGCATCAACCAACGCCGCTAATTTGTTTTGAAATGGCGCGGTTCTGTGCAAAATAAAAGCATACACATATGGTTTATTACAAATATTCGTGTTTATCTACGATAAATATCTTTTATCGTAGGTAAACGAGGGCGCTGAAGCAGGGCGATGAATCTGAAAAGTTCGAGGGGCGTTCAGCAGCATGAAGTGAATGCGGCGGCCGATACGCTGATCGCTCAAGGCGTGCGGCCGACCATCGAACGCGTTCGTGGCCAGTTGGGGCGTGGTTCTCCGAACACGGTCGCGCCCATGCTGGACACCTGGTTCGCTGGCCTGGCTGGACGACTCGGGCTTGACGCGGGCCTGGAGGAGGGCGGACCACCACCAGAAGTGCGGCAACTGCTTGGACAGCTTTGGTCTGCTGCGGTTGACGCCGGCGAACATCGAGCGGGAGCCGCCCTTTCCGCTCAGCACGGTCAGCTCCAAGCCGATCAGCAGGCCTTGGCCGCAGCCCGCCAGAACCTTGCCGCCCAGGAAGCCGCGTTGGCCGAGAAGGCCGCCGGCATCGACCAGGCCCTGCAGCTGGCCAAGCGACAACTGGATGAACGAAACGCCGAGATGACGCAGCTCCGATCGGAACTGAGCGCCGCGATGGCCGATTTGACCCGGGCACGCTCAAGCCTGGCCGGCGTCGTTCAGGAGCGGGATGCGGATCGCCAGGCGTTCGCCGAGCAGCAACGCGTCCACGCCGCAGAACGGCAACGCATCGAGGAGCGCACCGGCGGTACCGAACGCCGGTTGCTTGAAGACGTCGACCGCAACCGACAGGATGCCAAAGCGGCGCGCGGTGCTCTTGCCGATGCCCAGCGTCTGCAGGAGGGCCTGCGTGAGAAAGTCGAGGCGCTGACCGTCCGGGATCATGATGCCCGCGTGGAGATCGCTGCATTGACCGAGCGACTCGCGGCCGCCAGCCTGAGGGAGTCGGATCTGTTGCAAGCGCTGCAGGCGCACCAGGATGCTGCCAAGGCTCACCGAACGAAACCTGCGGTCAAAACCAAGCGCGCCAGCGTGCGCCCGGCGCGTTAGAATCAGGCTGTAAGCGCTCGGATCCCACGGTTGGAATGCTCGCGAAAGCCAGCATCCAGACGCCGAGACGTAAATGAAACTGCCACGGTGAACCCGTGGTCACTCGGCTGCCTTTGGCAGCCTTTTTTATTGGCGGTGGGCCTTGCGGTGTACGCGATACACCGCAGCCAGAAAGGCGAAAGCCAGATCAACGGATCTGGCTTTCATTCGCTACCCGAAAAACGCATTCATCGAGAGCATGACGCACACGGGCAAAGAAAGCGTACTCGCTAGGACCGAGCAGCTATTTTAAAGAGGAAAAGCCTCACTTCCTGCGCAGTAGCCGTTTTTGCGTAACCAGCTTGGCAAGGGCGCGGCCAACTTTTAGCCGCGGTTGCATGAGTTTTTCGCCAACCACCAGCGTGAGAAAGATGCCAGGTCGGCGTGCTGTGAGTCGATGTGAACAAGCAGATCACCAACATTCGGCGACCCCGACGGCTCGCGCAAAACAAGGGCTCGATGGATTGACGGGGTCACGCCTACAAAGTACGGCAGGAAGTCGTCGACGAATGCGACAGGCTTCAAGGCGTTCAAGGTGTCGGCCTTGGGACTTGCTTCCGTGAGGACATTGTCTGTAGCGTGCACGACCTCAATTGGAAAGCCATGTGCCCGCAGGTTTCGCTCTCTGGCGGCTCGGTACACCTCTGGCAGAGCTGTAACACATACTAGCTCGTAACCTGCGGCATCAAGTGCAACGCAGGCTTCAACAGCACCGGCGATCGCAGGTATGCCGCTCCAGAACTCATCGTCGAAGGCACGGCGAAGTTGTGCCAATCGCTCGTCGTCTTCCAGATGCTCAACATGCCAGCGATCGATGGGCCAATACGCGTCAGGATCTCGTAGAGCTGGGCGGCGGCCGAACGCACGCTGCCAAGCACCGGCGTAGGCCAGCGAGTAGTCCAGGAGGACGCCGTCGGCGTCGAGTGCAATGACAGGCTTAGGCATTGCTTCAATTTTGCGCCATTGAGAATCAGAGACGCGCTAGCGCGCTGCAGACGCGACGGTCACGCGACGCCCCCGTACTTGATCGCAGTAAGGATTTCGCGCACGCGCTGCGCGCCGCAAGAAGTCGCCGCCGCTTTGATCGGAGACTCGCCCAGCATAGGATGGGAGCTCTTGAGCCAACCGTGAGCAGCATCTTCAGAGGCGAACACCTGCAGTGCCAGCGCCTCGAGTACCTTCAAGCGCAGAGAGATCTCCGCGCTCTGGGGTAGGGCAGTTTTCGAATTCACACGACAATGTAATACATCAAAGACCGGATTCGCTTCCGAGTTTCAGCTGCGGTACACTCAGCGGGCGCATCGGCAAGGCATTACCCATTAGGGCGCCGCGGTGCACAGAGCAAAGGCCTCCCTATGGAGGCCTTTTGCTTTTGTCGCGACAAACCCGCGCTCGGGAAACCGTGAAGCCACCCGGCACGCTACTGCCTAATTGTCGCCTGCGGCCTTGAAAAGTGAGTGCAGCCCCGGTTTACTTCCTTGAAGCACACCCATTTCGCCGCCGTCCTTCACAACGTAGGCTAGCGAATAGTCCAGGAGGTCGCCGTCGGTGCCACCAGGCGCTGCCTACCAAGAGCTTCTAAGGTCAGGAGATGCCAATTTCCTAAACGTCAGAAGTTGCGCGAGCAAAAGAAAACCCCGCCTTTTGCACGCTTCTTGCGGAAGACCTTGTCCTAGAACAAGACGTGGGGCGGGGTGTGTTGCCCCCTATTTTACCTCACGGATATCGCCGGCGGTTGTGTCCTCTGCCGCGTTTTACCTGTGTTGATCTCGAAGGGGCCATCGGTATAGCGAAGTCTACTGGTGAGATGGATAGTTGCGCTAGAAATTGGATAGTAGTAGGCTATTTAGCC
>ERZ724521.1468-NODE-1468-length-10458-cov-5.246467_pt1 | contig 10458 bp, 5 predicted proteins | sample MGYA00376054_ERZ724521 | MGnify/ENA primary metagenome ERZ724521 (study PRJEB28724, sample SAMN07190883) | activated sludge metagenome | isolation source: activated sludge of sewage treatment plant in Hong Hong | place: Hong Kong | collected 2016-03-17 ... | reverse complement strand
TCTGGCCCTTGCGTTCGGCATAACCGGAAGGAAAAATGATTAGTTTTTGTTGCCAAGACATTTGATGACGGTGGACGGTGGACGGTGGACGGTAGACGGCTTGCCCGCCGAAGGTTTGCCGATGGCGGGTAGACGAAAGGAAGAATTAAAACGGGATAATTTACTCGCCTTTGAATTCCGGTTTTCTTTTTTCCAGAAATGCGGCGACGCCTTCGCGGTAATCGTGGGTCTGTCCGGCTGCGGTTTGAAGTCTGTCTTCCAGGGCAAGTTGGGTCGGAAGGTCGTGGCTGAAACTCTGGTTGAGGGCCTGTTTGGTAAAGGCAAGCCCGCGTGTCGGCATTTTTGCCAGTGTTTCGGCGAGTTCCAGGCTCTCGATGGCGAACGTCTCGTCCGGAAAGGTTTTCCAGATCATGCCTATGGCAGCAGCCTCCAGCGCCGTGATTTTATCGGACAGCATCGTCAGTGCTGCCGCGCGCTGCATGCCGACAAGTCGCGGAAGCGTCCAGGTACCGCCCGAATCAGGTACCAGTCCGATCCTGGAGAACGCCTGGGTGAAACTGGCTGAGCCCGAGGCCACCGTAATATCGCATGCCAGTGCGATATTGGCGCCGGCGCCGGCAGCCACCCCGTTGACCCCGCAAACAACCGGCTTTTCCAGTGCCCTGATCTTCAGTATGATCGGATTGTAACCCGATGAAATAATCTCCGTCAGGGAAGGCCCCTTCGGGTCGATTACTTCTTGCAGATCCTGCCCGGCGCAAAATGCCTTTCCGGAGCCTGTAATATAAACGGCGCGTACAGATGGATCCGTTTCACAGATGTCCAATACCTCCAGTATTTCCTGCCGCATGGGGGCATTCATGGAGTTGAACACCTGCGGACGGTTGAAGGTGATACGGGCGACCGAGTTTTCAATAGAGAAAAGGATATGGTTGTATTGTTTCATTGCTGAATTGCTGAGACTGTTTCATTGTTAGTATTGCTGAATTGTTGCATTGTTGGGATTGTTGCATTGTTGATACTGTTGCATGGCGTATCAGGCAGCTTGTATGCTTTCAGGTGAAATGGCCGGAACGGGATAAACCTTGCCTGATAGCCAGCACCAATGCGGGGCAAAGATATGTTTCATACGGCTCTACTCGCAATTCTGAATCAGCCACGTTATGCCATATCCCGTTAAATAGCCAGACAACACGTACCAACAATGAAACAATCCTAACAATGAAACAATGAAACAATCCCGGCAATGCAACAATCACCCCGCAATCTCCCGGATAGCCAGGACGAGTTTGTCCAACTCACCCAGGGTAGTATAGACATTGGGGGTCACCCGCACGCCGTTTACTTTTTCCCAATCGATCGAAGTCGTATGTATTTTCCATTTATTGAACAACAGCGACGATATTTCGACGGCCTTTCTGCCCTCAAACCCGAAATTGCCGATCGCACAGCCCCAGTCGGCGTGCAGCGAGGTGTATAATTTGATGCCGGGCAAGTCTTTCACCTGTTCCATCCAGTAATTTTTCAGGAAATGCAGGCGCTTTTGCTTGCGGCCGGTGCCGATGAAATTGTGCAGATCGAGCGAATAGCCGATCGCCATTTCCGTCGGAAAACTCCTGGTACCGAGCGATTCAAACTTGCGGATGCTGTCGCCTTCGGGATTATCGTTGCCCAGCAACGGCCAGACCCCCGGTATCTTCTCCTTTTTAATCCATAACAGACCGCTGCCAAACGGTCCGCAGAGCCATTTGTGCAGACTGGTGCCCCAATAATCGCACCCGAGGTCCGGGATTTTATAGTCGAGCAGGGCAAACGCGTGGGCGGAGTCCACCAGCACTTCGATGCCGCGTTCGTGCGCCCGGTCGGCGATCTTGCGCACGGGAAGTATCTGCCCGTTCCAGTTGATGATATGGGTCAGGTGGACAATCCGGGTTTTATCCGTGAATTTTGCGGAGAAGGCATCGGTGAGATAACTTTCATCTTCCGAGGGCAGGTCCAGATCGACCCATACCAGGCGGATGCCGTCGCGTTTTTCGCGTTGCCGCCAGGCATTGATCATGTTCGGGTAGTCGTATTTGGAAAGCACCACCTCATCGCCCGCTTTAAGATTCAGGCCGAAAATAATGCTGTTCAGCGCCTCGGTGGAATTGCGGTTGATGGCGATCTCCTCGGTGCTCACGCCGGCCAGGGCAGCCAGGTTGTAGCGCAGCGGCTCGCGGTCTTCTTCCAGGATGCGCCACATATAATAGGATGGCGCTTCACAACACATGCGGTTGTAATAATCCAGCGCATCCATGGTTGCCCGGGGCGACGGGCTGACCCCTCCGTTGTTCAGGTTGATGATACTCGGGTTCGCAGCATAGGCCTGGCGAATCTGTCGCCAAAAGTCTTCCTCGCTGTCGGAAGGCTCGAATTCAGGGGAAGAAGGAAGGCCCGGATAGGCTGCGGCAAAACTCTGGTGCAAAGCAATGCTGCCCAGCAGCGTGGAGGCCTGGCGGATAAAACTGCGGCGGTTGGTCATGGCTTACAATACTTGGTCAAATACCGCCCAAAGAAAAACGAAATTGCGCTATTATCCAGTCCTTTCGCAAACGTTTCGTTAAGTGAGACCTGTTGTTATGTGACCCTTTTACCTTTCTGCGTTTAAAACTTACACTTTCACTAAATCCACTATTTCAATGAAGAAAGCATTCATCCTGACGTTCGTTTTTGCATTCATCACCTTTGCAAAGGTGTGGGCACAGAGCGAAACACAACCCGCCAAAGTAACCAAGCCTGCCAAAGATAAAACGGAACAGATCAAACACGCAGAAGAGAAATCAGACGGCGCTGCCTTTAGCGGCAAAGGAAAAGGCGGAGACAAGGATATGGTGGAAAAAAGCGAAAAAGGGAAATCCAAGAGCAAGGTAAAGAAGAGCAAAAAAGGCAAGAAAGGCAAAAAGGGCAAGAAAGCAGAGAGCGATGATGATGTGAAAGAACAAGGCGAACATCATCACGAGCATCACGGCGACAAAGACGAGCATGAGGCAAAGCCCAAAGCAGGGGATGGCAAGCCGAACGGCACCAGCAGCCCTCAGCCCAAGCCGAAACCCGCCGGCAAAAAACCGGTTGAAGCCAAACCTAAAATGAAGGAAAACGGCGGCAACGGCAACGGATAAAATATCACCTTCAGCATACCATGAGGACAATACCCCGCGTCCCGGTTCATCCCGGGATTGCGGGGTTTGTTTTTTTTAATCACTATCCGCCAATTCCATTTCGATTTGCCGTTTCTGCAGGTCGACGGAAACGACCCGGATTTGCACCCGGTCGCCCATTTTGAACTGGCGCTTGTAGCGCCGGCCAACCGCACGCAGGTTGCCTTCCTGCACTTCATACGCATCGTCGAGATACTTGAAATCGACAAGTCCTTCCGCTTTTGATTCCGGTAATTCCACAAAGAAGCCGCGATCGATCATACCGCTGATAATACCTTCAAAGGTTTCGCCGATATGACGGCGCATATACTCTGCCTGTTTGTATTTGATGCTTTCCCGTTCGGCATCGGCCGCTTTTTTCTCCTGGGCGCTGACGTGTTTGCACTGCTCTTCCAGTTTGGACTTGTCGACACGGTATATCTTGCCGTCGAGGTTGCGTTCCAGCAGGCGGTGCGCCAGTACATCGGAATAGCGCCGGATTGGAGAGGTAAAGTGGCTGTAATGGGTAAAACCCAATCCGTAGTGCCCAATATTGTTGGTGGAATATACGGCTTTAGCCATGGTGCGAATGGCGAGCGGCTCGAGCAACTTCAGCCGATCGTCTTTTTGAGCAGCCTTCATCAGGTGATTGAACGATTTGGCGATCTGCTTTGGCGTATCCACATTCAGGGGATGACCGAGTTCGGCTGCAAAACGCGCAAATTCCGCCACTTTTTCCATGTCCGGCAGGTCGTGTACCCGGTAAATGAAGGGCACCTCCTGCTGACTTTTCCCTTTCTGGTCGATAAACAGGGCCACTTCCTTGTTGGCCAGCAGCATATAGTCTTCGATAAGCATGTGCGCATCCTTGCGCGCCTTGACGTAGGCCTCGATGGGCGCTCCGTCGGCATCGAGCCTGAAGCGTACTTCTTCCGTTTCGAAGCCGATCGCGCCGTTTCGCTCCCGTTCCCTGCGCATCTGCTTGGCAAAGTGGTCCAGGGTTTTCAAGGCCCAGTCGAGTTCGGGAAAGATGGTCAACTGGCGCAGTCCTTCATCCGGCTTGCCCTCAAGGATAGTCTGTGCTTCTTCGTAGGAAAATCTTTTCGCCGAATGGATCACGGTGCGGCCGAACCAGCGCGACACGATTTTTCCTTTCTGGTCGAAGGTAAAAACAGCGGAGAAGGTCAGCCTGTCCTGGTGGGGGACCAGTGAACACAGGTTATTCGACAATTTCTCTGGCAGCATCGGATTTACGCGGTCGACGAGATATACCGAAGTGCTGCGGCGGTAGGCTTCCTTGTCGAGTTCCGAATCGGGCTTCAGGTAATAGGTTACGTCGGCAATGTGTACGCCGATTTCCAGTTGGCCGTTTTCCAGTTTGCGAATACTCAGCGCGTCGTCAAAATCCTTCGCGTCTTCGGGGTCAATGGTGAACGTCAGTATGTCCCGGAAGTCGCGCCGCCGCGCAATCTCCTGTGGCGAAATCTTTTCGGGAATGCGCGCGGCTTCCGCTTCCGCTTCTTCAGAATGCGAGAGTTCGAAACCCTGGTTGATCAGGATCTTTTTCATCTCGAAGTCGTTGCCTCCGATCTCGCCGAGCGTTTGGGTCACTTTCCCGATGGGCACACGCCCCTTGCCTTCCTGCCAGTCGGTAACACGCGCCACCACTTTGTCGCCGTCGCGGGCGTCGCCGCAGGCTTCAAGCGGGATGTAGATATCGACCGGCATATTGGGATTGTCGGGCAGCAGCAGGGCGTACTTCCTGCTTTTCCGGAGGGTGCCGATAAAAAACTCGTTGGAGCGCTTCAGTACGGCCACCACCTCGCCTTCCGGCTTGCGGGTCGACGGCCCTCTTTTGCCGCCGCGGTGCGGCGGTGCAGAGAACAGCAATACTTTTACAATATCGCCATTCAGAGCGCCATTTACATATTTCGGGGGAACGTACACATCGGAGTCCATCATCTCGCTGACGATGTAGGCGGCGCCTGTACGGGTCATATCGACGCGGCCTTCGATAAATTTTCGCGCGGCCTGTGGGCGCGTGCTTTGGGCGCCTGCCCTTTCAAATTTTGGCGCGCGTTCGGGAGCAGCGGCTCCTTTATCCCGGATTTTTTCCTTTTTGCTGGGGACTTCCCTCGTATTTGGCTCCTCTTTTTCACCGGCATCCAGGGTCAGCCGGTTGAGCGCAATACCGAACTTGTTGGTGTCGGCCTCCACGACCGATCCTGCTGTCACCAGTTGGCGCAGGGCGTGCTCAGCCGAGTCTTTGTTGTTGATGACGTGTAGTTGCTCGGTAATCTGTCGGGGGGAGAAGCGTTTTTGGGGATGGGCAAGCAGAAATTTCAATATCTCTATCTGGAGGTTTTGGGCACTCAACTTTTTGCCGCCGCTTTTTTTCTTTTTGGTCATATTCTAATGGGTGTGAAACCGTTTTTTCCTAACAAAGAACTTAAAGTTTCACGGATCATGCGATTGAAAATGAATAAATAAATTTGAATTTTGGTCGTGCACAAGAATGCGACGACACACATAAAACCCCTTTCAGGCAAAAAAAGTTGCAGGAACGGCGTTACCCATGCTCCGGGTGCGGGTCTGAATGTTTGGTTTTCTTTAACCACTACTACACAACCAGACCGCAGTATTCGCCGTTTAATGGACTAAACAATGCAAAACACCATGAAAAAACTGCTTTTCGCCCTGTTGATCCTGTTTGTCGCCCCTACCCTTCCCGCCCAGAGCAAGGCGCCGGCAAATGCTGAAAAAAGCGATCCGGAAGCCAAAAAGGTGCTGGACAAGATCCGGAAGAAATATGAAGGCTATAAAACGCTTGAAGCGGCATTCTCGCTGACCATCGAATTGCCGGGTCAGGACCAGGAGGTTCAAAAAGGTACGATTGGTCAGGAAGACAAAAAGTTCCGCCTTGAAATGGACCAGCAGATCATCGTCAGCGATGCAACAACGACCTGGGTTTACCTGAAAAAAAACAATGAGGTACAGATCAACGACGCCGATCCGGCCGATACCGAAAGCGGATTTCTGACGCCCAGGGACTTGCTCAAGCGCTACCAAAAAGGCGACTATACCTACGCGATAACGGAGAAAATCACCGAAAACGGCAAATTAATCACCCAAATCGAGTTCAAGCCGAACGATAAAAACTCGGAGTATTCCAAGTTAAGGGTCAGCATCGACGAAAAAGGCGGCAGCATTAAGGCCATCAAGGCCTTCGGCAAAGACGGCTCGCGGTACAGTTTTGCCATAACGCGCTTCACGCCCAACAAAACATTTGATGCCGGTTATTTCTCCTTCGACACCAAAAAATACCCGGGTGTCAAGGTAGAAGACCTGCGACTGTAACCCTCCTTATTGTACTATGACTTTGAACGTCCCGACAGCGCCACCTGTCCGGACCCTCAGTACGTACACCCCTTTTGAGAGATTCAGGTGTTCAAAAAACACCGTGTTGCGTCCCGGTTTTAGCGGCTGCTCCACGTGGTGCAGCATCCTGCCCCCTATCCCGAGCAGGGTCATATCCAGCACACCCGATTCCCGGCTCTCCAGTTCCACCCTGAAATCGCCTGCGCCGGGATTGGGCACGATCCGCACCTGAGGCAATGCCTCTTCCGGGCCGCTTGTACCGGTGGTAAAATCGATGCTGGTCGACTTTGTCGATGTTCCGCAAAGGTTAATCGCCGTGAGTTTTACGGTATAAATTCCGGGCATTGCATAGACGTGTACGGGGGCTTGCTCCGTACTGGTGCTGCCGTCGCCAAAATCCCAGAAATAGGAAAAGGCATTCAGGCTCGTGTTGTTGAAGGAGGCCTGCAAACCATTAACCTGCGTGCTGAAACTTGCCGCGGGATTGCCGTACACCTTCAGGTTCCGGATCAGGGTATCGGCGCCGAGGATATTTTTGACGATCAGGCGCACCGGCTTCGTGCCGGTGGTGAAAAACCGGACGGCATGCGGGCCCGGCCCTACAGATGTGGGAGGCTGCGCCGTCAGGCCGTAAAACCACTCGTAGTTGGTGAAGTTGCCCCCCGTTTGTGTCGCGGTAAAAAAGACGGTATCGGCAAGGCAGGTCGTATCGGCAGACACGGAAAACTGGGCAAAGGGCTGGCTGACATTAAAATCCGCAATACCGATATTATCCAGGTAGAGGTTGTCGCCGGGTGTTGCCGGCTGGCTGTTCCAGGCCACAAAGCGGATGATAACCTTTTGCCCGCTGAACTGATTCAGGCTCACAGCCTCTGTCCGCCAGTCGTCGCCATCCTGCGGCACGAACGAAAAAGCAGCGCTTGACGTCGTATGCAGGGCGGGGTCGGTTTTCTCCCAGATCACCACCGGCTGGGCGGCAAGGTTGCAGGCGGGATACACCTCCACCCGCAGATGGGTCACGCCGCTGTCGGTCTCCGCATGGGCGACCTGAAAAGTAAGCCCGGGGTTAACGACACCGTTCAGGTCGACCGGAAACATATCGAGATACCCTGATTTCATGGCATCGTAATAGTAGTAGTACACGATTGCGTCGGTGGGCTGACCGTCGGCGCCGGGAATATTGGAAGCAGACTTGAGCCAGGTCAGGCTGCCCGGATCGCTGCCGGCAAGCCAGCCGAACGGCGGAAACTCGAAACTTTCCAGTTGCTCCGTAAAATATTCGTTTTTGGGCTTGACGACGGTGGGCAAACGGAGCAGGAGCGTATCGTTGAAAGGCGCGTCTTCAGCCGCATAGGTCGACCATACCCTGAGGTTAAGTACCCCGTTTTCCGTTACCTGGATAGGCGTTTGAAAGGTAAACGTCAGGGAGCCTGCCGCCGGAATATTGGGTATCGCTTGCGAAACGACCGGTTTGTTATCCACCTGATAGTTCAATACAGCCCCTGAAACGGCATTCAGGCCTTCGTTTTTCAGCAAAACCGTCACCGGAACGGCATACGGCGCGCATACATATACCGGCTGGCTACCCGGCGAAAGCAGGGCGCGCACGCCGAGGTCATCGGGCTGCGTACAGTTTTTCAATTCGCCGGGCCACTGGACGGCAACGGCGCGGCGCCCGGTGAGGCCGTTGGTGTTGCGCGCGCGTACCGACACCCATTTTTCACTGCCGCCATTCTGTATCGGGAAGGTACAGGTGTTGCTGGCCACGGAACCGACGATCTCCATGTATTTGGCGCCGAGCAGGTAGACATCGCTGGGCAGCGTGTCCTTGGCCGGATTCCAGCTGATCGTCATGGTATGCGGACATACTTTTTCCACCTGGATGTTCTCCGGGACCGGTACGATACTCAGCGGGAATTCGGTCAGGTAACTCGCCAGCCCCCGCTGTATCTGGAGCCGAACCCTGCTGCTCAGTACGTCTGGCACCTGCCAGTCGAACAAGCGTTTGTCGCCCGGCACATCCGCGATCTGCTGCCAACTGAAGCCGTCGTCGGTGGAATAACGCAGCGAAAACACCCCCTGGTTTCCATAGGCATCCCAGTGTATGCGTTCCACTTCGCCCGGCACGAGTCCCTCGCCGCCGGCCGGGTAGGTGATCCGTACATTATCGCTGACAAATTCCCAAACCAGGACATAGGCCTGGGGACCGAAAGGAACCTCTGCGCCGCTAATAGTGATCGAGTAATTGCCCGGCGCAGGGTCATCGATAGATACCTGTTCCACGTTGTTGAGCGAATCGCGTCCTTTGGCGGCAGGCAGGTTGAGGGCAACGGCGCCCGGCGCCGGATTCAGTTTCCAGGGCAATCGCGCTGCGCCGTCCGAGGTCAGCACCTGCAGGTCAAGGTCGTTGGTCAGTGCCCTGGCGGCGTTTACGGATGCAGGGGGGTCGGCCCAGCAGATCATGGCCCTGAGTTGGCGGGTGCCTGCGGGCACCTCGATATTGTGCGTGGCGCTTCCCCCATGATCGACCTGCCCTTCGAGCCAGTTGTTTTGCTCCAGCAGCCGGTAGGCGCGCCAGGCGTTCACGTGGCCCCAGCCGAACATGAAATCGGGCCCGGCGTTGCCAAGATCGTTGGCGGTATTGAGTATGGATGCTTTCAGCAGAACGGAGCGGGGTTCCTGTCCGCCATGCATTGTTTTATAGGCCTGGGTAAGTTGGGCCAGTACGCCTGCGATGCCCGGAGCGGCCGCAGAGGTGCCGCCGAATACGAAATAGGCGTTGTCCTGATCAGTCGATTCCTGGTCGTTGCCGTTGGCCGAGATGTCGGGTTTGAGCCTCCCGTCGTATGCCGGTCCGCGACTGGAACTGGTGACCAGTGTCCCGTCGGGCATCAGGTTGGCAGTGACTATGGCGTTTTTTGCCATCTTGTGGCCGCCGGTGATGTTGCCCCACTGGTTGCCTGCGCCATAACTCAGGCAGTTGCTGATGTTGTTCGAATTTCCCGCCGAAAAGACATGGGTAAGCGTGGGATGCTGAAACATCTGCTGGTCGACGGTTTGTGCAGCGAGGGTATAGCCCACATTGCAGCCGTTGGAATAGGAAGTATTGGTTATGGTGACGTTTTTATCGAGGTGGAGCGGCAGGGTTTGATCCTGAAAATCTGCGGTATATCGAACGGAGTACACGTTAGCCCCGGTCGCCATGCCCTTTTTGGTGGGATCGAGATTGCCTGCTCCGGCGAGGATGCCGCCTACCCCGTCGCCGTGGGTACCGTCGGCGCCGGGTTCGGTGTTGTTGAACAACCTGCCCCGGTAATCGATATGCGGCCCCAGGGGGCCGTCGTCGCGCACAAGCACACTCACCCCGTCGCCGTTGAATTTCAGTCCGGAAGGATGACCGCTGTCGAGGATATTGGATCGATGCAGTCCGCGACCGCGGGTATCGTCGGGTTCGGCGGGCGGGGCGATGAGTTCCAGCCCCTGCACCCAGGGCATCGCGGCCAGTTCGGCTATCTTGCCTTGGGGCAGCCTGATCTGCAGGAAGCCATTCTGATTGCCTTCGAGCAGTACCGTAAAACCCGATTGCCGGCAAAGTGCCGCACCGCGCGGTATACCCACATGCGGGTAGACCTGTATATTGATGTCGATATTTTCGCCATGTACCGCCCAGTCGCCGTAAGGCAATTCGCGCAGGCTTCGGGCCATTTTCCACTCAGGTTGTATCTCAACGATACTCCGGGGGTTGATGTCTTGCAGTTTTGCGAGGTCGAACCCTTCCGGGATGGAGACGAGGTATGTGCCCAAAGGAATGTAAGCCAGGAAGCGGAGGCCTTCATGCTCCAGCGCAGCGCGTTGGCTTGCCTCGGGGATACGGTAACACTGGATGTAGCGGACATAAACGCCA
>ERZ724521.1467-NODE-1467-length-10460-cov-6.145411_pt1 | contig 10460 bp, 14 predicted proteins | sample MGYA00376054_ERZ724521 | MGnify/ENA primary metagenome ERZ724521 (study PRJEB28724, sample SAMN07190883) | activated sludge metagenome | isolation source: activated sludge of sewage treatment plant in Hong Hong | place: Hong Kong | collected 2016-03-17 ... | reverse complement strand
CTCGACCTGCCGCCGTTCACGCTCGTCGGCGCCACGACGCGCGCGGGCATGCTCACCAACCCGCTGCGCGACCGCTTTGGCATCGTCGCGCGCCTCGAGTTCTACACCCCCGAGGAACTCGCGCTAATCGTGCGGCGCTCGGCCCGCCTGCTCAATTGCGACATCGTCGACGACGGCGCCGTCGAAATCGCGCGCCGCTCCCGCGGCACGCCGCGGATTTCCAACCGCCTGCTGCGCCGCGTGCGCGACTATGCCGAAGTACGCGCCGATGGCCGCATCACGCGCGAAATCGCCGATGCCGCGCTGACGATGCTCGACGTAGACCACCTCGGCCTCGACGTGATGGACCGCAAGCTGTTGGGTGCCGTACTCGAGAAGTTCGCCGGCGGCCCGGTCGGCGTGGACAACCTGGCCGCCGCGATCGGCGAGGCGCGCGACACCATCGAGGACGTGATCGAGCCCTACCTGATCCAGCAGGGCTTCCTGCAGCGGACTCCGCGCGGGCGCGTCGCTACCGCCAACATCTGGCGCCATTTCGGCCTCGAACGCCCCGCCGGGGGCAGCCGCGAACTCTGGGGCGAGGGCTCCTGAGCCAGGTCGACCGGCTGCCGCGGGGTACAATTTGCCGATGGCAGCCAGCAGCGGCACCACGTCTTGCAGCCGGGCGATCCAGGTGCGCGTTTACTACGAGGACACCGACGCCGCGGGCATCGTCTACTACGCGAACTACCTGCGCTTCCTCGAGCGCGGGCGGACCGAGTTTCTGCGCGACCTCGGCCACGACCAGGGCGAACTGATGCGCGAGGGAGTGGCTTTCGCCGTGCGCTCGGTGAGCGCCGAGTTCCTCAGGCCGGCGCGGCTCGACGACCAGCTGACGGTGGAGACGTCGATTGCCCATCTCGGACGTGCCCAGCTGTCATTCCACCAGCGCATTGCGCGGGCGGGCGAAACGCTGCTCGATGCGAAAATACGCATTGCCTGCATCGATCCCGCCGGCGGGCGACCGATCCCGATGCCGCGTGGCATCCATCACCAACTCAAGGCGCTGACGGAAGCGACGACATGAACATCACCCAAGACCTATCCATCATCGAGTTGGTGCTGCACGCGAGCCTGGTCGTCAAGCTCGTGATGCTGCTGCTGACCCTGGTCTCGCTCACCTCCTGGTACTGGATCTTCCGCAAGGCCTTCGCCATCCGCGATGCACGCGTGAAGACCGACCGTTTCGAGCGCGACTTCTGGAGCGGCGGCGAGCTCAATGCCCTGTACCAGAGCGCAATGAACGACCGCCACCACAGCGGCGCCCTGGAGCGCATATTCGAGGCCGGTTACCGCGAATTCACCAAGCTGCGCGGGCAGCGCATCACGGACGGCACCGCCGTCGTCGACGGCGCCCGGCGCGCCATGCGCGCCACCTACCAGCGCGAACTGGACGACCTCGAGGCGCACCTCTCCTTCCTCGCGTCGGTCGGCTCGGTATCCCCCTACGTCGGCCTGTTCGGCACCGTGTGGGGCATCATGCACGCCTTCCGCGGCCTCTCCAACATGACGACGGCGACGCTTTCGGCCGTGGCACCGGGCATCGCCGAAGCCCTGGTGGCGACGGCCATCGGCCTCTTCGCCGCCATCCCCGCGGTACTCGCCTACAACCGCTTCGCCCATGACGTGGACCGCCTGGCCGTCCGCTTCGAAAGCTTCATGGAAGAATTCCTCAACATCCTGCAGCGGCAGACGCGCTGATGGACACCGCGCATTCCCCGGTGCAGATGCTCTGGGTCGGCGGTCAACTGACCACGCTCGAGCGCCTGTCCCTGACGTCGTGGCTGGCCCATGGCCACGAGGTCCATCTCTATACCTATGGCCGACCCGCCAATACGCCCCGCGGCCTGCGCATCATGGATGCCGCCGAAATCCTGGCGCCGCAGCCGGGCACCCAGAATTCGCACCTGGGGGCGGCGCCTACACGCTTCACCGACCTCTTCGGCTACACGCTATTGCATGCGCGCGGCGGAATCTGGGCCGAAATCGACGTCGTTTGTGTGCGGCCCCTCGACTTCGCGGGCGGCATGGACTACTTTTTCGCTTCCGAGATGCTGCCGCCCCAGCCCGGCGACGGCGACAAGATGCGCGTGCGCACGTCCGGCTGCGTCATGAAGGCGCCCGCAGGCAGCCCCCTGATCGAGCACTGCCTCAGTGCCGCGCGCGCCGCCGCCGATACCCCGGAAAGCCCGCTCACCGGGCCGCTGCTGCTGCACGCCGCCGTGGAGAAGTTCAACATGACCGGGGCGCTGCTCAATCCAAACCTGTTCTGCCCGATACCTTTCTTCAACATGCCGGCCCTGATCAGCGGCATGGCGACGCTGCCGCCTGAGAGCTACGGAGTGCACCTGTGGAACGAGAGTTGGCGGCGCAACCTGTTCGACCGCAACGCCGACTACGACCCGCTATCGCTCTACGAGCGGCTCAAGACCCACTACCTCGGGCGCCGGGGGCCGAGCCATGCGTAGCCGGCGCCTGATGAACGAAATCAACGTCGTACCCTACATCGACGTCATGCTCGTTCTCCTGGTGATCTTCATGGTCACCGCGCCGCTGATCCAGACCGGCAGCGTCGACCTGCCCAGCGTCGGCAAGAGCAGCCAGGCCCCTGCCGCGCCGCTCGAGGTGGTGATCAAGGCCGACGGCGCCCTGGCGCTGCGCGACCGTGCGCGCGGCAGTGCCGAACAGGTGGTGACGCGTGCCGACCTGCCGGCGCGCATCCGCCAGGCGCAGGAGGCCAACCCGCAGCAGCCCGTGCTGATCGCCGGCGACCGCAACGTGCGTTATGAGGCAGTGCTCGCCGTGATGGACGAACTGCAGCGGCAGCAGGTCGCGCGCATCGGCCTGCTGGTACAGCCGCCGACCCCCGCACGATGAACGCCTCCCGCCAGGCCGTCCCAAGGGAGGCGAAGACCATCGTCCGGAGCGGGCAAAGCCCGCGAACACGCGTCGTCCCCTCCCCCGGGGAGGGGAGCGAGGGGCGGGCAAAGCAATGAGCGCCGCGGACTCGCCCATCCTGCCCCCGGCCGACGGCAAGGGCAAGCGCGCCTCGCTGGCCCTGGCGATCGTCGTGCACTTGGTGCTGGCCGCCTTCCTGATCTATGGGGTGCGCTGGCAGAGTCGGCCCGCCGACGTGGTCGAAGTCGACCTGGTACGTGCGGCTCCGCCCCCGGCCCCCGCTGCCGCACCGCAAGCCCCGCCCGAACCGCCGCCGCCGGCCCCGGCCCCCGTCCCAAAGGCAGAGCCGTTGCCGCCCCCCAAGCCCGACATCGCCATTCGCGACAAGGCTCCGCCCAAGCCGGAGGCGAAGCCCAAGGTCGATCCGATGCAGGAAATGCTGCGGCGCGAAGCGGAACAACTGACCCAGCGCAAGCAGGCGGACAGCGCAGAGCGCGAACTGGCGCAAATGAAGGCCGCCCAAGCTGCCCAGGCCGCCTCCGCGCGCAACAAGGCAATGACCGACTACCTTGGCCGCATCCGCGGCAAGATTCGCGGCAACATCGTCGTGCCGCCCGAAGTCAAGGGCAACCCCGAGGCGGTGTTCGAGGTGACGCAACTCCCCGGCGGTGAGATCGTCACCGTGCGCCTCAAGCGCTCTTCCGGACTCACCGTGCTCGACGCTGCCATCGAACGGGCGATCCTGAAGTCGAATCCGCTGCCCAAACCGGAGCCCGCGGACCTGTTCTCGCGCACCCTCGAGCTGCGCTTTCGCCCGCTCGAGGACTGACTTGGGCCGTCTGGGCGAGGCGCTATAATCAATCGGATGAAATTCACACGTATTTTTCCGGCGCTGCTGGCCGGCGTGGCATTCTGCGCGTCGCCGGCGCGAGCGCAGCTTACGGTTGAAATCACCGGCGCCGGCGCCAACCGGCTGCCCGTAGCCATTGCCGACTTTGCCGGCGAGCGCGTCGTGGGCCAGGCCCTGACCTCGGTGGTACGCGCCGACCTGGAGCGCAGCGGGCTGTTCCGCATGGTCGATGCGCCGGCGCCGCTTGCCGACAATGCCACGCCGCCGTTCGACGAGTTGCGTTCGCGCGGCGCCGATGCCGTCGCCGGCGGCAGCGTCGCCCTGGCCGCCGACGGCCGCTACGAAACCCGCGTGCGCCTTTCCGACGTGCCCAAGCAGGCGGTGCTGGGAACCCCGGCCTATCTGCATACCGGCGCGCAACTGCGGGCGACGGCGCATCGCATCGCCGACTTCATCTACGAAAAGCTGACAGGCGAACCGGGCGTCTTCTCGACGCGCATTGCCTACGTGGTGAAGAGCACCGGCCGCTACGAACTGAAGATCGCCGACGCCGACGGCGGCAACGACCAGGCGGCCCTGGCTTCGCGCGAGCCCATCATCTCGCCGGCCTGGTCGCCCGACGGTACCAAGCTCGCCTATGTGTCCTTCGAGGCCAAGAAGCCCGTCGTCTACGTACACGACCTCGCCAGCGGTCGCCGCCACGTCGCCGCCAACTTCAAGGGTTCCAATTCGGCGCCGGCCTGGTCGCCCGATGGAAAGCAGCTCGCGGTAGTACTGACCAAGGACGGCTCGTCCCAGCTCTACGTGGTAAATGCCGACGGCAGCGGGGCAACGCGCCTGGCCTCCTCGTCCGGGATCGACACGGAACCGCGCTGGTCGCCGGACGGCCAGTCCATCTTCTTCACCTCGGACCGCGGCGGCAGTCCGCAGATCTACCGCATTGCCGCCGGCGGCGGATCGTCGGGCAGCGCAGAGCGCATCAGCTTCGAGGGCAGCTACAACGTCACCCCGCGGCCATCCCCCGACGGCAAGAGCCTGGCCTTCATTACCCGCAACGGCGGCCGCTTCCAGCTGGCGGTCATGGACCTCGCATCCAAGCAGGTGCAGATACTTACCGACTCGGCCAAGGACGAGTCGCCCACGTTTGCTCCCAATGGCCGCATGATCCTGTATGCCACCGAGATCGGCGGACGCGGAGTGCTGGCCGCCGTCTCCAGCGACGGCCGGGTCAAGCAGAAGCTCTCGGTACAGGCCGCCGACGTGCGGGAACCTGCCTGGGGTCCCCTGGTCAGATAAGTGCCCCCTCTCCTAGGAAGTCATCATCATGCGCGCGATCGTTTCCCTCTCCGTCCTGACCCTGCTGCTTGCCGCCTGTGGCTCGCAGCCCCCCGCCCCAGAGCAGAATCCGGCCGGCGTGGAATCGCGCACGCCGGGCGCCATCAAGGTGGACAGCACGCCGGTCGCCAAGACGCAGCCGGACAGCTTCGACCCGTACAGCATCGCCGCGCTCAAGGATCCGCGCAGCCCGCTATCCAAGCGCAGCGTCTATTTCGACTACGACAGCTACGTCGTCAAGGATGAATTCAAGGCCTTGCTCACCGCCCATGCCAAGTTCCTCGCCGGCAATCCGGGAATCAAGATGCTGATCCAGGGCAATGCCGACGAGCGCGGCAGCCGCGAGTACAACCTTGCCCTCGGCCAGAAGCGCGCGGACGCCGTGCGCAAGGCGCTCGCACTGCTGGGCGCCCGCGAGGATCAGCTCGAAGCGGTGAGCCTCGGCGAGGAGAAGCCGGTGTGCACCGAGTCGACCGAGGAATGCTGGGCCAAGAACCGCCGCGGTGACATGCTCTATTCGGGCGAGTTCTGATGCGCAGCCCGACGCGGATTCTGCCGGCCCTATTTGCGCTGGCGATCCTCGCGGCACCGGCCCGCGCCGGACTGTTCGACGATGACGAGGCGCGCCAGCGCATCGAGAAGCTGCGCGGCGAAAGCGCCGAGCTAAGCACGCGGCTGGAGACGGTCAACCGCAATCAGGTCGATTTTGCCAACCAGATCGAGTCGATCAAGGCGGACATCGCGCGCCTGCGCGGGCAGATCGAAGTGCTGACCTACGATCTGGAGGCCGCCCAGAAGCGGCAAAAGGACTTCTACGTCGATCTCGACAATCGCTTGCGCAAGCTCGAAGCGCCGCCCGCCGAAGCCAAGGCCGAAAGCCCCAAGGTTGACCCGGCACAGGAAACACGCGACTACGAGTCGGCGCTCGCCGCTCTGAAGGCCAGCCGCTTCAAGGATGCAGCGACGGCCTTCGCCGCCTTCGTCAAAGCCTACCCCAACAGCACCCTCGCCGCCTCGGCGCATTTCTGGGGAGGGTACGCCCATGCCCAGATCAAGGACCACGCGGCGGCGGCCGAGCTGTACGGAAAATTTGCCGCATCCTGGCCGAACGACGAGCGGGCGCCGGCGGCGCTGGAGAGCCGGGTCTCCAGCCTGGAGGCGCTCAAGGACCTCAAGGGCGTGCGCGCCACGCTGGAACTGCTCGCCGAGAAATATCCCGCCTCCGATGCGGGCAAGCGCGCCAAGCTGCGGCTGAAGAAGAAGTAGTGGGCGACCCCGCGGGCGCCACGCTGCGCGTCAGCGAAATCTTCCATTCCCTGCAGGGCGAGTCCACCCGCGTCGGCCTGCCCACCGTATTCGTGCGCCTTACCGGCTGCCCTCTGCGCTGCGTCTGGTGCGATACCCCGTATGCATTCTCCGGCGGCGAATCGATGTCCATCGATTCCATCCTGGCACACGTTGCGGACTTTGCCTGCGCGACGGTATGCGTCACCGGCGGCGAGCCGCTGGCGCAAAAGGCGTGTGCTGCGCTGCTCGGCGCGCTGTGCGATGCCGGGTACAGGGTGTCGCTCGAGACCAGCGGCGCCCTCGATATCACCGGCATCGACCCGCGTGTGGCGCGCGTCATGGACCTCAAGGCCCCCGGCTCGGGCGAGGCGGACAAGAACCGCTGGGAAAACCTCGCGCTGCTACGCGCGAACGACGAGCTGAAGTTCGTGCTCGCCTCGCGAACGGACTACGAGTGGGCCGTCGCCACCTGCCGCGACCACGCGCTGTTCGAACGCTGCCCGGTGCTTTTCTCGCCGGTGCATGGTGCGCTCGATGCGGCGGCGCTGGCGCAGTGGATGCTCGACGACCGCATTCCGGCCCGCTTCCAGCTCCAGTTGCACAAGCTGCTCTGGCAGGACGCGCGCGGACGCTAGCCCGGGCAGGGCGGGCGCTTGGCGGAAATCACTCGGGTACTTACCCCGGCATAGTTTAGGCCGCCGAACAGGCGCGCGTGCTCGATCTTGACGCAGCGATCCATGACCACGTCCAGCCCGGCGGCAGCGGCCTTCTCCGCGGCCTCGGCATTGACCACGCCCAGCTGGAGCCAGAGGCATTTGGCGCCGAGTCGTATCGCCTCATCGGCGATCGGCATCACGTCCTGCGGTTTGCGAAAGACATCCACCATGTCGACCGGATGGGGGATCGATGCCAGGTCCGGATAGCAGCGGCAGCCGAGGATCTCGTCGGCGCCGGGATTGACCGGGACAATGGTGTAGCCATGCTCCTGCATGTACTTCGCGGCAAAGTAGCTCGGCCGGTTCCAGCTTGCGGACAAGCCGACAACCGCGATCACGCGATTGGCCTGGAGTACCCGGCGCAGGCCGGAAATATCGTCCACCCTCATGTCGTTCCCTCCGCCAATGCCCAATTATCCCACCACGGTGGCGGGTACGGCCGGCAGGGGTCCGCGCGGCACGCGTGCGAGGTGCCAGTTCGCCACGGCCCAGGCAAGGATGTCCTGCGGTGGGGCGCCGGCAAGTTCCGGTGGCGGATGCTGGCCAAGAAAGACCAGCGCGGCATGCAGGGCCGGTCCGGGGCGACCGGCATCCACGGGAACGGCAAGGGTCTGCTTCGACAGCTTTTCGCCGTCGGCATTCACGGCGACGGGGAGATGGGCATAAGCCGGCGTGGGAAGCCCGAGACACTGCTGCAGGAAGATCTGGCGCGGCGTCGAGGGCAGCAGGTCGGCCCCGCGCACGATGTGCGTGACGTGCGCCTCCGCATCGTCGACCACCACGGCAAGTTGGTAGGCAAACAATCCGTCGGCCCGCAGCAGGATGAAGTCGCCGGCGTCGTCGGCGAGTACGCTGGCCACCCGTCCCTGCACGGCATCGTCGAAAGCGACCACGGCATCGCCGACACGCACGCGCCAGGCGCGGGCCGCCCGGCCCGGTGGCAGGCCGTCGCGGCAGGTGCCCGGATAGCGCGCGCTGCCGTCCGCGGCTATTGCCGAGTCGGCAAGTTCCCGCCGCGTGCAGCTGCACGGATACAGCAGCTCTGCATCCTTGAGCCGCTCGAATGCGCCTGCATAGGCCGCGGTGCGGCCCGCCTGCCAGACGATTTCGCCATCCCAATGCAGCGCACACGCCTCCAGCGTGCGCAGGATGGCATCGGCGGCGGCCGGCGAACAGCGCGGCCCATCGAGGTCGTCCATGCGCACGAGCCAGCGGCCGTGACGGCTGCGCGCCTCGAGGTAGGAGCCGAGGGCGGCGACCAGCGATCCGAAGTGTAAAGACCCTGTAGGCGACGGGGCAAATCGACCGCAATAAGCACTGCCGGGATCGTTCATGGCGGATATTGATAGCACGGTCGGGGGCAAGACGGTAGGATTCGTCTTCAATCACAACAGGATTCAGGGAGCATTACACATGGCCACGCTCGAACTCACCGCGGAAAACTTCCAGCAGACGATCAACGACAATCCCAACGTAATCGTTGATTTCTGGGCACCCTGGTGTGCGCCCTGCCGCGGATTCGCTCCGGTTTTCGAGGCCGCCTCGGAAAAGCGTGCCGACGTCGTGTTTGCCAAGGTCAATACCGAGGAGCACCAGGAGATCGCTGCGGCCTTCAACATCCGCTCGATCCCGACGCTGATGGTCTTCCGCGACCAGATCATCATCTATGCCGAGGCCGGCGCCCTGCCCGGACCGGCCTTCGACCAGTTGGTAGAGCAGGCCATGGCGCTCGACATGGACAAGGTACGCGCCGAAATCGCCGGCCAGAACGACAACGGCTGACGCGGGAATCGGAACGCAGGCCGGCGCCGTGGGGCCGTTCTTTTCGCGCAAGCTGAGCGACGACGCCGAGGTGCGGCGCGTCGAACTGCTGTACGAACGCCTGCCCTCGGGCATGGTGGCCGTGCTGACGGGCGTGCTGCTGTGCTTCGTCGTGCTTTTCGAGACGATCACGCTCAACGTGCTCAAGGCCTGGGCGGCCTACATGCTCTCGATCGTCGCCGTGCGTGTATGGACCTGGTACATGTTCGGCCGCACCGAGCGCCACGTGACGCTGATGCGGCGCTGGGAGGGCCTGTTCGCGATCGGCGCATTCTTCACCGGGCTTGGCTGGGGCGCGCTGTTCGGCCCGCTGTATCCTCCGCATTCGCATCTCGATCAACAGGTGTTCGTCTTCCTGCTGATCCTTGCCGTAGGCTTCAACGGCGCCGTGTACCTGGCCGCGAGCAATGTCACGTTCTGGCTGTTCACCCTGCCGGTCATGCTGCCGGCGATACTCCATTTTTCGGACCTGGTGAATCGCGAGCCGCGCTGGACCGTGGCAGCCTCAGGGGCTGCCATGGCCATGCTGGTGCTGGTGCAGCGCACGCTCTACGGCTGGTCCACGCGCAACCTGCAACGCAGCAGCGTGGCCGAGGGCCTGCTTGCCGAGCAGGAAGCGATTTTCGAATCCTCGCCCCTGGGTATCGCGGTGATCGAAAACAAGCAGCTCGTGAAGTGCAATGCCCGGCTTGCCGAAATGCTCGGGCGCCGCATCCAGGAACTGGCGGGCTCCCGCATTGAGGAGCACTTCGCCAACGCTGCGGAAGCGGCTCAATTCACTGTTGATAGCACGAAGTCGTTTGAGCGCGGTATCCAGGCACAGGGCATGTATCGCCTGCGCCGCGCCGATGACAGCCAGTTCTGGGCGGAGTTCTCCGGACGTCGCATGGCCGGCGGAACCGGCCATGCGGTGTGGATGGTCGCGGATGTGTCGCTGCGGGTGGCACAGGAGCGCAAGGCGCAGGAAGACCCGATCGTCTGACCGGGCCCAGCGCCCGGCGCGGGAACCGGCCAGGCGCAGTGCCAGATCGACTGCCCGTGCGTCTTCCCTGATGCACGCAGGAGGACCGGCGGTGCGCCTTGGATCCAGGGCCGCTCAGCGGCCCGTTCTGACCGCTTGTCGCGCCACCCGGATTAGGTGTGAAATATTCACTCCCTACCTGTCCACTTGGGTCGGTAGCATCGCGCCTTCAATGTCACCAGGTGCCGCAATGACGACCCTTCCCCAAGTGGACACCGAATACACTTCGGTGCGCTTCCCCCATCTGCGATTTCGCGTCGCCGAATCGGGACCGGATGGCGTGGTCCTTATCCTCGATGATGCCGGCGTGACCAGCAGGATGAAAGTGCCGGTAACCGAATGGCCAATGATGGCAACGCAATCGCGCTTTGAGCGCGTTTGACGCTCGGCGCAACCCGACCCTGCTACGGCCGACGCGACCTCGTCGAAGCTCGGACTAGACGTTGAACAGGAAGTTCATGACGTCGCCATCGCGGACGACGTATTCCTTGCC
>ERZ724521.1465-NODE-1465-length-10466-cov-3.418884_pt1 | contig 10466 bp, 6 predicted proteins | sample MGYA00376054_ERZ724521 | MGnify/ENA primary metagenome ERZ724521 (study PRJEB28724, sample SAMN07190883) | activated sludge metagenome | isolation source: activated sludge of sewage treatment plant in Hong Hong | place: Hong Kong | collected 2016-03-17 ... | reverse complement strand
AGCGACATGATCCTCGGCGCCGTCGGTACGCTGCAATTCGATGTGGTGGCGCACCGGCTGGAGCATGAATATGGCGTGCAGGTGATCTTCGAGTCGTACAACTGCTCGACCGCGCGCTGGATCAGGGGCGACGAGGGCGAGTTGCGCCAGCTTTCCGACCGCTACAGCGCCAACGTCGCGCTCGATGGCGCGGACGATCCGGTCTATCTGGCGCCGAACAACGTGTACCTGAACATGGTGAAAGAGAAGTACCCGAAGCTGCAGTTCCTGGAGGCGCGGGAAGTCGCGTAGAAACGCTGCCGGCAGTCCGCTGGTTTCGTTGTGCCTCCTTGCCGTGCGACTTGTACTGTCTGCGTCGGCAACGCCTCGCCAGCGAACTGCCGGCAGCGTTTCAGGGTGACGGGCGTTTCGCCAGCAGCCGGTCGAGCGTGTTGGCGAAGGCCTGCCGGTCGGCCTGCGAGAAGGCCGGCGGGCCGCCGGTTTCGACGCCGCTGCTGCGCAGGCTTTCCATGAAATTGCGCATGTCGAGGGCCTGCCTGATGTTCTCGGCGGTGTAACGTTCGCCGCGCGGGTTGATCGCGGTGGCGCCTTTTTCGACCACCGCGGCCGCCAGCGGGATGTCGGCGGTGACGACGATGTCGCCGGGCTGCGCCTGATCCGCGATGTGGTTGTCGGCGACGTCGAAGCCCTTGGGCACCTGCACCGAACGCAGGCTGGGGTAGGGCGGCGTCTTCAGCCACTGGTTGGCGACCAGCGTCACCGGCAGGCCGGTGCGGTCGGCGACGCGGTAGAGGATTTCCTTGATGACGGCGGGGCAGGCGTCGGCATCGACCCAGATGTGCATGATGATTCCCGAATTGAAGACCGTTTTCGGCGACCTGCGATAATACGCTGATACGACAGTACGCCGATACGACAGCACGCCGCGAAGGCAGACAGAGAAGAACGATGGCAATCCAATGGTTCCCCGGCCACATGACTTCGGCCAAGAAGAAGGCCGCCGAGACGCTGGCCGTCGCCGACGTGGTGGTCGAGGTGGTCGATGCGCGCCTGCCAGCCGCATCCTCCAACCCGATGATCCACGAGTTGCGTGCCTTCCGTCAGCGCCCCTTCCTCAAGCTGCTGAACAAGGCCGACCTTGCCGACCCGGTGGCGACGAAAACCTGGCTGGACTACTTCAATGCCCAGACGAATACGAAAGCGGTGGCCATCTCGTGCAAGAAGGCCGGCGAGGTCGCGCGCGTGCCGTCCCTTTGTCAGCAACTGGCGCCGCATCGCGACAGTGCGCTGAAGCCCCTGCGGCTGATGATCATGGGCATTCCCAACGTCGGCAAGTCGACGCTCCTGAATGCGCTGGCGAAGAAGAAGGTGGCCAAGGTCGGTGACGAACCGGCGGTGACCAAGAGCCAGCAGCGCATCGACATCAGTTCTCGGCTGACGCTCTACGATACGCCGGGCATGATGTGGCCGAAGATCGGGCATCCCGAGGACGGGCTGATGCTGGCGGCGAGCCACGCCATTGGCGTCAATGCCTACATCGACGAAGAAGTGGCGACCTGGCTGGCCGGCTTCCTGCTCGCGCAGTATCCGGCGCTTCTGGCGGCGCGCTACGGCATGACGCCTGAAGGGATGGATGCGCCGGGCGTACTGGAGACGGTGGCGAAGAAGCGCGGTTGCCTGATCAAGGGACGCGGTGGCGAACTCGATCTGGAGAAGGCTGCCGGCATCCTGCTGACCGACTACCGCAGCGGCACGCTCGGCCGCATCAGCCTGGAGACGCCGGCCAGCCGGGCCGCACGTCCGACTGCAGAGGCCCTTGCGCCGCCCCCCTGCGATATCGCCGACGCCGCCGATACCGACGACTAGACCCTGAAGCGGCCCACGGTCGACTGCAGGCCCTGGGCCAGCGATTCGAGCGCACTGGCGGCGCTTGCCGTCTGTTCGACCGACTGATTGTTCTCGCGCGTGCGCGAGGCGATCGCGTCGATGCTGTCGGCGACGCTGCGGCTGGTGGCGCGCTGCTCGTCGGTGGCCTGGGCGATGGCATCAAGACCCTTGCCGACTTCGGCCACAGAACCGTTGGTAGCCTGCAGGATCTCGGCGACGGCGCCGATCGTGCCCTGGCTGGCGGCGATGTGCTCGAGGCCGTCGCTGATGGCGCGGTGGACGGTGGCCGACTGGCTGGAGAGGCTGGCGGTGATGCGATCGATCTCGTGTGCCGACTGCCCCGATTTCTCGGCCAGCTTGCGCACCTCGTCGGCAACGACCGCGAAGCCGCGCCCGGCCTCGCCGGCACGGGCGGCTTCGATCGCCGCATTCAGCGCAAGCAGGTTGGTCTGCTCGGCGATGCCCTTGACCTCCTGCGTCATCTTGCTGATGGCTTCGGTGTTCTTGACGAATTCGTTGATCGCCTCCGCCATCAATTGCACCGTGCGGCCGACCTCATCCATCTCGCCGAGCAGTTGCGACAGGCTCCGGCTGCCGGCTTCCGCTCGACGCAGGCTTTCCTGAGACTGCGTGTTGACGTGATCGGCGCTTTCCGCGATGGCAGCAATGTTCTGCAGCATGTTGCCCATCGCACTTTCCGCCTGCGCCGCCTGCTCGCCCTGGCGACGGGAGCCGTCGGTGACGCGACCGGCGGCCGTCGAGAGTTCGTGCGCCTGTGTCGAAACCTGCCGTGCCGAATCGCCCACCTGACGCACCAGGCGCGCAAAATTCTCCATCATCTCGTTGAAGATCGCCGAGGCCTGGCCGATCTCGTCATTTCCGCGCACCGGCAGTCGCCGCGTCAGGTCGCCCTCGCCTCGGGCGATGTCCCGCAGGCCGTGGGTCAGCTGTTCGAGCGGCGCGGTGACGAAATGCCGCGTCAGGAACCAGATCACGACGAGCAACAACAGGCTGACGCCGGCCGCAGCGGCTGAAATCTTGAGGCGGAAGGCTGCGACCTCGGCCTCGACGGTGTCGAGTGACACCTTCATGCTGACGACACCCAGTACGGTTCCCTCAGGCACCTGGTGACACATCAGGCAATCCTTGCCGAGGTAGTTCTTTGCCGCCCTGGTCGGCGTCACCACACGCAGGTAGGTGCCGCCGTCGCCGCTTTCGGTGCGGACCAGGCGCTGGCCGGAGCTCATCACCTGCTGCTCGACGGCATCGAGCTGGCGGGAGGACTTCGTATCCGCGCCGAAGGCCTCGACGACGGCGGGGGAGCGGGCGACGTGGAGATCCTTGATGATCGACAGCTGCTTGATCTGGTCGAGGAAGACCTCGCGCTGGCCCACGGTGCCGGTGATCATCATCCCGGTCAGGCCGGCCATCGTCATCTCATGGATGCTGCCGGCGAAATCCTGTGCCTGGCGGATGGCGGTCTCGCGATTGACGGAACTTTCCCACGCGATCATCGCCGTCCACACGACGACGAGAACGAACCAGATGGCGGCAGTCAGTCGGAGCCAGATTTTCCAGTTGGACATTTCGGTTTCCTGTATGGCTGGCGAAGACGCCAGCGGTGTCATGGGTGTTCAGCGATCGGATTGAAGCAAGGCCAGGGTCTGTTGCAGCAGCGCATGGGCAGCAGCGAAGTCGTAGGCGGCCAGTGCAGATTCGAACGGCTCGGCACGCCCATCGAAAGCGTCCCGCAGATGCGCAGCCGATTCGTGCCAGAGCGGAATGGCCTGCACGTCGTCGTCGGCAAGCAGCTGGGCGATGCGCTGCAGGGTTTTCCGATGGCGCTCGAGCACCGCGGAGGAGGGCTGCGCATCCTTCCCGCCGAGCCCTTCCGGCACTGCCTCGGCACGCGCCGGTGCCGGGCGGAAGCCGCTCTGCACCACCTCCAGCGGCACCTCCAGCCAGAAAGTCGCACCTTCGTTGGGGGCACTGTCGACGCCGATCCTGCCGCCCATCATTTCGGCGAGGCGGCGACTGATGGCGAGGCCGAGGCCGGTACCGCCATGCTTGCGCGTCAGTGATGAATCGAGTTGTTCGAAGGGCTGGAAGAGTCGCGCACGATCGCTTTCGGCGATGCCGGGGCCGCTGTCGCACACCTCGAAGCGCAGTTGCTGGCGCCCGTTGCCGCCCGGCAGGCGAACGGCGCGAATCTCGATGCGGCCGCGTTCGGTGAATTTCACGGCGTTGCTGGCGAAATTCCCGAGGATCTGGCCGAGTCGCACCGGGTCGCCGCGCAGCAGTGGTGGCAGGTCGGGTGCATCGAGCTTGAGCACCAGCCCCTTGACTGTGGCGGCGCTCGATACGTCGCGAACGACTTCCTGCAGCACCTGCTGCGGGTCGAAATCGAGCGGCTCCAGCGTCAGACGGTCGGACTCGATGCGTGCCATGTCGAGCAGGTCGTTGATGATCGCCAGCAACTGCTTCGCTGCATCGCCGACCTGGTCGAGGCGCAATCGCTGCGCCGGGTCGCTCGCATTCTGTCGCAGGCTCCAGGTCAGCCCGACGATGGCGTTCATCGGCGTGCGGATCTCATGGCTCATGTTGGCGATGAAACTGCTGCGCGCGCGGTTCGCGGCCTGTGCGGCATCCAGCGCGCGCACCAGGTCGGCAGTGCGCCCCTGCACCAGTTCTTCCAGCCGCGTGCGGTGATCGGCCAGCTCGTGGTTGTACTCGAGCAGCTTGCGGTTCTGGTCCGTCATCAGCACGTAAACGTCGATCAGGGCCTGCGTCAGTGCTTCATGGGTCGGATCCCGCCGGGCGCCTTCGGCCTTTTCGAAAGCCTCGGCCGGCGTCATGCCCGCATCGATCGCCTTCATCTGGCGGGCGAGGGCCTGATCCTCGCCGAGGATGTGATAGATCAGCCAGTTGGCAAGGAAGCTGAGCAGCTTGCTGCCGCTCGGGGCATCGCCGCTGGCGTAATCCTTGCGCATCTGCGTGACCGTGGCAGCGAAACTGCCATGTGAATCCAGGTGGTTGGCCTGGTGGCGCGGGTCGATGCCGTACTCGCGCATCAACCGGTCTTCGGTCGCGAAGTGGAAACCGGCGTAGTGGATGAGCTGGTCAAGCAGCCCGTCCGCCCGCTTGTGATTGCTGTCATAGTCGATCGCCAGTACCGGCGCTGCAGCATTGATCAGGTCGATCAGCCACTGGTGCTGTTCGTCGATGATGTCGATGCCGGTGACGAAGTTGCTGTTCCAGGTCATCAATGCCATTTCATGAATCCTTCAATACGTGTGTTCGGGTGCCGGCCGCTGCCAGGGACGAGGCGGCGCCGGGCAGATCGAAGGCGGCGATCTGGCGCTGGATGTCCGGCCAGGCGTCGCCGAGCGCTGCCTGCAGCAGCGCGCCATGCTCGCGTGCATGGCCGGTGGCAGCAGGATCGTCGTCTGCGAGCAACTGCGCCAGCGTGCGGATGACGCCGGCGGCTGCCTCATGGTCATGGTTGAGCGGCGCTGTGGCCTGCCCACCGCCAAGCGCGGTCACGATCGCAGCGCTCGTGTCGAGCAAGAGCTTTTCGAGCTCCTGCATCTGCGGGGCGAGCAGGTCGAAGCGCGCCGAATCGGAGATCGCCGCCTCCAGCCGCCGCGCCGAAGCCTCGATCGCCTTGAGGCCGAGCGATGCGGCAGCCCCCTTCAACGAATGCGCGATGCGCCGGGCGTCGGCTGTCCGTTCCTCGAACAATGCCTGGCGGGCGTGACTCATGTCTTCGGTATGGTTGCCGGCAAAGGTGCCGAGCAGCGCGCAGTAGGCACTTTCGCGACCGCGCAGCGAATGCAGGCCGCGCGCGGCATCGAGCCCGGCAATCGCCCGGACGCGGCTCATCACGTTGAGGTCGACCGGTGCCTCCGGGGCCGGCGCCGGCTGTGTGCCGCGCGTGCCGACCACTGGCTGTTCGGGCAGCCAGCGCAGCAGGCAGGAGTAGAGTTCGTCCGGGTTCACCGGCTTGGCGAGGTGATCGTTCATGCCGGCATCGAGGCAGCGCTGCCGGTCGTCGGCGAAGGCGTTGGCCGTCATGGCGAGAATCGGCAGCCGCTGCCGCTCAGGCAGCTGGCGGATCGCCTGCGTTGCGGCAATGCCGTCCATGACCGGCATCTGCATGTCCATCAGTACTGCGGCGTAGTCGTTCTGCTGGGCGAGCTGCAGGGCTTCCTCGCCGTTTATGGCGAGATCGGTGTGCAGCCCGACGGCATCGAGCAGCCCCTTGGCGACTTCCTGGTTGATCGGGTTGTCCTCGGCCAGCAGGATGCGATGGCCGGCGGCACGTTGCCGCAGCAGTGCCTCCGCATGTGCCTGCGTTCCCCCGCTGGCGACACGCACGGCCTTGCGGCCACGGCGCAGTCGGACAGTGAACCAGAACGTGCTGCCCTGGCCGTAGATGCTCTTCACACCCACATCGCCGCCCATCAGGCGGGCGAGGCGACGGCAGATCGCCAGGCCGAGGCCGGTGCCGCCATAGTTGCGCGTCGTCGAGTTATCGGCCTGTTCGAAGGCCCGGAAAAGGCGCGAGAGCGTCTCGCTGGGGATGCCGATGCCGCTGTCTTCGACCTCGATGCGCAGCAGCAGGGCACCGCTCTTCTCGCCGCTGCCTTCCTGTACCGAGGCGCGCATGATGACGTGGCCGTGGTCGGTGAACTTGATCGCGTTGCCGACGTAGTTGACGAGTATCTGGCCCAGGCGCAGCGGATCACCGCGCAGGACGGAGGGAATGTCCGGATCGATCTCGCGCGTGAGCGTGAGTCCTTTTTCGGCCAGGCGCTCCTGCATCATCGCCGCGACGTTGTCGAAGATGGCGGCCGTCTCGAAGTCGGTTTCCTCCAGGCTCACCTTGTCGGCCTCGATCTTCGAGATGTCGAGGATGTCATTGATGATCGCGAGCAGGTGTTGTGCCGAGGCATGGATCTTCTGCAGCCGTTCGCGTTGCGCGGGGTTTTCGGCTTCGCGCTGGGCGAGGTGGGCGAGGCCGATCACTGCATTCATCGGCGTCCGGATCTCGTGGCTCATGTTGGCGAGGAAGGCACTCTTGGCGCGGTTGGCGGCCTCGGCTTCGTCCTTGGCGTGGGCGAGTTCGGCGGTCCGCTGCTCGACCATCTCGGCCAGGTGGTGGCGGTGCTCCTCGAGTTCGGCAAGGTTGCGGTTGCGCTCGGTGACGTCGGTGACGTAGGCGATCAGATGTTCGACGCCCCCGAAATTGACGATCGCCGAGGCAATGCTGACATCGCGCAGTTCGCCGTTGCGGTGCCGCCAGCGTGCCGGCAGGTCGGCAGCGGCTGTGCCGGCGTCGCGTCGCGCCATCAGCCAGCGCTGGCGGTCTGCCTGCGAAGGCCACAGGCCGGCCTCGAGCGACGTCTTGCCGAGCAGTTCCTCACGCTTCCAGCCAAAGGTTTCCTCATAACGCGTGTTGACGTCGACGAAGCGGCCATCGGCAACATTGGTGATCGAGACCGGCAGCGGGCTGGCGCGGAAGGCGGTGCCGAAGCGCTCCTGCAGTTCGCGGTTGACGCTTTCGGCCTCGAACAGCGCACGATAGCGATGCTTGTCGCGAGAATGCCAAAGCACCGCGAAGAAGGAACCGGTTCCGAGGATCAGGCCGATCGTCAGCAATGCGATCAGGCGGGTGATCAACTGGCTGTTGGCTGTCGCCTCACGCTGGTCGGTCTTGGCGACGAGGAACCAGCCCGTTCCGGCGACCGGTTTGAGTGCCGAAATGACGGGTTCCCCACGGTGATCAAGCCCGTTGAAGATGCCACTGCGTCCGAGAATGGCTTACGCCGCGGGCAGCGTCGTTTCGCTCAGCGGGCGACGCATGCGGAATGCGGTATCGCTGGCGTGGCGGAGTTCGTTGATGTAGAGGATTTCGTCCCCGTCGCGCCGGACCAGCAGCGTTTCCCCGGTTTCGCTCGGCGTCGGCCACGACTGCAGCACGGGGAACAGGAAGTCGTTCGGATCTGCCTGCAGTAATACGGCACCGATGGGTACAGGGGGTGTCGCTGAAAGATCGAAGAGCGGGGCGATGAAATCGATGTGCGGTGCAGACTCGTCGGTGTAGTGATGGACCTCGCCGTGCAGCGACTTGCGCGAAGAAATGGCAAGGTGCACCAGGTCGACGATATCCGGCGAGAGGGCGCTGTTGCTCGGATGCAGTCGCATCCGGATACGGCCTTCGGTATCCAGAAGGACGATGTTCGCATAGCGGTAATGCTTGGCAAGACTGGCGAAGTACTGGCGCAAATCCGCCGTCGAGCGAGCGTTCGGCGAGCGCAGCCACTGCTGCACGGCCACAGAAAAAACGGCGTTCCCGGAAAGTACCTGTGCGTGGGAAAGGCGTTCGTCACGCCACTGTGTGATCTGCTCGGACTTGAGATCGGCAATGGTCAGCAGTTGCGCGTGAATCTGTCGGGTGGCGTGGTCCGTCTGCGTGCGATACAGGAAATAGCCGCTGGCAGCGATCAGCACGACCACCAGCAGACAGGTCGCCACCAGTCGCCAGAATGCCCGGGATCTGCTGCCGTGCAGGTCGTCCACGGAAGGCCGGGCGTCACTGGACATCGTTCGGCCCCCTGATTTCCGGCGCTTCGGAAAGCCGTGCGCGCAGTGCCTGCAGGAGGTGGAGCGCCGGTTCGAATTCGAAGCGGGACAGCGCTCGCGCAAGGGCCGCGTAGTCGCTGCCAAGCGCTGCCTCGAGCTGCGGGCGGGCCGCGCGCAGGACGGTATCGGCACGCGTGTCGTCGTTGGCGATCAGCGCCTCGAGTTCGGCCAGTGTCGACGCCACGAGCGTCCAGTCCGGGGCGATGCCTGCGGCCACTGCCGTGCTCGACAGCACTTCGGCCGTATTGATCGCTTCACAGGTCCTGCGCGTGACGGCTTCCGCCTCGGCGATGGCCCGGGACAGTACGATCGGGTCCGCTTCGCCGCGAATCAGGGTTTCGAGGTGCTGCGCTGCCGCCTGCAGTGTAGTCGCGCCCAGTGTGCCGGCAGCGCCCTTCAGCGTATGTGCGAGACGCCGGGCGCCCTCGGTGTCGTGGCCGACGAGCCGGGCCTTGAACTGGGCAACATCGCTGGCATGCGAATCGGCGAAAAGGCGGGCCAGGCGACGATAGCTGGCAATGCGGCCGCGCACCGAGCGCAGGCCGGCCTCGATGTCGAAGCCGGCCTGCTCGCGCAGATATTCGACGAAGCGGGTGTCGTTGTCGCCGGGAGGCGGCGCAGTGATTTCCTGTGTCGACAGCGGGGGCGCCGCTGCCGGCTGGCTCGCCGGGCTGGCCGGCAGCCAGCGCAGGAGGGCCGCGAAGAGTACATCCGGATCGACCGGCTTCGGGACGTGGTCGTTCATGCCGGCATCGAAGCAGCGCTGCCTGTCCTCACCGAACGCGTTTGCGGTCATGGCCAGGATCGGCATGGTGCCGCCGGGCAGGGCGCGGATCGCGCGCGTGGCCTCCAGGCCGTCCATGACCGGCATCTGCATGTCCATCAGGATCAGGTCATAGCGGCTCTCGCCAACCTTCTGCAGGGCTTCGGCGCCGTCGTTGGCGAGATCGGCGTCGAGGCCGATGCTCTTCAGCAGCTCCAGCGTGACTTCCTGGTTGATCGGGTTGTCTTCGACGACCAGCAGCCGGATATGTGCAGCACGACTGGCGAGCAATTCCTCGGCGTGGGTGCGGCTGTTGCCGAGTCCGGCGGCCGGATCGGGTGCATTGGACGTGGCGCGCTGGACGCGGGCGGTGAACCAGAAGGTGCTGCCCTGACCAGGGACGCTGTCGACGCCGACCTCGCCGCCCATCAGTCCGGCCAGGTGGCGACTGATCGCCAGCCCGAGGCCGGTGCCGCCATAGCGGCGCGTCGTCGAGGTATCCGCCTGCTCGAAGGCCTGGAAGAGTCGGTCGCAGACGTCAGGAGAAATGCCGATGCCGGTATACGCAACCTCGAAGCGCAGACGCAGCGCATCGCAGTCGGTATCGAGCAGGCGGACGCGGAAGCCCCAGAGCAAGGCCAGATGCGGCAGCGTCGCGAAGAGCGGCAGGTTCGCGAGGTCGAGGTCGTGGCCGGCGTTGATGCCGAGCCCGAGCGAGTGGGCGTGGATCGCGGCTTCGGCGTAGAGCGCGAACGAGGCCTCGCCCTCGCCTCGCTCGAAGGCGCGGGCGTAGGGCTCCGTGTAGAGCTCGACGCGATCGGCGCCGAGCGCCGCGGCCCAGTCGATCGCACGCCGATCGGGATCGACGAAGAGGCTCGTCCGGACGCCGGCCTCGCGCATCGCGGACACGACGTCGCGCAGCGCCTCGAGCGGCGTGTCCGAGGGCCATCCCGCCTGGCTCGTGATCTCGCCCGGCAGCACCGGGACGAGCGTGCACTGGTGCGGACGCACGCGATGCACGAGCTCGACGAGATCCGGTCGCGGATCGCCTTCGATGTTGAGCTCGACGCTCGACCGGAGCGGCGCGAGGCACTCGGCGATCTCGAGGACGTCGCGCCGCGTGATGTGGCGCTCGTCGTGCCGCGGATGCACCGTGATCCCCGGAGAGCCC
>ERZ724521.1463-NODE-1463-length-10470-cov-5.727988_pt1 | contig 10470 bp, 8 predicted proteins | sample MGYA00376054_ERZ724521 | MGnify/ENA primary metagenome ERZ724521 (study PRJEB28724, sample SAMN07190883) | activated sludge metagenome | isolation source: activated sludge of sewage treatment plant in Hong Hong | place: Hong Kong | collected 2016-03-17 ... | reverse complement strand
GGCCGTGCAGGCGCAGGCTCAGGGTCTCCGCGTGCACGTTCAGGGCCCCGCCCAGCAACAGGAAGGCGAGGGAGGACAGGGACCGGGTCTTGCGGGCCATGAGGGCAGCTCCGAGGGAAGTCGCGACCAGTCTGGCCAGCCATGCCTGCGCCGGTGCCGGCTTCACGCCGCGCTATGTGGTGCGTGCGCAGGACCACGTCACCGGGCTCGCCTTCGTCGCGGCCGGGGTCGGGATCGCGCTGGTGCCGCAACTGGCCGTCGGCTGGTCGGGCTTCGAGATCGCGTACGTTCGGCCGACCAACCCGACGCCGCCGCTTTTTACTCGCGCGAGCAAACACTCACCCGCTCCGCGCGTCGGGCGAGGAAACCCCGCAGACGCCCCGCAGCGGCCCGTTCTCGGCGATCCCCGTGCATCCGCCTGCACGCGGGCACCCGCCTGCGCAGCGGCCTTCGCAGGGCCCGCGCGGCCTCCATGAAGCTTGTCGAGCGCGCCCGCGTTGCGCTAACAAGGCCGGCAACCGGTCGATGACACACAGCAACACGGCAGCTTTCGTCCGCGTCGAGGGCATCCTGCTCGCCCGCGGCGTGCTCAGCGCGGCGGCCTACCTCGCCGCCAACGCCAAGAAGTTCGGCGAGCGAGCGCTGCGGCTCGGCCTCGTCGCCGTCGCCGCGCCGGTGCACGGCCTCCTCGGTCAGACCGACCGGGGGCTCGCGCACCGGCTCGCCAACCTCGCCCTCCGCGGCATGAGCGAGGACCGCGTCGCCGTCCTCTGCGAGGAGTACGCCGAGGACGTCCTGAAGGACAAGCTCCTCGATCAGGGCACCGAGCTGCTCAAGCGCCTCCAGGCCGAGGGCCACCGCGTCGTCCTGATCTCGGACAACATCGCCCCGATCATGGAGCCGCTCGCGCGCCACCTGAAGCACTACGACGAGCTCCACTGCAACAAGATCGAGTTCGAGGACGGCGAGGCCACCGGCAAGCTGTTGGAGCCGATCCTCGGCTCGAACATCGGCGGCCGCTGGCTCGACGACTACGCCGCCGCGCACCAGCTCGACCTGCGGCGCTGCTACGCCTTCGGCGCCCACGGCCCCGACATGCTGCTGCTCTCGCGCGTCGGCAAGCCGTGCGCCGTCAACCCCGACTTCGTCCTGCGCCGCAGCGCCAAGGACGCCGACTGGCCGATCATCGAGTACCGCGACTGACACCCAACGGAGGACGCCGCACGTGCACGCACCCCTCTCGATCAAGCAGAGCTACGCGGGCCGCCACGTCTTGCTCACCGGCGTGACCGGCTTCCTGGGCAAGGTCTGGCTGGCCATGATGCTCGACCACGTCCCGGAGATCGGGAAGATCTACGTGCTCACGCGCAAGAAGGCGCTCCGCCCCGCCGTCGACCGGTTCGAGAAGGCCGTCGCCAGCTCGCCCTGCTTCAAGCCGATGCACGAGCGCCTCGGCGCCGAGATGAGCCGCTTCATCAGCGACCGCGTCGAGGTCGTCGAGGGCGACGTCTCGCTCCCGCGGCTCGGCATCGAGGACCCCGCCGTCTTCGATCGCCTCGCCCGCGACCTCGACCTCGTCATCAACTGCGCCGGCCTCGTCGACTTCGACCCCGACCTGCGCGACGCGATGACGACCAACGTCGACGGCGCGCGCTACACCGCCGACTTCGTGGCCGCCTGTCACCACGCGGGCCTCCTCCACGTCTCGACCTGCTACGTCACCGGCCTCAAGAACGGCCGCATCGAGGAGACCCTGCACCCCGAGCGCGCCCCGTGCGGCGACGCCTTCGACGTCGAGCGCGAGTGCGCCGAGATCCAGACCAGCCTCGAGACCCTGCTCGCCGAGCACGAGTCGCCCGAGGCCGACAAGCGGGCCCACGACGAGGCGATCAAGCAGATCCGCGAGAAGGGCCAGGACGAGCACAACGCGATGCTGGTCCGCAACATCTCGCGCCGGGTCAAGCGCAACGCGCTCAAGGACGCGATGATCGCCGAGGGCCAGCGCCGCGCGGCCCGCTGGGGCTTCACCAACATCTACACCTTCACCAAGAGCATGGCCGAGGCGGCGATCGCCCGCCGGCTCGCGCCCGAGCGCTGGTCGATGTTCCGCCCGGCGATCGTCGAGAGCGCCGAGAGCTACCCGTTCCCCGGGTGGAACCAGGGCTTCAACACCTGCGGCCCGCTGTCCTACGCGCTCGGCGGGTGGTTCCGCCACCTGCCGTGCAGGTTCGGCAACCCGTTCGACATCATCCCGGTCGACTACGTCTGCCGCGCGATGGCCGTCGCCGGCGCCGCGCTGATGCGCCGCGAGCACTCGCCGGTCTACCAGTGCGGCAGCTCCGACCTCAACCTCCTGACGATCGACCGCGCCACCGAGCTCGTCGCGCTGGCCCACCGCAAGTGGCTGCGCACCCGCGGCGACAACGCCGTCGAGCGGGTCGTCCTGTCGCGCTGGGACGCCATCCCGGTCAAGCCCGACCACGCGCTCAAGCTCGAGAACGTCCGCAGCATGGCCGAGTCGGTCCGCGACTGGCTGCGCGACCCGCCGAAGGGCTGGCCGAAGTTCGTCCGCACGCGCCTGCAGGACATGGTCGACGGCGCCGAGGAGGCGCTCGACGGGATCGACAAGATCGAGCGGATGTGCGAGCTCTACCTGCCGTTCATCCACGACAATCACTACACGTTCGTCACCCGCAACCTGCTGCGCCACGACGTCGTCGAGCCCGAGTTCCGCTGCGACCCGCGCAGCATCGACTGGCGGAAGTACTGGATCGACATCCACGTCCCGGGCCTGCGCAAGTGGTCGTTCCCGCTGATCGAGAACAAGACCCCCGAGAGCTACACCCCGAAGCACCCGTTCCGCATGCGGCCCGCCGCCGCGCAGCCCGCCCAGCACGCAGAGGTCGTATAAACCCATGGCGATCTTCCTCACCGGCGCGACCGGCTACATCGGCTCCTACGTCGCCGCAGGCATCCTCGAGCAGCACCCGCAGGAGCGCCTCGCGCTGCTCGTCCGCGCCAAGAGCCCGGCCGAGGCCGAGGAGCGGCTGTGGAAGTCGATGCAGCTCCACCTCCCGTTCGAGCGCTTCATCGAGCTGCTGCGCTCGCGCTGCGACCTCTACCTCGGCGACCTGACCTTCCCCGAGCTCGGCCTCGAGCCGGCCGCCCGCGACAAGCTGGTCCGCGGCATGGACTCGGTGCTGCACTGCGCCGCCTCGCTCAACCGCAAGTCGTCGAAGGCCTGCTTCAACGTCAACCTGCGCGGCACCCTCAGCGTCATCAAGCTCGCGCGCGACGCCCAGGACCACCACGGCCTGCGCCGCTTCACCGACATCAGCACCGTCGCGGTCGCCGGCGAGCGCAAGGACGAGGTCGTCACCGAGGCGCAGACGATCGACTGGGACAAGTCCGACTACGACCCCTACGCGCGGACCAAGAAGTTCTGCGAGCACATGCTCCACGAGCTCCTGCCCGAGGTCCCCGGCCTGGTGCTGCGCCCGAGCATCGTCCTCGGCGACAGCCGCTTCCCGGAGACGACCCAGTTCGACATGGTGCGGGCCTTCGTCATGCTCGCCAAGATGCCGCTGCTGCCGTTCAACCCCGACTGGCGGCTCGACATCGTCCCGGTCGACTACGTCAGCAAGGCGATCGTCCACCTGCACATGAAGGATCGCCCGCGCCACGACGCCTACAGCCTCAGCTCCGGCACCGCCTCGCTGACCTACCGCGAGGTCGTGCAGGCGATGGAGCGCGCCGGCCACCCGACGCGCCACCGCTTCGTCCCGGGCCTGAACGGCGCCTTCAACCGGATCGTCGAGACGGCGATGAACACCCCGCGCGGCTGGGGCATCTCCGGCGCCGCCTCGCTGCTCAAGGTCTTCCTGCCCTACCTGACCTTCAACACCGTGTTCGACAACCGCCGCGTCGTCGACGAGCTCGGCGAGGCCCCGGTCACCTTCGACCGCTACGCCTACGGCCTCTACAACTTCGCCGACTCGACGAACTTCACCTACCCCTACAAGCCCTGGCCGGCCGGCGCGCACGTCCGCCAGGTCGCCTGACCGTTTCGCCATGTCCAAGAGCGAACCCGCCAAGACGCCCGCCAAGGCGAAGAAGAAGTCCGGCCTGTGGGACCGGCTGAAGGACGTCGTCGACCCCGACCGCGCGCTCCAGACCACGGTCGCCGCGACGATCGAGGGCGTCGCCGTCCGCCACGTCCTCGGCATGTCCGACGAGCAGTGGAAGCCGGGCAAGCCGCTCAAGCTGCTGCTCGCCGGCTACGTCGGCACCCGCAACACCGGCGCCGACGTCCGCGTCGAGGAGATGATCCGCCAGCTGCGCCACGTCGTCGGCGACGACGACCTCCAGCTGACGATCATGACGATCGACGAGAAGCTGACCCGCGGCTACTTCCGCGCCGTCCACCAGATCGTCCTCCCGACCGTCTTCCCGGCCTTCCTGGCGAACGAGTGCCCGAAGCACCACGGCGTCGTCGCGTGCGAGGGCTCGATGTTCAAGTCGAAGTTCTCGAGCGCGCTGACCTGCATGATGGCCGGCGCGCTCGGCCTCGCCAACGCCGAGAACAAGGTCAGCGTCGGCTACGGCGCCGAGGCCGGGGCGATGACCCCGAGCCTGCGCGACTTCGTCAAGAAGCACTGCAAGAAGTCGCTCGTCATCTGCCGCAACGAGCCCTCGCGCGACGTCCTCGGCGAGCTCGGCATCCGCACCACCAGCGGGGCCGACACCGCCTGGACCTTCGAACCTGCTCCTCTGGCCAGGGGCGCCCAGCTGCTGCGCGAGGCCGGCTGGGACGGCCGGCAGAAGGTCCTCGTCCTCTGCCCGATCAACCCGTTCTGGTGGCCGGTCAAGCCCGACCTGCTCAAGTTCGCCGCCTACAAGCTCGGCGGGCAGTACAAGGACGAGCACTACTCGGCCTTCTACTTCCACCACCACAGCGAGGCCGCCGAGAAGAAGTACAACGCCTACCTGCAGTCGATCGCCGACGCCGTCAACGCGTTCGCCGAGGAGCGCGAGTTCTTCACGATCCTCGTCGGCATGGAGCAGCTCGACCGCCACGCCTGCGAGGACCTGCTGCCGCGCCTCGACCGGGGCGGCGCGCTGTTCATCAGCGACGAGCACGACATGTACGACCTCGTCAGCGTGCTGCGGAACTGCCACATGATGGTCAGCTCGCGCTTCCACGCGATCGTCACCTCGATGCCGGGCCTGGTGCCGTCGGCCGGCGTGACGATGGACGAGCGGATCCGCAACCTGATGAACGACCGCGGCCACCCGGACATGTTCTTCGAGGTCGACGAGGAGGGCCTCGCCGACAAGCTCCTCCACACGCTGCGCCGCCTCCACCGCGAAGGCGACGCCATCTCCGCCGACATCGCCCGCGCCGTCCCGCAGCAGCTCAAGCTGATGGGCCAGATGGGCATCGACTTCATGGACGAGGTCTGCCGCGTCTACCCCGCGTTCCCGCGCCGCGACCTCCCGCGCACCTGGGAACACCACCTCCCGCCGCTGCCGCCGAACGTGCAGCGCCTGCTCGAGCGCCACGCATGAGCTTCCACGAGACGATCTTCACCGCGCTGAAGAAGGCCGGCGACAAGGACGCCCTGATCGAGGTCCACGGCAAGGAGAAGCGCCCCTTCTCCGCCGCCGCCGTGCTCGCGCTGATCGCAAGGGCCCGCGGCGCGCTGCGCAAGGCCGGGGTCAAGCCGGGCGACCGCGTCGCCCTGCTCGCGCCGAACTCCGCGAAGTGGGTCGCCGCCGACCAGGCGATCCTCGCCGAGGGCGGCATCGTCGTCCCGCTGTACAGCCGCCAGGACCCGAAGGAGCTCGCGGTCATGGTCCGCGACTGCGCCCCGGTGCTCGTGGTCGCCGAGGGCCCCGCGCTGGCGAACGCCCTGCGCGCCGCCTGGCCCGAGGCCTGCCCGATCGCGCTGTTCGACGACGTGTTCGCCGCCGACGCGGTCGGCGACCCGCCGCGCGCGCTCGCCCCGGCCGACGCGGTGACGATCATCTACACCTCGGGCACCAGCGGCGAGCCGAAGGGCGTGGTGCTCAACCGAGCCAACGTCGACTACATGCTGCCGCAGACGCTGACGAGCCTGCGCAAGATCACCCCCGAGGGCCGGCCCGACAAGGTCTTCCACTTCCTCCCGTTCTGCTTCGCCGGCTCGCGGATCATGCTGTGGACGCAGCTCTACCGCGGCAACCCGCTGATCCTGTCGACCGACCTGCAGAACCTCGCGCAGGAGCTCGGCACCGCCGACCCGCACTACTTCCTCAACGTCCCAGCCCTGCTCGAGCGGATCAAGAACGGCGTCGGCAAGAAGATCGAGGAGCGCGGCGGCGTCGCCCTCAAGCTCTACAGGGCCGGCCAGGAGGCCTTCCGCAGGGCCCGCCGCGGCGAGGCCGGCCTCGTCGACAAGCTGACCCTCGCGCTCTCGAAGCGGCTCGTCTTCAGCAAGATCAAGCAGCAGGTCGGCCCCTCGCTCGAGTTCCTGATCTGCGGCTCCGCGGCGCTCGCCGAGGAGACGCAGTGGTGGTTCGAGCTGATCGGTGTCCGCGTCTACCAGGTCTACGGCCTGACCGAGACGACCGCGATCGTGACCATGGATGTCCCCGAGGACACCCGCCCCGGCTACGTCGGCCACGCGATCGGCGGCTGCACGATGAGGCTCTCCGAGGAGGGCGAGCTGCTCGTCAGCGGCCCCAACATCTTCGCCGGCTACTGGAACCGCCCGCAGGCGACCGCCGAGGCGATCCAGGGCGGCTGGTTCCACACCGGCGACCAGTGCGAGATCGACGCGAAGGGCAACCTCCGCATCATCGGCCGCGTCAAGAACATCCTCGTCCCCGAGTCGGGCCACAACATCGCCCCCGAGCCGCTCGAGGAGAAGTTCCAGCTCGGCTGCCCGCGCGCCGAGCAGTGCATGATCGTCGGCCACGCGCGCCCGTACCTCTCGATCATCGTCCCCGGGACCGTCCCCGACGCCGAGATCGAGGCCGGCCTCGAGGCCGTCAACGGCGGCGTCCCGCACTACAAGAAGATCAAGAAGTTCATCCGCGTCGCCGAGCCGTTCACGATCGAGAACGGCCTGCTGACCGCCAACCAGAAGCTGCGCCGCCGCGCCGTCGAGCAGCGCTACAAGGCCGAGATCGACAGGAGCTACGCCTCGTGATCGACTGGACCTACGACAGCGGCGTCTACGAGCTCGTGCTCGCCGCGCCGCCGTGCAACGAGATCGGCACGACCATGCTCGCCGGCCTGCAGCGGTTCCTCGCCCAGGTCGACCCCGACGCGCACACGCTGATCGTCCGCAGCGGCCTGCGCCAGGGCTTCTGCGCCGGCGCCGATCTGCGCGAGCTCTACCGCGGCCTGTGCGACGCCCCGAAGGAGCAGCACGCCGCCGCGATCCGCGGCTTCATCGACGAGATCCACGACGTCATGGACCGCCTCGACATGCTGCCGCTGACGACGATCGGCGTCGTCAACGGCATCTGCTTCGGCGGCGGCTTCGAGCTCGCGCTGACCTGCGACATCCTGATCGCCGAGAAGTCGGCGCGCTTCTGCTTCCCCGAGCTGCGCCTCGGCATCGTCCCCGGCTTCGGCGGGATCCCCCGCCTGCGCCGCGACGTCGGCAACGGCCTGATCCGCGACCTGCTGCTCAGCGGCCGCAGCGTCGGCGCCAAGAAGGCCCACGGCTGCGGCCTCGTCAGCCAGATCGTCGCCAACGGCGAGGGCCTGAACGCCGCCCGCGCCCTCGCGGCGCAGTCGGCCAAGTTCGACCCCGTCGCCCGCAAGGCCGCCAAGGCCTTCATCAAGAAGCTCCCGCGCGAGGAGCTCGCCGAGGAGCGCGAGCTGTTCGTCCGCCTCGCCCAGGGCCCCGCCCTGTTCGCCGCGCTCAAGCGCTTCGTCGAGTCCACCGACCTCCGCCCGTACCTGCCATGAAGCACGACGACACACTTTCGGCCCTGATCCAACTCGCCGCCAAGCGCTTCGGCGCGGACGCCACGCAGCTCCGCGCCGAGGACGACCTGTTCGAGCGCCTCGGCATCGACAGCTTCCAGGCCGTCGAGCTGATCAGCGACCTCGAGGACAAGTTCGACGTCGAGCTCCCCGACTACGAGCTGCAGGGGATCAAGACCTTCGCCGCCCTGGCGGCCAAGATCGACGCGAGGCGCTGATGCTCGACCTGGGAAAGCTGTCCAGCCTGGGCGAGGCCCTGCGCGACGCGGTGATCACCTACAAGAGCCGCACCGCGCTGATCGAGGCCGACCGCCACCGCGAGAACGCCCGCTACACCTTCGCCGAGCTGCGGACGCTCGCCGAGCGGTTCGCCGCCGGCCTGCAGGTCCACGGCTTCATGGCCGGCGATCGCTGCGCGATCGTCATGCAGAACCAGGCGAAGTGGCTGATCGGGGCGACCGGCGCGCTGTGGGCCGGCGCCGTGCTCGTGCCGATCGACTACAAGCTGACCGCGCCGGAGCAGCACGCCCTGCTCGCGCACTGCCGCCCGCGGGTGCTGCTCGCCGAGTGGCCGGCGTGGGACAAGCTGCAGCGCGAGGACCCGACGATCTTCGAGCGCACCCTCGTCGTCGTCACCGAGGCGCCGGAGGGCGCCAAGGTCGGCCGCGCGCTGCGCTACGAGGACCTGCCCCAAGGGTCAGCCTTCGCCTACCGCGAGCGCGCGCGCGAGGACACCGCCTGCATCGTCTACAGCTCGGGCACCGGCGGCACGCCGAAGGGCTGCATGCTGAGCCACCGCAACTACCTCGCGCAGGCCGAGGTGCTCGGCGCGATGTACCCGATGGACGAGGGCGATCGTTACTTCTCGATCCTCCCGACCAACCACGCGATCGACTTCATGTGCGGCTTCCTGCTGCCGCTGCTGATGGGCGGCGCCGTCGTCCACCAGCGGACCCTGCGCCCGGCGTTCCTCGCCAGCACGATGCAGCGCTACGGCATCACCCACATGGCGCTGGTGCCGACGATCCTCAAGACCCTCGAGCGCAAGATCAAGGACAAGATCGCCGAGCTGCCGAAGTGGCAGCGCCTCCTGCTCGACGGCCTGATGGACATCAACGAGTTCGCGACCCGGCGCGAGCCCGACCACAAGCTCAGCAGCAAGCTCCTGCGGCCGATCCACGACTACTTCGGCGGCAAGCTGCGGCTGATGTTCTGCGGCGGCGCGTTCGTCGAGCGCGCGACCGCGGAGTACTTCAACCGCCTCGGGATCCCGGTCGTGATCGGCTACGGCCTGACCGAGGCCGGCACCGTGCTGACCGTCAACGACCTCAAGCCGTTCCGCGGCGACAGCGTCGGCAAGGCGGTCGAGGGCACGCAGATCGAGCTGCGCGACGCCGACGAGCACGGCGTCGGCGAGGTGTGGGTCCGCGGCCTGACGGTCATGCAGGGCTACCTCGACGCGCCCGAGCTGACGCGCGAGGCGCTCGTCGGCGGCTGGCTGCGCACCGGCGACCTCGGCACGATCGACGCCGCCGGCCACCTCAAGCTGCTCGGCCGCAGCAAGAACATGATCGTCACCGAGGGCGGCAAGAACGTCTACCCCGAGGACATCGAGGCCGCGCTCGGCGGCGTCGACGACTGCGAGGAGTACACCGTCTTCGCCGCCAACTACATCTGGCCGACCGGCAAGCTGACCGACGAGCAGCTGATCGTCGTCGTCCGCCCGAAGCCCGGCATCGACGAGCCCGCGCGCCAGGCCGTGATCGAGGCCTTCCGCCAGAAGAACCGCAAGCTGGCCGACTACAAGCGCCTGCACGGATATGTCCTTTGGGACAGCGAGTTCCCGCGGACCGCCTCGCAGAAGGTCCGCCGCGACCCGCTCGCCAAAGAGCTGAAGCGGCTCGACCGCCAGACCGCCGTCCGCGAGTTCTAGCCCCGCATCCTGGCCCCGGAGACGAACATGACCGCACCCGCCTACCTCGCCGTCGTCAACCCTGCCGCCGGGGGCGGCGTCTGCGGCAAGCGGGCGCCGGCCGCGGTCGCTGCCCTGATTGCGTCAAGCCACGGAAGGTTGATGAGGCACACCCGCCGCGACTCTTCGGCATACGAGGCCGATAGCGACGGAGCGATTCGCTTCCATCGGCTCGGCGCGATCTCGACGCGCATTGCCCCGTCCGAGGCCGGCGACGACCCGGCTTCGGCCAGCTCGTCGATCAATTTTCGATCGGTGGCGAGGATGAAACGGTCGCCGGCCACCGCGTAGTAGACCCGCCACTGGAAGATGAAGAATCGGACGTTGATCGCCTCGACCTGCCGCGCACCGCCTTCGACGATCCGGTAGTTCTCGACACGGAACCACGGGTCCGGCCTGTATGCGTCGGCAGCGACATTGGCGCGAAACTGCGCCAGGATCTCGCCGAGCGCTCGCGCATCACGAACGGGCGCGACGATCGCCGTCGGCAGCGTGAGGGCGGCAATGAGCGGCGTGA
>ERZ724521.1461-NODE-1461-length-10478-cov-3.341552_pt1 | contig 10478 bp, 8 predicted proteins | sample MGYA00376054_ERZ724521 | MGnify/ENA primary metagenome ERZ724521 (study PRJEB28724, sample SAMN07190883) | activated sludge metagenome | isolation source: activated sludge of sewage treatment plant in Hong Hong | place: Hong Kong | collected 2016-03-17 ... | reverse complement strand
AATTATATTGCTTTCCTTTATCGTATTGGCGCCTAGTAGTTAATAAATTAATTGGGAAAAGAGTATTTAACCTAAGAAGGAATAGAATTATTGTCTGCCCAATATAAGATAGTTATTGATTTGTCCCGAAGTGTAAAGAACAATGTTCTTATAATGGTCTGCAATGTAACCCTTGACATATTGCTGATGCGCAATGACAATATCACCAATGTGTAAATCGTCCCAGCTTGATAGTTGGATATCAATTCCTTTATCCTGCAAAATATGAATATAAAATTTGATCTGGGCATTATAACCGTCATAGAGCAATTTGGTATGATTAAGACCCACCTCGGCTTTAATTCCTTTTTTGAGATAATAACCAATTTCATAAAACTCCTTATCCCATGCGTATTCCTCTGGTTTATAGGTCTTATGAACAATATTGCGATAAGGGCCAAGGCATATAAAAAAACAAAGCAATGCAGGCACAAGTTTGGAATTTAAGTGATCTGTTACTGCGCTCGTGTTTTTGAGGATATTCGCAACGATCCAAATAAAGAAGGCAATGAAAATGGCGATAAAAGGATACATTGGTACGTCATACCATTCGAGTTTGGTTTGCGATAAAGAGATAAGAATGAAATATGCAAAGACAATAACCAATATAAATAAGGCCAGACTTGCAAGCTTTTTGTCATTGGAAAGTAGACCGGTTACAATTCCTGCTGGAACGAATATATACCATTCCTTAAGCTGGAAATCAATAAAATTGTCAAAATAGTAAAACGAGGAATGATCATGATTTTCAATTGTAGATAGAAACCTTCCTCCCCATTCATTTTTAACAACCGCTGATAAGTAACCAGGATTCAGTGATTCCCGAATCAGATAAAATCCCAGGATCGGCATAAGACAAATTATGAATGCGATCCAGGTATGCCTATTCCGGATCAGATGCCTGAATGAACCATTGATAATACTGTAAGCTGCCAGACCAGGTAAGAATAAAAGCGATGCGGTGCTCTTGGTCAGAAAGGCCAGACTTAAATTAATAAAGAAACCATATAAATAAATTATTTTACCTGATTGAAGGAAGGCAAAAAAAAGGAGGCAATACAATGTCGTAAAAAGCGTAAGCATGGCGTCATAATCACCTGTTCGTGTCGCATGGGTATTAATATAACCACGCATTGAAATGAGCACTATCACAGCGATGAATCCAGGCCAAACACTTGAGAAAAAGCGATGCATAAAAATAATAATGGATAGACATGTTATAAAGCAGGCCATGGCAGATGGAAGCCTCACAGCAACTTCATTGACGCCAAGTAAATGCATCAGGGCGGCCTGCATCCAGATAAGAAAAGGAGGTTTGGTATTCCAAAGATCTGGTTGCCCGTCAAAAAATGTAATCCATAAATTTCCATTTTTATACATTTCATACGCGTTAATGGCGAGACGGGATTCATCCCAGATACGGATTGGCAATGTTGTCAAAAATCCAAAGACTGGTGTATAAATTAAGATGGCAAATAATAAATAGAGAATTGCATTTTCCAAAATAATTTGATTTGTTCGCAACCTGGTATACATAATCCATTTATGAGATATAGGAAAGTCAGAAGGCTGTGACAATGACTGCATATAGGTCGGGAATGATTAGTTTATAACCTTTATAAATATTTAATACAAATATTTGGCAGGCACAGGATGTCGCGAAATCCGAGTCCCTCAAAAAATTTAAGTCATACTGCAGTAGAATATAGAACGATCAGAAAGTGAAAATGCTGATGATTACTGAAAACTCAAAGCCCAGGTACTGGGTTATGACAAGAAATCTGAACGCATGCTATTTGCTTTCAAATACTTATTTTTGCTCGCTAATCAGAAGGGCATGAAATATCTGTTTTTATTTTTAATGTGGATACAAATCCTCTGCGGACAAAGTGCACCGGAAGAGTTGGGAAAGGTCGGCTGGTTGAGGGATGCGGACAATGCAAAATCAGAAAGTGCAAAGACCAATAAGCCAATTCTGATTCTGTTCCAGGAAATACCAGGATGTAGCACATGCAAAAATTATGGTCGAAACATCCTTTCTCATCCTATGGTAATCGAAGCCATTGAACAGAATTTTATTCCACTGGCCATATACAATAATAAAAGTGGTAAGGACCATGAAGTGTTGCAATTTTTCAATGAACCCGCCTGGAACAATCCCGTTGTGCGAATTGTCGATTCAAAACTCAACGATATCTGTGAAAGGTTGAATGGCAATTATAGTTCATTTGGATTAATCAGCAAAATCAATGCTTCATTTGTTAAGCGTGGTAAAGCTGTGCCTGAATATCTGAGGCTGTTGGAAGAAGAATTTTTAGCAGAATCGGGCGGCACAGAAAAAGCTTATGTGGGTATGTATTGTTTTTGGAGTGGTGAAAAGTGTTTTGCACAGGCACCCGGTGTTGTATCTACACGGTCTGGTTATATGAAAGGATCTGAGGTGGTTGAAGTTCAATATAACCCAAAGTTAACCAACCTTGACGCGATCCTCAGGCATGGGAAAGAAATGCACTGTGCTGACAGATTGTATCATGAGACACCCTCACAAAATTACGCCAACAGTATTCAGGTGCTGAACAAGGGAGATTTTACGGTCGACAAAGAACTAAAATATTATATTTTTCAAAGCTTTTACAGATTTGTCCCAATGACTGGTATGCAAGCCATGAAAGTCAACCTGGCTCTTGGAAGCAACAAATCGCCGGAAGAATTTTTATCTCCGACACAGCTACAAATGGTCAAAGAAATTAAAAACAACCCCGGCAAAAAGTATAAGAACAAAATCGGAATGTCCGTAGAAGATGCCTGGCCTTTGATGCTTCGTGAACTGAAAAGCTGATATTGCAGGTTCCGGATACATATTCTTTTCATGTATATTATTATAAATATCAGATAATCAGCTTAATAGCAATTAAAAGATTTATTTCAATTGATATGATGTTTGATTTCTCAAAACCTAAGCTTGTTTACCTTTGTTCCAGATTTATTTAATATGGCGTGGCTAACTAACTTTTTATTTAAATCATCGATTGGTCAGAAGATCGTGATGAGTATATCAGGGTTATTCCTGATATTGTTTCTTGTGGTTCACCTTTTGGGAAATCTTCAGTTACTGAAAGATGACCATGGGATGTCATTTAATTTTTACACTTATTTTATGACCCACAACCCGCTTATAAAGCTAATTTCCTACGTTCTTTATCTGACAATATTGTTGCATACCATTCAGGGCTTGAAAATTTATTTCAGCAACAGAGGTGCCAAAGGTGGATCTTATGTTTCTTCTTCAGCAGTCAGCGGTAGTCTGGCGTCAAGGTATATGGCTCATTTTGGAAGCATTATTTTTATTTTTATCATCATACATCTATGGCAGTACTGGCTAAAGATGAAAATGAATGTGTTGCCAATGATATCCATGGAAGGGCATGATCATCCTTTTGCAGATTTATATACTCCGGTTCAAACTTCTTTCCAAAATGCAGGTAATGTGATTTTTTATATTTTCTGCATGCTGATTATAGCATTCCATTTGTGGCATGGATTTCAATCTGCTTTTCAAACGCTGGGAATCAATCACAAGAAATACACTCCATTGATTAAAGTGTTGGGGATGATTTATTCAATTCTCATTCCGCTTGGATTTGCAATTATTCCTCTCTATGTTTTTCTATCACACAACGCTTAATCTCTGATGATAAAGATTAATTCCAATACGCCAGAAGGTCCTCTCAAAAGCAAATGGACAGATTATAAATCGAAGGTATCGCTGGTATCCCCTGCGAACAAACGAAAAATAGAAGTCATTGTGGTCGGTACCGGCTTGGCCGGCGCTTCGGCTGCAGCTAGCCTTGGAGAACTGGGTTACCAGGTGAAGTGTTTTACTTTTCACGACAGTCCCAGGAGAGCTCATAGCATTGCGGCACAGGGAGGGATCAACGCTGCAAAAAATTATCAAAATGATGGTGATAGCGTTTATCGCCTGTTCTATGATACAATCAAAGGTGGAGATTACAGAGCGCGGGAGGCGAATGTCTATCGGCTAGCAGAAGTATCCGCTGCGATCATCGATCAGGCAGTCGCCCAAGGCGTTCCTTTTGCTCGAGAATACGGAGGTCTGCTGGAGAACAGGTCGTTTGGCGGAGTACAGGTTAGCAGAACATTTTATGCCAGGGGACAGACTGGTCAGCAACTATTAATTGGTGCCTACCAATCGCTAAGCCGCCAGATTGCTCTTGGCAACGTTGCCATGTATAACCGGCATGAAATGCTGGACTTGGTTATGATTGATGGTAAAGCCAGAGGAATAATTGCCCGAAACCTGCTCACTGGCAAAATTGAAAGGTTTGGCGCGCATGCGGTTGTTTTAGGGACCGGCGGGTATGGCAATGTATTTTATCTCAGTACCAATGCGATGGGATGCAATGTTACGGCAGCGTGGAAAGCAGTCAAACGAGGGGCATTGATGGCCAATCCGTGTTTTACTCAGATACATCCTACCTGTATCCCTGTTTCGGGAGATTATCAATCCAAACTCACACTCATGTCAGAGTCACTTCGGAATGACGGGAGGGTTTGGGTTCCTGCCAGAAAGGAGGATGCCCAGGCTATCCAGAAAGGAATAAAAAAAGGATCTGAAATACCTGAAGCTGACCGTGATTATTTTCTGGAGCGCAGATATCCTGCATTTGGAAACCTGGTTCCCAGGGATGTAGCTTCAAGAGCAGCCAAAGTGGAGTGTGACAAAGGACACGGTGTAAGTCCGACAGGACTCGCTGTTTTTCTTGATTTTGGATCTGCAATCAATCGCTATGGCAAGTCAAAAGCGAATTTGCAGGGCATTCACTCCCCTGACCAGGAGACCATTACCAAACTGGGAACGGAAGAAGTATCTGAGAAATATGGTAATCTTTTTGAAATGTATGAAAAGATTACCGGCGTCAATCCTTACATCGAACCTATGATGATTTATCCTGCAGTACATTATACGATGGGAGGCTTATGGGTTGATTATAATCTTGAGACGAATATTCCGGGTCTTTTTGCAACAGGTGAGTGTAATTTTTCTGATCATGGCGCCAACCGCTTGGGAGCTTCTGCCCTTATGCAGGGATTGGCGGATGGATATTTTGTACTGCCATATACAATTGGTAATTTTCTTTCAAAAGATATTCGTACCCCGCAGATCAATACCAACCAGGAGGCATTTGAAGAGGCTGAAAGAAATGTGAGGGAACAACTGCAAAAATTACTGGCAATTAAAGGAAAGCAAACTGTTGAAGACCTTCATAAAAAGCTGGGTAAAATCATGTGGGAATATTGCGGTATGTCGCGCAATGCCGTTGGATTGGACAAAGCAAGGACTATGATCCGTGAGCTTAGAGATGAATTCTGGCGTGACGTCTACGTACCAGGATCTATCGATGAATTTAATCCCGAACTTGAAAAAGCGATGCGTGTAGCAGATTTTATAGAGCTGGGAGAATTGATGGTCGTTGATGCACTTAACCGCAATGAATCATGCGGCGGACATTTCAGGGAAGAATATCAGACCGAAGAAGGTGAAACCCTTCGCGATGACGAAAACTTTGCTTACGTCGCATCCTGGTTTTGGACAGATCTTAATAAGGATCCGGAACTGATCAAGGAACCGCTTGAATATCAGGAAGTAAAGATTGCATCCAGATCTTACAAATAACAGGTATTATTTTTTGCACCTGATAATTAAGGGCGGCTTTGTCGGAAGAACAAAAATCTGAAATTTTAGATCCCCTGTTCATCGAGCAATGCATTAGAATGCTTCGCTCTCTGAGTGAAAACAGTACATTGATCACAAGCCTGTCAGAAGAACAATACAGGGAGTTAAGTCGTGTGGCAGGAATTTTTTCACGCCCTGGAAGGACAGAAAGGAAGCAAAGAAACAAGGCACAGAAGAAGGAAGCACAACAACAGGCCCGAATGGTCAACAAATTGGCAACGGCTTCCAGTGGTATACGAAAAGCCCGGGAAAATGCTGTTTTTACAGCTCCGCAGCAAATCGGTCCAGAAGACGGTAAGGAAATGCCTTCACATTCCAAACTGAATAGTCCGCGTAATTGCTATATCTGCAAAAAACTGTATACAGAAATTCATCACTACTATGATGCCATGTGTAAGGAGTGTGGCGATTTTAACTACTTCAAGCGTTTTCAGCATTGTGATCTGAGTGGTCAAACGGCTTTGATTACTGGTGCCAGGTTGAAAATAGGTTATCAGGCAACTTTAAAAATGTTGCGAAGCGGAGCCAGAGTCATTGCGACAACAAGATTTCCTATTGATGCTGCAATACGATTTACAAAAGAGGAAGACTTTAAGCAATGGAAAAACAGACTTCACATATACGGTCTCGATCTGCGGCACATCCCCAGTGTGGAAATATTTTGCAGATATTTTGAAAATAAATATGAGCGTCTTGACTTGTTGCTCAACAATGCTGCCCAGACCGTCAGAAGACCACCAGGTTTTTTTCAGCATTTGATGGACACAGAAAAATCGGGATTTAATGATCTTTCACCAGAGGTCAAGTTGATACTTAAAGATTACAGAGAACTCACCAATACTTTATTGGGGCATGAAGTAAATTCTGATCATCATTCAGTTCAGCGATTGTCCTGGGATCATCAACAGACAGGAATGGGAATTACTTCATCAGCCCTTTTATCACAGATTCCTTATGCATTGGAAAACAGTGATGCGGACCAAAGCATTTTTCCATCAGGTCATCTTGACGTAGATCTTCAGCAAGTAGACTTGCGGGTAACGAACAGTTGGCGCCTCAAACTCGGTGATATTCAGACCGCTGAGATGATCGAAGTCCAGCTCGTCAATGCTATTGCCCCTTTTGTTCTTAATAACCGACTAATTCCGCTCATGAAGAAGAATCCGACAGGGTGCAGACATATTGTCAACGTCACCGCAATGGAAGGAAAATTCTACCGCTTCAGTAAAGCAGCAAGACATCCACATACCAATATGGCCAAGGCCGCATTGAACATGATGACACATACAGCGGCATCTGAACTTGCAGATTATGGGATTTTTATGAATGCCGTCGACACTGGCTGGGTGACTGATGAAGACCCGATTGAGCTAGCCCGATTTAAAGCAGATACGCACGATTTTCAACCACCACTGGATATTGTGGACGGGGCAGCAAGGATCTGTGATCCTTTTATCGACGGAATTTTAACAGGGCAACACTGGTGTGGGAAATTTCTGAAAGATTACAGACCAATAGATTGGTAAGCGGACCAATAGCACATTTTTTACGCTGTTTCTTTACCTTTGTGGAAAATAGAAGATCGTGAAGCGCACTAGGGTTATTGAAATTATTCAGACAGAACCAAAGAATCAGAACGTATTGGTCAAAGGCTGGGTTAGAAGTTTCAGGAGCAATCGGTTTATTGCACTCAACGACGGTTCCACGATCAATAACATCCAGCTGGTTATCGATTTTGAGAATTTTCCTGAAGATCAAATCCGACGCATCACTGTGGGATCTTGTATCGCTGCGGAAGGAGAGCTTATACCATCACAGGGATCCGGTCAAAAATCCGAGGTCCGTGTTGTTCAGTTTGAAATACTGGGTGATGCAGATCCGGGGATCTATCCACTTCAGCCAAAAAAGCATAGCCTTGAATTTTTAAGAGAAATTGCACACCTGAGGTTCAGGACCAATACATTTGGTGCAATATTCAGAATCCGTCACCACGTTGCATTTGCTATTCACAGATTTTTTCATGAGCGTGGATTTTTCTATCTTCATTCACCAGTTATTACCGCGTCCGATGCAGAGGGAGCAGGTGAGATTTTTCATGTGACTTCACTGGATTTGTCCCGAATTCCTTTTGACGATCAAAAACAAGTCGAATACAAAAAGGACTTTTTTGGACGGCCGGCGAATTTAACAGTCTCAGGGCAGTTGGAGGCTGAACTTGCAGCGATGGCGCTTTCTCAGGTTTACACCTTTGGACCTACGTTTCGTGCTGAAAATTCCAACACGACACGCCATCTCGCAGAATTCTGGATGATTGAGCCAGAAGTAGCCTTCAATGACATTTTTGATAATATGGACCTTGCTGAGGATATGCTCAAATATGTGATAGGCAAGGTGATGACAGAATGTACAGATGATTTAAAATTTCTTTTGGATCGTGAAGAGGATGAGCAGAAATCTAAACCTCAGCAGGAGAGAAATGAAATGAATTTACTTCAGCGATTACAGTTTTGTCTGGATCATCAGTTCGAACGCGTTAGTTATACCGATGCAATAGAAATACTGCGAAACAGTAATCCTAATAAAAAAGGTAAATTTCAGTATGCTGTTGAAAGTTGGGGTACTGATCTTCAATCCGAACATGAGAGGTATCTTGTTGAAAAACACTATAAAAAACCGGTTATATTATTTAATTACCCCAAGGATATCAAAGCATTCTATATGCGGCAAAATGATGATGGCAAAACGGTTGCAGCCATGGATATCTTGTTTCCTGGAATTGGAGAAATTGTCGGCGGATCACAACGTGAAGAGCGCTATGACAGGTTGGCATCGCGCATGAAAGAAATGCATATTCCTACGGAAGAAATGTACTGGTATCTGGACACCAGGCGGTTTGGAAGTTGCCCTCACGCAGGGTTTGGTCTTGGTTTTGAACGGCTGATGCTATTTATTACGGGAATGGGAAATATAAGGGATGTAATTCCTTTTCCAAGATATCCTGGTTATGCAGAATTTTAATAAGAAATAAATCACAATATCAGATAAAATGAAGAATCTCAATTGGATCCTGCATGCCATCAGCATTGCAGGATTAGTATTTCTGTTTTGGCAAAATCAATCGCTGAAAAAGAATCATGCACCTGGTGTGAATGCCCTTCCTGCATCAAGTATTGGCAGTAGTAACGGTATGAAGCCAATAGCTTATTTTGTATCGGACAGCTTGTTGTCGAAACTTGAGTTTTTTAAGAAATCAGAAGATGAGTTTAAGGCTAAACGCGAACGTTTGGCCGGTGAATTAAAGGCAAGAGAAAACAGCTTTCAGAAAGAAATTCAGCAGTTGCAGAGCAATGCTCCAAATCTGACGCGTAATGAGATGGAGTCGGCACAGAAGAGACTCGCCATAATGGAACAAGAACTGATGGAGAAAAAAGAGAAGATGGAGCAACAGTTCGCCGAAGAAACAGCAGAGTTTAACGAAAAACTGCATCAAAAAGTCGTCGCCTATCTGCAAGAAGTCAATCAAGATAGCCGATACAGCTATGTATTTTCTGTGGCCCGCGAGGGTAATATTTTTTATGCGGATTCCAGCTATAACATAACTGAAGAGATGGTACGCGCACTGAACGAAAAGTACAGCAAATAAAGTACTTTTTTATTCACCAGATCGCTTTACACATTATCACTGAATTGATAAAGTATGAGGTGTTGGTGATTTATATTCTTAAGGATCTAATGCACGTTTAAGAATAATTTTTTTGGGGAACTGTCACAAAACGGCAAAAAAAAACCGGAGTTATTAGCGCCCCGGTTTACAGTAGTAGGTAGATAAAAATTGATAGGCAAACTTTTTTGCCCCATGTAATTCTTTAGAATAGTTTGAGTATAATTATTTCAATCCGATTGTTAATTAATTGGCCTTCCATTGTCTTGTTATCAGCTACGGGATATTTGCTTCCAAATCCCTTGATATCAATTCTTTCAGGGGCTACGCCTGCCGCTACGACTTCCTTCTTAATAAACTCAACCCTTGCTTGAGAAACCTTGAGCAGCTTGTCCGGGTTACCATTATTATCCGTGTAGCATTCCATTTTAATTCTCATATTCGGAAACAGAATCATAACTTTGGCAAGTTCGTCTATTTCAGACCTTGATTTAGGTTCCAATTCAGCGGTTAGCCCTTTCCACCTCAATTCGATAAACTTAAATATTTCGCCGTAATCATACACACCGTCCCGAATAAATCCTGAAAGCTGGCTTCCCAGGTTGCCCTCTGTCATTTTCATCTGGTTCAGTTGATCCAATGCCTGTCTGGTCTGATCAGACAATTGATGTTTGAAAAGATACGAACTATCTTTTTCAATCTCAGTTGCTGAGATTTTCTGAAGCTCCTTGCTTTCTGTGACTTTTTCTTTACAGGAAAACAGAATAAAGAGTACACCTCCTATAATGGCTGCGAAGCCTTGAATGGTGTACGCAAAATATCCTGATTTAATGTTTTTCATCAAGTAAGTAACGAATACTTTTGAAATAATGTTGGTTTTTAAAGACATAATTAACAAATTTTTAAAATAATCTTAACGTTTCATTTGTATTCTTTCAAAACTTCATTTCGTTTACATTTAAGTATTTTATTCCGAATTGAACACACATTGTTAATCGGAAGAGCGTCGTGTAGGGAAAGAGT
>ERZ724521.1453-NODE-1453-length-10512-cov-3.758631_pt1 | contig 10512 bp, 6 predicted proteins | sample MGYA00376054_ERZ724521 | MGnify/ENA primary metagenome ERZ724521 (study PRJEB28724, sample SAMN07190883) | activated sludge metagenome | isolation source: activated sludge of sewage treatment plant in Hong Hong | place: Hong Kong | collected 2016-03-17 ... | reverse complement strand
GCATAAATCCAGGGTAGTTAAAGTCAATGTGGTCACCGATCTCCTGGCTGTAAAGCCCAAGAAGGAAGGCGTTTCTAAATACATCGCAGCCCTTTCGATTTCACCTGATGGCAACCGTGCCCTGATTGAAGCTCGTGGGGATGTCTTTTCACTTCCGGCAGAAGAGGGGTATGTACAAAACCTCACCCGCTCTTCCGGTGCAGCAGAGCGCTATCCGGCCTGGTCACCCGATGGTCAATACGTGGCCTATTGGAGTGATAAGTCAGGCGAATATGAACTCACCGTTCGTGACATGACCCAAGGTGGCGCCGAGTCCAAACTCACTTCCATGGGCCCTGGATTCCGGTATAATATTTATTGGTCACCGGACAGCAAGAAGCTCGTATGGGTAGACCAGACGATGACCATCAACATGTACCTGATGGATACCAAAGAGGTGGTCAAGGTCGATCAGGACAATCGTCTCTTTGAAGGCGGACTCCGTGGCTGGACCCCCGGATGGTCTCCGGACAGCAAATGGCTGGCTTATGAAAAAGGGCAAGCCAATGGCAATGGAGCTATCTATATCTACAATACGACTGCCAAAACGGTGACTCAGGCCACGAGCGGATTTTACTCAGACCGTAATCCAACATTCGATCCCGATGGCAAGTATCTCTACTATGTCACCAACCGCAACTTTGATCCGGTGTACAGTGACTTTGATAATTCATGGGCGTATGCCAATTCGTCACAAATCGCAGCCGTCACGTTGACAAAGGATATCGCCAGCCCTATGGCTGAAGAAAATGATACTGTAGCCATCGCAAAGGCGGAACCAGAGCCGACATCTGACAAGGCTTCAGACAAGAAAGATGCCAAGGCTGCTAAGGCTACTACAACATCTGCCTCTGGCAAAGACAATGCCGATGGGGCAGGAGATGATAGTAAAGATGATAAAAAGAAAGAGACCAAAATTGACTTTGACAACTTTGAAGGACGTCTCGTCTTCCTGCCTGTTGACCCAGGCAATCTCGGTGGATTGAAAGCAGCCAGTGGTAAGTTGGTCTACATGCGCGGACCCAATACAGGTTCGGGTGAAGAGAATGCCTCCCTGCACTTCTTTGATCTCGAAGAACGCGAAGACAAGACGGTCTTTGATAAAGTCAATGGCTATGATCTCAGCGCTGATGGTAAGAAGGTGTTGTTGCTGATGGACAACTCCTACAGCATCGTTGACCTTGCTGCTGATCAGAAAGCGGAGCATATGCTGGTCACCAGTGATATGGAAGCTACCATCAATCCGATGGAAGAATGGACACAAATCTTTAATGATGCCTGGAGGTTCCAGCGGGATTTCTTCTATGATAAAGATATGCATGGCCTGGACTGGAATGCAATCCGTGCGCAGTACAGTGCTCTCATTCCTTATTGTGTCAACCGTGGGGATCTCAACTATGTGATCGGTGAGATGATCGGAGAACTCAATGCTTCCCATACCTATCGCTATGGGGGTGATGGAGAAGTGCCAAAGAGCCGTCCTGTAGGCTATCTCGGTGTGGACTGGACCAAAAAGGATGGATACTTTGCGATATCCAAAATCGTCCGTGGTGCTCCTTGGGATTTTGAAGTGCGCTCTCCGCTCGATGAGCCCGGTGTCAATGTCAATGCAGGTGACTATATCCTCGCGGTCAATGGCATTCCGCTCAATGAATATCCTGATCCCTGGGCCGCCTTTGAAGGCCTGGCCGGCAAAACGGTGGAATTGACGGTCAATACCAAACCCACTTTTACGGGTGCACGCACGGTTGTCGTAAAAACACTTGATGATGAAACCCGCCTGCGAAACCTGGCTTGGATTGAAGAAAACCGCAAAGCTGTGGATAAAGCCTCCGGTGGCAAGATCGGATATGTCTATGTGCCGGATACCGGCGTCGAAGGTCAGACCGAACTTGTACGTCAGTTTTACGGTCAGTGGAATAAAGAAGGATTGATCGTAGATGAGCGTTTCAACAATGGAGGTCAGATTCCCGATCGCTTTATCGAATTACTCAATCGCAAACCACTTGCATTTTGGGATGTGCGTGATGGACAAAACTGGCAGTGGCCTCCTGTGGCTCACTTTGGCAGCATGGCCATGCTGATCAATGGTTGGTCCGGATCCGGAGGTGATGCTTTCCCTGATTTCTTCCGCAAGGCCGGACTCGGTCCACTGGTCGGTGCTCGCACTTGGGGAGGATTGATCGGTATTAGTGGTTCACCCGAACTCATTGACGGCGGTGGTGTGACTGTGCCTACCTTCCGCATGTACAATCCCGATGGTACATGGTTTAAAGAAGGTCATGGGGTAGATCCTGACATTGAAGTCAAGGAAGATCCTACCAGTCTTGCCAAGGGCATTGATACCCAACTGGTCAAAGCCATCGATGTGGTCATGAAGGGCATAGAGGCTAAAGGTCCGCTGCAACCCAAGGTGCCTGAGAAGGAAGATCGGACGAAGAATGGGAAGACGTAATCAGGAGTATGAACGAACTCCCTGATTTTTACTTGCATAAAGACCATCCCTCTTGAAAGAGTGATCGTGATGCGGTGATAGGGTGATGTCAAAGCACGGCTTTGATCCCGCACGTCGCGTAGCCGTATAGCGGGAGAGTGATGGGGTGATTTTTTCTCCGTGTTCTCCATGCCTAGTACTATCGGTGATCGGTGATCTGGAGATTGCAGGGTTAGGAGATTAGGAGGTTAATGTATTCCAATATGGAAGCACTGAGATGATGGTATAACCTACTAATCTTCTAAGGCCATAAGCGAACTATTCAGTATGACCTGTGAACTCTGATTATTTCTCCGTGTTCTCCGCGTCCTCCGTGCGGGATTTATCAGTGATCGGTGAGATTTTTTCTCCGTGTACTCCGTGCCTCCGCGTGGCGAATTATTTTGTGATGGGGTGATGGGGTGATGGGGTGATTTTTTCTCCGTGCACTCCGTGTACTCCGTGCGCTGAATTATTTTGTGATCGGATGAGCTGTTGATGTCAAAGCACAGATTTGATTACGCCCACGGCGTAGTGCATTATGCTTACTCCTTTTCGATCACGGCTTTATAGACAGCCAAAGTCTCTGAGCCTGTGTTCATGAAGGAAAAATCTTCTACAAGTTTTCTGGCTTGTTCTGCGAGGGAGTGGCTGAGTGAAGTGGAAGTCAGGACTTGCAGCACGGATGTCGCCAGGGCATCAGCATCGCCGATAGGAGCAAGAAGTCCGGTGGTATTGTCGATGACCATCTCGGGGATACCGCCGGCACGGGTAGCCACTACAGGTACGCCGGCAGCGAAGGCTTCCAGCACGATGGTGCCAAGGCCTTCTGTCACGGAAGTAATCAGAAATACATCGAGGGATTGCATCACCTGCACTACATCATTTCTGAAACCGAGCAGGTGTACATGATCATGTAGTTGAAGGGCTGTGATCAGCTCGCGGATGATTTTTTCTTCAGGGCCTTCGCCGGCGATAATAAAATGTACATCGGGCCGGGAGCGAACGATGGTGGCAGCGGTGCGCAGAAATGTAGGATAATCTTTATGATCAGCCAATGCACTGAGATTACCGACCAGTATGGTGTCAGGAGGTAGGTTGAGCTCGCTGCGGAGATGCTGCCTGTCGGGGGTCATGCTATACCGGGAGAGATCTATGCCGGAGTGGACGACCACCAGTTTGGATGTGTCCTGGATCGCCGGAGCTGTGATTTGGCGGATGGCTTCAGACACACAGATGATGCGCTTGATGATCGGATGATTGTATTTCCATTTGGAGAAGACATGCCGCGATACCGGAAAATCTACGCGACGGCTGACGACGGCCGGAGGAATATGCGTGTAGAACTTTTCGGCCAGCACTACTGCGGTGTGGGCATGTGAATCATGGGTATGGATCACAGAAAAATCATGTTCCATGCAGAGGGACCTGATTTTTTGAACCAGTTTGATTTTTCGAAACTTAGAGTGATCAAAGGTGGCTACCTGCAAGCCTATGGCCATCATTTTTTCGGCCAGCACCGCACCTTCCGGGCAAAGGATGACTTGTTCGACACCCATACTATGCAAGGCCTGGGCCAGGTAAGCCACTTGTTGTTCACCTCCTCTCCATCCGGAAGGGGAGGACACATGCAGCACCCTCATATGGTCCTGTCATTTTGCAGATAATACAGCCGCAGGTATTTGAGGTACACGGCATGGGCGCTGTTGATCGCGATGGTAAAGCCCGTAAGCCCGTCAAGAAATCCGGCTTTGAGGAGGTAGATCTTTATAAACCTTGCAGTGGGTTTGTACAGCAATTTGGCAAGGCTCGACCGCTTACCCAGGTTGAACATCGCCAGGGCTCCGATCGTACTGAAGCGGTCCATCTGTCTGAGGTGATCTGTCATCGTGTTGAATGAATAATGCAGCAGATCTCCCTGCAGATGTTTCATCGTAGATCCGAGTTTGAGCCGATAGCGGTCATGCGGGTTGATGCCGGTCCATTCTCCCTTTTGCCGGTTGTACAACCGCAGTTTGGTGTCAGGATACCATCCTCCGTGGTGCACCCATTCCCCGCAGTAATTCGTCAGGCGGTTCATTGTGTATCCGTCAGCATCAGGATGGGCCATGATGGATTGGATGGCTGATTTAAGTTCGGGCGTGAGTGCTTCATCGGCATCGAGTGACAATACCCAATCGTATGTGGCTTTCGATGTGGCGAAATTTTTTTGTTCGATATATCCAAGGAAGGGTTGATAGATCACGACCGCGCCCATGGATTTGCATATCTCTACCGTACCGTCGAGGGAGCCGGAGTCGACAACGAGGATTTCATCGGCGAGACCTGCGAGGCTTTCGAGGCATCGGCGGATGTTGAGTTCTTCATTGTAGGTGATGATGACGGCGGAGAGTTGGGCCATGGGGTAAAATTAATTAAAATGAATAGGGAAAAGGGCAGAATGGCAGAAAGTCCGAGCACGGCGAGGATCCCGCAATGTGGCGTAGCCATTAAGCGGGAGCGGAATGGGGTCTCCTTCGCGCGGAAAAGCGCTTCTGCGACCGAAGCACAGGGCATAGAGCATAGGGCAGTCTTTTAGATTGTCCAATGTAGAGACGCGAGGCTTCGCGTCTCATACCGTAGAGCCTAGGGCAATATCCTTCTTGGGAAGCCCCCTGGTTGGTGAGCTGCACTGCGCTGAGCGGGAGTACGAGGATAAGGGAAAGGTAGTCGAAGTGTAGCACGAGGTTGCGGATTTGATAGTCGAACCATAGGGGGTTGGGAGCAAAAGGGATCTCCTTCGTTAAGGGTGGAGCGAAGAGGTTATTGGTGAGGACTCAGCCATACGGATGTTTTGGATAGCGGGCATTGCCGTTTTCTGGTTGCTTTTTTGCTCTTGGCGTGAACTTTTAGGGGGCATAGGCGTTTTGGAAATTGCACATTTCCATACGATCGTGGAAGGCAGAAGGCTAAGTAAACCACACCACTGGTTACATCGAACGAAAATGCCAATTCCATGACCCTACCTCCATTGGGAAGATTTTGGAGACTCCTCAAGTTGTATAAGAAGGAGATCCGCCAAATCTATGTCTATGCGCTTTTTATCGGGATGGTCAATTTGACCTTGCCTCTTGGTATCCAGGCCATTATCAATTTCCTGCAGACCGGTCAGTTTACCGCCACCTGGCTAATCCTGGTCGGGTTTGTGCTGGTCGGAATTGCGATCACCGGCCTCATCCAGGTCCTTCAGTTACGGATCGTTGAAAACATCCAGCAGGATTTGTTTGCCCGGTCGGCATTCGAATTTGCGTATCGCTTACCCCGGATTTCTTTTCTGCAAGTAGATAAAACGCATTTTCCGGAGTTGGTCAACCGTTTTTTTGATACCCTCACGATCCAAAAGGGATTGCCCAAAATATTAATTGATTTTTCGTTGGCCATTTTCCAGATTACGTTCGGTCTGATCCTCCTGACGATTTACAGTCCGTATTTTATCATCCTGGGACTGGCCCTGGCATTGATCCTCTGGGTGATTTTTAAAATTACCGGTCCCAAAGGATTGACCACAAGCCTCAAGGAAAGCAAACAAAAATATCTGCTGGCCCATTGGCTGGAAGAAATTGCTCGCGTGAGCCGCAGTTTTAAACTCAACGCTAGAGAGCAATATCATCTGCAAAAAACAGACGGCATAGTAGCCGATTACCTGGATAGCAGGGAAACTCATTTCCAGGTGCTGGTATCGCAATTCAAACTCTTCATTGGGTTTAAAGTGATTGTAGCGGCAGGCCTCCTGGTGCTCGGTGGGTTGCTGGTCTTCCAGGATCAGATGAACATAGGCCAGTTTGTCGCCGCCGAAATCATCATCATCCTCATCATCAACTCCGTGGAGAAAGTCCTCTTAATCACGGAGACGATCTATGATGTGCTGACGGCCCTTGATAAAATCGGGTATGTATCCGACCTTGAACTGGATGCTCCCGGTGGCAAAGCTGTAGTCAATACAGATAAAGGCCTGGCCTTGAAAGTCAAGGAAATTGTGTTTGGTTTTCCGGATGAGAAAAGAAAAATCCTGGACTCCGTTTCGTTTGACCTTGCTTCCAATGAAAAGGTAGTCCTGGCTGGTAAATCAGGTAGCGGGAAATCTTTGTTGCTCCAGGTACTAGCCGGTATCCATGAAGTGGAAGATGGCGAGATGTATATCCATGATATTCCTTTTGCCAATTACGACAGAGATCAGCTCTATGCCTCCCTGGGTGTGGTCTTTCCATCCAACCAGATTTTTGAAGGATCTTTTAAAGACAATATCCTCCTTGGGCGAAAGGTGCCGGATCATGAATTATCCGAAGTCCTCAGACTCTTGAAGCTGGATGAATACCTGATTCATCAACCTAAGGGTGTGGAAAGTTTCGTGGATAGCGGCGGCCGTCGATTACCCCGGAGTATTATACAGAAGTTGCATATCGCGAGATTGATCATCGGCCAGCCCCGGTTATTGCTGATCGAAGACCCGATGGAATTTATCGAAGACGAGGAAAAGAAAAGGATCATTGATTATATCATGAGCCCAGAGCGCAACTGGACGGTGCTGGTGGTGTCCGATTATTATTATTGGAAAGAAAAGTGTGACCGGATCCTGGAGCTTGACCAAATTCAAAACCGCTGATCATGCTCAATATCTCCAACAACAGTATTCAGCGCAAGGTGAGCCTCAACGATTTTGAGTCGTATACGCATCTCAAGCGAAGTCATAGGCATGGATTGCCCAGATGGTTGACGATATTTCTGGTGGCTGTTTTGTTTATTTGTTTGTTTCTCCCCTGGACGCAGAACATCAATTCGAAGGGATATGTGACGACCAGGTCTCCGGAGCAACGCCCGCAATCCATTCCTTCGGTCATTGGAGGTCGTGTAGAGCATTGGTATGTACGTGAAGGTGATTTCGTAAAGCAGGGGGATACCATTGTTTTTATTTCTGAAATCAAAAGCGAATATTTTGATCCGGAGTTGTTGACCCGAACCTCCGAGCAATTGAATGCCAAAGCGCAAAGCATCGAAACCTACGACCGGAAAATAGGAGCTTTACAAAATCAATACACCGCACTGAAGGAATCCCTGGGATTGAAGCGCGAGCAAACCATCAATAAAATCCAGCAGGCCCGCAACAAGATCAGCATGGACAGTATTGACCTGGTAGCCTATACCACCAACAAGGATATTGCTCTCAACCAGTTGTCCCGAACCCGCGAGTTGTATGAGAAGGGATTAAAGACCCTCACCGAGCTGCAGGATAAGGAATATAAAGTTCAGGCAGCGACGGCAGCTGTCAGTGTGCAGGAAAATAAACTGCTGATTGGTAAAAATGAGTTAGTCAATCTTAAAATTGAACTTCAGGCTATAGAAAGAGATTATGAGGACAAGCTCGCCAAATCATTGTCCGAGCAACAGTCCGCCATTTCTTCGCGACTGGAAAGTGTCGCTGCTACGTCCAAATTGCAAAACCAATTCAGTACCTATAGCGAACGGCAGAAATTCTATTACATCACCGCGCCGCAGTCCGGTTATATTACCAGGACTATTAAAAAGGGGATTGGCGAGACCGTCAAGGAAGGCGAAGATATCGTGACCATCATGCCAGATACCTATGAACTCGCTGTGGAGATCTACACCAGGCCTCAGGATATTCCGTTGCTTGAAATCGGCGAGCGCGTACAACTCAGATTTGATGGATGGCCAGCTATCGTGATCAGTGGATGGCCAAAGGCCTCGACCGGAGTATTTACCGGACGCATTGTAGCCATTGACAAATTCATCAGTGACAATGGGTATTACCGATTGTTGGTCAGTCCCGACCCGGACCAGCGAGCCTGGCCCGATCCGCTGAGTGTAGGCGCTGGAGTTCATGCATTCATATTGCTCAAAGAAGTGCCGGTATGGTATGAAGTGTGGAGGTTGCTCAATGGATTCCCTCCGGATTTTTATCGCGGTGACAAGAGCATAACGTCGGACATCAAACCTAAAGTGCCACTCAAATCCATAAAGTAACATGAGATTTTATTCCCGCAGACTGATCAAGCCTGAAGATCTCAACGCACGCAATACCTTGTTTGGTGGTGTATTGTTGCGATGGATCGATGAAGAAGCCGGTATTTATGCCATGACCAAACTCAACACTAAAAGTGTCGTGACCAAATACATGTCTGAAATTGATTTTGTGAGTTCAGCCCACCAGGGGGATGTCATCGAAATTGGTCTCGCCTTTCTTGGCATTGGCCGGACCTCCATCAGTTTTTCCTGTGAAGTACGGAATGTCTTTACCAAACACATCATCATTCGTATCGACAAGATTGTCTTTGTCAACGTAGATGAAAACGGTGTGCCGGTGCCTCATGGATATGATTTGCAAAGTCTAAGCTTTAATCCATCATGAAAAAGGGAATTGGATTGAAATGGACTTTGGTGTTGATGGGGAATGTTGCGTGTCTCATATCCCTAATGGCTCAGCCGGATAGTACGGTATTGACGTACCAGGAGTATCTGCAGAACATAAGGCTGTTTCATCCTGTAGCCAGGCAGGCGGATTTGAAATATCAGTTTGCGGATGCTGAAATGCTCAAAGCCAAAGGAAAACTCGATCCTGAGTTGATTTCCGGTTGGGATCAGAAGCAATTGGATGATCAATTGTATTACAGCAAATTTCAGGCGAAGCTCAAATTGCCGACAGCACTTGGTATTGGTGTAGTAGGCGGATATGAACGTACGGATGGTCTCTATGTCAATCCCGAAAATACCACCAAGGACTATGGACTCTGGCAGTTAGGTGTGGAGGTCGATGTGTTGCAAGGCCTGGTGGTCAACGAGCGAAGGACCGCGGTACAAAAGGCGAAGGTGTTTCAGCAACTGACCCTCAGTGAGCGGCAGATCATGATCAATGAATTGATCTATAATGCTTCTGCGGCATATCTCAACTGGCAGCAATACATTTTCTTTAACGACATCCGGGAAGAAAATGTGCGCCTGGCGGCGACGTATTATCAAAATACCAGGGAGTCATACTTGAATGGAGAAAAAACGGCCATGGATACCCTGGAAGCTTTTATTGCGTACCAGGAGGCGGTGACCCAACAGCAGAAAAACCAACTCGACGTGACCAAGGCCAGGGTGTATGTGGAGAATCATTTGTGGTACAATGATGAGCCCGTGACCTTGCAGGATGATACGCGTCCGGAGCCCTATCAAAATCAGATATTGCCTGTGGCGGAGCTATTACCGGATACGACTTTGTCATCCCACCCAGTCATCCTCGCGGCGATCAATAAACTCTCCTTGCTCGAGATCGAACAGCGGTTAAAGCGCGAGGCCTATAAACCCAAACTCACCGTCAGGTACAGTCCGCTACTCGTAACGGATAAGGACATAGAAACGCCTGATTTTTCAATACAGGATTATAAATTGGGTATGAATCTCTCCATGCCTCTATTGTGGAGATCCGAGCGGGGTGACGTCCAGTCCGGTGAATTGAAAATCCAGGACACCCAACTTGAACTCGGCTACAAGCGAAATGAATTACAGAACAAGATCCGTAACAGTTGGGCGCAACAACTTTTACTCCAGGATCAGTTGGGATTGTTGACTGAAAATGTCAGCAACTACAAGCGCCTCATGGAGGGTGAGCTTGAAAAATTCAGACTTGGCGAGAGTTCAGTATTCCTTCTCAACAAGCGGCAGGAGAAATACATTGAAGGTCAGTTGAAAATGGTCGAGACCTATATCAAGCGCCAGCTTGAGATCCTCAACTATTTATATTTCTCTAACCGGTTGGTGGTAGAGTAGGATAGTCCCGTGATCCGCGGTTAGGCATAAAGTTGGGGCCCGAAGGCCCCGGTCTTTTATTTATCGGCTGATTCCAGTTTTTTGAAATCCGAAATCACAATTTCTGTGGAACTTTTCTTGACATCATCCTTGCCGGTGTATTCGCGGTAGGAGAGTTTCCCTTCCACATAGAGGCGCTGGCCTTTGTTGAA
>ERZ724521.1452-NODE-1452-length-10513-cov-5.061006_pt1 | contig 10513 bp, 4 predicted proteins | sample MGYA00376054_ERZ724521 | MGnify/ENA primary metagenome ERZ724521 (study PRJEB28724, sample SAMN07190883) | activated sludge metagenome | isolation source: activated sludge of sewage treatment plant in Hong Hong | place: Hong Kong | collected 2016-03-17 ... | reverse complement strand
CACGCGCGTGGAAAGCCTGTACCGCGACATCCGCTCGCTGCGCATCTACGAAGGCGCTACCGAGGTGCAGCAGCTGATCATCGGCAAATCCGTCCTGCAGGGGTGAAACCATGACTGCACAGACCGACCGCTTTGTTCACGACCGACTGCCGCCGCGCGAACAATGGCCGCAGCTGCGCTATGACTTGCCGGAACTGAAGATCCCGGACCCGGTGAACCTGGTGGAGGCGCTGCTGGACAAGGCGCAGGCCAAGGGCTTCGCCGACAGGCCGATGCTGCGCTCGCCCAAAATTGTCTTGACCTATGCCGAAGCCAAAGCGCGTGTGGACCGCATTGCGCAGGTGCTGACCGAAGACCTCGGCCTGGTGCCTGGCAACCGCGTGCTGCTGCGCGGCGGCAACTCCATTGGCATGGCGCTGGCCTGGCTGGCGGTGGTCAAGGCCGGGCTGGTGGCGGTCGCCACCATGCCGCTGCTGCGGGCCCGCGAGCTGGGCGACATCATCGAGAAGTCGCAGCCCACGGTGGCGCTGTGCGACGCGAAGCTGCTGGACGAATTACAGCTGGCACAGCGCGAGCATCCGGTGCTGAAGACCATCGTGCCGTTCAACCTCATGAACGAACCCGGCTCGCTGGCCGTACGCGCGGCGCAGAAAGATGGCCGCTTCACGCCCTGCCCCACGGCGGCCGACGATATCGCGCTGATGGCGTTCACGTCGGGCACCACCGGCAAGCCCAAGGCCGCCGTGCACACCCACCGCGACGTGCTGGCCGCCTGCGAAGCCTGGCCCCGCCATGTGCTGCGGGCCACGCCCGACGACATCATGATGGGTTCACCGCCTCTGGCCTTCACCTTTGGCCTGGGCGGGTTGCTGGTGTTCCCGATGTGGGCTGGAGCCTCGGTGTACTTCCCCGACATTCCCTACACGCCGGAAGCCATGGTCAAGCTCATCAACGAAGTGGGCGCCACCATCTGCTACACCGCACCCACGTTCTACCGGCAGATGGCGCCGTTTGCACGCCAGCATGGCGTGCCCACGCTGCGCATCTGCGTGAGTGCGGGCGAGGGCCTGCCCGACGCGACACGCCAGCTCTGGAAGGATGCGACCGGCATCGAGATGCTGGATGGCATCGGCGCCACCGAGATGTTCCACATCTTCATTTCGTCCGCCGGCAGCGAGGTGCGGCGTGGCGCCATTGGCAAGGTGGTGCCAGGCTACACGGCCAAAGTGGTGGACGACGACGGCAACGAAGTCCCGCGCGGCACCGTCGGCAAGCTGGCGGTGATCGGCCCCACGGGTTGCAAGTACCTGGAGGATGCCCGCCAGGCCCACTATGTGAAGGCGGGCTGGAACTTCCCCGGTGACGCCTTCCTGCAGGACGCCGACGGCTACTTTTTCTATCAGGCCCGGGCCGACGACATGATCATCACCGCCGGCTACAACGTGGGCGGGCCCGAAGTGGAAGATGCCCTGCTCAAGCACCCGGCGGTGGCCGAGTGCGGTGTGGTCGGCAAACCTGATGACGAGCGCGGCATGATCGTTAAGGCCTTTGTCGTGCTCAAGCCGGGGCATGCGGGCGACGCGGCCATGGTCAAGGCGCTGCAGGACCACGTCAAGGCGACGATTGCGCCCTTCAAGTACCCGCGCGAAATCGAGTTCACCCCCAGCCTGCCGCGGACCGAAACCGGCAAGCTCCAGCGATTCAAACTGAGGCAAGCATGAAACTCCTGCAACCGCCCGGATGGGCCACCCCGCGCGGCTACGCCAACGGCATTGCCGCCCGCGGCACCATGGTTTTTGTGGGGGGCCAGATCGGCTGGAACGCAGAACAACAGTTCGAGACCGATGACTTCATCGCCCAGACCGCACAGGCCCTGCGCAATGTGGCGGCCGTGCTGCGCGAGGCCGGCGCGGGCCCCGAACACATGGTGCGCATGACCTGGTACGTGGTGGACCGCGTGGAGTACATCGCGCGGCTGAAAGAACTGGGCGAGGCCTACCGCGAGGTGATGGGACGCAACTTTCCGGCCATGACCTGCGTGGAAGTCAGCGCGCTGGTGGAAGAGCGCGCCAAGGTGGAAATTGAGGTCACGGCAGTGGTGCCGGACTGAACGTCACCACAGCGCAGGCCCACCACGCGGGCGGCTACTGCTTGCTGGAGGCGCCGGTTTGCTGCTCGGCCGAGGCCGTGGGCGTGTTGCAACTCGCGGCTTCAAGCGATGCACGACGGACGGCGTCTTCCGCCATCTGCACGTGCGGCGTCGCCTGGCGCCAGCCGGTTTGCTGTTCGGCATGGCCAGCGCGTACCAGCCGGACTTCGCCGCACGCCACCGTGCGTGCATTGCAGATCAGCGTGGCGTCGCGCGTCTTGAGCGCATTGAGCTGGGCCCACAGGTCGTTGCGCAGCCGGGTGCTGCGGGCCACCAGCGGTGTGTCGTAGCCCACCTTGACTGTTTTGTCGGCTTCCAGCGCCTGCACAATCTTGAGCGATTCGGCCAGCGACTCTTCGATGTAGCCGGTACGGTCGTTCTCGTGGTACTGGCTCCAGGCGGTATCGAGCCAGCACTGCGCTTTGGCCAGGGGGTAGCTGTTCTGGGGCACGCCCTCTTCATTGAGGCGACGCAGGCGGCTCTGGATCGCGTCCATCGTCTTGCGGTCGGCCGCGATGCGCATGTCGGTGATGCGCTGCGATTGCGGTGCCAGGCCGGTCGAAAGCGCGGCCGGGCCTGGCGCTTCTGACTGGACCATGGTCTGGGCACAGCCGGTCAGGGCAAGGGCCGCAATGACAGTAGCAATACGAACGAGCATCTCTTTCTGGGTGTATCTGGAACTGATACACAATTTTACAGAGGCGGCGTCGGATGTAAAAAGATGTTACATCTTTGCAGCGAATTCATGGGGATTTGTGTGCAGAAATACACAGTCTCACGGATCAACCCGACACACCAGCAACAATCTTCAATCAAAAATCGATGTAAATCAACAGTTTATGCTGAAGATTTACAGTGACTTCTAATTGTCACCTTGCGTGAATACGCGGCACGCACCCGTCTGGATGCACCTGTTTCACCGGGCGCAGCAAGGCTTCGGCTTGTTACCGCTGGGGTGCTGTTCCGGGGGCGAGCGTTTTGTTGACGGTGGCGTCGTTCTTGCGGAACAAGTCTTCGTCAAACTTGTAGCGCACGCCCAGGACCCAGCCGCGGTTGGTGTAGTCGCTGCCGGTCAGGTCTGTGTCGCTGAAACCACGGAAGTTGTAGCCCAGCGTCACCCAGAGGTTGTCGACCACCACGTAGCCCACTTCGGCGCCATACGCGTACTGGCGGGCGCCGCCCTTGCCCACCAGCACGGTCCCCAGCACCCCCACTGACCAGCGGTTGGTGATGTCGTAAGTCACGCGCGTGCCGAACAGCTGGGCGTGGTAGCTGTCGCTGATCGTCCCCAACAGCAGTTCGTTGACGCGCTTGGCCGCATATCGGCCAGAGACCCACCACACCCGTGTGGGGTGATAGTTGGCACGCAGGCTCACGATGTCGGTACTGGTGCGCACGCCGGCGCCGGGGTCGTTCTCGGACTTGCGTTCATAGAGGCCGAGCGCGTCGAACTGGTTGTTGTCCACCGGCCGGTAGGCAAACCCGACCTGCAACTGGTTCTGGCGACGGTTCGGCCCGGCGGCCTTGGGGTCGATCAGGTTCAGGTAATCGCGGCCCAGCAGCGTCCAGTTGCGGTCCAGCTTGCGCGCCACCCCCAGCGTGAGCAGGTAGTTGGTATTCGTCGCATCCTGGCGCCACTCGAACCGGCCGGACCCCTTCCAGAGCTCGCTGGCGGTGTATTCGGCGCCAATGCCCGCCGCCGTGGCAGCGCCACTGCTGGTGTTGAGCCGCTCGACGTTGGTCACGAGGCGCAACCCCTCCGCCACCCGCCAGCCGTTGCGCAACCCCAGCGCAGACTGGACTTCGCGGCCGGCCGACGCGTCGCGCAACCGGTACTCGCTGTAGATCGTGCCATCCTGCATGTACTGGGTGTCCATGCCAATGGCCAGATTGCTCGCAGCCTCGCCAACCCCGAGGCCATAGGCCCCGGTGAACTGGCGGGAATGCTCATAGCGCCCGTACAGCCGGGTTTTGTCGGCGACCTGCCAGTCGGCGCCAATGCGGTACAGCGTGGTGGAGCCCTGCCCCATTTCACGCTGGACTTCGCCGTTGACGGATACTGTGTCGGTGGCCTTCCAGGTGGCACGCGCATACAAGGAAGAGCTGTCAAGGCTGGTGGCGGGGCCGGTCGGCAGCAACACCGGGTTGCATACCACCGGTTGTCCGGTGGCCGGGTCGATCTGCTGGTTGCCGACCTGGTTGATGCCGTAACCCACGTTGTAGCCCTGCGTGGTGCCGCTGCCGCTGCCCACACCCAGGCAGTTGCTGCCAAGAGCCGGCAGCAGGGTGACCGAGCTTTGCTGGGCCTTGCGGGCACCGGCGCCAATGGTCAGGCGGTCACTGAGCTTGAGGTCGGCGCCAACGGAAGCCGAGTCACTTTTCGACGCGGAGATGCGATCTTCGGAATGCTGGATTTCTGCGTTCAGCGACAACCGCTTGTTGACTTGATACCCCGCCGAGACGCCGTACTCCGTGCGCCCGCCGGTGATGCCGCTGGAACTGCTGTTGAAGCCGTTGTCCGCCGTGGCAGCGTAGGCGCGCGCGCGCAGGGTTTCGTCCGAATGCCGGATTTCCACCCGCGCGGCATTGCCGGACACAGGACCGGCGGCGCCAGCAAAGTTGTTGCTGTTCCTGGTGGTGAAGTTGCCAGTGGTTCCACCTACCACGCTGTCTGCCTTGGCAATCTCGGCAATGATTTCCGTGTTCTTGCTGAGCTTGAGGTGCAGATTTGCGCCGACGACCTGGAACGGTGCGTCCGGGTTGTTGTCCTTCGCCGCAGCCACCCCCACGGACAGTTTGTCGCTGATCTTGAGCTGGACATCGCCGCCCAGAACGGTGAATGACTTGCCCCCGCGGTCCACCTCGTAGGTGACGCGGATCGACACCGGGTTGAGCTGGTCGTCGACGCTGGGCACTGGCGCGCGGAACAGGATCTGGCCGTTGAAGGGCTCGAATTCATAGTCCAGTGAACGCGTCAGCGTCGTGGCCTTGATGATGTTGCTGGTCTGGTTGCGGTCGCGCACCAGGATCTCGATCTTTTCGCTGCCGGCCACTCCGTCGGAACGGGATACCGAGTAGGGTCCCGACACCCCTCGCGCCGGGAACTCGTCGACGATTTGCGTCAGCGCTTGACGGGCCACAAAGGCATTGGCCGTGACGTTGCCTTCTTCATAGTGGGCGCGCACACCTGGCAAAGACCGGCTGTACTGGCTGAGTGAGCGGGCTGGATTGGTGTCGGCGGTGGTGTAGTCGCCGTACATCACATAGCTCAGTCCCTTGTCCAGCCGCACATACAGCTTGCCGGAACTCTGCGCGTCCACACCACGATAGCTGGAGTCCCCGTAGACAGGGTAGAACGCATTGGGGTCAATGTCCTGGAACAGGCGTTTGCGCGTGTCCTTCTCTGAGTCATAGGACAGCGTCAACAGGTACTTGCCACTGACCTTGCCTTTCAGGTACACGGCCGCGCGCGCGCCCAGACGGGTGCTGCCACCGTTGAATTCCTTGGTGAACTGGCGCAGCTCGTTGTCAAAGCCGTCGTTCTCGCGCACCGGCACGATCTGGTTGGGGTCAAACTTGTCGGAGCGCAGGTGGGCTTCCAGCAAGCCCACAACGATCATCTCGCGCAGTTCCGGTATATAGCGCACAACGACCTTTTCAACGACCCCCTTGACGGAAATCCGCAGGTTGACGGTGTCGGGCTTGTAAGGGGCGATCAGCTGAAACTGCAGTACGCCGTCCTTGACGGTGTACTGAATACCAGGCTGGATACGGTCGATATCGCCACGGTTCGCACCGGTTTCGGAAGTGGCGCGTCCGGGCAGCAGAATCCGCGCACCACCATCGACTTCGATGGTGACGTCCACATCGGCACGCACGCGTTGCCCATCGCGATCCAGCAGGCGAACCTGTACATCCGTCCCGGAAATGCCGTCGGCCGCGAGATTGTCGCCCGCCACCTTGACCGCAATCTTGTCGACCGGGGAAGACAGGCGATCCAGGAACGAGGTGAACGGACGCGGCCCAATGCTCTCCTGGCCGCCGGTCTGGAACAGGCTGCGTGCTTCGGGCACGTCGGCGCTGGTGGTATTGGGCGCAGGCGGCTGCTGGGCGGCTGCGATGCCATGCAGCAACGCCATCGCCGCCGCCGCGACCGGCGCACGGCGCGCCATGGGCAGGCTCTGCAGGTGCGGGGGCTTCGTGGCTCTTTTCATCGCAACACGCCTCCTGCAGGTGCGGGCACGCCAGAGGAGCCTGGCGTTTGGGGCGGCAGCAGCCGGTCCGGCTCCGGCAGATTGACGCCACCCTGCGCACGGCGGGCCTTGACCTGTTCAAGCACTTCAGGGCTGCAGGAGCCTTCAATGAAGTCGGCACGGTGCAGTTCGCCGCCCTTCATTTCCACAAAAATGCTGTCGCCCACGCCGGCATTCCGGTTGCTCGACGGCAACAGTCGGGCCCCACGCGGCAGGGTGGAACGGTCCACCTTGATCACGTGGGTTTGCGGCTTCACACCACACAGGCTGTACTTGCCTTCGTTGTCCGTCACGATAAAGCTTCCGTCAAGCATGACAAGACGCACACCCGGAATGCCCAGTTCGCGCGAGCCGCCGTCGTTGTTCTGGGCACTGTTGCCGTCGCAGTCCATATAGACCTTGCCAACGATACACCCTTCGTTGCTGAACACCCCGCCCTGGACGTTGACCTTGAACAAGGCGGTATTCGAGCGCACCGGCGTGCCGCGGGCACCCGGGAAGATGGCTGTCGCCCGGTTGATGCCGTCGCCTTGCTGTGAGCCCACGCCCAGGCGCACAAAGTAGGTGAGCTCGAAGACCGCGCCCCCGGGGATGGTGCCGACGTCATACACCAGCTGGCGGCCGATGCCGCCGGCGGGGTCGGCCGTCGCCGTGCCGTTCAGGCGTGAGGTGCCCGGAATGTAGCGGAAGCCTGCCGGCAGCAAATCTTCCAGCTGGATGCGCGCCACCGGCACCGCCACCGTATTGCGCATGCGGATGGTGTACTGAACCGAGTCGCCCACCTCCGCCACGGTCTTGTTGCCGGTCTTGTTCACCAGGATCACGCCGGGTTCTACTTCCTTGACAACAGAGGTCGCGGAACCAATGTTGTTGGTCGGTGTCGGGTCGGGCGTCGTGCTCGTGATGTTGGCTATGTTCGTGATGGTTCCGGTGGCGGTGTAGTCCACCTGCACGGTCAATGTCAGGGTCACGGTAGTACCCATCCGGATGGCGGGTGCCGTCGCAACGAGTTGCTGCGGCGTCACGGCCAGACTGACGCTGGCGCTGCTGGCTTCCGCCTTGACAAGCGTCAGGCCCACAGGCATGACGTCAGTCACGGTCACGTTACCCGCCGAGCTTGCCCCATTGTTGAACAGCACCAGTGTATAGGTCGCCGTGCCTGCCGCCGTGATGCTCGGCGATCCGAACTTGAGGATCCCGATATCCGCGCCAAGCACCGCCGATGTCGCTGTGGCGGTATTGTTGGAAGGCTGTATGTCGCCCGTCGTACTGGTCACCCTGGCGACGTTGGTTACGGTACCGACCACCGCGTCACCCACGTTGACCGTCAGCGAGATCACTGCTGTGCCAGCCGGCATGGTGGGTGCCGTTGCAACCAGCTGGGAGGCCGATGTCGCAAGCGTGAAGCTGCCGGAAACCACTGAGGCCGAGACGAGACTGAGACCCGCTGGCATGACATCGGTCACCGTCACGTTGGCTGCCGTACTCGGGCCGGAATTGGTTATGGTCAGGACGTAGCTGGCAGTGGCACCTGCCGCAAGGCTCGTTGGCCCGCGCTTGGCAATGGCCAGATCCAGACCCTGGATCTGGGTCGTGGCGGATGCTGAATTGTTCGCAGTCGTGGACTCGGTTGTGGTTGTCGCCACACTCGCGACGTTGGTGACGGTTGTACCTGCCGCCGACGCGTCTGCGCGCACCACCAGGGTCAGGGTTGTGAACCCGACGCCAAGGCTTGGTGTCGTGGCAACCAATCCGGTCGGCGCGACTGTCAGCGCCAGGGCATTGGCTGGCTGTACGGTCGCACTCAACAACGTAAGGCCCGCTGGCATGTTGTCTGTCACGGTTGCATTGGCCGCTGCGGTCGGCCCCGGGTTGGTTACCACAATCGTGTACGTGCCCGTCCCACCAGCCATCATGATGGCCGGACCGGACTTGGCGATCGAGATATCAAACGTGGTGGTGGATGCGGGTCCCCCACCAGCGCCGGTTACCCGGTCCAGCGGAATGTTGTTGTTGAACACCTCACGCAGCCCGCCACCCACGTCAAAGTTGAACGTGAAGGTGAGCGCATATTGCGTTCCAGGCGTCGCTGCAGCGGCGGTCGCACCGGGTACACCGCTGGTGTTGAGTTGCTGCGGCACACCATTGCGGGTCGCATCGCCAGACACGTTGTCCTGCTGCATGAAGGCAATCCGTGCGGGAAGCAAGGCAGCACCGTCGTACGAAGCCACCGTTGCGCCACCGATGACATTGGGCTGCGTCACACCGCCAAGAAGTGCGGCCGTCGTCAGGTAGCCGGATGCAGACACCACGCTCAGGGTATAGATCCCGTTCGGCGGTGGCGTCGCGCCCGAGAAGAAGAATTCGTAGTACCCACCGACGAAAGTGCGCTGGACACACTGCCCGACAACGCCGCCACCGATCACATTGGCAGACACGAATCCGGCAGGCCCGCAAAGCCTGACGTCTGCAGGAACAGTGATGCGCTGACGGGTGGCAGAGTCGTAGAGGAATCCACTCGGATCCAGCGGCAGGTTCTGGTCAACAGTGTTGTCGCCCGCGTACAGCGTGATGGTTTCGATGGCGTGGCCCACTGTTGGGCCGGCCGGCGTGGTGACGACGGTAGTAGTACCCGTGGAAGCCTGGCCTCCAGCCGTGGTACCAGTCATGTTTTGTGGCGTTGTACTAACTGACGTGCAGGATGCCTCGTCAGATGTATTGACGCAGTTGTAGAAACTCACCTTGTAGTCATTTCCAGGCTGAAGACCCAGAACAACATAGGAGCCCGTAGACGAGGTCACAGCGGTCTTGACAGGCGATGTGCCCGCTCCCTTGAAGACCTTGACCAACAGGCCCGACAACGCTGGCTCTGCGCTGTTGAACACACGATCCTTGTTCAAGTCCAGCCAAGCCACACCGCGTAGCGTTGCTCCGACATTGAAGACAACCGTCGTCGTGTTGTTCGCCAGGTTCGTGTCAGCGCCAGACGTTGCCGTGACAGCCGCAGAAATTGTCTGCCCGTTTGTTGTCAGCAACCCAACGCTGAGGTTGGCCTGGAACACCTGGTTCTGGCCGGGCGACAACAACGACGTGACGGTGAACGCCTGCGTGGTACCGGCCAAGGTGACCAGCAGCGTGCCGGTCGTGGGCATGCCCGACAGGTTGGTGACGGTGATCGAAACTGTGTTGCTGCCCGCCACCAGCAGTCCGGTGCCGACGGATACGCTCACGGACAGATCTGGCGGCGAAGTCCCGATGGTCGTAATCGCCGTTGCAACGTTGTTGGTCGTGACTGTCTCTGTTGTGCTTGTGGCGATGCTGGCCGTTGCGCTCACGTTGCCAGTTGTCCCAACCACATAGCTGAATGTGAAGCTTGCGCTCGTGCCGGCAGCCATGCTTGCGACATTGAATGTCAACGTGACGCTTCCCGACTGCACCGTACCGCCAGTAGCAACTGCGGTCAGTGTTCCCTTTGACAGGAAGACGGTGCGAGTCACGTTGTCTGCCTGCCCATTGCCCAGGTTGAAGAACGTGACGGTGCCGGAAACGGTTGAATTCGCACTTGCCGTACTTGGCAAGCTCAAGCTCACGCTCACGTCTGGCTGGCTTCCAACTGCGGTGGTCACAGTCGAGACATTGTTGGAAACCGTTGAATCGGCCGTGGTGGTGGTGATGGTGCTGGTCAGGCTGACTGTCCCTGAGCTGGGCAGCACGTAGGTGAAGGTGAAGCTCACGCTGCTGCCCGCCGCCATGCTGCTGGTGTTGAAGGTCGCCGTCACGCTGCCGGCCACGATGGTCCCGGTGCCAGATACCGCCGTCAGTGTCCCGCCTGTCAGTGCCACGCTGCGCGTGACGTCGGCCGCAGCAGACGGGCCGTTGTTGGTGAAGGTCACGGTCCCCGTCACGGTGTAGCCCGCCGTCCCGCTGGCCGGCACCGCCAGGCTCACGCTGACGTCCGCCAGCGCTCCCACCGCCGTAACACCCGCCGCCACGTTGTTGGTCAGTGTGCCGTCGGCCGTCGTCGTCGTGATGGTGCTGGTCAGGCTCACCGTGCCCGAGCTGGGCAGCACGTAGGTGAAGGTGAAGCTCACGCTGCTGCCCGCCGCCATGC
>ERZ724521.1450-NODE-1450-length-10522-cov-3.426865_pt1 | contig 10522 bp, 8 predicted proteins | sample MGYA00376054_ERZ724521 | MGnify/ENA primary metagenome ERZ724521 (study PRJEB28724, sample SAMN07190883) | activated sludge metagenome | isolation source: activated sludge of sewage treatment plant in Hong Hong | place: Hong Kong | collected 2016-03-17 ... | reverse complement strand
GGCCCACCCCCGTCTGTACCCACCCAGCCCCTCCATGGGTCGTCTCTCCGCCTCCGCCGCGCCCCTTCGCTCGTCTTCGCCGCCTTCCCACCGCCGGACGGCACCGAACCGGCGGGAAGGAGCTCCCCATCCCTCCGCGGACAAGAGGACGAGCTCACGCTCCGCTCGAACGTCGAGGAGCTCTCGGCACCGCTGAACAAGGGACGTCTGAGGTGAGACGCCGAGCCGCGTCGCCGGACCGCCACCTCCCGCCGAGGGACGTAAGGCCTTCCTACTCCGGATCGACACCGTCCCTTTCACCGATATCGGGGAGTGGGCGGCGGACGAACTCCGGAGCGTGAACGGGCTGGGCGAATACCTGCTCCGGGAGGCGGTCAGGGCCCGACGGCGATCCGCCTCGTCTCGGTCGGGAACGGGAGCCTGGTCGTCCACCGCGGCGGCTCCGGGCTCCGCCCGATCCGTTCGACGAGCATCACGGCGCACCGGACTGTCTGCCGCAGCGCCTCGAGCTCCCACCCGGGGTCGAAGTCGTCGCGGACCGTGTGGTACGTGTTCCGGAGGAACTCCCCGAAGTGGTCCCGGCCGCTCTCGAAGTCCTCGCCGGCCGAGATCCAGACCGCCGGGATGCCGTGCCGGGCGAAGGGGAACTGGTCGGAGCGGTAGAAGAAGCCCTGGTCCGTCCGCGAGAACTCCGAGTAGAGGAGACCCTCCTCGGCCGCGATCTCCTTCAGGTGGTCCTCCATCGTGGAGTAGCGCGCGCCGACTCCCATCACGCTCCGGCTCCTCTCCCAGACTGGCGTCGACTCGAAGTTGACGTTCGCCACGAGTTTCGAGCGGTCTGAGTTCTGCACGTAGTAGTACGAACCGAGGAGCCCTCCCTCCTCGGCCGTGCAGGCGAGGAGCGTGATCGTGTACGGGAGCTCCTCCCGGAAGGCGTTCAGCGCCTTCGCGGCGAGGACGAGCGCGGCCACGGCGGAGCCGTTGTCGATCGCCCCGTTGAAGACGTTGTCTCCCGGCTCGTCTGGCCGGTGGCCGATGTGGTCGATGTGCGCGGAGAGGACGATCCGACGCGCGCTCCTGCCGGGGATCTCGGCGACGACGTTCGAAGCCTCGAGCGTGCGGAACTCGTTCTCGCCCCTGATCCGGATTGAAACGCCCAGGGGGACGGGCTCGAAGGTCTCCTTCAGCGTGTCTCGGTAGAGTTCCTCGAGGCTCAGCCCCCTGGTCGCAAGGAGCCGGCGGAGGCTCTCCTCCCTGATCCATCCCTGGAACTCGAGGCCGTTTTCGAGGGACGATGGAAGGAAGACGTTCTCCCGGCCCCAGGAGCGCTCCACGACCCCCCAGTCGTACCCGGCGCTCTCGTCGGTGTGGACGATCAGGATGGCCCGGGCTCCCGCACGCCGCGCTTCCTCGATCTTGCAGCTCCACCGTCCGAAGTAGGTCAGGGCGGGGCCCTCGAAGAGCGACGGATCGTAGTGGCCCGGATCGTTCGCCCGGACGATCAGGACCTTCCCCCTCACGTCGTGCGACTTGAAGTCGTCCCAGCCGAAGAGGGGCGTCCGGATCCCGAACCCGGCGAAGACGGCCTCGCCTTCCACGGAGAAGTCGGATACGTCGCGGACCTGAACGCCCATCACGTCGTCCGGGCTCCCGAGCTCGAGGCCGGGGACCCCGACCGTCACGTCGCGGCTCGTGTAGCCCTTCATCCGGAAAGGCTGCAGGTAGCCGTCGTCGATCCCCGGCCGGAACCCGAGGAGCTTGAAGAGGCTCTGCAGGTAGAGCTCGCTCAGCCGGCCGCCCCGGGTCCCCGGGGCACGGCCTTCTAGGAGGTCGTCGGCGAGGAACTCGATGATGCTCTGGAGCTCCTCCTTCGAGAGGAGATCCGTGGTGTCACGCGGGCCGCTGGGTGCGTTCGAGATCATTCCGCCAACCCTCCTGAAATCCCGGGCAGTTCCTCCGCTGCGACCCAGCTGCCGTCCGGCCTCCGCTCCTCTGACGCGAGGCCTCTTCTTCACACCAGACTCTGGATGACCCAGTACCAGAACGGGCAGGTGAAGAGCGACGCGATCGTCGAGAAGGTGATCGCCGCGGAGAGCAGCTCGCCGTCGAGCGGCACGTACTCCATGAAGAAGGTCGCCATGGTGGCGGTCGGCATGACGGCCTGCATCAGGACGACCTTCTGCGACAACGGATCCAGCAGGAAGAGCACTCGCACCGCCGCCACCACGAGCAGGCCGGGAACGAACCCCAGTATCAGCCGGGCGGCCGACGCGAGGACGACGATCCGGACCTTGGCCCGCGGCAGCTTCACCCGCAGAGACAGCCCGATGGAGAAAAGGATCAAGGGGACGCCGATGGCGGCGACGCTCCTGACGAAGTCGTCGAGCACGACCGGCAGACGTCCGCCGAGCACGTTCAGGAGGATCGCGGCCGCGCTCGCCGAAAGGGGGACACCTGCGTTGCGGATCAGGAGCGGCAGGAACGGCCGTCGGCCTCCCGGATCGAGGTTCGTCCTCGCATGATGGTCGAGCCAAAAGCCCGTCAGGAGGAACACCGGCCAGAAGAACATCGTGAAAAACACCGCCCGGGTCAGCGCCTGCTCCCCGTAGAAGGAGGCGATCACGCCCCAGCCGAGGAACGCGTAGTTGCCGGCGAAGACGGAGTAGGAATAGGCCGCCCGCTGCCGCGGGTCGACCGAGACCAGCGGAGCCGTGAAGTGCGCCGCAACGGTGAAGAGAACCGTGATCAGGGCGAAGCTGACGATGATCGGCGCAGCCTGGGTGAGGCTCTGCACGTCGGCGCGCAGCAGGTTGTTGAAGACCATGAAGGGGATGCCGACCTTCATGACGAACTTGCGCAACCCGCCCACCTCGGTCTCGTCGAAGACCCGGAGGTGTCGCAGGACGTATCCGAGGGCGATGGGCAGCAGGATCGCCAGCTGGATCGAAAGGATGCCCGGGCTCGAGCTCACGGTCCGAGCCCGTGCGCTGTCGGCGGTCCCTCGCCGTGGCCCTCCTCCGGGTGCCGATGGATCGCGCGCGGCCGCTCGAGCCAGGCCTCGGCGAGGCGCACCCAGGCGCTGGCGCCGATCGGTATCAGGTCGTCGTTGAAGTCGTAGCTCGGGTTGTGCAGCGTGCACGGATCCGGGCCGTGCCCCTCGCCGCGATGGGACCCGTCTCCCGCGCCGAGGGCGAAGAAGCAGCCCGGCTTCTCGAGCAGGTAGAAGGAGAAGTCCTCGGCGCCCATCGTCGGCTCGAAGTCGAGGACGTTCTCCGGGCCGACCACGTCCCCCAGCACCTTCCGCGCGAAGACCACCTCGGCTTCGTGGTTGACCAGCGGCGGGCACATGCGGCGGAGCTCGAACCGGCTGGTGCATTCGAAGGCCGCCGCCGTGGCTTCGGTCATCGCCTTCATGCGGCGCTCGACGAGGTCCAGGACCTCCAGCGTGTATGTCCGTACGGTTCCCTCGATGACGCAGCGTTCGGGGATCACGTTGGCCGCCTCGCCGGCGTGGATCTTCGTCACCGAGACCACGCAGGCATCGATCGGCCGGACGTTGCGCGAGACGATCGTCTGGAAGCCCTGCACGAGCTGGCACGCCGCGGGAACCGGGTCGACGCCAAGGTGCGGCATCGCGGCGTGCGCGCCTTTCCCCTCGAGGGTGATCCGGAACGTGTTGCTCGAGGCGAAGCAGGGCCCGGACCGGAGCGCGACCTGGCCCACTCCCAGGCCGGGGAGGTTGTGGATGCCGAAGATCGCCTCCATCGGGAACAGGTCGAAGAGGCCCCCCTTGATCAGCTCCCGCGCGCCCCCTGTCCCCTCCTCGGCGGGCTGGAAAACCAGGACCACCGTCCCGTCGAAATCGCCGTGGTGCGCCAGGTGCCTCGCCGCGGCCAGGAGCATCACGACGTGACCGTCGTGGCCGCAGGCGTGCATCCGGCCGGGCTCGAGGCTTGCGTGTGGGAAGGCGTTCCCCTCCTGGATCGGCAGCGCATCCATGTCGGCCCGAAAGCCCACGGCCCGGTCCGAGCTCCCCTTGCGGATGACGCCCACGACGCCCGTCGTGCCCAGACCACGGTGGATCGGGATCCCCGATTCGGTCAGCGCCACGGCGATCACGTCCGCGGTACGCCGCTCCTGAAAAGCCAGCTCGGGGTGGGCGTGGAGGTCGCGCCGCAGCGCAGCCATGGAGGCGGCCTCCGCCACGATCGACTCGATCAGCCTCACGGCCGGGGACTCCCGGGCGTCGCGCGGAGCGAGGGGACGGGCTCCGCGGCAGGGGCCGTGTCGTCGAAGCCGAGCCTCCGGAGCAGGGGCCCGAGGTCGACGTCGCGCCCCCGGAAACGCCGGTACAGTACCGCCGGGTCCTCACCGCCGCTCCTCGAAAGCAGCTCGCGGAAGGCCTGCGCCGTCCCCTGGTCGAAGACCTCGCCCGTCCGGGTGAACGCCGCGAAAGCGTCGGCGGCCAGCGCCAGGTTGTCGTCGTAGTCGAACGCGTGGGCTGAGAGCGCGCGGGCACGCTCCGTGTGCGTGCGGTCCACGGTCCCAGCCCAGTCCGCGAGGGCCATCTCGAGGGTCATGCGGCCCTCAGCCCCACAGCCTCGTCCGATAGAACCCACCTCTACGGCCCTCCGGGGCGACGGTGGAACCGGCCGCCCTTCATGATCAGGGTCAGGTGCCGGCCCTGGTTTTCGAGGAGGGAGAGGTCCTTCAGCGGGTCGCCGTCGACCGCGATCAGGTCGGCGAGGGCGCCCGGCCTGAGGCACCCGAGGACGCCCTCGCGCCGGAGGACGCGCGCTGCGATCGTCGTCGCCGAACGGACGGCCTCGAGGGGGCTGACGACCTGCGCACGCAGCGTGAACTCGCGCGACTGCTCCTCCTGGAGCTGTCCGAGAAGGTCGCTGCCGAAGGCGACCGGGACGCCAGCGCGTCGGCAGATCTCGAGAGAACGGAGCGCGCCCTCGATGACGACCTCGTTCTTGGCGAGCATCTCCGCGTTCATGCCGAGCTCGGCCGCGCGCTCGCGCATCGCGAAGTACGTCACGAGGTTCGCGACGAGGAACATTCCCTTTTCAGCCATGAGGAGCGCGGAGGCGTCGTCGACCAGGTTCCCGTGCTCGATCGTGCGGACCCCCGCGTGGGCCGCGCGCGTGATCGCGGCCGGCGTGTAGGCGTGAGCACAGACGTACCGGCCGAACGCGTGGGCCTCCTCGACCGCGGCCGCGACCTCGCCGGGAGACAGCTGGAGGCTGTCGATCGGGTCGAAGGGCGAGGCGACCCCGCCCGACATCATGATCTTGACCTGGTCACATCCCTGACGCAGCTCCTCGCGGACCGCCTTGCGGACCTCGGCCTCGCCGTCGGCCACGACGAGGGCGAACGACAGCGCGTCGCAGCAGTGACATCGGGTCCCGATGTCGGTCCGGCGCCGAATGTCGCTGTGGCCGCCCGTGGGCCCGATGGCGCGTCCGGCGATGAAGAGGCGCGGTCCTGCGAAGAGCCCCTGCTCCACGGCAGCCCTCAGGCCCCAGTCGGCGCCCCCCGTGTCGCGCACCGTGGTGAAGCCCCGGTCGAGCATCGCCCGCATCTGGACGGCGGCCCGGGCCGTCATCAGCGTCAGCGGGACCTCCTCCAGCCGCCGGAGCGCCACCTCCGAGAGCGTCACGTGGACGTGGGCGTCGATGAGGCCGGGCATGAGGAAGGCGCCGGCGCCGTCGACGACCTCGGCCCCGGACGCGTGGATCGGCCGGTCTGAGACCTCGCGGATCCGGTCGCCCTCGACGAGGAGCTCGCAGCCTGCCCGGGGCTCGTCGAGCTCCGGATCGAGAAGGTGGAAGCCGCGGAAGAGAATCTGCGTCATCGCTCACTCCGTGCGGCACGCTCGGATTCCCGTCCGAACCGTGTCGTCAGGGCCTCGGGGTCCGGGTCGCGGCCCCGGAACGACCGGAAGGCCTCCGCCGCGGGGACGCCGTGACCGACGGCGAGAATCGTGCGCCGATACCGCTCGGCCGTCGTGGCGTCGTAGAGCCCTCCCGGCGACGAGAGGAACGCCTCCGCCACGTCGGACGCGAGGACGTCGGCCCAGAGGTAGCAGTAGTAGCCGGCCGCGTACCGATCCTCGACGATGCCGGCGAAGGCGTGACGGAGGTGGGTCACGTGGTGGAGCGGCTCGGCGGCGGGGGGGAGGCCGAGGTCCGCAAGCGCCCTCTCCTCAACCGCGACGGGGTCGACCTCTCCGCCGTCCGCCCCCAGGTGGACCGCGATGTCGACGACGGCCGTCGCGAGGTAGTCGAGCCGCGCGGTCGCCCCTTCGGGAGGGTCGAAGACCCGGGCTTCTTCGATCTTCTCGACGAGACGCTTCGGCATCGGCTCCCCGGTCTGATGGTGCCGCGCGTGGCCTTCGAGCACCTCCGGCGTCGTGAGCCATCGCTCGTTCAGGATCGAGGGAAGCTCGAGGAAGTCGGGGGCGACCGCGAAGCTGCCGAGCGAGGGGCTGTGCGCCTCCGAGCAGAGCATGTGGAGCGCGTGGCCCAGCTCGTGGAAGACGGTGAGAGCGTCCCACCAAGAGAGGAGCGCCGTCGCTCCCGCCGCCGGCCTCCCGACGTTCATGTTGATCGACACGAGCGGGAGAACCTCTCCGCGGAACGATTCCGCGGGCCGGTACTCGTCCATCCAGCCGCCCGAGACCTTGCCGTCGTGCGCGAAGAGGTCGAGCCAGAGGAGACCGACCGGATCCTCCTCCCTCCGCACGGCGAAGACGCGGACGTCCGGGTGGCAGACGGCGACGTCGTGGACTTCCTCGAAGTCGAGACCGTGAAGCCGGCCGGCCGCCCGGAACGCCCCCTGGCAGATCGATTCGACCGGAAGGTAGGCGCTCACCTCCCGTTCATCGAGGTCGAGCTGCTCCCGGCGCAGCCGGTTCGCGTAGAAGCGCCGGTCCCAGGGCGCGATCGGGTGGACGCCGTCCTCGTCGGCGAGCGCCTGCATCCCGCCGAGCCGGTCGCGGGCGGCGCCGACGACGCCGTCCCAGACCCTCTTCACGAGGGCGAGGGCGTTCTCCGGCGTCCCCGCCATCCGGTCGGCGGTGGCGAGGTGGGCGTAGGTCGGGAAGCCGAGGAGCCGGGCCTTTTCCCCGCGCAGGCGGAGGATCTCGGCGACGACGGGCCTGTTGTCGTGCGCGCCGGGATTCCCGCCGCGCCCCACCCACATGCGCCAGACCCGTTCCCTGAGCTCGCGGCGCGCCGAGGAGGCCAGGACGGGCATGACTTGGGTGCGCGTGTTGGGGACGGCCCAGCGGGCCGGGAGCCCGCGCGAAACGGCGGCGGCTGCGAGCGCGCCACGGAGCTCCTCGCCGAGGCCTTCGAGCTCCGCCTCGTCGTCGAGTGGGATCGCCTGCCCCTCCTCGTCCGCGAGGAGGTTCTGGCTGAAGGCGGCGGAAAGCTCGGCGATCCGCCCGCTGATCTCCGCGAGGCGCGCCCTGGCGCGCGGCTCGAGTCCGGCGCCCCGGCGCGCGAGCCGATCGCGAACGACGCGGGTCAGGCGCATCTCCTCGGGCGTGAGTCCCACCTGCTCGGCCGACTCGTCGACCGCGCGGATCCGTGCGAAGAGGGCGTCGTCGTGGGCGATCTCGTCCTCGAGAGCGGGAAGGAGCGGCTTGAGTCTGGTCTCCACCTCGCGCATCTCCCCGGTGTTCCGCGTCGACGAGAAGACCCGGAAGAGCGTTTCGACACGGCGGAGCGCACGGCCGGCGTCCTCGAGCGCGGCGATCGTGTTCCCGAACGTGGGCGGCTCCGGATTGGAGGCGATCGCCGCGACCTCCTCGCGCTTGTGAGCGATGGCGACCCGGTAGGCGCTCTCGATCGACGCGGGCTCCGCCGCGTCGAACGGCGGCGTGCCGCCGCAAGGGCCGGTCCAGGGTGCGAGGAGCGCCTCCGCGGCCGGCGAGAGGTCGAGGGTGAGGGGCGCTGGCTGGTCGTCCGCGCGATCCGTCATGGAGTCGGCTCCGTTCGGCCGCCTTCGGGTTCGAGCCAGCTCGCGATCCCTTCCAGCGGCTTCTTGATCCCGCCGTGCACGGGGACCCGGCAGCCCGGTGCCGGATAGCCGACGACGAGGAGGATCGTCGCCCTCTCCGAAGGCGGTCGCCCGCAACACTCGTTGAGAAAGCCCATCGGGTTCGGCGTGTGGGTCAGCGTCGCGAGACCGGCATGGTGAAGGGCCGCGATCAGAAACCCCGTCGCGATCCCGACCGACTCGTGCACGTAGTAGTGCTTGAGTCGCTCCCCGTCCGGCCGGACGCCGTGAGGCTGCGCGAAGATCGCGATGAGGACGGGGGCGTCCTCCAGGAAGGGCTTGTTCTCGTCGGTCCCGAGGGGCGCCAGAGCGTCCCGCCACGCCTGCGGCGCCCGGCCGGCGTAGAACTCCCGCTCCTCCTTCTCGGCAGCCTCGCGGATCTTCTTCTTGCGCTCGGGATCGGTGACGACGGCGAAGTGCCACGGCTGCTGGTTCGCGCCCGAGGGCGCGGTGCCCGCCGCGAGGAGGCACTGTTCGATCACCTCCCGGGGGACCGGGCGCCGGTCGAACTCGCGCACCGTGCGACGACGCGCTACGTCGCGGTAGAACCACCGTGCGCGCTCGCACATCTCTTCCACCGGGTATTCGCGGTAGTCGGGAAGGGGCTCGAGGACGCAGGGATCGGGCTCCGGCGGCCGGCTCATGGGGCGCTCCCGGGGTCGGTGCGGTGGAACTCGCGGTGCACGGGGTCGACGACCCAGTCGGCCTTCGTCGCGCGCCCCTCCTCCATCGTGAACGCGAGGACGGGGCGGACGTTCGCCATCAGGCCTCGCCACTCGGGGCTGTCGAACCGCATCGCGAAGCGGTGCTCGCCCGCGGGCACGGCCGTGAACGCCATCCGGTAGCCGCGGTCCATGCGGCACCGCAGGCCCTCCGCCGAGCTTTCGACGACGAGCGGCCCGTCGGCCGGATGGACGTACGCGCCGGCGTAGGGCGAGAGATCGAGCGGCGCCTCCGGCGTCGCGGTCTCGTCGGCGGGAGCCGGCGACGGCGCAGCCGCCTCGAAGTAGGCCTTCCAGTCACGCGTCCGGAGGCCCAGCAGGCAGGCCGCGAGGGCGTACGGCAGCGCGATCGTGCCGCGGCCGGACGTGTTGCAGTAGCTGGTGATGCCGATGCCCGCCTTGGGGAAGATCAGCGTCATCGCCGCGATCCCGAAGTCACCCCCCGAATGGATCACCATGGGGTGTCCCTCGAGGTCGGTCACGGCCCACCCGAGCGCGTAGGCTCCCATGTGCGCCGTCGGGTGGAACAGGCTCAGGATGTCCTTGCCGGGCCGGGCCGCCGTGTGCGGCGTGTGGGTCTCGAGCAGGGCTTCGCGGGGAATGACCTGCTTCCCGTCGACCGTCCCGCCGCCCAGGTGCAGGCGGAGCCACTGCAGAGCGTCGGCTCCGGAGACGACCATGCCTCCGCCGCCGAGGTACTGATCGCTGAAGACGGTGTCGATCGCCACGACCTCGCCGTCGGCCACGCAGTGCCAGCCGGCCTGATCCGCGAGCTCCGTGCGCGCCGCGGCGCCGCCAGACGTCGCCCTCATTCCCAGCGGCTCCAGGATCCGTTCGCGCAGCGTGCCGATGAAGCCCTTGCCCGTGATCCGGCCGACCGCGACCGCGTTCGCCGTGTGACCCGCGTTCACGTACGTGTGCCGGCTGCGGAACGGGTGGATCGGCGGCGTGTGCCGCAGGTTCTCGAAGACGAACTCCGCGGGCAGGGACGGGTCGAGCCCGAATTCGGTCAGGCCCGCTCGCGGAATGCCGAGCCGGTTGGCGCTCAGGTCCCGCAGGCTCACCTGCCGCGTGACCTCCGGGTCGTAGAGCTGGAGCTCGGGCACGAATCGCGAGATCGGGTCGTCCCACGACACCTCGCCTGCGGCTACGAGCGACGCCACGGTCGCCGAGACGAACGCCTTGGAGCACGAGCCGATGTTGAAGCTCGTCTCGGCCGTCACCGGCTCGCCCGTGAGGATGGACTTGACGCCGTAGGAGTAGTGATAGCCCCGGTCCCCCGCCACGACGGCGATCGAGGCGCCGGGCACCCGGGCGGCCTGCAGGTAGGCGTCGCAGAGGAGCTCGAGCCGGGGATCGAGGAGGTCGAGGGATCGCGGGAGGGCCTTGCTGGTCGGCATGTCGGGGCTCTCCTATGCAGGATTCTTGTGGGAGAGCTGCTTCTGGCGCTCGAGGTCGTCCTGGTCCTCGGTCCATGCGATCGCTGGCCCCACCTGCCGCGAGAAGAAGATGGCGTCGTAGGCTTCGCCGGGAATCGTCGTGTTGTAGGGCACGACGCCGAACAGCTCGTGCGACGTCGCGAGCCAGGAGACCACCGGAGGCGGCGCCGTGCGCAGGTCGAGCACGAAGGTGCTCGGGTAAAGCTCCGTCAGTAGAGCCTCGATCGAGCCCGCGGACGCGCAGGTGCCGGGCTCCCCCCGGCGGAGCGCCTCGCTGGCGAACAGGTGGCC
>ERZ724521.1449-NODE-1449-length-10530-cov-3.092792_pt1 | contig 10530 bp, 4 predicted proteins | sample MGYA00376054_ERZ724521 | MGnify/ENA primary metagenome ERZ724521 (study PRJEB28724, sample SAMN07190883) | activated sludge metagenome | isolation source: activated sludge of sewage treatment plant in Hong Hong | place: Hong Kong | collected 2016-03-17 ... | reverse complement strand
TCTTTGCTGCAAATGCTGCACGAAAAGTCGAGGCATCCGTCGGTATGTACAAAAAATTCGATGCTGTCGCCATACGCATTTTTTATAAGATCGGTAAGTGCATCAATCTCGTCATGAGCCTGGTGAACATTCATATACCAGGGCACGGTAAGATGGCAATCGATGTGCAGTACGGGGCCGAATTTGATTACGCGGAGATTGTGGAGATCTATCCAGTTTTCTTTGCGGTTGTTGTTGAGCAATACAACGATATCTTTCAATAAATCCATGTCGGCCTCGTCCATGATGCCCGCCAATGATTTCCTGATAATCTTGTAACCATTGTAAATAATTACCACACTCATGGCCAGAGCCACCGCTTTATCGAGCCAAACAAGCCCTGTGAACAACATTAGTACCAACGCTCCAATAATTATCAATGTTGACCACGTGTCTATTTTCAAATGTTTACCACTGGCCTGGAGAGCAAGAGAGTTGTTCTTTTTGCCAACTCTTACACAAAAATAGCCGGCAGCATAATTTATGACTGCAGTGACTGCCACCACGTAAAGCCCCTGGTCAAGTTGTTTAATTTCGCTTTGTTGAATAAAATTCTGAACCGTCTCGTAAAGTATAAGAAAACCTGCAGCGATGATTAATGCGCCCTCAGCTGCAGCGGAAATAAACTCCGCCTTTCCATGGCCGTAAGGATGTTCAATATCTCTCGGTTTTGCAGCAATATAAAGACTATATAGGCCAATAAATCCAGCAATAACATTCACAATACTCTCGAGGGCATCGCTAAGGATGGACAGCGAGTGCGTAAGGTAGTAGGCAATTATTTTTGCAATAAAAAGAACAATCGATAAAACGGTTATCCATTGCTGAATGTGGTAATTCTGTTTTGCTTTTTGCAAGTGGGCAATATTTTATAAAAAGAGTACAAAAATAATTGCATTATCTATAGCAAAATTCATTTCTGCAGCATTCAGGCCAAGGGTTTCCTATGCTTAAAACTTGCTAAGCAATTGGTTGGTGGAAAACATGGCATATATCCCAATAGTTGAGCCGCCGGAGAAATAGCGGGCCTTCTTTACCCTCATGTGATTAAAATTTGTTTAAAGTTGTTTAACCATCGATGCTGTATACGGCTTTTTGGTGGCAGTTTAGATTAAATTCTTTTCAAAATCCTGTCACCCAATTTGTTGCCGTTTTTTTTACATACTTTCGCGTTGTTAATATAATCCCTTATTAAACCCTTTTTGTAACACTAACCCTGTGTTTACTAAAAACGTACCCCATGAAAAAGTTAACAACTATCAGCCTGATTGCTGTTCTGTTTTTACTTTCTTGCCAAAAAACTGAACTTGTTTCTTCCAATTTTGCAACAAACGACGATGCTGTTTCAAGCATTTTGTCACCTAGAGACATGAGCTCTTTGATGCTGCCTCGGAGTGATGATTATCCCTCTATTCCTCAAGATCCCAAGAATCCCATTACTGCCGAGAAAGTGCAGCTTGGGCAATTGCTATTCCACGAATCAAGATTGGGGCAAACACCTAAACAGCAGCAAGGGCTTCATACATACTCCTGTGCTACTTGCCATCATGCGGAAGCTGGATTTCAATCAGGTATGTCGCAGGCTATCAGTGAAGGAGGAAACGGCTTCGGTGTTACCGGGGAATTGAGAATTCCTTCACCCTTATATAGTACTGCCAATCTGGATGTTCAGCCAATACGTACTCCAACAGTGCTTAACACGGCTTATTCAGAAGTTATTTTGTGGAATGGTTCGTTGGGAGGCACCGGTGTTAACCTCGGTACAGAGGCCAACTGGAAAGTCTCAGACGGTACCAATAATAATTTCCTCGGTATGCAGGGGCTTGAAGGTGGTGGCGTCGCGGCCCTTAAAAAGCACAGGCTCACACCTGACACTGTTTGGCTTGCCTCAGTTCCCGAATATAAAAACCTTTTTGATCTAGCATTTCCCGATGTGCCCGAAGCGCAGCGCGTATCCTCATTAAATGTATCGCTTGCAATGGCCGCTTACCAGCGCACACTTTTACCAAATGAAGCTCCTTTTCAAAAATATTTACAGGGAGACCCAAGAGCCATGACCGCCGACCAGGTTGCAGGTATGAATCTTTTCTTTGGCAAAGCCAAATGTGCAAAATGCCACAATGGGCCGTCTCTCGGAACTGTGCAGTTTTTTGCACTGGGAATGGCCGACATGCAACAAGGGGTTTTTGGCGCCGTTAATATTGCACCTGGAAACACCGAAAGCAAAGGACGCGGTGGCTTTACAGGCAAGGCTGCGGACCTCTATAAATTTAAAGTGCCGCAGTTATACAATCTTAAAGATGCGGGCTTTTACGGCCACGGTGGCAACTTCACATCGATTGAACAGGTTATTCGTTACATCAATACTGCAGTGCCTCAAAATGCAAATGTCCCGGCCACGCAACTGGCTAAACAATTTGTGCCTTTAAATCTTAACGACGATGAAATTGCAAAGCTGGTGGCGTTTGTAAAAGACGCATTGTACGATCCCAATCTTTCAAGATATGCTCCGGCGTCTTTGCCTTCTGGAGATTGCATTCCTAATAACGACGCCCAATCAAAAATTGATCGCGGCTGCCAATAAGATTTTTTGTCTGCTGCATCGCTTTGAGCATCGGCTGTTGTGTCACTCACTTGTACTGTAGTAGCATATTGCATCAGAAATAAAAAGCCAGAACGAAAATATTATTACCCTTATAACAAAAGCCCTCAACCTGAAAACTAAGTTTATGGAAACTGTTACAAGAAAAACAAACCGTGGAGATGCACTTCCAGTTCTACTAGTAGTGCTCTTTATATTTATTGCCACCGCTTTTCAGCCGGCCATTGCAGGAAAACGCTTTAACAATAATAAAACATACGACCTTTTGCCGGTTCATTTAACCGCCACGGGTGGTACAGCCAGCGCGGATTATTCAACACTGGGCGATGCATTTGCAGCAATTAATAACGGAACTCATTCGGGCCTTATCAATATTCTTATAGATGGTAATACAAATGAAACTACTACCGCGGTACTTAACGAAAGCGGAAACGGCGGTGCATCATATTCGGCAGTTGCCATTACCCCTTCTGGAAATATTACCATTGGAGGCAATATTGCAACCGCGCTTATTCTTCTGAATGGTGCCGACAATGTTACCATCGACGGCATTAATGCTTCAGGCAACTCACTCACGATTCAAAATGCCAGCTCGGCAAATACAGCCGGAACTTCAACAATAAAATTCATCGGCGATGCCACTTCCAACAGCATTAGCAATTGCGCCATCTTAGGTTCTGCAACAGTAAACATTGCTTCCGGTGATGATGGGGCTAATGTTTGGTTTGCAACAGGTGTAACAACCGGGAATGATGATAATACAATCACCAATTGTAGTATTGGTGCTGCTGCCGGTGGGCTACCGGTAAGGCTCATTGAAAGTAAGGGTTCAACCACTTCTGCAGCTGTTAACAATAGCGGTATTACAATAGCCGACTGTAGTTTGTTTGACTGCTTCAGCGCCACCGCAATATCCCGAATGATCGACATCAACGCTGGTTCAACTGATATTGCCATAACAGGCAATAAGCTATTCCAAACAGATGTGCGCACGCAAACGGCCGGTACTGAATATCGATTCATCAGCATCAGCAATACAGCCACAGGAAATAATTTCCTTGTTGATGGTAACACCATTGGTTACAGCAATGCTGGCACTTCAGGTATATTAGCCATTAATGGCGCTGTCGGCACAAGGCTTGTCCCGATTTATATCAGTTCTGCTGCTACAACTGCATCGCTTGTTTCAAATAACAATATTACCGCTATCAGTTTTTCGGGAAGCTTGTCAGGAACACTATCAGCCGCTCCGTTTTGTGGTATTCAGGTCGCGGCCGGGCTGGTTAATATTACAGCGAATACCGTCGGCGCCTCAGGTGGCAATAATGCCATTAGCATAAATTCGTCTGCAGCGTTGGCAACCGATGCCTGCGGTATATATACATCAGCATCGGCTGCGACCAACATCTCTGGTAATGCAATCGGGTCCATCAATGCAGGCACGTCAGCAAATGCGACATTTAATTTATATGGCATCAGGGCAAATATGAATATTGCAGCAAGTGTCACCATAAATAATAATGTAATCGGCAGCAAAACAACGGCTGCGTCCTTTAATAACAGCTCTTCTTCGTCTGTGTCTGCAAGAATTGTTGCCATTCAAAATGATGCATCTTCTGTTTTTTCTATCATCGGGAATACTATTGCAAACATTTCCTCCGATGCACAAAACAGCAGCGGCAACTCACCGGCAGTCGTTGGTATAAGGCAAGCTGCAAATTCCTCAGTAACTGCCTTTACCGGAAACATCAGCAGCGACACTATCTACGCAATCGGTGCATCCGATCCTCTGGCTGGCGTAGTTGTTGCAGCCATGCATCTTACCGGTAGCACGGCTTCTGCAACAACCGTCACCGTGGCTAATAATATAATCCATACTTTAGTCAATACGTCAACCAACAGTTTTGCCGAGTTAAGGGGTATTTATATAGCAGGGGGTAAAATGACCTTCCAGAATAATATGGTGGCTATTGGTTATGATGTTTCAGGAACGTCACTTTCGAATAATCTTATCATCAACGGTATTTACGAAACCGGCGGAACGAACAATTTTTATTTCAATACAGTTTATATTGGTGGCACAGGTGTTATCGGCAACAATAAATGTTACGCGTTGCGCAGCCTCACAACAGGCGTGGCCAGGATCTATAAGAACAATATTTTCCAGAACTCCAGGTCTGGCACAGGAAAGTATTATGCAATACAGTTGTCGGGAACCGGCACCAATCCCTCAGGCCTTGTTTCCGGTAATAATAAATTTTTTGCAGATGGTACAGGAGGCGTGCTTGGAATTTATGCAGGAAGTGATAAAACATCCCTTCTAGCATGGCAGTCGGCTACCGGACAGGACGCCCAGTCAGTTTATGCCAATCCTGGCCTTAAAACACCTGCCGGTTCAGTGTCTTCGACAGATTTGCATGTAGATATCTATGCAGCCTCTTCCGAAAATGATGCGGTCGCTATTCCGGGTACATCAAACGATATCGATGGCGAATCCCGTAATGCATCAACGCCTGATATCGGCGCAGATGAGTATTCGCTAACCGCTTGCACAAATGCTAATGCCGGTGTGGTAACCGCTTCGGTAAACAGCCTGTGTAATTCTGGTTCAGCCAATCTTTCTGCTTCTGGTTTTTCCAGCGGGGCTTCTTCGTCATACACATGGGAGTATTCGTCAGATAATTTTGCTTCGGATGTTCATACGCTGGCGGCTTCATCGTTGTATTATGCGTCAGCTTCCTCCGGAACAATTAGCACAACAACCTATTACAGGCTTAAAGTTGCCTGCGCAGCAACAGCTGCAACTGGCTATTCAAATGTAGTTCCGGTTAACGTTAGTGTTATAAATGCAGATATCATTGCTTCTGCAGTGAACATATGCGCCGGCTCAAATGCAACACTCACTGAAAATGGTGGAACTGCAGTTACATGGAGCTGGAATAATGCCTCAACGGATCAAACAATAAATGTTTCTCCGGCATCTACTACTATTTACTCAGTAACTGCGACCAACGCATCAGGCTGCAGTGCAGCCTCCAGCGTAACAGTTGTTGTAAACGCTTTGCCGGGTTCTGTAAACGCATCGGCGAACGTGTCGTCAGTATGCGCTGGCAATTCTGTGAATCTTTTTGGCGACGGAAATACAGCCGGTGCAACTATCCTCAGCGAAAATTTTAACGGTGCCAGCAATGCGTGGATAAAAATCAATAATTCAGTAGGCGCAGATTTTGCAAATGCCGCATGGACATTAAGACCAGACGGGTATAGTTATGCAGGCACAAACACTACATTTCATAGCAATGATAACAGTCAGTTTTACTTAAGCAACAGTGATGAGCAGGGAGCTGGCATATCAACAGAAACCATTCTTGAGTCTCCTTCTTTCGCACTTACCGGCTATACTGATGTTAACCTGAGTTATTATCATCATTTTTCGTGGTTTAGTGCGGCAGATATTGCCAGGGTGGAAATATCTAACAATAGTGGCGCATCCTGGACAGTACTCCGTACATGGAATAGCGATCAGGGTACCGAAGCCTCATTCGCAAATGATGTTATCAATCTGAATGCCTACAAAAATCAACTGGTAAAGATTAGGTTCCGCTATAACTCAGACTTCGGCGATTATTGGGCAGTCGATAATATATCGGTAACGGGCACGCCATCTGCAAATACATTTGCATGGACTTCAACACCTGCCGGATTTACTTCTGCATTGCAAAACCCAATCAACGTTATTCCGGCAATCACTACCACTTATAAGTTGACAGTAACTTCCGGTGCCGGCTGCTCCGCCACCGCTTCAACTGAAGTTGCCGTAAATACTAACATTACTTATTACCAGGATAATGACGGGGATGGCTATGGCAACCCAAATGTTTCTGTTATCACTTGCGCAGGCGCTCCCTCTGGTTATGTAACTGACAATACAGATTGTAACGATAATGCGGTTTTGGTACATCCCGGGGCAATTGAGATCTGTGGAAATGGCATTGACGATAACTGTGATGGCCAGATAGATGAGGGTTGTAGTTTATTTACCTTTTTCCGAGACCAGGATGGGGATACCTATGGAAATGTTGCAGACTTTGTTACCAATTATACTGGTATTGCACCAACTGGTTATGTTACAAACAGCACCGACTGCAACGATAACAATGCAAATGTAAACCCCGGCGCTATCGAAATCTGTGGAAACGGCATTGACGATAACTGTAATGGCCAGGTAGATGAAGGATGCACAGTATATACTTTTTATCGCGACCAGGATGGAGATACTTATGGCAATGTGGCCGATTTTGTCACCAATTATACCGGCATAGCTCCAACAGGCTATGTATCAAATAGCACGGATTGTAATGATAACAATTCCAATGTTAATCCCGGTGCTGTTGAAATTTGTGGAAATGGTATTGACGATAACTGCAACGGGCAGATAGATGAAACAACACTACAGGCAAGCTCTTTGGCAGGCGTCATTACCTGCGTTGGCGGTACAACAACAGTTACAGTGTCGGCAACAGGTGGTTCCGGATCATATACAGGTACAGGTTTGTTCACCGTTGGGGCAGGTAGCTACAATTTCACGGTGAAAGACACCCGCAATTGCACTGCTGTAACTTCCGGCAATATCGCTGCAGGAACAGGCACAGCGCCTGCGAGACCAGCCACTATTTCAGGCACAACATTCAATCTCTGTGGTGGTGGAAACTTCACATATTCTGTAAAAGACGTGGCTACCGCTACATCATATACCTGGACGGTTCCGGCAGGTTTCTCTGTTGTTCAGAATAACGGCAGGTCGGCCATAATTGGCGTGCCCGCATCATTCAGTACGGCTCAAATATCTGTCCGGGCCAATAATAGTTGTGGATCAGGTACCAGCAGAAACGGAACACTTTACGCAGTTGCTCCCAATCCATCCTCTTCTATAAAAGGACCAACTGCGGTCACGGCAGGCCAAAGCGGCGTTACTTACAGTTTACCGGCTGCAGCAAATATCACTTTTACATGGACAGTTCCGGTAGGTTCAAGCATCACCAGCGGACAAGGCACCAACCGCATCCGCGTAAGGTTTGGAAGCACGAGCGGAAATGTTAGTGTGGTGGTGAGCAATGCCTGTGGTGTTGCCCCTACGGGCGTGTTGCCGGTTACCGTTAATGCTGCGGCGTTTGCTTACAAGCCATTAAAAGTCGAAACCGATTCAGTGCCTTATCTTAAAGCTTATCCCAATCCGGCACAGTCAATCAGCAATATTTCATTCAACAGCCCCAAGGCCGACGTAAAATACGAGCTGGTGATCACAGATATTAAAGGCCAGGCTGTACTAAAGAGAAGTGGTATAACAGTTGAAGGGGAAAACAATTTACAGATCGATGTAAGCAAATATGCCAATGCAATGTACATCGTAAGGCTCATCACCGATGCCGATGTGCGCACTATAAAATTGTATAAAGAAAAGTAAGTTCGTCACCAACTGCTACACAAAAACCTGTCATGAGTAACGGCAGGTTTTTTATTTTACCCACAAAAAAAGTTTTTTGTCCGGGCGCTGGTACAATTGGCATCGTCCCTTGCGTCGCACGCTTCAACAGAAGTGCGTGTGGCAGCTTTCTTATTGCTGGAATTGGCAGGTGTAGTTTTTTAGGCCAGTTTTTCCATCATCTTTTCCACCATTTTATAAGTGGCAGGACAGTAAGAAATGTTTTGTTGATGAACATGAATATAGTCAACCATTTTCTTTCTCACCAAATGAGGAAAACCGGCGCAGTCTGTTGGCCGCACCTCATATATGCTGCATAGGTTCGAGCTGAGATCAAGAAACTGGCAAGGTTGTTTTACATTCATCCAATCTTTGTCTTTCTTGTCATAATACAACCACTTTTCTTTAAACTCCGAAACGCTCATTTCAAGATGGGCTGAGATACGTTTGAGGTCTTTAGGCGTAAAGGTCGGCGTCATTGTTTTGCAGCAATTGGCGCATGAAAGACAATCAATTTCTTCCCATACTTGAGGGCTAACCTCTTCCGCAAGCTGGTCTAACTGGCGTGGAAATTTTCGCCCGATTTTTCCGAGATATCTTTTGAAAGTCTTTCCGTGATGTCTCACTTTTTGTTTGAACGATCTCAGGTTAACCGGCTGCATAACTGGCATGAATAAATTAGAATAATTTTTGAGTTCAGCGAAAATAACTGTTTAAATGATAGTGCCTAAAAAAAGATATGGACACATAAAATCATACAAATGCAGTCTTACAGCGATCTGCCTGCGCGGATTAACATAGCAGGTACAGCGCGAAAGTCAGGGGCTGCTAACAAAATTTTTCTGCAGTACATTTTCCTTTCAGCGATTAACTTCACATTATGTGGGATGCATACAAAAAAGGATTTAAGGCTTACCTGCAATTGGAGAAATCATTAAGTGATAATTCTGTTGAGGCCTACCTGCACGATGTTGACAAACTTACCGAATACCTGCAGGCTTCAGGCAATCTGAAAGCTCCGGAACAACTGGATTTGCTAACGCTGCAACATTTTATAAAGTGGGTAGGCGAACTTGGGATGACGCCAGCATCGCAGGCAAGAATTATTTCGGGCATTCGCGGCTTTTATAAGTATTGCCTTACAGAGCAGTTGGTGACAGCAGACCCGACAACCTTGCTTGAGGCACCAAAATTAAAACGTGCGCTGCCTGACGTACTGGCATTTGATGAGATTGAGCGTATGATTGCGGCGATCGATCTTAGCCGGCCCGATGGAGGGCGCAATAAAGCGATCATGGAAACCATGTACAGTTGCGGATTGCGTGTGAGCGAAGCGGTAAGCCTTAAAATAAGCTGTCTTTATCTTGATGTTGGCTTTATTCGGGTAATCGGTAAAGGCGATAAAGAAAGACTCGTGCCTATTGGCCAGGAGGCAATTAAACAGATCAATATTTATAAGCATAGCATTCGAGTACATCAACCGGTGCAGCCGGGATTTGGCGACATACTGTTTTTAAATTACCGTGGAAAAAGCCTTAGCCGCGTGATGATCTTTTACATCATTAAAGATCTGGCGAAAAAAGCTGGTATTACAAAGAACATCTCTCCGCACACTTTGCGACATTCTTTTGCCACACACCTGGTCGAGGGTGGCGCAGACCTTCGGGCAGTACAGGAAATGCTGGGCCATGAAAGCATTACCACTACAGAAATATACACGCACCTCGACCGTGATTTTCTACGATCTACGCTGCAACAGTTTCATCCCGCATTTAAATAAGGTGGGGATGATAAAAACATCGTTGTTCACGATAGCATATCATGAATGGATGCATCACGCCCGAATGTTTTTGCATAATTTGTGTGTGTTGGAAAATGAAATTGTTCAATCTTATTCTGCGGATGAAAGGATTGCGACGCAAGGGACGATGCCACCTGTTCAGAAGCTGGTATCAAAAAACAGCCTTTGGAACAGCAACACAATTGAACAATGCGTTTTCTTTGCATCATCTTTTAAAAGGGGAATATGTCACACGCTTCATCGTCATTTATAGCTAAGAGTACAATAAAGGCCGCCGACCTCGAACACAGGCGCAAGATCAATTTCAATATATCCAAGTACAATGCTGTAGTGCCGCAGGGCAAATTGCAGTTCAGCGATGTTTCACTGGCCCGGGAAAAGGCAAAAAATGCGAAATGGCGTGCCCTGGAAAACCTGGACAAATATCTTGAAGAGTTTGAAAAGAGAATTTCGCTTCGTGGCGCAAAAGTTATTTGGGCAGAAACGGCAGAAGATGCATTGAAAGAGATTGGCAGAATTTGTAAAGCGAAGGGGTGCAAAACTATTGTGAAAAGTAAGAGCATGGTTACCGAGGAGATTCACTTGAATGAATATCTGGAAACGATT
>ERZ724521.1448-NODE-1448-length-10531-cov-3.560997_pt1 | contig 10531 bp, 11 predicted proteins | sample MGYA00376054_ERZ724521 | MGnify/ENA primary metagenome ERZ724521 (study PRJEB28724, sample SAMN07190883) | activated sludge metagenome | isolation source: activated sludge of sewage treatment plant in Hong Hong | place: Hong Kong | collected 2016-03-17 ... | reverse complement strand
CCGGCACTGCAGCTGTTCGGAAAGGGCGTCGCCATTGGGCGGCGCCCTTTGCATTTGCCGATATTGCTATTCATCTGGCATTATTCGCCCGGTCGGTAGGATTGTAGAACACAAAAAAGCGCAAGCATCCATAGAGATGCTGCCGGATAAAACGAGGAGAAGTGCATGGTCGATGCCTTGTGGCAACGCGCCGTCGAGTGTCTGACCGGGCCCGACCGCTGGTCGTACCTGGCGATTCCGTTCGTCGGTGCTTTCATTGGCTGGTTCACCAACTGGAAAGCGATCAAACTCACCTTCTATCCGCGTCGCTTCATCGGCTTGCCTCCATATCTGGGCTGGCAAGGCATCGTACCGCGCAAAGCGGAAAAAATGGCCGGGATGGCGATCGACATCATCCTGACCAAGCTGTTGCGGCTCGAAGACCTGTTCGCCAAGCTGGACCCGAAGGAAATGGCGACGCAGATGCACGATCCGCTGACCAACATCCTGCCGCAACTGATTGCCGAAACCGTTTCCGAATACGCCCCGGCGGTGTGGGATAACCTGCCCGAAGAAGCCCGTGCGTTGGCGATAGCCAAAATGCAGCAGGATGCGCCACAGGTGGTGGCCGACATTCTCGAGGAAATCCGCGCCAACCCGGCCGAAGTGCTGGATTTGCGCACCATGGTAGTGGATGCCTGCAAGCGCGACGTCGACCTGCTCAACCGGGTATTCCTTACCGTGGGCAAAAAGGAATTCCAGTTCATCGAATTTTCCGGGCTGATTTTCGGCATTCCGTTCGGCATCCTGCAGATGCTGGTGTGGTTTTATGTACAACCGTGGTGGTTTCTCACGGTCGGCGGGGCAGTGGTGGGCGGTTTCATCAACTGGCTGGCAATCGTGATGATTTTCAACCCGAAGCAGCCGCGCCGCTTCGGGCCGTTTATGCTGCACGGCCTGTTCATGCGTCGGCAGAAGGAAGTCGCCGCCGCCTACAGCAAGATGGTGGCCGAGGAACTGCTGAATACGCAGAACATTGTTGACGCGATTCTCAAGGGCCCGCTGTCGGACGGCCTGTTCCGCATCATTTCCAAGCACGTCAAGGCGGCACTGGACCGGCAGACCGAGCAGATGATGCCGTTCATCGAGTACATGATCGGCACCCAGCGCTATGTCGAGATGAAAAACCGTGCCGTCGACCGGCTGATGGCGGAAGTACCGACGGTGGTCACACCGCTGCACAATTACAGCCGCAAAGTGCTGGATATCGAAAACACCCTGCGCACCAAGCTGGAACAGATGCCGGTCAAGGATTTCGAGGACATGCTGCACCCGGTGTTCAAGGAAGACGAATGGATTCTGATCGCGCTCGGCGTGGTGCTGGGCGGCCTGGTCGGCTATCTGCAGTGGCGCCTGGGTTTCTGATCGCGGCGTTGCCAGAGCGGCTGCCGGGCCTGCAGCGGGCGAATTGTCGCGCCGATTGCACACTGTTCGCCGGTTCGCGGCGCTAAAAAGCTATAATTCGCCGATGCACCAGGCGAAATCTCCTGTCGGCGTGTTTGGCGGCACGTTCGATCCCATTCATTACGGCCATTTACGTATTGCCGAAGAACTGGCCGAGTCCGCCGGACTGGCGCATCTACACCTGATTCCGACCGGCTCGCCGCCGCACCGCGCTACCCCTGCGGTCAGCGCCGAACAGCGCCTGCAGATGGCGCGGCTGGCGGTTGGCACGCACCCGGTGCTGCAGGTGGATGCGCGCGAAGTCAGACGCAACGGGCATTGCTACACGATCGACACGCTGGCTGAACTGCGTGCCGAATACGGGCCGCATACCCCGCTGCTGCTGCTGACCGGAACCGATGCATTTCTTGGCTTGAGCAGCTGGAGCCGCTGGCAACAGTTGTTCGAGCTGGCACACATCGTCGTGGCGCAGCGCCCCGGCTTTGCCGCAGCAGACTGGGAAGCACGCATGCCGGACGAATTGCGGCAGCAGTTGCGCCAGCGCCGTCAGGACGATGTCGCTGCATTGCGCCAGATGCCTGCGGGCGGCATCGCAGCGCTGACGGTAACGCAACTGGAGATTTCCGCCACTGCACTGCGGCAGATGTTCCGCCGCGGCAACAGCCCGCGTTACTTATTGCCGGATGCAGTCATCGACTTTATCCGGAACCAGAAACTATATATCTGAAAAGCCTAAGCACTGCATGGATACTGAAAACCTGAAAAAACTCGCCATCGATGCCCTGGAAGACATCAAGGCCAAGGACATTCTCACCCTGGACGTGAGCAAACTCAGCTCGCTGTTCGAATGCCTGATCATCGCCAGCGGCGACTCCAACCGCCAGGTCAAGGCACTGGCCAATAACGTACGCGAAAAGGTCAAGGAAGCCGGCGGCGACATCATTGGCGTCGAAGGCGAACAGACCGGCGAATGGGTACTGGTCGATTGCGGCAACGTAGTAGTGCATGTCATGCAGCCGGCGGTGCGCGATTATTACAATATCGAAGGCCTGTGGGGCGGTCAGAAGCCGGCGTTTGTTCCGCAGCAGGCGGCCAACTGGCGTGACCACTGATCCCGATCGCCCGGCGTGAAAATCCACTTGCTCGCGGTCGGCACCAAGATGCCCGGCTGGGTTGACGAGGCTTATGCCGAGTACGCCAAACGCCTGCCGCGCGAATGCGCGCTGACACTGACCGAAATCAAACCGGAAAAGCGTGTCGGCGGCAAGACTGCGGCGCAAGTGATGGAGGCGGAAAAGACTCGCATCCTTGCCGCTGTGCCGCAATCGGCGCGGCTGATCGTGCTCGATGAGCGCGGCGAGAACTGGACTACCGCCAGATTGTCGCAGAATCTGAACGATTGGCTGGGCGGTGGGCGCGATGTGGCAATCGTCATCGGCGGAGCCGACGGGCTCGATCCGGAGGTCAAGCAGCGTGCCGAGCGCCTGCTACAGCTGTCGGCAATGACGCTGCCGCACGGTATGGTGCGGGTACTGCTGGCCGAACAGGTGTACCGCGCCTGGTCGCTGCTCAACAATCATCCCTATCATCGCGAATAAACATGAGCACCAATATCTATCTGGCCTCGGCCAGCCCTCGTCGGCGCGAACTGCTTGAGCAGCTCGGCATCCTGATCGAAGTGCTGCGCACCGATATCGACGAAACGCCGTTGCCGGGCGAGGTGCCGCTGGCGTATACCGAGCGCCTGGCACGCAACAAAGCCGAGGCCGGCTGGCTCAAGGTCAAACAGTTCGGCCTGCCGGAACGGCCGCTGCTGGCCGCCGATACCACCGTGGTGCTGGATGGCACGATCATCGGCAAGCCGGAGTCGGCCGAGCATGCGCGCCGGATACTGCAACAGTTGTCCGGCCGCGAACACCAGGTGCTGACCTCGGTTGCGCTCAAGCAGGGCGAGCGTTGTGCGCTGGCTACCACAACCAGTACGGTGCAGTTTCGCACCCTGCTGGCCAACGAGATCGATCATTACATCATTTCCGGAGAACCGATGGACAAGGCCGGTGCTTATGGCATTCAGGGCGTGGCGGCGATGTTCGTCAACGCAGTACAAGGCAGCTACACCGGCATCGTCGGCCTGCCGCTGGCGGAAACCGTATGCATGTTGCGTGAATTCGGTATCGAGGTAATGGGCGCATGAGAGAAAACATCCTGATCAACGTCACCCCGCAGGAAGCGCGCGTGGCGGTAATGAGCGAAGGTGTGGTGCAGGAAATCCACCTGGAACGCGCCGCCCATCGCGGGCTGGTAGGCAACATCTATCTCGGCCAGGTGCGCCGGGTGCTGCCGGGCATGCAGTCGGCGTTCATCGAAATCGGCCTGGAGCGCGCCGCATTCCTGCATATTGCCGACGTGATCGAACAGCGCCAGCTGCCGGCCGGCACGCATCGCATCGAGCAATTGATGTTTGAAGGCCAGACGGTACTGGTGCAAGTGATCAAGGATCCGATCGGCACCAAGGGCGCGCGCCTGTCGACGCAGATCAGTATTGCCGGGCGCTATCTGGTGCATTTGCCGCAGGAAGACCATATCGGTATCTCGCAGCGCATTGCCGACGAGGAAGAACGCGAACACCTGCGCGAGCGGCTGGAGTCGCTGCTGCCGCCGGATACGCCGCATGGCTACATCCTGCGCACCAGCGCCGAATCGGCCAGCGATGAGGAGCTGCGTGCCGACATCGACTACCTGCGCCGCATCTGGGAAGACATCCGCGCCAAGGCGCAAACCATGCCGGCGCAATCGCTGCTGTATCAGGATCTGTCGCTGCCGATGCGGGTACTGCGCGACTTCGTCAATCAGGAAACCGAGCGGGTAATGGTCGACTCACGCGAAACTTTCCAGAAAATGAGCGACTTTGCCCATGCCTATGTCGCCCGTGCCGTGCCGCTGGTACAGCATTATACCGGCGACCGGCCCTTGTTCGAGCTGCATGGCGTGGAAGCGGAAATCGAGCGCGCACTGTCGCGCCGCGTCAATCTCAAGTTCGGCGGCTACCTGATCCTCGACCAGACCGAGGCGATGACCACCATCGACGTCAACACCGGCGGTTTTGTCGGCACGCGCAGCTTCGACGAAACCATTTTCAAGACCAATCTCGAAGCCACTCAGGTGATCGCCCGCCAGCTGCGGCTGCGCAATCTGGGCGGCATCATCATCGTCGATTTCATCGACATGGAGCTGGAAGAGCACCGACAGGCGGTGCTGGCCGAGCTGACCAAGGCACTGGCGAAAGACCGCACCAAAATCACCATCAACGGTTTTACCAGCCTCGGTCTGGTGGAAATCACCCGCAAACGCACCCGCGAAAGCCTGGCGCATCAGCTGTGCGAGCCGTGCCCGACCTGTCAGGGGCGTGGCGAAATCAAGACCGCGCAAACCGTATGCTTCGAAGTACTGCGCGAAATCCTGCGCGAAGCGCGCCAGTACAATGCCAAGGAGTACCGCATTCTTGCAGCGCAATCGGTGATCGACATGTTTCTCGATGAAGAGTCGCACAGTCTGGCGCAACTGGCCGACTTCATCGGCAAGCCGATTTCGCTGCAGGTGGAAACGGTTTACAGCCAGGAGCAGTTCGACGTAGTGCTGGTGTAAACGCGGCACGGGCAACCTCTGCCCGCCGTATGCGCCACTGCCCTGAACGCAGCTCTGGCAGCGGTCTGCAGCCTTGCCTGCAAGCCGCTGCCAGAGCGGCGTCCAGGGCATAGCTGCGTTACTGCTGCCGTACGACGCGCGCGCTGCCGCCAAGGCTGACGCGGTAAGCCTTGGGCGACATGCCCTTCCAGCGCTTGAATGCCTGAATGAAGCTGGATGCCTCGGTGTAGCCCAGGCGGCCGGCGATGTCTTCTACCGTCATCCCTTCACGAATCGCCTGCTCGGCGAGAATTGCGCGAATTTCGTCGATCAGCGCGCGGAACGAAGTGCCCTCGCTGTCCAGATGGCGGCGCAGCGAGCGCGATGTCATGTGCAGTTCGGCCGCTACCGTTTCCATATCGGGAAACTGCCCCGGGCTCTGCGCCAGCCGGTCGCGGATGCGGCTGCTGAGGCCGCTGCGCGCATGGCGTTTCTGCAACAGCTCGCGGCACATCGCTTCGCACATCTGCCGTGTGTGCTCGTTGGCCTGCGGCAGCGCCATATTGAGAAAACAGCTGTCGATGGCGATATAGGTTTCCGCCTGGCCAAACAAGGGCTGGCGGCCGAACAACGCGGTAAAGCGCTCGGCGTAAGGCGGCTCGGCGCAGCTGAACTGCACCGATTCGAGCGGAATCGACGTGCCCATCGCCTCGTAGAACAGGTTCTGGATACCGGCGATATCGCGTTCCAGCATGTATTGGCGGATTTCCGCCGGCATGTCGCTGTCGTCCATGTAGATGCGCGCCTCACCGTTCACCTCGGCCAGCCGGAAGCGAGCCAGCGTGAAAGTCAGCGGAATGTAGCGCAACGCCAGATCGATTGCGGCGCGGATCGTCGGGCTGCTGGCCAGCGCAAATCCCCAGATGCCATAAACGGTCAGATGGTAGTGCTTGCCGGCTTCCAGCCCGAAACCGGGAAGGTGGGCGGTGGCATGCGCCAGGTTTTTTACCAGTTGCAGCTCCTGGCTCAGCTCGATCTCGCTGTCCGGCTGCTGCAACATTTCCGGCGTGATGCCGGTATTCCGCAACAGCGGCTCCAGAGCGACTCCATAGCTGGTAGCCAATTCCGTTTGAATACGTGCACTGTTGATACTGCGGCGACAAGTGTCCATCGATATGCTGCTGTCGTGATTTTGTCCGAAATTATAAATTATGTTTCCGCTAACACTATCATTTTTTACCCGGTTTAGCGGTAATCTTCGCCTGCAAAAATGTAAAGTGAATACCCGGATCCGGGCCGCTAACCCGCGCCGTATCTAGCTGTTTTCACTAAAGTTGGCATTGTCGTTTTCAGCCCGGAAAGAGCAAAAGATGTCGCGCGAAATCCCCCGTGCCCCATTGATCACCACCGTCGGTGCGCCTACCGGCTTCGGCCAGCGAGCCGTAACCGCCAGCCTGCGCGCGCTCAGCCGTGCTTCGGTCAAGCTGTTGGTGCGGCCACCGTTTTCTGTCGGCAGCCAGCGAATAGTGGCGCGGCTGCAGGCCGGACTGGCGGCGAGCGAGCCCGGTCTGAATCTCGATCCGCTGCTGTTGCCGTTCGGCGGCGAAATTATCAGCCCGGCGGTAGGGGATGCGGACGGAGCCATCCTCTACCTGCATGGCGGAGCCTACTGCAGCGGCTCGCCTGCCAGCGTACGCCCCATTACCACGCGCCTGGCAGCCGGCAGCCGCTCCGAGGTATGGGTGCCGGCATACCGGCTGGCGCCGGAACATCCCTATCCGGCAGCGCTGGACGATGCTGTCGATACTTACCGGCAAATGCTGATGCATGGCCATGCCGCCGACCAGATCGTGATCGCCGGCGATGGTGCCGGCGCCGGGCTGGCGCTGGCGCTGGCGTTCCGCCTGCGTGAGCTGAGCCTGCCGCTGCCGGCCGGGCTGGCATTGCTGTCGCCGTGGGTGGACATGAGTTTCGACGGCGAGAGCATGCGTCTCAACGGCGCACTCGATCCGATGCTCAGCCGCGCCTGGCTGGCCGCCTGTGCACGCCATTACCGTGCCGGCGCAGGGCGGCAGAATCCGCATTGCTCGCCGTTGTTCAACGAATTCGGCGGCATGCCGCAAATGCTGATCCAGGTGGGATCGGACGAGTTGCTGCTGGATGACGCAACGCGGCTGGCGCAGCGCGCCTCGGTGCATGGAGCGGATGTCCGTCTGACGGTGTTTTCCGGCATGTGGCATGTATTCCAGCGCCACGCTGACGTGTTGCAGGTGGCCGATCAGGCGCTGCAGCAGCTGGCCGGTTTTATCGCCCAGTGCCGTCAGGTGCCGTTCAGAGAAACAGCCCCAGCCACAGCGGAATTGTCAGCATCGCAGCCAGCGTGGTCGATGTAACCAGCGCGGCGGCCAGCTGGCCGTCGCCGCCCATGCGCACCGCCAGAATGTATGACGAGGTCGCGGCCGGTAGCGCCGCCATCACCAGCGCCGCATGGCGTTGCACTCCCGCCAGCCCGAATGCGCTGCACAGCAGCAGCGCCAGCATGGGCACCGCCACCAGCTTGATCCCGCTCCAGTAGACAATCGCCCCCGGGTTGCGCCGCCATTCGGTAAAACGCAGCCCCGCCCCTACCGTCATCAATCCCAGCGGTAACGCGGCATCGGCCAGCGGGCCGATGCTATGCAGCAATACCTGCGGCGGCCTCAGCCCGGCCAGATTGCTGGCGACACCGACAATAATCCCGAGAATCAGCGGATTGCCCGCCAGTTCGCGCCACATGCCCTGCTGGCTGTGCTTTGCCAGCATCAACACCGATATCACATTCACCAGCGGAATCATCAACCCGAACAACAGCGCGATTGCGGCAACACCGGCCTGCCCGTCGATGCTGCCAACGATGGCGAAGCCGATATAGGAATTAAAGCGGAATGCGCACTGGATGCCGGAGGCAAACGATGCACTGGCAAGGCGGAACAGCCAGCGCGCCAGATAGCCCAGCAACACCCCGCCGAGTGTGAAGCCGATACCGGCAAGCAGCATGCCGGCACTGGCGCCGGGATCGATGCGGTGGCCGACCAGCGCACGGAATAGCAGCGGCGGAAACAGCACGAAATAAATGAATTTTTCCAGGCCAAGCCAGAATTCGCCGCTAAAATAGTTGCGGCGGCGCAGCAGGTAGCCGAACAGGATCAGCGCGAAATCGGGCAGCAGGATCAGCGTTGTAGACATTGGCCGCATGATATATCAGATAGGCGAGGTGGCAGCATGAGGGATTACCAGGCAGTATTCTTGTTGCCCTGTTCCCGTTTGGGCATTGTGGTGGACGACGAAGCGCTGCTGGCGCTGGATTTTCTTGCAGACGATGTAGCGGCAAAACCGCCGGTCACACCGCTGGCGCAGCAGGTGTGGGAAGAGTTGAGTGCCTATCTGAACGACCCGGCACATCGGTTCAGGCTACCGCTGAAACCCGGCGGCACCGCATTCCAGCAGCGCGTGTGGCAGCAGATTGCCGCCATTGCACCGGGCAAGACGGTCAGCTACGGCGATATTGCGCACGCGCTGCAGACTTCGCCGCGCCCGGTCGGCACCGCCTGTGGCGCCAATCCGCTGCCGCTGGTGGTACCGTGCCACCGTGTGGTCGGCAAAACCGGGCTGGGCGGCTTCAACGGCCAGAAAACCAATCTGACACTGGATGTGAAGCGTTGGCTGTTACGCCATGAAGGCCATCGAATCTGAACTGGACGCATTTTGCGACAGCCTGCTGCTGCAGGATGGGCTCGCTGCCAATACGCTGGAATCGTATCGACGCGACCTGCTGCAGTTCGGTGGCTGGCTGCACACCGAGCACGGGCTGACATCGCTGCTGCAGGCAAACGAGAGTCACATCGCCGCCTATCTCACTCATCGCCTCAGCCTGCAGGCCAAGGCTTCGTCATCGGCACGTCTGCTATCTGCGCTCAAGCGTTTTTACCGCCATCAGCTGTTGCAGGGAACGCTGCAAACCGACCCCACCTTGCTGATCGACGCCCCGAAACTGACTCGCCCACTCCCCTTCAGCCTGTCGGAAATCGACGTGGACGGGCTGCTGCAGGCGCCGGATTGCGACGACACACTGGGCCTGCGGGACAAGGCAATGCTGGAAACGCTGTACGCAACCGGATTGCGGGTATCGGAGCTGGTCGGCCTGACGCTGGATCAACTGCACCTGGATTCCGGCGTGGTGCAGATTATCGGCAAAGGCGGCAAGGAGCGTATCGTCCCGCTGGGCGAAGAAGCCATGTACTGGCTGCAACGCTATCTGCAACAGGGACGAGCCATGCTGCAAGGGGCCAGGCCGGTGGCGGCGGTATTCCTGACCACGCGCAGCGAAGCAATGACGCGCCAGGCGTTCTGGTATCTGATCAAGCGCTACGCCTTGCTGGCCGGCATTCCGTCCACGCATATTTCGCCGCACACCCTGCGCCACGCGTTTGCCACACACTTGCTGAATCATGGCGCGGACTTACGCGTGGTGCAGCTGCTGCTCGGCCATGCAGACATTTCGACTACGCAGATTTATACCCACGTGGCACGCGAGCGGCTGAAGCAACTGCATCGGCAACATCACCCGCGTGGCTGATCCGGCGGCGTGACAGACACGCTCAAATTAATGAAAAAGGCGGCGCATCGAGCGCCGCCCTGTGCTTGTGACCAAGCGCAGCGTCAGCTGCTGGCTGCCGGCACGGCTTCTTCTTCCGACTGGATGTCGAGCAGAATCTGCTCGACATCGTCGATATCGACAAACACGTGCCCGCCGCTGGCAAGGCGTCCGAACAGCAACTCGTCCGCCAGCGCCTTGCGGATTGTATCCTGAATCAGGCGCTGCATCGGCCGCGCACCCATCAGCGGATCGAAGCCCTTCTCTGCCAGATGATGGCGCAAACCGTCCGAGAACTGGATATCGACTTTCTTCTCGTGCAATTGCGCTTCCAGCTGCAGCAGGAATTTGTCGACCACGCGCAGGATGACATCCTCGTTCAACGGCGCAAACGGAATGATCGCGTCCAGACGGTTGCGGAATTCCGGCGAGAACATGCGCTTGATGTCCTGCATCTCGTCGCCGGTCTGCTTGCTGCTGGTGAAGCCGATCGCAGGCTTTGCCAGCGCTTCGGCGCCCGCATTGGTGGTCATGATGATGATCACATTGCGGAAATCCGCCTTGCGGCCGTTGTTGTCGGTCAACGAGCCGTGATCCATCACCTGCAGCAACACGTTGTAGATATCCGGATGGGCTTTTTCGATCTCATCCAGCAGCAACACTGCATAGGGCTGTTTGGTGATGGCTTCGGTCAACAGGCCGCCTTGTTCAAAGCCGACATAACCCGGAGGCGCCCCGATCAGGCGTGATACGGCATGGCGCTCCATGTATTCCGACATGTCGAAGCGTACCAGTTCGATGCCCAGCGTATAGGCCAGCTGTTTGGCCACT
>ERZ724521.1444-NODE-1444-length-10545-cov-4.603527_pt1 | contig 10545 bp, 10 predicted proteins | sample MGYA00376054_ERZ724521 | MGnify/ENA primary metagenome ERZ724521 (study PRJEB28724, sample SAMN07190883) | activated sludge metagenome | isolation source: activated sludge of sewage treatment plant in Hong Hong | place: Hong Kong | collected 2016-03-17 ... | reverse complement strand
GAAGATGAGCGAGCTGTCGCCCATGACCGCGGCGCGGCTGGGCGAGCTGGCGCTGGAAGCCGGCATTCCGGCCGGCGTGCTGAACATCGTGCACGGCTTCGGCCAGTCGGCGGGCGAGCCGCTGTGCGCCCACCCGGACGTTCGCGCGATTTCCTTCACCGGCTCCACCGCCACCGGCAACCGCATCGTCAAGACCGCCGGCCTGAAGAAGTTCAGCATGGAGCTCGGCGGCAAGAGCCCGTTCGTGATCTTTGACGACGCCGACCTGCATCGCGCGCTGGACGCGGCGATCTTCATGATCTTTTCCAACAACGGCGAACGCTGCACCGCCGGCAGCCGCATCCTGGTGCAGCAAAGCATCTATGCCGACTTCGCGGAAAAGTTTGTGGAGCGCGCCCGTCGCATCACCGTGGGTGACCCCCTGGACGAGACAACCATCGTCGGTCCGATGATTTCGAAGGCCCACCTGGCCAAGGTGCGCAGCTACATCGAGCTCGGCCCCAAGGAAGGCGCCACGCTGCTGTGCGGCGGTCTGGAGCAGCCCCGCTACGCTGCCGAATTGCCCGAGCGGGTACGCCAGGGCAATTTTGTGTGGCCCACCGTGTTCGCCGACGTGGACAACCGCATGCGCATCGCGCAGGAGGAAATCTTCGGCCCGGTGGCCTGCCTGATCCCGTTCAAGGACGAGGCCCACGCGATCGAGCTGGCCAACGACATTCAATACGGCCTGTCCAGCTACGTCTGGACGGAAAACATCGGCCGCGCACACCGCGTGGCTGCCGCCGTGGAAGCCGGCATGTGCTTTGTGAACAGCCAGAACGTGCGCGACCTGCGCCAGCCCTTCGGCGGCACCAAAGCCAGCGGCACCGGCCGCGAAGGCGGCACCTGGAGCTACGAGGTGTTCTGCGAGCCCAAGAACGTGGCGGTGTCGCTGGGCAGCCACCACATCCCCCACTGGGGCGTCTGAGGAGTCACCATGAAACTGACCGCCGCCGTCGCCCAGACCGCCTCCGTCCTGCTGGACACGCCCGCCACCGTCGAGCGCGCGCTGGCGCTCATGGCGCAGGCCGCCGCCCAGGGCGCGCAACTCATCGTCTTCCCCGAGGCCTACATCGGCGGCTACCCCAAGGGCGCCGACTTCCACATCTACCTGGGCGCGCGCACGCCGCAGGGCCGCGCCGAGTACAAGCACTATTTCGACGCGGCCGTCACGGTGGACGGCCCGGAGATCGCGTTGCTGGCCCAGGCCGCCGCGCAGCACCGGCTGCATGTGGTGGTAGGCGTCATCGAGCGCGACGGCGGCACGTTGTACTGCACCGTGGTCTACCTCGGGCCCGAGGGCCAGGTCCTGGGCAAGCACCGCAAGCTCATGCCGACCGCGCTGGAGCGCCTGGTCTGGGGTTTCGGCGACGGCTCCACGCTCAAGGCGGTGGACACACCCTGGGGCAGGCTCGGCGCGGTGATCTGCTGGGAGAACTACATGCCCGCGCTGCGCATGGCCATGTACCAGCAGCGCGTGACGATCTACTGCGCACCCACCGCCGACGACCGCGACACCTGGGCGTCGACCATGACCCACATTGCGCTGGAGGGCCGCTGCTTCGTGCTGTCGGCCTGCCAGCACCTGCGCCGCGCGCAGTTTCCCGACGCGCAAATGCGCAACGCGTTGCCCGATTCCGCAGACGGCGTGTTGATGCGCGGCGGCAGCCTGATCGTCGACCCGCTGGGCCGCACGCTCGCCGGGCCGGTGTTCAACGAAGACGCGCTGCTCACCGCCGAACTCGATCTGGACCTCATCCCCCAGGCCCAGATGGATTTCGACGCGGTGGGCCATTACGCCCGCCCGGATGTGTTCTCGCTGCGGGTCAACACCGCCCCGCAACCGGCCGTGACGCTCGGTGATGGCGCCTGACGCCGCTGGTGCATGCCCACTTCTGAAGGACCTCCGACCATGACCCCGCCCAAGCATCCGCTCACCCGCCGCCGACTGATGGTGGCCGCTGGCGCGGCCACTGCACTCGCGGCCCTGCCCGGTGCGCTGAACGCGCAGGCCTGGCCCACCCGCCCCTTGCGCGTGGTGGTGCCTTTTCCGCCCGGCGGCACCACCGACTTCGTCACGCGACTGGTCTGCACCGAATTGGCCAAGGCATTGGGCCAGCCCATCGTGGTGGAGAACAAGCCCGGCGCGGGCACGGTGATCGGTGTGGACAACGTGGCCAAGTCCCCGCCCGACGGCACCAGCTTCGTCACCGTGGCCAACAGCTTCGCCGCCAACGTCACGCTGGTGAAGAAGCTCCCGTACGACCCGTTGAAAGACCTGCGCCCGGTGGCGCTGATGGGCATGTCCGAACACGTGCTGGCCACCCACCCGGGCAGCGGCATCCGGTCGGTGGCGGACCTGCGCGCCGCCGTGCGCAAGAGCGGCGCGGCGCTGAGCTACGCCTCGTTCGGCAACGGCACCTCGGCCCACCTGTCGGGCGCCGCGCTGGCGCAGCAGATGGGCGTCGAGCTGGTGCACGTGCCGTACAAGGGCCAGGCGCCCGCACTGACCGACCTGCTGGGCGGGCAGGTCACGCTGATGTTCGGCAACTGGCCCGAGTTCCGCAGCCACGTCCAGAGCGGCAAGCTGGTGGCCGTCGGCATGGCCACGGCCAAACGCTCGGCCCATGCGCCCGACATCCTCACCCTCACCGAACAGGGTGTGGCCATCGTGTCGAACTCGTGGAACGGCCTGCTCGCGCCCGGCGGCACCCCGGACGCCGTGGTGCAGCGCATGAATGCCGAGGTCAACCGGGCGCTGGCCAGCCCGCCCGTGGTGGAGGCTTTTCAGAAAGGCGGCATCGCTTCGCTGTCGGGCACACCCGAGCAGTTCGCCGCCTTCATCCGTGCCGAGATCGAACAATACGCGGCCGTGATCCGCAAGGCCGGCATCACGCTGGACACCTGACCACCCGCAGAACCACCATGGGAACACGCGAACACCTGAAAGGAGCCCACCATGGGTAAGCTTGCATTGGCCGCCAAGATCACCCACGTGCCCTCGATGTACCTGAGCGAGCTCGACGGCCCGCGCCGGGGCACGCGGCGCGACGCCATCGACGGCCACATCGAGATCGGGCGGCGCTGCCGCGCGCTCGGGGTGGACACCATCGTGGTGTTCGACACCCACTGGCTGGTCAACGCCAACTACCACATCAACTGCGCGCCGCACTTCAAGGGCCTGTACACCAGCAACGAGCTGCCGCACTTCATCGCCAACATGCCGTTCGAGTTTCCCGGCAACCCGGCGCTCGGGCAGCTGCTGGCCAAGGTCTGCAACGAACACGGGGTGGAGACGCTCGCGCACCACGCCACCACGCTGGACCCCGAATACGGCACGCTGGTGCCCATGCGCTACATGAACACCGACCAGCACTTCAAGGTGGTCTCGGTCTCGGCCCTGTGCACCGTGCACTACCTCAACGACAGCGCGCGCCTGGGCTGGGCGATGCGCCGCGCCATCGAAGAGCACTACGACGGCACGGTGGCCTTCTTCGCCAGCGGCTCGCTGTCGCACCGTTTTGCCCAGAACGGTCTGGCGCCCGAATATGCCTTCAAGATCTGGAGCCCGTTCCTGGAGAACCTCGACCGGCGCGTGATCGAGATGTGGCAGGCCGGCGAGTGGAAGGACTTCTGCGAGATGCTGCCCGAGTACGCGAGCAAAGGCCACGGCGAAGGCTTCATGCACGACACCGCCATGCTGCTGGGCGCGCTGGGCTGGTCGGCCTACGACGGCGCGGCCGAAATCGTGACGCCGTATTTCGGCGCCTCGGGCACCGGGCAGCTCAACGCCGTGTTCCCGGTCACGCCGCAGGACGGGCACGCCATCCCGGCGGCGCAGGCCTCACGGGCCGACGGCTACACGAGCGTGGCCACGCGACTCTGACCACGACACGACATGCCCCACCTCGTCATCCTCTACACCGGCAACCTGGACGCCGAAACCGACATGACGGCGCTGTGCCGCAGCCTGGCCGACACCATGCTGGCCGCGCACGACGACGCGGGCCAGCCGGTGTTTCCGCCGGGTGGCACCCGCGTCCTGGCCTACCCCGCGCCGCACTTTGCGGTGTCGGACGGCGGCGCGGCCGGGCGCGCCGCCGGCGGCGACTTCGATGACCCGGGCGACTACGCCTTCGTGTACCTGAACCTGCGCATGGCCCAGGGCCGCACGGCCGCCACCCACAAGCGCGTGGGCGATGCGCTGCTGATGGCCACCAAGGCGCACTTCCAGCCGGTTTTCATCCGCCGGCACATCGGCGTGACGCTGCAGATCGACGAAGGCCACGAGGTCTTCGACGCCAAGCACAGCAACCTGCATCCCCTCTTCGGCAAGCCCAGTCCCAAGCCCCATGTTTGACGACCCCCTGATCCGCCAGCTCGCCGCCGAGCTGCACCAGTCCGAGAAAACCCGCGTGCAGGTGGAGCACTTCTCCAGACGCTACCCCGGCATGACCATCGAAGACGGCTACCGCATCAGCCGCGCCTGGATGAACCTCAAGCGCGCCGAGGGCCGCAGCGTCATCGGCCACAAGATCGGCCTGACCTCGCGCGCCATGCAGCAGGCCAGCCAAATCACCGAGCCCGACTACGGCACCCTGCTGGACGACATGCTGTTCACCTGCACACCGGGCCAGGTGCTGGACATCCCCGCCACGCGCTTCATCGCGCCGCGCGTGGAGGTGGAACTGGCCTTCGTGCTCCGGGCGCCCCTGAAGGGCCCGGACGTGACGGTGGAGCAGGTGCTGGCCGCCACCGACTACGTGACGCCGGCCATCGAGATCATCGACGCGCGCATCGAGCAGTTCGACCGCCACAGCAAGGTGATGCGCAAGGTGTTCGACACGATCAGCGACAACGCGGCCAACGCCGGCATCGTGGTCGGCGCGGAGAAAGTGGACCCGCACACCACCAACCTGCCCTGGTGCGGCGCCGTCCTGCGCCAGAACGGCGTGGTGGAAGAAACCGGCCTGGCTGCCGGCGTGCAGGGCCACCCGGCCATCGGCATCGCCTGGCTGGCCAACAAGCTCGCACCCTGGGGCGAATCGCTGCAAGCCGGGCAGATCGTTCTGGCGGGCTCGTTCACCCGCCCGGTGCCCGCGCAGGCGGGTTACGTGTTCGACGCCGACTACGGCACGCTCGGCCGCCTGCAATTCCGTTTTGTCTGAGCCCCGCACCCCAGCCCCGAGGTCCCCCATGCAAACCCCTGACAACCCGTTCAAGAACGCCATCCTGCGCCGCGAACCCCAGATCGGCCTGTGGCTCGGCCTGGCCAACGCCTACTGCGCCGAAATCTGTGCCGGCGCCGGCTTCGACTGGCTGCTGATCGACGGCGAACACGCCCCCAACGGCCTGGCCGACATCCTGGCGCAACTGCAGGCCATTGCTGCCTATCCCGCCAGCCATGCCATCGCCCGGGTGCCGGTGGGCGACACGGCCCTGATCAAGCAATACCTCGACCTCGGCGCGCAGACGCTGCTGGTGCCCATGGTGGACACCGCCGAACAGGCCGCCGCGCTCGTCAAGGCCTGCCGCTACCCGCAGGACGACGGCCAGGGCGGCATCCGCGGCATGGCGGGCGCGCGCGCCTCGCGCTGGGGCCGCTACCCCAACTATGTGAAAGAGGCCAACGAACGCGTGTGCCTGCTGGTGCAGGCCGAGACCCGCACCGCGCTGCAGAACCTGGACGCCATTGCCGCCACGCCCGGGGTGGACGGCGTCTTCATCGGCCCGGCCGACCTGTCGGCCTCGCTGGGCCATGTCGGCGACCCCAACCACCCCGAGGTGCAGGCCGCCATCGAGGACGCCATCGCGCGCATCCTCAAGGCCGGCAAGGCGCCCGGCATCCTGACCAGCGACGAGGCCCAGGCGCGCCACTACCTGGCCCTGGGCGCGGTGTTCGTGGCCGTGGGGCTGGACACCGGCATCCTCGCGCGCCAGACCCGCGCCCTGGCCGCGACGTTCAAGCAGGCGCCCGCGCCCGCCGCGGCCAAGGGCAGCGTGTACTGATTTGCCCCGACCGCGGCCATGACCGACCCCGCCAAGCCGCGCCGCTTCCGCTCGGCCACGCTCTACGACGGCACGCTGCGCACCACCACGCGCAGCTTCCTGCGTGCGCTCGGGCAGGACGACGACGACATCGAGCGACCCCACGTCGGCGTGTTCCACACCGGGGGCGAGATGAGCCCCTGCAACCTGAACCTGCGCGAGCAGGCCCAGCACGCGAAGACCGGCATCTATGCCGGCGGCGGCACCCCTCACGAATGCCCGGTGGTGTCGGTGAGCGACGGGCTGACGATGGCGCAATCGGGCATGCGCTTCTCGCTGATCTCGCGCGAGCTGATCGCCGACAGCGTCGAGGCCTCGGTGCGCGGCCACCAGTGGGACGGCATCTTCGGCATCGGCGCCTGCGACAAGAACCTGCCCGGCCTGATGATGGGCATGGTGCGCTGCAACGTGCCCAGCGTGTTCGTGCACGGAGGCTCGGCGCTGCCGGGCCGCCTGCCGGGGCCCGAGGGGCGCGAACTCAACATCGTCGACACCTACGAGACCATTGGCCAGGTGATCGCGGGCCGCGCCACCCTGGCCGAGCTGGACCTCATCGGCCGCAGCTGCCTGCCCACGGCCGGCGCCTGCGCGGGCCAGTTCACCGCCAACACCATGGGCATGGTCTCGGAAGCGCTGGGCCTGGCGCCCATCGGCTCCAGCATGGTGCCGGCGGTTTACAGCGAGCGTGCGCCGCTGTTGCGCCGGGCCGGCCGGCAGCTGATGGCCGCGGTGCGGGGCGATGCCCCGTTGCCGCGCGACATCGTGACGCGCCAGGCGCTCGAGAACGCCTGCGCCGTGGTCTCGGCCACGGGCGGCTCCACCAACGCGGCCTTGCACATCCCGGCCATCGCGCACGAAGCCGGCATCCGCTTCCACCTCGACGACGTGGCGCAGGTGTTTGCCCGCACACCGCTGATCGCCGACCTGCGCCCGGGCGGGCGCTACCTCGCGCGTGACGTGCACGGCATCGGCGGCACCGCCGTCATCCTCAGGGAACTGCTGCGCGGCGGCCACCTGCACGGTGACACGCTGACCTGGACCGGGCGCACCCTGGCCGAGGAACTCGCCGACGCCGGCGCGCCCGACGGCCGCGTGGTGCGGGCGGTGGAACAGGCCCTGAGCCGCGACGGCGGGCTGGCCGTGCTCAAGGGCAACCTGTGCCCGGAGGGTGCGCTGCTCAAGACCGCCGGCCTCTCGACACTGGTGCACCTTGGCCCGGCGCGGGTGTTCGAGTCCGAGGAAGCAGCCCAGGCCGCCGTGCAGGCGATGGACTACCGCAGCGGCGACGTGCTGGTGATCCGCAACGAAGGCCCCAAGGGTGGCCCCGGCATGCGCGAGATGCTGGGCATCACCGCGCTGCTGTATGGCCAGGGCATGGGCGACCGGGTGGCGCTGCTGACCGATGGGCGCTTTTCCGGCGCGACCCGTGGCCTGTGCATCGGCTACGCCGGGCCCGAGGCCGCCTGCGACGGCCCGATCGCGGCGCTGCGCGATGGCGACCTGATCGCCATCGACGCGCGCCCCGTAGCGCTGAGCATCCGCGTGGAGCTGACCGACGCCGAACTGCGCCAGCGCCTGGCGCAGCGCACGGCCCGCCCGGCCGCACCACAGGGCGGCCTGCTGGAGAAATACGCATTGACCGTGCGCCCGAGCTGCCAGGGCGCGGTGACGCACGCCGGCGCCGTCACCTGGTTGCGCGACGAACCCTGAACCCCTCCCCCTTTGCCCAACGTCCGAGGAAATCCCATGTCCCGTGTCTCGCCATCGCCATCCGCCGTGCGTCCGCTGTCGGACTGGCACCCCGACGAGCAGGCTGCCCGCGTGCGCCTGGCCGCCTGCTACCGCATCTTCGCGATGCTGGGCTGGACCGAGATGATCTACAACCACATCACGCTGCGCCTGCCTGCCAGCGTGAGCGGCGCGGACAAGCAGTTCCTGATCAACCCCTTCGGCCTGCACTACACCGAGGTCACCGCGAGCAACCTGGTCAAGATCAACCTCGCCGGCGACGTGCTCGACGGCTCGCCCTGGCCCATCAACCCCGCGGGCTACACCCTGCACAGCACCATCCACGGCGGCATCGAAGACGCGCATTGCGTGATGCACACCCACACCACCGCCGGCGTAGCCGTGGCCTCGCTGCAAGGGGCCTTAAGCCAGAGCAACTTCTACAGCGCCCAGCTGCACGACATGGTGGCCTACCACCCGTTCGAGGGCATCACCATCCATGCCGAGGAAGGCCCGCGCGTGCTGGCCAGCATGGGTACCAAACCCGCCATCATCCTGCGCAACCACGGCCTGCTGAGCTGGGGCCAGACGCTGGAGCAGGCCTTCGCCATCCTGTGGACGCTGCAGCGGGCCTGCGAGATCCAGCTGGCGACGCTGAGCATGGGCGCCGCCATCCCGGTGCCCGAGCCGATTGCCGCCAAGTGCACGCGCGACGCGCTGCAGTTCAACCCCGCCCACGGCGCCGGGCGCGACGTGTTCGACGCGCTGGTGCGGCAGGTGGACCGCATCGATGAGAGCTACAAAAATTGATAGCACGTCGTGGCCGATTGACTCTGGAAGGAAGCGAAAAATGATCCAAAAAGTGGCCATTTACGGCGCCGGGGCCATTGGCGGCTGGCTCGGGGCCAGGCTGGCGGCGGTGGGGTGCACGGTGAGCGTGGTGGCGCGCGGCGCCACGCTGGCCGCGCTGCAGCAGCATGGCCTGCAACTGGAGCAGGCCGACGGCACCACCACCCACGCGGTGCGCGCCAGCCAGGACCCGGCCGCGCTGGGTGTGCAAGACCTGGTGGTCGTCGCCGTCAAGGCGCCGGCCATGCGGGAGGTGGCGCGCCATATCGCCCCGCTGATCGGGCCCAGCACCGTGGTGCTCACGGCGATGAACGGCGTACCCTGGTGGTTTTTCGAGGGCTTCGGCGGCGCGCTGGCCGGCACGGCGCTGCAGGCGGTGGACCCCGACGGCGCCATCGCCCGCGCCATCCCGGCGCCCCAGGTAATCGGCTGCGTGGTGCACGCGAGCTGCTCGGTGAGCGCACCAGGCGTGATCCGCCACCACTTCGGCAACGGGCTGATCGTGGGCGAGCCGTCGGGACAGGAAACCCCGCGCGTGCAGGCGCTGGCCGCGCTGCTGCAGCGCGCCGGCTTTGCGGCCACGGTGTCGCCGCAGATCCAGAAAGACATCTGGTTCAAGCTCTGGGGCAACATGACGGTCAACCCCATCAGCGCCTTCACCGGCGCCACCACCGACCGCATCCTGGACGACGAGCTGGTGCGCGGCTTCATCAGCGCGGTGATGCTGGAGGCCAAGGCCATCGGCGCGCGCATCGGCATCCCCATCGACCAGCAGCCCGAAGACCGCCACGCTGTCACGCGCAAGCTCGGCGCGTTCAAGACCTCGATGCTGCAGGACGTGGAAGCCGGCAAGCCGGTGGAGCTGGACGCGCTGGTCACGGTGGTGCGCGAGCTGGGCCAGAAAACCGGCGTGCCCACGCCCTTCACCGACGCGCTGCTCGGCCTGGCGCGGGTGCACGCGCAGGTGCATGGGTTGTATTGAATTCCGATCTGGTTCCATAATGGCTCCACAGAACCATTGTGGAGCCACTTCATGCCCAACCTTTCCATCAAGGACGTGCCCGAAGCCTGGGCCGAGGCGCTGCGCCAGCGCGCCGCGCGCAACCACCGCTCGCTGCAGGGCGAGCTGATGGCGATCATCGAGACTGCAGCGACCGAAAAGCCTGAGCTCGCCGCCAATTCCACCCGCGCCGGCATGCCCTCAGGCGCGAACCGGCCCGGCGCCGGCACCGTTGTCGGCCTGGATGCCCGAGGTCGCCCCATCGTGCGTCGGGGCTGGAAGACCATCGAACAGATTGCTGCGGAGCACCGAGCCCTGTTTCCCGAGCCCATCGCGGGTGGTCCGTTGGGTGTTGACATCATTCGGGAAGAACGGGACTCGCGATGAGCGCCGAGATCCCCACGCTCTACGTCGCAGAGCCGCCCGCCGCCTATCTCCACCAACCCCCGATCGTGGTGGACTGCAGCGTCATGATCGCCGCGCTGTTCGAAGAAGAAGTTCGAGCACAGGCGATCAGCCTGATGGCTGGCAAGAAGATGTACGCGCCCAATCTGCTCGATCACGAATTGGTCCATGTCGCGGTCAAGAAAATGCGCTCTGGCTGGCCAGCCGCCAGCGTCCGGCTGGCGCTCTCCAGCTACGCGGCCCAGGCAATCGAACTGCACGAAACCGACCCGCTGGCCCAATTCGAACTCGCCCTGCGCTACGACCTCAGCGGCTACGACGCCGCCTACCTGTGGCTGGCCGCCGAGCTCAAGGCCCCGCTGGCCACCTTCGACAAGAAACTGGCAGCCGCTGCGCAGGCGCATCTGTCGGCGCTCGGTTAATCCCCCTGCCAGCTCCCGCCCGCATGACCCCCACCCCCCCGCCACCCCTCCCCA
>ERZ724521.1442-NODE-1442-length-10551-cov-3.733136_pt1 | contig 10551 bp, 10 predicted proteins | sample MGYA00376054_ERZ724521 | MGnify/ENA primary metagenome ERZ724521 (study PRJEB28724, sample SAMN07190883) | activated sludge metagenome | isolation source: activated sludge of sewage treatment plant in Hong Hong | place: Hong Kong | collected 2016-03-17 ... | reverse complement strand
CTGGGCCTGACCGTGGTGATCGTGACGCACGAGCAGTACGTGGCCGCGGCCACGCAGCGCGTGATCTACCTGCGCGACGGGCTTATCGAGAACGCCCACCTGGACCCCAAGGCCCTCGGCGCCGGCATGGACGGTGTGCGCATGGGCACCAAACCCGCGGGCGATGTTCGATAGGGAGAAGTGGGGCGAGGTGTTCCAGAGCATCGGCAAGAACAAGCTGCGCGCCGTGCTCACCGGCTTCGCCGTGTTCTGGGGCATCTTCATGCTCATCATCCTGCTGGGCGCCGGTGCCGGGCTCCGCAACGGGTTCAGCTACAACTTCCGCAACACGGCCACCAACAGCATCCGCATCTGGGGCAACGAGACCAGCAAGCCGTGGAAGGGCTTCCAGCCCAACCGGCAGATCGTGCTGGAGGAGGCCGACATCGAAGCGCTGCGCAACGCCATCCCCGGCATCCAGCACATCAGCGGGCAGTACAGCGTGTGGCGTGGACAGAGCAAGCTCCAGTACGGGAAGAACAGCGGCAGCTTCGGCATCCGCGGCATCGAACCCCAGTACCAGTACCTCCAACACCAGCGCATCCTGAAAGGCCGCTTCATCAACGAGGTGGACCAGGTGCAGGACCGCAAGGTGATCGTGATCGCGCAGGACGTGGTGGACGAGCTCTTCAAGGAGGAGGAGCCCCTGCACAAGTGGATCAACGTGAACGGCATCCCCTTCGAGGTGGTGGGTCTTTATGCCTTCGAGACGGGCGGCATGGAACGCGGGCAACGCAGCCCCGTCTTCATCCCGCTCAGCGCCGCGCAGAAGGTGTTCAATGCCAAGGGCACGGTGGACGACATCACCTTCAGCTTCGCCGACGCCAGCATCGCCGGGGCCAAGCAGGCCGAGCAGCGGGCCATCCACACCCTGGCGCGCCGCCACGACTTCGACCCCACCGACGAGCGGGCGCTGTGGGTGAACAACAACGTGGAGAACGTGGGCACCATCGGCAAAGTGTTCGGCGGCATCACCGCCTTCCTGTGGTTCGTGGGCATCGGCTCGCTCATCGCCGGGATCGTGGGCGTGAGCAACATCATGCTCATCGTGGTGAAGGAGCGCACCAAGGAGATCGGCATCCGCAAGGCGCTCGGTGCGACGCCCGCCAACGTGGTGGGCCAGGTGCTCCTTGAATCGGTGTTCGTCACTGGCATGGCCGGCTGGATGGGCCTGGTGCTCGGGATCTTCCTGATGGAGGGCATCGCCAGCGTGGTGCCCGGCAGCGAGTTCTTCCGCGATCCCACCATCCAGCTCAACGTGGCGCTGTGGGCGCTGTTCGCATTGATCATCGCCGGTGCCCTGGCCGGCTACATCCCCGCGCGCCGCGCCGCCGCCATCCGTCCCATCGAAGCGCTCCGATACGAGTAGCCATGTTCGACAACGACCGCTGGGGCGAGATCTGGAACGTGCTGAGCCGCAACAAGCTCCGCAGCTTCCTCACCATGTTCGGCGTGGGCTGGGGCATCTTCATGCTGGTGGTGATGCTCGGCATGGGCAACGGCCTGAAGCACGCCGTGCTGGGCGGCTTCGAGGGCTTCGCTACGAACAGTGCCTTTCTGTGGACCATGCCCACCACCAAGCCGTACGCCGGCTTCCAGAAAGGCCGCTCCTTTCGGTTCGACAACGAGGACATCGGCATCATCCGGCGCAACGTGACCGGGCTGGAGTTGTGCTCACCCCAACTGCAGCTGGGCGGCTGGCAGAGCGGCAACAACGTGAGCTACGGCGCGAAAGTGGGCGCCTTCAGCGTGTACGGCAGCGAGCCGGAGGTGATCCAGGTGGAGGCTATCCGTCTGCCGCAGGGCCGCTTCCTGAACCACAGCGACCTGAGCGAGGAGCGCAAGGTGGCCGTGATCGGGCAGGACGTGGTGGACCAGCTGTTCAAGCCGGAGGACCCGATCGGCCGGTACATCAAGATCAACGGCGTGTACTTCCAGGTGATCGGCGTGAGCAAGAAGAAGAGCAGTGCCGAGATGGGCGACAATCCCGACGCCAAGATCTACGTACCCTTCACCACCTTCCAGAAGGCCTTCAACAGCCTCAACGAAGTGCACTGGTTCACCATCATCGCCAAGCCGGGGATCGACGTGGGCGCGATGGAGAAGGAGATCCGCGTGCTGATGGCCCGCAAGCACAAGGTGGACCCCACGGATGAGGGCGCCTTCGGCAGCTGGAACATGCAGGAGTTCTACAACAACATGAACGGCCTGTTCATCGGCATCAGCGGGCTCAGCTGGTTCGTGGGCATCTGCACCCTTCTGGCCGGCGCCATCGGCATCGGCAACATCATGCTGGTGAGCATCCAGGAGCGCACCAAGGAGATCGGCATCCGCCGCAGCCTGGGCGCCACCCCGCGCATGATCACCGGCCAGATCGTGCAGGAGGCCCTCACCCTCACCTTCATCGCCGGCTACTTCGGCCTGCTCGCCGGCGTGGGCGTGCTGGAGGCCGTGCGCAGCGTGGCCGGCAACGCGGACTTCTTCAAGGACCCCGGCGTGGACCTCTTCGTGGCCCTGGTGGCCTTCGGTGTGCTCATCGTGGCCGGACTTGTCGCCGGATTGCTGCCCGCCCGCCGGGCCCTCGCCATCAAAGCCGTGGATGCCCTGCGCGCTGAATGATCCCTTACCACACGCCACGGACAACCGACCACTGACAACCGCCAACGGACACCCGTCAACCGACAACTGACAACCGAGAACGGACAACGGCCTTCACCCATGAAAAAGATCCTCAAATACCTGCTCTTCACCGGCCTGGCCGTGCTGTTCATCTGGACGATGTACTTCCTCTATGAGAAGAGCGCGAGCAAGCCCGAGGAGTACGCGGTGGAGAAGCTCCGCAAGAACAACGTGGTGAAGAAGACCGTGGCCAACGGCAAGATCGTGCCCCGCAAGGAGATCCTGATCAAGCCCGTGGTGAGCGGCATCATCGCCGAGCTGTATGTGGAGGCCGGCGACGAGGTGAAGAAGGACCAACCCCTGGCCAAGATCAAGATCGTGCCCGACATGCTCAGCCTGAGCAATGCCGAGAACCGCGTACGCAATGCCGAGATCGGGGTGCAGAACGCGCAGCTCACCTACGACCGCAACAAGCCCCTGGCCGACAAAGGCGTGATCAGTGCGAGCGAGATGCAAGGCTACGATGTGGCCCTGAAGAACGCGAAGCAGGAGCTTGGCGCCGCGCAGGAGGCCCTGCAGGTGGTGCGCGACGGGATCAGCCGCAGCAGCGCCGGCAACACCATCGTGCGCAGCACCATCACCGGCATGGTGCTCGACGTGCCCGTGAAGGAAGGCAACAGCGTGATCGAGCGCAACAACTTCAACGAGGGCACCACCATCGCCAGCGTGGCCGACATGGCCGACCTGATCTTCCAGGGCAAGGTGGACGAGAGCGAGGTGGGCAAGGTGAAGCTCGGCATGCCCGTGGTGCTCACCGTGGGCGCGATCGAAGATGCGAAGTGGGATGCGGATCTCGAGTACATCGCCCCGAAGGGTGTGGAGGAGAACGGCGCCGTGCAGTTCGAGATCCGTGCCGCCGTGAAGCTGAAGGAGGGCCAGCGCCTCCGCAGCGGCTACAGCGCCAATGCCGACATCGTGCTGGAGAAGCGCGACAGCGTGCTCACCGTACCCGAGAGCATCGTGGAGTTCAACAAGAAGGGCGACAGCGCCTTCGTGCAGGTGAAGGACGGCGAAGGCTGGAAGCGCACCTGGATCAAGACCGGGCTCAGCGACGGCATCAACCTGGAGGTGCTCAGCGGTGTGGACGCCAGCACGGAGCTCAAGGGTGCCAAGAAGGAGGAGGAAGCGTCGGCCAAAGGCGACGAAGAGTAGGCCCGGGCCTTAAGGCAGCGGCACCAGCTGGCCACCCGGCGGAGCGCTCATGCTGATGATGCTGTCCACCACGTAGACGCTCATGCCGCGCCAAGGCAGCACGCCCTGGTACTCCACGTAGTGCAGGTTGAAGAGCTTGCCGCTGTTCACCATCAGCTGCTGCGCGATGGCCTCGTCCTCCACGGAGAAGATGAACTCGTTGCTCTGCATGCTGCCGGCCTGGCCCTTCACGCCCGTCTGGATCAACTTGCCCTCGTAGGTCTTCCAGATCCAGCCCTTGTGTACCACGTAGTTCAGCTCGCCGCTCTTCGCCCCCTCGCCGAAGACCCAGGCATAGCGGAAGTAGAAGAAGATGGCCAGGATCACGATCAGGGCCAGCAGACCGATGAGGAGGGCGCGACGCATGGGTGTAAGGTTGGGACGAAGCTAGGGGCATGTGATGGATCGTGTTGCTCTACGATGCCCCGGATCCCCCACCTTCGCGGGCATGGCCCCCCCGTTCCGCCTTCGCCTCCTGGCCCCCACCCTGCTGCTGGCCTGCACGCTGCACGCCCAGCCGAACCTCGATTCGCTCGATGCGTACCTGGCCCGCACCGTGCAGGCCTTCGACCAGCCCGGCCTGGCCGTGGGCGTGGTGCAGAACGGCCAGCTCATCTGGAGCAAGGGCTACGGCAAGCTGGACCTGGCCAAGCCCGAGCCGGTGACGCCCAACAGCGTGTTCTATCTGGCCAGCATCAGCAAGGCCTTCACCGCCTGCGCCATCGGGTTGTTGGTGGACGAAGGCAAGCTCAGCTTCGATGATCCCGTGCGCAAGCACCTGCCCTGGTTCAGCACCCCGGACGCCTATGTGACCGAGCACATGACCGTGAAGGACCTGCTCTGCCACCGCAGCGGCTGGATCACCTTCGATGGCGACCTGCTCTGGTACGGCACGGACCTTACGCAACGCGAGATCCTGGAGCGCCACGCGCACGAGCCCTTCACGCACGCCTTCCGCGACGAGTTCGGTTACAGCAACCTGATGTTCATCGCCGCTGCGCAGGTGATCGAGGCGGTGAGCGGCCAGACCTGGGACCAGTTCCTCACCGCGCGCATCCTGAAGCCGCTGGGCATGGAGCGCAGCCGCGTGGAGACCGCCGACCTGGCGGGGATGACGGACGTGGCCCTGCCCCATGTGCGCAAGGGTCAGGACCCCGCCGCACCCCAGAAGAGCATGCCCTACCAGGCGCTGAAAGGCGCGGACGGTGCCTGCGGCGTGCTGAGCACCGTGACCGACCTGGCCAAGTGGGACGCCATGTGGGCCGACGAGGGCAAGGTGAACGGCAAGCCCTTCCTGAGCGAGCAGACCTTCCGCACGATCACCAGTTCGCACTTGGCCATGGGCGGCCGGCGCGAGGGCGCCGCGCTCGGCTGGTTCGTGGAGACGCAGTACGATGAAAAGGTGATCACCCACAGCGGCGGCATGCCCGGCTTCATCCTGAACCATGCCGTGGTGCCCGAACGCGACCTCGCCGTGATCTGCCTGGGCAATGGGGAGAGCTACAGCGTGTTCGCCGCCACGAGCAAACTGCTCAACGCCTTCCTGGGCGACGGCAAGAGCGACCCCACCACGCGCATGGTGGCGGCCAGCAAGACGAACAAGGAGGAGGACGCCAAGCGCGTGGCCGACCGGCTGGCGGCCCGTGCGAAAGGCACCAAGCCCACTGCCAACGCCGCCGCATTGGCCGGCACCTACACGGACAAGGTGTACGGCGATGTGACCGTCACCGTGGTGAACGGCGCACCGGTGCTCACCTTCCCGCACGCCAAGGAGCTCTTCACCGGCACGTTGGAGCACTGGCACTACGATACCTGGAAGTGGAACCACGCCGATCCCTTTCTGGAGCCGGGCTACGTCACCTTCGCCTTCGACGCGGACCACAAGGTCACCGGCTTCAAGATCGACCTGCAAAGCCCCGACTTCCACTTCTGGAAGCTGGACCTGAAGAAGCAGTAAGGTGAGCGAAGGGCTGAGGTTCCGTTGGCCTGTGGTGTTCGCCGGGCTGCTGCTGCTGAGCAGCTGGCACCTGGACGAGGGCCACAACGACAACACCATGAGCCGCGCCGCCATGGTGGCCGCGCTGGTGGAGCACGGCACGCTGCACATCGACACCTACGAACAGCTCACCGGCGACAAGGCGGTGCTGAATGGGCACTTTTACAGCGACAAGGCACCGCTGCCCGCGCTGGTGGTGACGCCGTTCTGGTGGGTCGCCGCCCGCACGGGCCTGGCGCAGCCCGGGGAGCACGGCCTGCTCACGGACGGATTGCTACGCCTGGGCGGCTTCCTCTGCGGTAGCGTGCCCTTCGCGCTCATCATCACCCTTCTCGCACTGCGCCTCGTGCGCGCGGGTGTACCGCTGCCGCATGCCCTGTACGCCGCTGCGCTGCCCATGTTCGGCTCCTTCCTCTTCGTGTACAGCGGCTCCTTCTACAGCCACCTGCCCGGCGCATGCCTGCTGCTGCTGGGCGCGCTCGCGTTCGAGCGGGAGCAATGGTGGCGATGCGGGGCCTGGTGCGGGGCCGCGGTGCTGTGCGAGTACACGCTGGCCGTGGTGCCCATCGTGGTGTGCGCCGTGTTGCTGCTGCAGCGCCGGTGGACGCCGTTGATGCAGGTGGTGGCGGGTGGTGTGCCGTGGGCCCTGCTGCTGATGGGCTACAACGTTGCCACCACGGGCCACGCACTGGAGCCGCTCTACGCGCACGAAGCGCACTACACCTTCATGGAGCAGCGCATGGGATTCGCCCTGCCCACGGCGGATGCGCTCTTCGGGCTCACGCTCTCGCCCTACCGTGGGCTGCTGTGGTACATGCCCGCCTTGGCGGTGCTACTTGCCTACGCCATTGGCCGGATCGCATGGGGCGAAGGCGCGCGGCCATCGGCCTACACGTGGGCGGCGCTCGCCGGCATCGTGGCGGTGAGCGGCTACGCGATGTGGTGGGGCGGCTGGGCCTACGGACCGCGCCACCTGTGCGCCACGGCCGTGCTGCTTCTTCTTGCCTGCCCTATAGCGTTGCTCCACGATCTGCGCTGGCGCACCGCACTGCACGCAGCCTCGATCGTCGGCCTGCTGATGGCCTGGGCCGCGAAGAGCACGGTGTGGTACTCGCTGCCCACGGAAGAGCGCATGCCGTTCCGCACGATCATCCTGCCCCACCTGGCGAACAGCGACTGGAACGCCTGGCAATGGCCGGTGAGGCTCGGACTGTCGCCGATGTCCGCCTCGCTCCTCTTCCTGCTCATCTTCGCCGCCGCACTGCTGGTGCTGCCCCGCGCCGTGCAACGCTTCCGCTGATCATGCACACCTTCCACGTCCCCGACCTCGATCCCACGCCCGGCGGCGCGGTGGAACTGCCGCGCGAGGAGGCGGAACATGCGGTGCGCGTGCTGCGACTGCGCGTGGGCGATGCGGTGCACCTGGTGGACGGCAACGGTCATCGCGTGCTGGCCACCTTGACCGAGGCCGGCGCGCGGGCCTGCGCGGCAACCGTACAACAGCACGTGCCCTCGAGCATCCCGGTGCTGCAGTCCATTCACCTGGCCGTGGCGCCCACCAAGCAGATCGACCGCTTCGAGTGGATGCTGGAGAAGTGCACCGAACTGGGCATCCAACGCATCACCCCGCTGCTCACCGAACGCACGGAGCGTGCACACCTGCGCCACGACCGGCTGGTGAAGGTGCTCGTGGGTGCGATGAAGCAATCGCAGCGCGATCACCTGCCGCGGCTGGACGCACCGACCACACTGGCGGACCTGCTTTCGGCCCCGCTGCCGCCTCAGCGCTTCTTTGGGTACTGCCTCGGCGAGCACCGTTCGTTGATGGAGGCTTACGCACCCGGCCAGGATGCACTGGTGACCATCGGTCCGGAAGGCGACTTCACCCCCGAGGAGGCCGACAAGCTCTCCCGGCAGCAGTTCGCGGCCGTGTCCCTCGGGGCCGCCCGCCTGCGCACCGAAACAGCCGCCGTGGCCGCCTGCACCTGGATGAACTTCGCCCAACAGAAGTGAAGGGCCGCGACGCCTCCCGCCGTATGCGCGAACTTCGCCCCATGTTCCGACATCTCCTTGTGATCGCGGCCATGGGCACATGGACCCATGGGCACATGAACGCATGCGCACAAGGCACCTACCAGTTCGCCGTGCTCAAGTACAACGGCGGCGGAGACTGGTACGCCAATCCCACGGCCGTGCCGAACCTGGTGAAGTTCTGCAACACCCAACTGGGCACCGCCATCCGCACCGAGGTGGCCACCGTGGAGGTGAGCAGCCCGGACATCTTCACCTACCCCTGGCTGGATGTGACCGGCCACGGCAACATCGTCTTCAGCGCCCAGGAAGCGGACAACCTGCGGAACTACCTGATCGGTGGCGGCTTCCTGCACATCAGCGACAACTACGGCATGGACCCGTACATCCGGCCCGCACTGAAAAAGGTGTTCCCGGAGCTTGAGCTGGTCGAACTGCCCTTCGCCCATCCGGTGTACCACCAGAAGTTCGACTTCCCCCGCGGACTGCCCAAGGTGCACGAGCACGATGGCAAGGCCCCGCAGGGGTTCGGCCTGTTCTGGGAAGGGCGCCTGATCTGCTTCTACGATCACGAATGCGACCTGGGCGATGGCTGGGAGGACGCCGGCGTGCACGGCGACAGCGAGGAGGCCCGCCGCAAAGCGCTACAGATGGGTGCCAACCTGGTGCAGTACGTGCTTTCGGGGATGGAACAATAGGTCCCGGCCTGTTCTGGTCCACCGCAAGCCTCAGCTCCAGCCAAGGTGCTCAACGATGCCGCAAGCCTCCATGGTCACATGTGCACATGAGCACATGGGACCATGGCGAGATGGGCACATGGACACATGGGCACATGGCCCCTGCTACTTGTTCAGCTTCACCACCTTCCTGCGGTAACGCATGTTCAGCAGCTCCACCCCGAAGCTGAACGCCATGGCGATGTAGGCGTAGCCCTTGGGGATCTCGCTGTGGTGCAGCGGGTGCAGGCCTTCGAAGAAGAGCATGAAGCCCACCATCACCAGGAAGGAAAGGGCCAGCATCTTCAGGGCCGGGTGCTTCTCGATGAAGCCGCTGATGCTGTTCGCGAAGAAGAACATCACGATCATGGCGATGATCACGGCGGCGATCATCACCTCCACGTGCTGGGCCAGGCCGATGGCGGTGACGATGCTGTCGAAGGAGAACACCGCATCCACCAGCAGGATCTGCGCCATCAGGGCCCCGAACGAAGCGGTCTTCGCGGTGGCGCCGGGTGTTTCGTCGCCGCCCTCCAGCTTGTGGTGGATCTCCTTCACCGCCTTGTAGAGCAGGAAGAGGCCGCCGAAGAACATGATGCAGTTGCGAAGGTTGAAGGGGTAGCCCAGCACGCTGAAGAGCGGACGCTCCCCGTTGTGCACCAGCCAGCCGATGCCCAGCAAGAGCACCGAGCGTAGCAGGATGCCCCCCACCATCCAGATCCGCCGGCCCGCCAGCCGCTTCTCCGCCGGCATGCGGCCCAGGATGATGCTGACGAAGATGACATTGTCGATGCCCAACACGACCTCCAGGATGGCGAGCGTGAGCAGGCTGAACAGGGCGGAAAGGGTGAACAGGTCTTCCATGGTTGTGGCGCGAAGATGCACAGCAGCGCGATCTCACCTGTCGTACCCGCCGAAGTAGCCCATGTGCGCAGGATCCATCACGAAAAGCATGGCCACCTCGCATCGTGCACGGTCCGTCACTTTGGAGTCGGTCTGCCCTGGTCGGGGCAGCGATCGTCACCCACGTCACGTCGATACCATTAGACCTTGCAGTTCGATCACAGTTCACCAACGCATGCCCCCCATGAAACACCTCCTGACCCTTGCGGCTGTTCTCCCTCTCACGAGCGTCACCGCCCAAACACTGCTGAACACAAGCTTCGAGTCCGGCGGTGCGCCCAGTTTCGCGAACTGGGAATGGAGCTGCGCCGATCCCGCACCGGTCGCGGACGCTCCGCAGGGCGGCGGCACCTGGTCCGCGTGGAAGGAGCCCGGCCAGGCGAAGGGCTGCTTCCCCAGCTATCTGTTCCAGCGGATCAGCGATATGCCCTACGGCGCCCCGGTGGTGGTGTCCGGCTGGGTGAAGTGCCCCCAGGATGAGTTCAACATCTGCCTCAGCGGCAGCATCGGCTTCGGCACGATCAACGGCGGGACCATCACGCCGATCGTGAACACGGCAAGCACCGACCCGGACTGGACCTATGTCACCTGCGGGCATGTGTTCGATCCCGGTGCAGGCGATACGGCCATCGTGATGCTCAGCGCCGGCTTCATCGGTGGGCCCATCCAGCCGTCCAGCGCCGGCTTCGACGCCCTCGGACTGGACATCGCGGAGGGCATCGATGAACAGGGCCTGCCGCACCTGGCGCATTTCCCGGACCCGGCAACGGACATGCTTTACCTGGCGAGTGACCTGGGCGGCGTGCAAGGCTTGGAGGTGTTCGACCTCACCGGCCGGCCCTTGCTGCGCGCGAACGGAGGCATGGGCACACAGCGCATCGATGTGGCCGCCCTGCCCGCAGGACGCTACCTCGTGCGTGGGATCACCGGGCGCGGTCCCGCAGTGACCAGTTTCATCAAGCAGTGAGCGCGGACCGCAACAGGCGCGACACCTCC